>Ga0310697_10001020_pt1 | contig 34317 bp, 71 predicted proteins | sample 172DNAGHGlowgp2_FD_203883 | JGI IMG/M metagenome (GOLD analysis project Ga0310697, IMG submission 203883) | Sheep rumen microbial communities from Palmerston North, Manawatu-Wanganui, New Zealand - 1728 DNA GHGlow gp2 (v2) (version 2) | ecosystem: Host-associated > Mammals > Digestive system >... | reverse complement strand
CTGCTCACTTAAGGGGGAAATATGCGAAACATCAAACTTTTGGACGGGACCGTCTACCAGGTCGACCGCTGCGGGGCTGCCGACGGGCAGCTCCGCCTTCGGATTCTCCCGCCGTTTAAAATCGCGGACGTGGCAAAGAAATTCACCAGCCCGGCGAAGACCGCGACCATCGAGCATTATTTTGATGGGACAGAGACCGACCACGTTTATTTTGAGCATTATACCGAGTTTCTGAGCATGGAAGTGGTCGGGGACAAGCTGCTGATTGTGATGAGGGAGGCGAAAACGGATTGATTATCATTGAACGGACCATGACTGCCGCTCCCCTCCGGGACGTGGAGGCCCTGCCGGTCCTTTTTTTCGAGGGAGAAGTGAACGCCCACCAGTTCCAGATCAATCCGCCGGAAAGGATCAGCTTTGCCGGACACTCCGTCACCGCCCGCATGATCCGGGCGGATCAGACAGAGGTCGGCATCACCGGCTGGCTGGATCAGCGGGGCCGGGCAAATATCGTCCTGACAAAAGGTTGCTATGTCGTTCCCGGCAGCTATAAACTCTTCGTTTACGTCGTGGACCCCACCGAAGGAGACGAGATGACCGTCTGCGTCTATGCCTGCACCGGCTCCGTCATCCCCACCGTGGGCAAGAATGGCCCAGCTCCGGCAGCCCCGACCATCATCGAGACGTACCCGGAGGGGGCGCTTTCTGCCCTGGAAGCCCGGATCGCCGCCGTGGAGACCGGGGAAGCGTTCATGCCGGCGCTGGTTCCGTATTCTGAATCGGAAATGGTAGCCAGCTACGACTACCCGGCGGGCGAGATCATTTCTATCGGGATGGAATTATACCGCTTTGTTACGGACGTTGCGCGGGGCGACACCCTCAGTACGTCCAACCCGCGAAACATCGAAAAGATCAGCCTCCGCCGGTATCTGAGCGGCACCGGCAGGGCGCTTTCCACCGCTCACGCGGAAGGCGTCGGCACTATGGCCAGTGCTCCCAGCGCACACGCGGAAGGTATGGAAACTTCCGCCACAAACACCAACGCCCATGCGGAAGGCGTATCGACCACCGCTTCCGGGCAGGAAGCCCACGCGGAAGGCAGGGAAACCGTCGCCAGCGGAAACACATCCCACGCCGAAGGCTGGCAGACCACCGCCAGCGAAAAATGCTCCCATTCCGAAGGGAATGAAACGACCGCAAGCGGATCTTATAGTCACGCGGAAGGATATGGCGCGGAGGCCTCCGGGATAGCCAGCCACGCCGAAGCTGGCGGGACTGCATCGGGAGATCGAAGCCATGCAGAGGGAAGCGGGACCGTCGCCAGCGGCTATGGCAGCCATGCCGAAGGGGACAACACGAAAGCCGTTGGGTCATATAGCCATGCAGAAGGCGAATCCACTATTGCCACCCACAACGCGCAGCATGTCTTCGGCATGTACAACACCCAGGACCCCTCCACCGCTGCCGATTACTCACGCGGAAACTATGCGGAGATCGTCGGCAACGGCACGTCCGAAAGCGCCCGGTCCAACGCCCGCACCCTGGACTGGGCCGGGAATGAGAGCCTGGCCGGCGGCCTGACCCTGGGCCTGGGATCGGCCATGGAGACCTTCCTTTCCCCGCTCCAGCTCCGGGCCATGATGCGCCGCCTGTCCTCCGGCCGCTGCCATGTGGTCCGGGGAACCGGCAACAGCGGCGTCCTGGTTCCCGCCCCGATCCTCTCCGCCGAGGGCATTACGTTCGGCGGGCAGGACAGCGCAGGCGGCTACGGCTATTATTTCGTGGACGATTACGGGGCCATCCTGGGCGGTGTGGTCGCAAACGCGGGCCTGATCCCCTACAGTCAGGACCTGACCCTGCCGCCCATCATTTTCCCGCGCTCCGGCTACCTCCCTTACGACATCATGTTCTACTGGGACGTCGAAAATCAGACGATCAAATACGCCTACCCGCCCGCCTACGCCTCTTCGGACCTGCCTGAAAACATGTATTCATTCGGTTACTGGCGCTGGAACGCCGCGACGGGCCGGCTGTATGACTGTGAATTTGACATCGAATGAGCGACTGAAAGGAGCTCGCCATGATCCAAATTGAACGCACCTACGACCCCGCGAAGGGCCTCCTCCAAATCGAGGACCTGTCCGGCTACGTCTTTTCCGCCGAGGCGTTCGCCCATACGTTCTATATCACCCGGGCAGACGGGGACGAATGGCCGGGGAGAATCTACTGTCACTTTGTCCGCGCCGACGGCGTGAACGTGTTCTGCGAAGGAACCGCCGACGGCCCCACGGCCATCCTCACCCTGGACCCGAAGTGCTATAAGGCCCCGGGCCGCTTCCTCCTGGTGATATTCCATGAGGAAGGAAGTTTGGCCCACGCCATCTACGCCGGCCGGGCCTCCGTCATCGGCAGCGAGGGAGAAACCACCGTCGCCGCGGATGGGGTCCTGGACAACATCGAAGCACAGATCGAAGAAATCCTTGCCAACCTGGACGGAACCGTCTCCCAGGCTAACCTGGTCGCCCTCTTTGCCCGAAACGTGGGAGACATCGAGGGCGAAATACAGACCTTCCAGAACAGTGTGGACGGCCTGAATAATGAATTTGATAACGTCAAAAATGCCCTGGCCGCCCAGGATTTCCGGGTGCTGAATACCCCGAACCTTCTGAACAAGGACGCTTGGTGGGTAGACACCGGCGGTAACGGCAGAGCAGTCTGCGGCGACGGTGCCAGGTGGTCGAAGAGCGGCGGCGCGTACATGAAAAGCATCAATCACTATACCATTTACTATACCGAGCCGACTGCCGAACAGACCGCCGGGGCCTCCTACGTCTGGCACCGGGAGGCGTACACGGATGAAAACACCGGCACGTCCTACCCGGAGGCCTGGTTTGTCTATAACGATAACCAGGACATGATCACGACCAGCTATGTGAACCTGACCGGAGATTCCATCATCACCGACCAGGACGAGGAAGTCTACGACAAGGCCATTCAGTATAACATCACGGAGAATACCGCCTGGGGCAATATGGAAACCCTATATTATCCGCAGGGCATGAGCACTCAGCATTACAAACAGGGCGAAACCCCGAAATCCCACGGCTATTATGTGGACGAAATGCAGGTTGGTGAAAAATACACCGTTTCCTGCTGGGCGCGTCTGATCAGCGGCTCCGAAGCCTGGCTGAAATTCGGCTGGGGCGGAAATCATATGAACGGCATGAGCTATCCGGAGGGCCGGGTGGGCAGCTCCGACATCTACAAGATCACCAACACGGAATGGAAGCGGATTTCCTGGACGTTCGTCTTCAACCCCACCGGCGCGGAGTATTCCGAATCCGTCGCGGAGTTTACGGACAACCTGGGAAATACCTATAACCGGGTAACCCGCACCTATAACTGGGAAAAGCGGATCATGATCGGCGTACACCGGAAATATACGGCGGTCATGCAGCTCTGCGGCTTCCGCCTGGTCCGCGGCGGGCTGTACGGGGACAACACCGTAGACACCCTGGCTATGGACGTAAAAGCGGCGCAGAATCAGGCCGCTTCCGTCCTCTCCAGCATCGCCCCCGTGGAGAACAACCCCACCGCCTCCACCAACTACCCCGCCGGGGCGCTGATCGTCCGCAACGGGGTGCTCTATAAAACCACCACCGCCGTCACCACCGGCGCGACCTGGGCCGTGGGGACGAACATCCAGGCCACGACGCTGGCGGCGGAATTGGCGCTCAAGGCAAATGCTTAACGAAGAAGGGAGAAAAATCATGACGCAGTTTTATGTTGTTGAGATTCAGCAGTATGCCAATGGCGAATTCGGCCACCTGGTCCATTATGCCTGGGATGAGGACGCGGATAAAGCCCGTCTGAAAGCGGAGAGCAAATACCACGAAGTCCTGGCCGCTGCCGCCGTCAGCAACACCCTCTCCCATGCGGCGATCCTGTTTTCCACCGAAGGATTCCCGATCATGAACCAGTGCTATAAGCACACCGTGGTCCCTGAGACCCCCGCCCCGGTCGAGGAAGAGCCGGCCGAGGAAACCCCTGCGGAGGACGAAACGAACGGGGAGGGCTAAACCATGGCCAAAACGGAAAAAGAGCTGAAATGGAATCTGCTGAAGCTTCCCGGCGGCGTTCTCCAGGCCAGCGTGTCCAGCGTGAGCAAACCGCTTGAATCCATGCTGCCGGACGGCCCTGCCTACCAGCGGCGCTTCGAGGATGATCTGCGGGCCGTCGGGTCCTTCGACCGGATCGACATCCTGATCGATTCCATGGGCGGCCTGGTGGATTCCGCCGCCGGTATGTCCTCCGCGATCCTGGCTACGGCGAAGCCCGTCCGCGTCCTGATCCAGGGGGCGTGCGGCTCTGCCGCTACCCTGATCGCCTACGGTACGGCCGCGAAAACCATCTGCATCACCCATTCCGGAAAGCTCGTGTTCCATATGCCCCGCGTGGAGGGCTACGGCCACACGAAGAGCGGCGTCTGGAAGCTGCTCTATAGTTTCTCTCGCTTGGGCACGGTCAACGCCATGGTCGGCCTCTACCGCGCTCGCTCAAAGCGCTTTTCCCGCGCGGAGCTGAAACAGATGATGTCCGAGGAGCGCCTTCTGTCCGCCCATGAGGCCGTCGAGACCGGCTTTGCGGATAAGATCGTCACCCTGGACGCTTTCCAGAGGGGGGCGGTCTGATGCAGGATATTTCATTCTGTACGGCGGACTGTGAAGACCTGACCTGTCCCCGAAACAAAGAGAACATCCCCCCGGACGATATGGGCTATCACTCCTGGATCGCCCGGGAGGACGTTCCCGACTGCCCCAAGGATCGGAGGACGGAACAATGATGATCAAGCTGCAACTGACCCGGCAGGAAAACCTCGATTATTTCAACGTGAAAGCCGGAGCTGTTGCTTCGGTGGACTTTGAAACCTACGTCGCCGCCGTCGTTGCCTCAGAAGTCGGAAATTCCAGCCTGGAAGTCTGCAAGGCCCAGGCGGTCGCCGCCAGAACCTTCGCCGTCTCCAAGGGCGTTCTGTCCGGCAAAACCATCACGGACACGTCCTCCAAGGATCAGGCGTACCGGGCGGGCCGCACCGGCTCCGGTCTCTATCCCAACGCCGAACAGGGAGCCAGGGAAACCGCCGGGGAAATCCTGACCTACAACGGCCAGCCCATCAACGCCGTGTACAGCGCCAGCAACGGAGGCCGGACGGTATCGTCTCAAGAGCGCTGGGGCGGGGTCCGGCCCTACCTGATCGCCCAGGATGACCCATGGGATAACGCGGAGAAGCGCACGGGCCACGGCGTGGGGATGTCTCAGCGGGGCGCGAAAGCGATGGCCGCCGCCGGGAAGGATTACCGGGAAATCCTCGCTTTCTATTATCCCGGTACACAGATCGAACTATATCAAGAAAAAGAAAGGGGTGAATCTATGCCGCAAACGTTGACCATTTACAGACGTTTCCTCACGAACAACGATTGCTACAAGGCGGCCAATCAGCAGGACACCCGGGGCGTCCAGGTACACAGCACCGGGGCGAACAATCCATGGCTGAAACGCTATGTACAACCGGATGATGGCAGGCTGGGCAACAATCCGAACGGGAACAATCACAACCGCTCTGGCGGTGATGTGTGCGCCAGCGCTTACATCGGCAAACTGCAGGACGGGACCGTCGCCGTCTATCAAGCGCTTCCGTGGGATTATCGCTGCTGGCTCTCCGGCTCCGGCCAGAACGGGAACGCAAACAGGATGGGCTATAAGGGCTTTGAAATCTGTGAAGACGGCCTGAAAGACGAAGCCTACTTCCGGGATGCTGTCATGGGCAAAGCCGTCCTTCTGAGCGCCTACCTCTGCCAGATGGCGGGCGTATCTCCCTATCAGGTGTTAGCACAGTTTGGCGGAAAACAGGCGCTTGCCGTGATGGATCACAGGGAGCTTTGCGCTGCCGGCCTTGCCAGCAACCATGCAGACATCACCCACTGGCTTCAAAACTTCGGCATGACCATGAACGACTTCCGCAAAGCCGTACAAAATGTGATGGATCAGGGCGGGGTCGAAGTCACCTATGTGGATGCAGACGAGGAAGCCCCAACGGTGGAACCTGCCCCCGATTACATGGCCTATAATAACCCCGTCCGCTATGACGATACCATGCAGGCCATTGTCAGCAACCCACGCCGTCTGCTGAACGTCCATTCCATCCCGGCGAAGACGGACGAGAGCGTCATCTTCCAGGTCGAAAAAGGGATGCGCGTTGACGTGCTGGCCCAGGACGGAAGCTGGGTGCAGATCAAATCCGGCGGGCGGATCGGCTGGGTGGACGGGCAATATCTGGTTATCCAGCCAAAAGAAAAAGAACCGGAGCCGATCACGGAGGCCAAAGTAGAAGTCCGGTCCTCTGTCGTCACCGACCTTGAAACCATCCTGACGGGCCTGTCTGACCTGGAAAACCTGGTCGCTGATGTACTAAGGAGGTTATAACATGCCGTTATGGGTCATCGTTGTTATCGGTGTAGTCTGCGCCGCTTTCGTCGAATGGCTGATCCTCATGGGGAAAAATCGTCGGCCATGATCAATTCGCCGTGTAAAGGCTGTGAACGGCGGACGGTCAAGCCAAACTGTCACGCTACATGCCAGGATTACAAGGACTTTGTTATCAAGCGGCAAAAATATCTTGCTGATCGCAGGAAAGACACTATCATCTGTGAATATATCGACCAAATAAAGCGGAAAAGGTGATGCCATATGGACAAATTAACCCCTGATATGCTGATGACGTTTCTGGTTGTGGCGGCGGCGCTGATTGGTTTTATCTTGATATGCTGGAATTTGATAGACAAGATTAAAATAGCCCATCAGCCAAAGGACAGCATGGCGCAGTGGCAACGCGAAACAGACGAGAAACTGAAACGTGACAAGGAACGGCTGGACATACTGGAAGACGGCAACAAGGTCATTTGTCGCGGCATCCTCGCACTGCTCAGCCATGAGATCAACGGAAACTCAACGGACAAGTTAAAGGCAAGCCAAAATGAAATAACAAACTATCTGATTGACAGATGAAAGGAGTATCGTTATGACGAAGGAAGATTGGGTTCGTAAACTTACCAGCAGAAAATTTTGGGTCGCTATTGCCGGACTGGTCACTGGTATTGTCGGATTCCTGAAAAATCCTACCACGGATGCGGAAGTCATCACATCCCTGATCATGGCGCTCGGGTCCATTGTTGCCTACATTGTTGCCGAAGGCTTGGTGGATGCCGCCCGTGAAAGCGGTGATATTTACGTCACGGAACCGGAAGAAAAACCGCCCGAAGAAGTTGAACGATAACATGAAAAATGCTATACTGTCTTTATAAAAGACAGGAGGGCAAGCGTTATGACCAAGAAACCGTATTTAACTGAGCTGACGGATGAACAGAAGGCAGCGCAGATTCCCGTTTATCTCCACGACCGCGAAATGGCGCGGGCGGAGCATGACAAACGAGGCTGGAAGACGGCGGCGTTCGTCGAGCTTGCCATTATCGTCATTATGATCGTTGCTTTCTTTATCTACGAAAGCCAGTTCGATACTTATTCCTACGAACAGGAAGCACGTTATGATTCAGAGGTTCAAACCTCTATCCTGAACAACGGCACAGGGAGGGTAACGTATAATGGCAACGGTAGTGAAGCAGAGAGTGAAAGTGCGGGTCAAGAAAACCAGCAACCGGAACCCGATGAAGGAATGCCCGAAATGTAACGGTACAGGTCGTGTTCCGAGATGACAGAACTGAGCAAAACGGAGCTACAGACTGCCATCGACGAATGGACAATCGGCAGGAACGGCGAACGAGACCGCGCCATCCTGCGCCGACGTTTGATAGACGGCATCCCTTTTGAAAGGCTGGCGGAAGAATTCGACCTTTCCGTCCGCCACACTAAGGAAATCGTTTACAAAAGAGTTGACTATATGTTCAAGCATATCCCCGGTTAATGCCGGGGATTTTTTATTGCCCGTAAACAGCACTTTTTCCCGCTGAAACCAGCACCAAAGAAGCCCTTGGCGATCATCGTCAGGGGCTTATTTTTTTGCGAAAATTTCATCGAAGGAGGCGATCAGATGAACGTTTTCATTGCCCGAATGATTGACTGCGGACTGTCACGAGAAACCGCTCTCGCTGTCTGCCGTTACTATATGCGCTACAAAACCATTGCCGACCTTGCCGAATACGTCACCGCTCTGGAGGCTGAAACATATGGCCGTATGGAAGCTGTATAACCCTTCCCCGGTTGGTCGAAATGTCGGTGACTGCTCCGTCCGGGCTGTCTCAAAGGCTCTCGATACAGATTGGGAAACCGCTTACGCCCTGATTGCGATGAACGGCTACCTGATGGGCGATATGCCGAGTTCGAACGCCGTCTGGGGCGCGGTTCTCCGGCAGAACGGTTTTTCGCGTTACGCCGTTCCGAGCACCTGTCCCGATTGCTACACCATCGGTGACTTCGCAGATGATCACCCGCACGGCGTGTATGTCGTTGGGACTGGGAACCACGTCTGCACGATCAGGGACGGTGTGGTCTTTGATAGCTGGGACTCCCGTTCGGAAATACCGCAATTTTACTGGTATAAAAAGGAGGAATAAAAGATGATCGATCAATACGGCAACTGGTATCAGGACTATCCCGGACAGCAACCATACCAAGACCCGGCATATATCCGTGTATACGGGCAGCGACAGCCCGTTCAGCAATCGGCTCAACAGCCGCAACAGCCGCAAGGCAACGCCCAGACCGTTGAAGTGCTTCCTGCCGATAGTGAGCGATTTGTCCTTGATTTTCCTGTAGGCAATGGGCAAACAAAGCTGTTTATTTCAAAATCCGATACCTTTGTCGGGATCAAGTCTGTTTCTATGGCCGGTGAAGTTTCCGTTGACTTTTTCGACAAGCGCCCGCCCGCGCCGCCGGTGCCTACGCTCAACCCGGCTGATTATGTACGCAAGGACGAACTGTCCGCGTTGATCGCTGAGGCCATTAAGGCCGAAAATCCGCCCCGTAGGGCCGCAAAAAAGGAGGACGAGTAAATGGGCATCTTTGACCGTTTGACGCAGCAGGCACAGCCGCAGGGCCAACAGCAGAGGCAAATCACCCCTGATGAAATGCGTACCGAAATTGGGCGCATTCAGAACAACCCAGGAGCCTATTTACATCAACGCGGTTTCAATATCCCCGGCGGCATGACAGACCCGAAAGAAATCACCCAATACCTGCTCAAAACCGGGCAGGTTGGCAATGGACGGTTACAACAGGTCATGCGGATGCTTGGCCGATAAATAAAGTGTGTTTGCCTTCCGGCGCGCAGAGGGCTTCACAAATAAAATTTTGAAAGGAATTTTTACTTATGGCTTTGACTGATGAAAACGGCGGAACAAACACCACCATGCTTGTGCAGCCCTCAGGTTTCGGAGGCTACGGCAACGGCGGAGGCTTCTTCGGCGGTGACTGGGCTTGGATCATTCTTCTTCTGCTGATCGGCGGCAACGGCTGGGGCTTTGGTGGTTTCGGCGGCGGCATGATGGGCATGATGCCTTGGATGATGGGCGGAATGAACGGCTTCGGCCTGGATTACCTGTACCCGTGGCTTAATAACTCCCAGCACATCTCCGATGGTTTCCGCGACCAGCAGCTCAATACTCAGATCGGCGACCTGCGGAGCGATGTTAACCGTGGTTTCGGTGACGTTCAGCTCGGCATCTCCGGCCTTGGCCGTCAGATTTGCGAAACCGGGAACAGCATTACCGGGGCTGTCCGTGACGGCTTCTCTTCCGCTGAAATTGCCGCCAATAGTCGCCAGATGGCGAACATGCAGACACAGTTCGGAATCCAGTCCGCGATCCAGACCGGCGCTGCTGCGAATGCTGCCGGCATTGCCGACCTGAAATACACCGTGTCGCAGGAGAATTGTAATGACCGCGCCGCGCTGGCTCAGGGCTTGCAGCAGCAGACCATGCAGGAAATGTCCAATACAAACGCAATCATGGCCGCGCTTCGCGACGGTTTCCAGGCTTTGAAGGACGAGTTCTGTGCTGACCGTCTGGACGCTGAACGGCGCGACAATGCTAACCTTCGCTCCGAGCTGATGTATGCCCGTGGTCAGGCTTCTCAGGTGGCCCAGACCTCCCAGATCGTGGATAACATCTATAACCGTCTTTCCCAGTGCCCCGTGAACACCGTTAGCGTATACGGCAACCAACCCGTATTCCGCTGCGCTGGCCCCGTCGCCGGGAATAACTGCGGCTGCGGAAATAACGGCTTTGGCTTCGCCGCCTGATGGGTGGTGTAAGTATGGCCGCTGAGTATTCCGCAAACGCTGTTCAAACCGTTCCTGTAAACGGTAGCGTTATTTTCAACGAATCCCCTGTTCCTTGCAATCGCGGCCTGATCTATCACCGGGACGAATCCGGCCTTTTCCGTCTGGCTTCGCCCTCGGCGATGGGCTGCAGCTGTAGCCGTCCATGCTGCTGCTGCGGTTATCCATCCTCGAATTATCAGGTCGCTTTCCATGCAAATATCGCCGTTCCCGAAGACCCTGCCGGAACAGTTGAGCCGATCAGCCTCGCGCTTGCGATTGACGGTGAAATCGATCCTTCAAGCACAATGGTTTTCACGCCTGCGGCGGTTGGTGACTTTGGAAATGTAGGCGCTGACATCATCGTTTCCGTTCCCTGCATCTGCCGCTGTGCAGCTGTCTCCGTGAGAAACACCAGCACTCAGCCTATTGATGTGCAGAACGCAAACCTTGTGATTGACTACGCCGGGATCAGACGATAAGGAAAGGAGGATAGATAATGCACGATCTCCACGAACTCAAAGAAAAACTGCTGAAAGAACTCGAGGAATACGGGGGAAACGCCAAATTCTCCAAAGAAGATGTTGAAACCATCAAATATATGGCTTCCGCCATTGATCATATTTGCAATATTTCTGAGGATGAAGAAGGCTATTCCAACCACTACCCGTATTACATGGGTGGTTCTTATGATGACGGCATGAACCGTAACGGCTCCTACCGTGGGCGGAGCTACGCCGGACGGCGCAACGCCCGCCGCGACAGCATGGGGCGTTATTCCCGTGAAGGTCTCGCCGATAAGATGCGTGACCTGATGGACGAAGCCCCGGACGAACGTACACGTCAGGAAATCCAGCGCATGATTGAGAAGTTCGAAAACAACTGATAGGAGGAATGGCCGTGATCACCGAACAAGACCTTCAAGCGGCCATTGCCGAATGTCAGGGCAAACGTAATCCAGATGCCAGCACTTGCATCAAGCTCGCGGCGTTTTATACCATCAAAAAAGAGCTTTTTCCTTCTTCTGATCAGGAACAGCGTTATCCGGAGCCGTCCTATTCCTTTGCGCCTGCACCCGACAAAACCGATGACACATATGTCGTGATTGATAGCGACACCGAATTTGCACAAACGGTCGATGGTAAACGGCAGGAAGAGGTCTGGCCCGTGATTGACGAACTGATGACCATTATCAAAACTCTCCACCCGCGCTTATATGCAGCCGTGCTTTCAAAATTCTAACTTCGGCCCGTCCCTTCTGGGGCGGGCTTTGCATATCATTTTTCGTATTAACAAAAAAATTTACTAATTTGTGATGGCTACGGCTTGTAATCAAAGCAAAATAATGCTAAAATAAAGATGTTGAGAGTGCTAATTTCAACACCTGGAGCCGCAACACCTAGAGCCGCCTGACGATGACTGCAATCATCCCAGGCAAAAAGGCCCCCTGCCGATTGGTGGGGGACTTTTTTTGCATATCTTTCTGCATATTTACAAAACGATTTATCATATGCAAAAGCGACATATATCGACATATCGTTTTTGCACAAAAAAGCACCGGAACCCTGAAAGTTCCGGTGTTTTCGGTGGCGCGCCCTGGGGGACTCGAACCCTCGGCCTTTTGATTCGTAGGCAACCTATACAATAGACGGATATTCTCATGTATCAGGATTATTCGCCGTTTCTGTTTTCTTTTGCATATCATTCCGCATATTTAACGCCTCGTTTAAGCGGTTTTTAGCCTCTTTTTCTCGCTCTGTACCGGGGTGGTCGTAGATGCGGAGGATCATCTTTTCATCGGCGTGTCCCATCCAAATAATGGCTTGGTGCATGTCCACGCCAGCGTCCCGGAGCATGGTGCAATAGGAGTGCCGGAGATCGTGCGGACGGATGTTGACGGGATGACCGGCGGCAGCGGAAAGTACCTTCATGTATGATTCCCACGCCCACTGAAAAGAGGTTTCCGACATCATCCCGCTTGATGCGCTTTTCGCTATATACCCGTTTATTTGCGTCAAATAGGGCTTTAAAACGTCTGGCACCGGAACCGTCCTTCTGCCCGCCTCCGTCTTCGGAGCGTCCAGAACGGGGCGGTTTGAGTTAAAATAGACGGCCTTGTTGACGGTGACGGTTCCGTCGTGGATGTCGGAGGCATCGAGGGCTAACACTTCCCCACGACGGAGGCCACAGTAAAGCATGATCAGGGCGGGAAGCTGCATCCGGTGGGGTGTGGACAGGATCAGCTTCCGCTCTTCCTCCGTAATGGCTCTGTGCGTCCCTCGTGTTCCTTTTGGCGGTTTTACGCTGGATGCCTTGCAAGGGTTTTTCCGTATATACCCTGAGTCTTCGGCTGACTGGAAGATGGCGGTGAGCAGGATTCGCGTTTTATGGATGTAGGAAGCGGAGCGTTTTTTGAGTGATGCGAAAAGCTCGGAAACGTTGTCGCTGGTGACTTCTGAAAGCAATTTATCCCCGATGACCAGAAGGGCGTTGTTGATGATTGAAACATATCCGTTGTAGGTATTGGGCTTTACATCCGCTTTGTAGATCGGGAGCCAGTAAGCGGCATACTCAGCGACGGTCTTGTTTTCTGTGTACAAGCCCTCGGCTTCCTGCCGCTTAAACTCATCCCGCTTGGCGAGGGCTTCATCTTCGCTGTTGCCCATGAACTGACGGCCTTTGTAGACGCAGCAGTATCTTCCGTCATTGCGCCTTTTTAGGTGCTGTTTTTTCGGGCGGCTCATTGGTGTGCAAAAATGTCATGGCAGAGCCATTGTTCGAGTTCAGTTTTATAATCGCAGCCCAAAGGATAAACGGCGGTGATGATCAAATAAGCGTTAAAACCCGGAAAGGCAGTGTAAATTTCGTATCTGTCAGAAAGCTTATAGACGGAGTAAAGGATCGGTACAACCTTAGCATAATCGAAACTCCCGATTTCTATGGGCTGTTTTTTTCCTCTCATGTAGTTGTCAAAATCTGTGAAATATGAATGATCTGTAATTGCGGTGTACGGATGAAATCCGCTTTGCTGGATAACGGCAAACATATAGGAATAAGCACCGTTATCCTTGGAAAAGGTGATAAAATCATCGTCCGGCTGGCGGTGGTATCCGTCCGGGAAAAGGATAAGAAATTCCTTTGATTCGTACATCTCCCCGGCGTAAGCGGTTCCGAATAATAAACAGGTCAATACCAGTACAGAAATCAGTTTTTTCATGATATTCCCTCCACTTCCTGAATCGTTTTGCTGTTATATAGATCATCGTTGATGATATGCCGCATTTCATGGTCAAATGCGGCCTTTTTTGCTTTTGGGGATAGATCGTTGTTGATGTAGATGGATGGGAATCCGTCATTGTCCACCCGGACGGCCCCGTGTACAGTTGCAGGAAGTTTTACCATGTAAACTCTATATTCATCGTCATTCAACGTTACCGCTCTCCTTTTCCAAAGCTTTTAGCATGGCGGCGGCAGCTCTTAAATGTTCCGGTTTAGCGTTATCTGCGGCATCAAATAACAAGCGGTAAGACGGATTACGGCGAAGCCGATCACGGATAGCCATTGCCTCATCATCAGTCGCGGATGCTATTTCGGGAGATGTACGGCCCAACAATTCATCAACTGTGACACCGAAGTAATCAGCGATGAACAAAAGCAAGGCGTTTGACGGCTCCCTGAGACCGTTTTCATAGCGATTATATACAGTTGGGGATAGGTTGAGTGCTAATGCGGCTTGTCGCTGTGTTATGCCCTTTGATTCGCGAATTTCTTTTAATTTCATTATAATCCCTCCTTTTTCTGTATTTTACCACATTGGAAAGAAAAAGAATATTTCCAATTTGTCAAATTTTTTCTGAAAACCCCTTTACAAATTGCCGTTTTGGTAATATAATGAAAGAGGGTTAGGCAAGAACCCCAAAAAAGGAGGGCAACACGATGACACTGAAGGAAATCATGAAGGTAAGCAAACAGCATTCAGACTTCTGCAAAAAGAGTGGGCTTGAAGAACTGGCAGACTGGCAAGAGGAAATGAGAAAAGCTTGCAACAAGCTGTATGCTACCGGATTACTTTACAAAGAAGAAATAAGCGATGAACTTCTTAGAATGGCAAACGGTTTCCAGTGCCGGACGGGAGAATATAAAACCTTCCATATCAGCCAAACTTACGACCTTCGGAGCATTGAGTGCATGAGCAAGACAACCGCAAGAGATTTTGCAGAATACGTTCTTCTTTCCTGATAAGAGAACAAGCCGAGCCGGGGCGGTATATCCCCGGCAGAAAGGATAAATATTATGTGGAAGAACGCTAAACCGATTGAAAAATACTATGAGGCAGGAAAAAAGGCTGGGCTGACCTACAACCAGATGCAGGAGAAACTTCGTGTTGTTGACTACCGGATGGCGGAATACGGCGACTGGACGCTGTTCCGTGACGACAAAGGCAACCTGTGGGAACAGTACGATTCCATAGGAGATTAAAAAAGTTTCCAAATCCCGGAAATTTTTTCTTTACAGATTACCGTTATGGTGATATAATAATATTACCGAATAGGAAGGAGGCGATCACTTGACCCTAAAGGAAGCAAGAAAGAAAGCTGGGCTGTCTATTAACGATTTAGCACTGGCAGTTGGTGTATCCCCGGCGGCAATCTGTAGATACGAAAAAGGCAAGCGTAACCCGAAGGTGCCGATTGCAAAACGCATCGCAAACGTACTGCCCGCAATTACATGGTATGAGCTGGTTGATATAAAGAAGGTGAGTTGATGCAGGACCTACTCTCCACCGAGTACATCATGGAGCGATATTCCATGAAGCGCCAAGCGGCGGCGAAGCTGATGTACAACATGCCCGTAGTGAAGATCGGAAAGCGAATCTTCGTCCGGGCGCGGGACTTGGAAAACTGGGAGCAGCAAAAAACCGTCTACCCCGTAACGCCGATCCGAACACCGCGAAAGGTGATCAAGTTAGAAAGGAAGAGGGCAACATGAAGGAAAAGAAACTGGAAATCATTTACCGGATGGTCAGGAACGGTTATCACCTGATGAACCGTACAGCAGAAGAGCTGGCGAGCATCTTCACGCTCGAAGAACTGGAAGAATTCGAGCGGAAGCATAACGAAAGGAGGGAAAAGCAGTGAGCGAATACATGAAGCTGGTGAGCGATACCAGGGAAATGACCAAGCGGATGGCCCTGAAATGGGATGTGATCTCCTGCATCCTGATCGGCCTGATGGCCCTGCTGGCAATCATCGGCCTTCGGCTCATTTGGGAAGAGCACCGGGAGCGGAAAGAACGGAAGCTTCAGGAAACCTACACCGGGTATGAGTACAAGCCGACCGTGACCGACACCGTCCAGTATGTGAACGGCGTGGAATTCCACCGGATGGGCGTTCCGGGAAAGGGGGTGTAAAAATGTTTAGCTCAATTTTAGGGTTTGATCCGTCGGATGTGTTTCTGCCGGAGGCCCAGCGGCAAGCGGATGATGATTTCATCCTTGAGTATGAGCAGAGGCAACAGAGCCGGAAACAGACTTGGTACAGCGACCCGGACAGCGAAGAGGAGTAACAAAAAAGCCCTTACGTCAAGGCACGGCGTAAGAGCTTACGATGACCGTGAAGCGAGGGCAACACGACAAATCATCACTGCTATTATAGCACACAATCACAAATCAATACAAGGGGGAAAACGTGAGAACAAGAAGAGCAGATGGAACGTTTGAAGCAATCCATGGGAAAAGGCACACCCAATTATATAGTGTGTGGTGTGCCATGAAAGAGCGTTGTAATAACCCACACAACAAAAGCTATTTAAGGTATGGCAATCGCGGTATAAAGGTTTGTCAAGAATGGGAAGATTCCTTTAGTTCATTTTATGAATGGTCAAAAATATCCGGCTATCAGATAGGGCTAACAATAGACCGGATAGATAACGAGAAGGGTTATTCTCCCGATAATTGCAGATGGGTAACAACAGCACAGCAGAATAGAAACTATAGCAGAAATCATTATCTCACTTATCAAGGAAAAACGCTTTGTATAGCAGACTGGGAAGCCGAAACCGGAATTGGTAGAGCAACTATCCTGTACAGAATAAAAGCCGGAAAAACAATCGAGCAGATTTTTGATAAAAGAGATGGGAGGTCTTTAAGATATGGAAAACAACTATTTCTCCAAGCTGAATAGTATCAATGTCAATGACAAAGTAGAGAAGAAGAACGGGCTATCTTATCTTAGCTGGGCGTATAGTTGGGGCGAGGTAAAGAAGCTTTTCCCGGATGCTACCTACACCATCTATGAGAATAAGGATGGCTGGAATTATCACACCGACGGGAAGACCTGCTGGGTCAAGACTGGCGTGACCGTGAACGGGATCGAACACATCGAATATCTCCCCGTCATGGACTTCAAGAACCGCTCTATCCCCGCCGATCAGGTGACCAGCTTTGATGTCAATAAGGCCATTCAAAGGTCGCTCACAAAAGCGGTCGCCCGTCACGGGCTGGGCCTGTACATCTACGCTGGAGAGGATTTGCCGGAGGGAGAAGAGCCGGAACCGAAGCAGGAACCCGTCACGGACAAGTTGGAAACCACCCCGGCGGAGCAGGACAAGGAAGAGGCGAGACGGGCTACCATCGGCGTTCTGATGCAGAAGTACGGGCTGGATAACCCAGGTTTCAACGCCCTTTACAAGCAGTATTGTCTGAACGTCCTCAAGGCTCCGGCGACCATCCTAATCAATAAACTGACGGACGAACAGTTTGATACTATGATCCTCACGATTAACGAACAGCTCAAGAAAGGAGCCGCTTAATGAACAAACTTATCATCATCGGCAACCTGACCAAGGACGCAGACAACCGTGTCACCCAGACCGGGCATGCGGTTACAACTTTCACGGTGGCGGTCAACCGCCGCCCCGTGAAGGAAGGTCAGCCGGAAGCAGACTTTTTCCGGGTCACAACATGGGACAAACTGGCGGAGCTTTGCAAAACGCTGACTAAGGGCAAAAAGGTGTGTGTAGTCGGCCCCGTCAGCGTCAGCCTTTACCGGGCGCAGGACGGCAGCACCAGAGCCAGCCTTGACGTGATGGCAAACGAAGTGCAGTTTCTCAGCCCGAAAGAACAACCGAAGCCTGAGTCGGGTTATGTAGCAGTTGATTCTAATGATTTACCGTGGGGCTAATAAAGAGGGATAAACTATGAAGGATTGGTTCAAAGCAAGGAACGTATGGTTCGGAGCGTTTGCGGCTCTTACAGATGCTGAGGCGGGGAGGCTTGCAAAAGCGTTGTGGCAGTACACCGCAACGGGAGAGCAAGCTGAGCTGTCCGGGAACGAAAAGGGATGCTTCGCGATGTTCTTATTTACCTTGCAGCAGGACGATGCCGAAAGCGGCAATCTTTCAGAAAAACGCAGATACGCTGGATCAAAGGGCGGACTGCAAAAGGTAGCAAATCAAGCAAATGCTACGTTTGCTACAAGCGACGTAGCAAATCAAGCAAATGCTAACAATAAGAATAAGAATAAGAATATAGAAGAAGATAAAGATATAAAAGAAAACCCCTTAAAAGGGGTAAAAGAAAAGTCCGCTTCGCTCGACCGCTCCTTCGATAAGTTCTGGGTTTGCTATCCTCGCCATACGGCAAAGCAGGACGCAAAACGAGCTTTTCTCAAAATTTCGCCGGATGATGCCTTGCTCGAAACCATGCTCACAGCGATCCAGCGGCAGAAGCAGACCGATCAGTGGAGCGATCCCCGCTACATCCCGCATCCTGCTACATGGTTAAACGGTCGGCGTTGGGAGGATGAAGCATCCGCTCCGAAACAGTTTCCCGTCAAAACCGTCAGCGCACAGCAATACACCCAGCGCGATTATGACGAGGACGATTTGGAGAAACGGCTGGGCGTGAACGACCTGTTCAGGAAGGGGGCTTCCTGATGACGGAATCCTGCGGGACGTATTATTCTACCTTGCCGGACGGTCGCGTTTTGCTGGCCTGTACGCTGCCGGACGGGGCTAATGAAACGGAAGCCCGGGTGCTGTGGCAGGATCGGGAAGAGATCAGCGGGGAACAGCGCAGAAAGATATTTGCGATCTGCGGGGAAATCGCCCAATGGTCGGCGCACGATCCAGAATACGTCCGAAAGAACCTGACGGCGGATTTCCTACGGGCGAACATCGAACAGCTCCAGTTATCGGCCCTGTCGCTGGCAATCTCCGGGAACTGCGACAAAGGAACCGCCAGCCTGTTCATCGACTTTTTGATAAACTTCTGCTTGGAAAACGAGGTTCCGACCAGCAGACCCCTGCAGGAATACGCCGACGATCTGGAGCAGTACACCTACGGTGCGCTCCTGCACAAACGGTGCGTGGTCTGTGGGAAAAAGGCTGATCTTCACCATGTATCACAGATCGGGGCCGGGTACAGCCGGGAGACAAAGCCCCAGTTGGGTGCGCTGGTAATGCCGCTGTGCCGGGTGCATCATGGGGAGTATCACACATTAGGAAAAACAGAATTTGAAAGCCGATATCATGTAGTTCCCGTCCCGATGGATCGGAGAATCGCAGGAAAATACAACATCAGCGGCAAAGCCGCATCATAGAAAGAGAGGGCAACACAAATGGCTAACATGGTAAATAGTTTCTTCGGCATGAAGGAAGTTCACGGGACGTTCGGGGATCTGATGGATGCCGCCAACCGCACCGGGGACGATGGAAGCAAAGATTTCCTGCGCAAGTGCTTTCAAGGCTGGTGTCAGAAGACCGGGAAGAACATGTGGGATGCCGCCACCGTGATGGAGTGGCGTTCGCTCCCATTCACGACCCATGTGCCGGAATAAAGATTGCAACGATGTAACTGCTTAATGAAAAGGAGCAGGACTTATGAACACAGATAAGGATTTGGTTATCCGGGATAAGGAACACAGGATCATTGCCTTATGTGCTGGAATGTCACAGGAAGAACGTGATAGATTCATCAAAAATCATATCTCCGAGGGAGCGCATTATTCTGTGTTAAATCTGAAACCCGGACAGTATGGTGGATTGAAGGTGTATGATTCATGATCTTCGTCAAAAAGTACGCTTTCTGCGATGGTTGTAAACTGATACTGTCAACCAAACTGTGCGGTGAAGCATCGAAGGTCAACCGGGAAATGAGCGATCTGCTTTACAGGAACGGATGGAAGTTTGACGGACCGGACAAACTTTACTGCCCGTCATGTCAGAAAGAGGTGGCAACGCAATGCCTGACAAGGCAGCAGAGCGAAGAAGAAAGCAACGGGAAAAGGTGATTGACATGTACCGTTTCTTTGCAAAAAGTTTCTGGACAGCTTACAAAGAACATGACCAAACTGAAATGGATAAATGCGCGAGCAGAACATATAACTTCCTGCTTGGCGTTACTATGGCTGATCCAAAAGGACGCTGGTATCATCGGTTTTCGCAGATCGACCATGAAACGATGAAAGATATGGGTATTGATGATACACCGGAAATTAGGTGGACGGAGGAAAGCGAAGATGTGTAAAGACTTTTCTTTCCTGCACCTGATGGGAAATAACGGGTGGTTGTGGCAGACTTATGATGGCTGGTATGATGATGAGTATTACAAGTACAAATCAACCTTTCTTGGGCTTTATCGTGTCGAAGTTCTTGCTGTTGTATCAGCCAGCTATAAGCATATCCGCATTGACGGACATCTCGGCGTTATGTGGCTCGAGGTAGCCGGATATCCAGATTGTGAAAGAGACGAGAACAACGGTTTTAGTTATACAGACCTTCAGGACATGTTGACCGGTATGCGACTGGCAGAAGAAAACCTTGTTCGTTGTGGAGTGCCTTTCACCCCGGATTATCATTTTCATGGTCCAAACAGGGCAAATCTGAAGCGCCGGAACGACGCTACACGTAAAAAGCTCAACATGGAATACTTTGAAAAAGAAGCGTGGGAACAGGCAAACAAAGACGACTAAATGACCACAAAGAGCGTCAGCGGCTCAAGAGAGCGGATGCCAGCAAACGCAGCTTTTTCATGACGAACCTTTTTTCATAAAAGGTTTCCTCCTTTCGATTAGGGATTGATACACTTCCTTTCCGCAGACGGAGGATTCTTGGAGGGCGGGCGGGTATGCAATCCGAAATCTGCAAGCCCCCGGCACTGACCGCTCAGAAGCACGGGACTGCCCCCGGGAAGGGCGATGACCTTCAGAAAGTCTCAACCGCAATGCTTCTGCGCTGACGTTCTGAATTATAAGGCCGGATTAAGGCTGACAGAGAGCGGCTATCCGGCAATGGAGGGCAACATGGCAGAATGGCACAAATTCACAAAGAAAACTATGCCGGAGGTAAACGGGAAAACATTCTTGATCTGCCGAGGCTACAAAGACCCGGATGATCAAATCATGTGTACGGCAAAGCGGGTGCAGTATGACGGAAACGAGCCGTACATCCTATACATCGGTCATATAGGCTATGGTGAATTTGGATGGATGGAATTGCCGAAGGAAGAATACTTTGACACTGTTTGGCAGGAGATCGATTATCCATGAGATGGCTTAAAGAAAGCAAGTACCATAACAGAAAGATCACGGTGGACGGGATAATCTTCGACAGCACTAAGGAATATTCGAGATGGTGCGAGTTGAAGCTGATGGAGAGGGCCGGGGAGATCACCGGGCTTGTCCGACAGCAGAAGATCGAGCTGATCCCGAAAACCAAACTGTACCGGGCCTGTTATTACGTTTGTGATTTTATTTATTTCGATAAGCGGGAAAACAAAACGATCTACGAGGATGTCAAGGGAGTACGTACAAAAGAATATCTTTTGAAACGTAAACTGCTTTACTGGAGACACGGCATCGAGATCAAAGAAACATAAACGGAGGGCAACACATGTGCTTTACATGAACCAAAAGCCGGATGAATGGTCGGAAACAGTTCTCCGGCACATTGGAAAAAATCTCCGGCGGAAGAGGCAGGATGCCGGGTGGACGATCAACCGGATGTACGCCGAAACCGGGATTGCGCGGATCACTATTATGCGTTGGGAAAGCGGGAAACGGTCTCCGAAGCTGGACGATCTGTTATGGGTCTGCAAGTGCACCGGGTGGAAGCTATCGGAAATACTGGGAGGGGCGAAATGATCTCGGAGGCGACGAATACCAATCCCCCATTTTGGCGGGAATGGCGGCAGTTAGGTCATGCGGTGGTACTCCGGGCCGTCTACGATTACGCAAAGGCGAAGAAAAAAGCCGTAAAGGATAAGGACGGTTTTTACTATGCCCATGAGGTCGGATATTACGAAAAGTTCTTCCGCTCCCAATATTTCGCCCATATCTGCCCGGACTATGACGGACACAAACTGCTTGAAATCTTGGAGGCCGGGAAGTGGCGGAGCCTTCCGAAAATTCACCGGGTAACCCCGCCGCCGACCTATATCGTGTGGGAGTATCAACCGAAAGAAACGCCTGACCCGAAGGGCAGAGGGAGGAAGCGCAAGTATGGGTGAGACATGGAACCGCCAGCAACGCCGGAAAATGGCCCGGTATGGCATCGGACAGGAAGCGTTAAACAAGGGCATCGACGAAGCCTATAAGCGGGGCGAGGAAAACGCCAGCCGATCAGCCTTCGCCGGGATGATCCTTGCATTGTATCAGGAATTTAATTTCCCTGCTGACCGCATACACGATTTGGCAGTTGAGACCATGAAAAGAATCAACGGGGCTTACTGCGCTACCGAACTGGTGGAGCGAGTGCGGGAACTGACCGGGTTTGACGTAGACCAGCCGCTCGAAGAATTCGAGGCGGATATAACGCTGATGGAGGACTAAAACAGGTAGGAGTTAGGAGGTAGGAGGTAGAAGGTGAAAATTACTTTGGATGAAGGGGCTGTAATGCCCCAGCGGGCGCACAAACAAGACGCTGGCCTTGACCTGTTCAGCCGGGAAGACAGGGCGATCCTTGACGGGGACAGCGCAGTCTTTGACACGGGCGTTCACATCGAATTGCCGCCGGGAACCTTCGGACAGCTTTTCAGCAAATCCGGCCTGAACGTCAACTATAACATCGTTTCCTGCGGCGGGACGATAGACGAGGGCTACACCGGAAGCATCCACGTCAAGTTATACAATCTTGGAAAGAAGCCATATATGATCCGCAAGGGGCAGAAAATTTGTCAGTTGGTGATCATGCCCTGTCTGAGACCTGATCTTGAAATCGTAGAGAAATTGGAGGACACCGAACGTGGAGAAAAAGGCTTCGGGTCGAGCGGATTATAAGGAAATTATATCCAATCTGCAAATAATCCGCACATGGGCAGACGTAGACCGGAAATACGGTGGCATTAAGCCGGAATGTTGTGAGCATATCGTGACATGGATTGATGATGCTCTGGAACTGTTGAAGGAGCAGGAAGCGTTAGAAGAGCTATGGAAATGAAGCTTATTTGCCCAGACAGCAATTGTATATTCTGGAGCCGGGCGGCGTTTCAATGCTTGCACGATGGGCCATGTTATTATCCGTATAGACATATTGAACAGGAGGAAAACAATACTGATGTAGACATACGGATCATGATCTGTGCAGACGGGGAAAAGGAAGGAGAGGAACAATGAAAAAGAAGTCTATTATTCTTGGAATTATACTGACTGCAATTCTGCTATTTCTGACCGGATGCAGTGAAGAGATTCTGCAAACTTCCGGGACAAAAGCTGATACAACTGCTACGAAGCAAATTGCCGATTCACTTTCAAGCCGTCAGCCAACGCCGACGGATATTGAGTATTCCCTGGAACGGTATAACTTGATTCGCCGTGCTTATTGGGTCAACGGACAGCGGGAAAAAGCAAACACGGTAGTTTGTCCGGTGGAAAAACCGCTTGGATATATCGTCCTGTTTGCAGGAAATACCGTAGTGAACAGTTTTATTGTGGACGGAAAGGTCAGCAGCTTAAACAGCTATCTCAGCCCGGACAGCGAATATTATGAATATGTTTATGGCGGCAACTACAGAGAGTACAACAGATGGCTTGCGGACGTTGACGGAAGCTACGGGGAAAACGACAACGGCATTTTCTTCTTCACGCCGAACGGAAACTATATCGAATGGACCGGCGAGTATCTGTACAGTGACATTCCGTTTGAAGTGGAAAAGCCGACCGTCAGATATGAGGTGAACATTGATGGATAACAAAGGAACCGTGATTGCTGCTGTACTGTCAGTTTTGCTGATTGCCGCCATTGTCTTCTTCGGGTTCACTCCGGGAGGACGGGCCATCGTCAACGGGTACAGAACCACCATGAAAAAGGTGGATGACGCTACGGTATACGAAACCAAGAAACAGGTTGAGGACAGTTGCCGATCTATGATGGCAAGCTATACAAGCGACAAACTTATCTATGATCAGTACAAGGAGAGCGAAAGTAAGGAAAAGCAAGGATGGGCCGAACAGGCCAAGATGAGAGCAAACAAAACCGCCGCTTCCTATAACGAATACGTGCTGAAAAACAGCTTTGTATGGGGCGGAAACGTTCCGGCAGATATTAAGAGCAGTTTGCCATATGTGCAGTAAATAGAGGTGACAACTGATGCCGACATACGGAACGTGCCAAATGTGCAAAGAAACGGCTTACCTTACAGCGAAAGTTCTGAGAAATAAGGATACCGGATCACTTCACCTTTTTATGCTCTGCGACTGTTGCAGGAAGTTTTATGAAAAAATCTGTGCGACTTGCAAATATCGTTCCGATGATTTCACTTCTGCTTGTGTCAATGGTGGATCTGAACATTGTGCAGATTTTGTTTCTGAGGATGATTGGTGCGAAGAATGGGAGGGAGAAGATGAGGCTGATTGATGCGGACGAATTGAAAAAGCAGATTGAAGATTTCCACTGCAAGGATTGTGATAATTACAATTTTGTCAGGTGTAGAGCTTGCCATATTGATGACGCGATCACATATCTTGACGAAGCTCAGACCATCGGCGGCTGGATCAAATGCACACCCGATACGATGCCGGAAACAAACGACGAGGTGCTGACAACATATATCGTCAACGGCGATAAAAAACGGCGTTTTGTAGAAGCTGCAAGCTGGTTTTATGATGGCGAAGAGGGACATTGGAACTCTGCATGGGACGAATACAGAGTAGCCGGAACTCGGATAGAAGTGCTGGCGTGGATGCCGATGCCGGAGCCGTATATGGATTAAAATAGGAGTTTATATGCTATTCAAAAGATTTCGTAAAAAGCATGGGATGTACGACCTCCGAAAAGAAGTTGCTGTGTGGGTTGAGAAGAACATCGGTGCTGAATACGTTGACGAAGCACTTGATAAATACGACAAAATAAACAGCGGCGTACCAATCGGAGGATTCCAAGAAACGGCAGTATTCCTTCAAATGATCGAGCGGATTAAAGCGGAGGCACTAACTTAAATAACACAATAGGAGGCTGACGATGGACAAGGAAACAGTCATCAAGTCCCTTGAAAAGGGCATCCGCATTTCAGAAGCCGCCGAAAGCGGGTGGGTCTGGATCACGATTGAGCAAGCGCGGAAAGTGCTGGAGATACTGATGGAGGGCAACGATGAGCGGAGGGAGCCTTGATTATTTTTACAGTATGCTTGAAGAACACATCGGAGACTTCGGAGACAAGGAACTGGACGATCTCGTAAAGGATTTGGCAATGCTGTTTCGTGACCGGGAATGGTTTTTGTCATCGGACACAAACGAAGGAGCATGGAGGGAATCGAGGGACGCTTTCAAGAAGAAATGGTTCACCGTGAGCGGACAGCATGAGCGGATTGAGCGGTATCTCGATGAGTACAGGAATGAAGTGCTTGAATGTTTCGGTCTGTCTGATAAGCGGTGTAAAAACTGCCGCCACTGGACACCGAAAAAGGAAGAGGATTTCCCATACGGCTCATGCGACCTTGAAACCGGATGCCTGATGCACAGGAGCGAATCGTGTGACAGTTTCGAGAGGGGCGGTGCAAAGGATGGCTGAGAAAGTTGAGTTTATAGAATCTTACATCAAGCTTGGAAACGGGGATTATCAATGGCACGACAACCACGGAGAGCTTATCCGGTGTAAGGATTGCAAGTATTACTACCGAGATACAGGAATTTGTACTAAATACCACGCACACGGATGCGCAGATACTTGGTTTTGTGCAGATGCGGACAGGCGGTGAAGTGGGAATGAAGCAAGAAGAATGGATAAAAAAACCTGATGATTGGAAAGATGGATATTTGGCTTTTGTGAACAATTACACTATTTCTGATCTTAATAAAATGAGTAAAGAGTGGTGGCTCGGATTTGATTATGCTTGCAGATATGCAAAGTTAGATAAACAGAATGGCGAATACCCCTTTATATTTTTTGCCAAAGGCGGTGAAGTGGGATGAGTGACGTTTATAAGGAACTACGGCAAGTGGAAATCCGTGATGTCATAGTCGGAAAAAAGTGTGATGTTTGCCATAAAGATATTCCACCTACAGAACGTTATTCGATGAAGACTTTTCCGTATTACAAAATCACCACCCATCACAGCGATTGGGGAAACGATAGTGTTGAAAGCTTTAAATATTATCACGCCTGTTCCCCGGAGTGCGCCTTGAAATTCGCTACGGAATATATCACAAATTGTTACAATTGGAGGAACAGCAATGTAATAGAAATAGAGCATCATGACGGTTGGTTCATGCCGGAGGGGGTAAAAGACGATGAGGCTGATTGATGCGGATGCTTTAATTGCTGAAACAATGAAAAGCCGATGCGCTGATTGCGATAAGCGCAAAGGCATAAAGCAAGGGAAAACAACCTTTGTGTATGACTTCGGTGAAGCGCCGTGCCGTGCTTGTGATGTCGGTGACATGATTGACACGCTTGAGGAAGCGCCGACCGTTGGCGGATGGATCAGCGTGAAGGACGGGTTGCCGAACGACAGCAAACCAGTTTATGTATGGCTTGGGATTGGCTCATCGCTGAGAAGCGGAATACCGTTTGTTGGGCAGTACAATATCTTCAGTGGAGAGTGGATGATTTACGGTCTGCACGCTGACAAGCAAGAAATTATCAAGATAACTCATTGGATGCCTCTCCAAGAACCACCGAAGGAGAATGAAGATGATTAAAGACACAAATCCAGATCATTACAAAGTGGACTGTGCTAATTTCATAAAATATATGAATGACCCGAAAATCAGCGGCTTTGGGAATTGGATGTTTGCTAACGGGTTCAATTCGGGAGTGTGGGCAAGCAGTAACTGGATTTCAGTCAAGGATAGACTGCCGGAGATGTATAAAGCCGTGCTTGGATATGCACCATACCATAACAATGTTTGGGCAGTTACGATGCGCGAAAATGGTGAATGGTATATATGGTCACCAGTAAGCAGACGATACGACCCGGATTTTGAAGGGCCAATTACACATTGGATGCCGATGCCAGAACCGCCGAAGGAGGAAAATTAAATGGTAACATGGACTTTTGATTTGTTGGCTTTATTTATTGGTTTTTTTGTAGGCTTTTTACTTGGAGGTCTTTTCTTCGCCATAATGGAGACGCTGGACGGCGGGGCATGGAGCAAAGGTTTTTACGAGGGGTGTGATTTAAGGAACAAGATTGAGGATATAAATAGTGTGGCAGATTACGCAAAAAGAGCCATGACAGGATGGCAGAGCATCAACAAACAACAAAAGGATGTTGAACAAAAATGACCGAACAGGAAAAGCAAATGGAATCCTGCCACCACGTCTGGGAGTACTACACGGCTACATTTGATGACGTTTTCCTCCGCTGTCCCCGTTGCGGGATGGTGCGGATCGCCTATCCGGGCGAAACGGCGGCGAGGGTGAGCAGGGAACTGCTGATCAGGCATGACGGGAAGGACGGGGACATATAATGGGCGAAAACTTTTTTTCCAACATGGAAATTACATGCACCGGAGTATCCATAAGCAATATTGGAAATCTTGATACCACAATATCTTACTATGGATATAAATACCCGAAGATTGATAAAGTCATCTTCCATGATCCTGCCACCATCGTCATCTGGAAGGACAAGACCAAGACCGTTGTCAAGTGCCACAAAGAGCCGTTCGACCGGGAAAAGGGGCTTGCGATGTGCATTGCCAAGAAAGTGCTTGGGAAGGACTTCCACAAGACGTTCCGGGAGTGGTGCGAATGACCATCTGTTTCAGATGCCGGAAACTGCTTCCGGGACGGTTTGACGCAACGGAACTTGTACTGTGAAAAGACTGTGCTGAGTGGCTGAGTCTGGACAATCTCAAAATAAAGGTGTCGAAGTTAGATGAGGAAACGATTAAAGAGCTTTCTGCGAAAATTGAGAAAAAGAAGGTTTTGCCGGATGAACGGGTATAACTGCCCGGAATGTATCTATCATGATTTTGCGTTTAAAGGATGCATATTTCGTGGGAACAAGTGCAGATACGGAATGGAACGAAAGGAGTGATGACTGATGTACACGGTTTACCGGATGGAAAACGGGATGCCGGATATGATCATCGGTGTTACACAGACCCCAGGTGAGGCCTCTGATATTATTGAAGCTGATCGGCAATGGCTGGGCCGGGAAGCGGATTACCGCTGGCACTACGAGGAGGGCAAAGATGACGCAAAAAGATATGATCCTTGATTATATAAAAAAATACGGTTCTATCACACAAGCTGAATCTATCGCCTATTTGGGATGCTACCGCTTACCAGCCCGCATCTACGACCTCAAGCTCCTGGGCCACAAGTTTAAACGCGTCATGGAAACCGGCCTCAACCGCTTCGGCGTAAAAGATCTCGTAAAACAGCCCGGATGAGCCATTATTTACGTTTTTGTAGGTGATCCTATAGTGAAAGGTAGGTAAAATTAAGTTGAAAACATTAAATTTCGCCGTCATCACAACGGCTCGGGAGGGAGTTGATGAACTGGATAAAGTGCGCCGCGAACAGGGCTTATCACAAATGGAAATATCTCACAGGGCAGACATGCCCGATGAAGGTACACAATATTACCGAATGTACAAAAGCGGGGACGTAAAGATCAGCAAGTTTTTACGCTTCCTCAAAGCTGCCGGTTACGACTTATTGATTATGAAAAGGGAGTAAATTTTATGGAACTCGAAATCACTTATATTCCAGTCAACAAAATCACCCCTTACGAGCGCAACGCCCGTAAGCACACCCCTTTTGACGTGGACAAAATTAAAGCCTCTATACAGAAGTTCGGTTTCGATGATCCGATCGGCGTATGGGGCCCGAAGAACATCATCGTTGAAGGTCACGGTCGCCTCGCCGCCGCCAAAGAGCTTGGTTATGAAAAAGTTCCCTGCATCCGCCTTGACCATCTCACAGACGAACAGCGCAGGGCTTACGCCTTGGCCCACAACAAAACCGCCGAGCTTTCGACTTGGGACTTTGGCAAGCTGGAACTGGAATTGATGGATTTGAGCGAACTGAACATGGGCGACTTCGGTTTCGACTTCACCGTCTCCAACAGCGACCTCGGCATCGCTCCTTCGTCCGAAAGCTGGCAACCGCCCGTCAATGACGAAGGGTACAAAGAATACCAAGAACCGCTCAGCCCCGAAGAACTCAAGCAGTACGAGCAGAACGCCGATGACTTTTTGATGAAACGCCGTGTAATTATCACCTTTATGCCGGAGCAGGAAGACGAAATCCGGCGGTTACTCGGTATCACCGAAGAAAAGTTGCGTGTTGTCTACGACTTGACCGATCTGATCGGGGCTGATAACGAATGACCTTCGGTATTCCGTCTTATAAACGCCCCGAATGCAAAACCATCGACATGCTCTTGGGCTACGGCATATCCCCTGACGACATCTACGTTTCGCTCCAGTCCAAGTCGGAAGTTGACCTTTACAAAGCCGTCCATCCGACCGTGCATTACGTCTACCGGGAAGCAGATTGCGCCGCCGGGAACCGAAATACTCTTTTGATGACCGTTGGAGCCCCAATTGTCCTCTTAGACGATGATATCACCTCTATTGCGGTAAAACTGCCCGGTCAAAATTTCAGACGCTTAAACGACGGAAAAACGCTATTAAACGGAATCTCTGAAATTACAGACCTTGCCAAAGAAAACAAGTGTGCGATTGCCGGGGTTGCCGCCACCACAAACGATCTCATCGCCCGGTCTCGCGAACGGTACAGTTTCGATTGTCTGCTCCAAGGATCGTTTCTTATTTTCTTGGAAGATATTTTATTCAACGAAAAATGGAAAATGGTTGAAGATTACGAACTTTCGCTCCGGGTTATCCGTTCCGGCAAGCACATCCTGAGAGCAAACGGATTTTCTGCTAACAAACCGAAGAACGGTACAAACCCCGGCGGCTTGCACGACCGGTACGCTTCCGGCGAACTGCGAACGTGGATCACTCGTTTGTCTCAAGTGTACCCTGAGTTTAAACCCAACAAAGACCGAACAGGAGGACACATAAAGTTTGAATAAGCTCGGTATCAGCGAAACATACGGTTCTCCCCGGTGGACGGGCGAAATCGCTGACTGTTCTCTCCCGATGACCCTCGACACCTATTCCAATTGCAGTTTTGGTTGTGTGTATTGTTTCAGCCAATATCAACGGGGTATCGGTTCGACAAAAGACGCTTACTTCGCCAAGGACGTTAAGTGCATCAACGTCGAAAAGGTCAAACGCATCTTTTCCTGCGAAGACACCAAGAGCCAGTTTGCCGAATACGTCAAGACCCGCCGCCCCATTCAGTACGGCGGCTTATCCGACCAATTTGACGGTTTCGAGCGGAAATACGGCAAGACCTACGAACTGCTCAAATACCTCCGGGAAATCAATTACCCTATCTGCTTTTCGACCAAGGCCGCTTGGGTTTTCCACGATCCCAAGTATCGTGAGCTTTTCAAAGGTGCGGACAACTGGAACGTCAAGTTCTCTATCATCACTCTCGACGAAGCGGACGCAAAGGCTATTGAAGTCGGGGTTCCAACGCCCCGTGAACGCCTCGCCGCCATGCACGAATATTCCACCCTCAACAAAGGCGGCGCAACGCTCCGGCTCCGCCCCTTCATCATCGGGGTCAGCGACAAGACCTACCTCGACCTCATCCGGGAAGCTCACGCCGCCGGGGCAACTGCCGTCACCACGGAGTTCTTCTGCCTTGAGATGCGTTCCATCAATCAGGCCAAAGACCATTATCAGGTCATCAGCGAACGGTGCGGTTTTGACATTGTTGACTTTTACCGTAAGCATTCCGGCGGCAGTGGTTATCTTCGCTTAAACCGGAAAATTAAGGAACCCTACGTCCTTCAGATGCGCGACCTGTGCAAAAGCCTCGGTATGCGTTTTTACGTCTCAGATGCCCATTTTAAGGAATGCAGCGATAACTGCTGCTGTTGCGCTCTGCCGCCCGAATGGGATTACAGCCGGGGTCACTTTGCCGGAGCTTTGCAGATTGCCAAAAAGCAAGGCCGCGTCCAATGGAAAGACATCGAACCGGACATGTACTTTCTCAACTTTAAGTGGGTTGGGGCCGAAGGTTATAACTGCAACAGTTCCGAGGCCCGGGCCAAGTTTGACGGCATGACCATGAAAGACTATCTCCACTACCTTTGGAACAACCCCGCTCGCGGTCAAAGCCCGTACAAAATCTTTGCCGGTGTGCTCGTCCCCAACGGGTACGACGAAAACCGGGATATCATTTATCGCTACAATCCGCAGGTCACTTTCCAACCGCAGACAAATCAAGACTGGGAATTGAAGAAACTTTAAGGAGGTCAAAATGGATACCGCAAGGCAAAACCACGTCCTCAAGCTGGAGCAAGCCAAGCGCGACCTTGAAACCGCTGGCCCCATCCACCGCAAAGACCTCATTCGATCAATCCGTCGTATGGAAAAGGAGCTGATTATTTATGACCGATATCAAAGACAGGCCCGTTTCTCCCATTAACGGGCAACCTCTTCCCCGGGGGAAGCCTTTTACCAGCGAATCAGCGCGGGAAGCAAGGCAGAAACGAACTCAGGAAGAAAAAGAACGTCGGAGCATTGCCGCGGCCTTTAAAAAGAACATGGATCATATCTTCCGCAACGACAAAGGGGAGGAAATGACCGGAGCCGAAATTATCGCCCAGAGCATCATCAAAGGTGCGAACAACGGCAACGCCAAAATGGTAGAAATCGCCCTTTCCCTTTTGGGCGAAAAGCCAGCCGAAAAGGTTGTTTTTGCCACTCCTCCCGCCGACGTCATTACTGAGGTCGAAAAGGCGCTTTTCTATGACCCGTGATGATTACATCCGTGTTTTCCGCGAAGAGCCGGCTCGCGTTGCGCGAATGGTAGGCTTCCCGGACATCGGCCGACTTCATAACGACTGGATGCGGGACATGCTCTACGGCAAAGACGATATGACCCTTCTGGCCCATCGTTTGAGCTATAAAACGTCGTGCGTTGCGGTGGTGCTGGCTATGTACATCGGAACCATGCCGCGCATATCGTCCCTGTTCATGCGCAAAACCGATACCGACGTAAAAGAGATTGTCCGTCAGGTCAAAAAGATTCTCGTAAACAATTACTTTTGTTACGCCTTGCAGCAGATCATGGGTGCGCCTTTTGAGCTGATCCGTTCCACCGATACCGAAATTGATTCCAGTTACAACGACAGCCCTCGCGGAACATCTCAGCTTTTTGCAATCGGTACAGGCAGCAGCATCACCGGCAAACACTACGACCGGATTTTTACCGACGATATTGTCAACCTCGAAGACCGGAAGTCCCGCGCCGAACGCGAAAACACAAAGCTCGTCTATCAGGAGCTTATAAACGTCAAGGCAAAAAATGGCCGTATCATCAACACCGGCACTCCTTGGCATCCGCAGGACGCGATTAGCGAGCTGATGAAAAACGTTCAGCGCTACGACTGCTACCAAACCGGAATCATGACCCCCGAATCCATCGAAGAAAAGCGCCACTCTATGTCCCCGTCCCTTTTCGCCGCCAATTACGAGCTCAAACATATCGCGTCCGAAAACGCCCTCTTCACCACTTCCCCGCGCTTTATTACTCCTCAAATTGCTCGTGAAGCCCTTGGCGATTCCGCTACCCCCGAATCCCTTTTCCGAGACGGTACAGCGCATATCGACGCGGCTTACGGCGGGGACGATTATACGGCCTTTACCTGTGCGCGGCGCATCGGCGGGAATTTGTACTTATATGGGAAAATATGGCAGCGGCACGTCGATACTGTTCTGGATTTTTGCATTTCGGAGTGTCAGCGGCTCATGGTCGCGCCGATCCTGTGCGAAGACAACGGCGACAAAGGCTTCCTCGCTAAAGAAATCATCCGCAAAGGCTACAAGGCCAGCACCTACCACGAGCACGAAAACAAGTTCCTCAAAATCTCGTCATTCCTCCGCAAATGGTGGGATAACATTTACTTTTTGGAAGGTACGGACCGCGCTTACATTGACCAGATCATGAACTACACCGAAGACGCTGAACACGATGACGCTCCAGACAGCGCAGCCGTTTTGTGCCGATATTACGACCGCAAATCCGGCGTATCATACCAGTCTCCCCTATTCAGACGATAACGAAAGAAGGTGAGCCCGTTGATTACCTATCAGGATTACTTAGCTGCCCCGGACAAAAACAAGTTTATCGTTTCCTCCATCGCTTCCTACAAGCGCAGCAAAGCCTACCAAATCGCGCTCGATGCCAACGAGTACGAGGCCCAGCGGAACGTGACCATCAATTCCTTTGTCAAAAAGGTATACGACATTACCGGCGTTGCCGCGCCAGATCCCGTTTCCGCCAACAACAAAATCGCCTCGAATTTTTTCCACCGCCTGAATACCGACCGTTGCTCGTACTCCTTGGGCAACGGCATTACATTTCCCAAATCAGCCGTGGACAACAAAAAGTTCATGGGCGATGACATCGACACCAAGATATCTGATGCCGCCTATCACGCCCTGATTCATGGCGCGAGCTACCTGTACTGCAACGGAACGGGCTATACGGTATTCCAGATGACGGAGTTCCTGCCGCTGTTTGACGAGGAAACCGGGATCGTCCGCGCCGGTATTCGCTTCTGGTCTCTCGACTGGCGGCGCAGACCCGGCTACTGTGTTTTATATGAAGAGGACGGGTTTACGAAATACCGCAGCAAAGACGGAAAGCCCGGCCTTTCCCAGCTCGAACTCATGCAAGAAAAGCAATCCTATAAACAAACCGTCCGCTACACCGATGCAGACGGTGAGGAAGTGATTGCAGAGGACAATTACAGCGCCCTCCCCATCGTCCCCATATACGCCAGCCGTTCCCGGCAAAGCACCCTCGTCGGGATGCGGGCGAATATCGACGCCTTTGACCTCATTCATAGCGGTTTTGCAAACGACCTACAGGACTGCGCTCAAGTTTACTGGCTGATCAGCAACGCTATGGGCATGGACGATGACGATGTGGCAAAGCTGCGCGACCGGATGCTCTACCAGCATTACGCCGTCGTGGATAAGGACAACAGCGATATTCACGCCTACACCCAAGATATCCCCTACGAGGCCCGAATGAACTGCCTGAAATCCATCCGTTCCCAGCTGTACGAGGACTTTGCGGTGCTGGACGTGCATACCGTTGCCGCCGGGGCGACCAACGACCATATCGACGCCGCCTACCAGCCGATGGACGAAGAAGCGGACTTATTTGAGTACGAGATTATCAAGGCCGTCAAACAGATTGAGCGCATTTTAGGCCTTGAACCCTTAGTCCCGCAGTTCAAACGCAACCGTATCAGCAACCAGCTGGAGCAGACGGAAATGGTGATGTCGGCCCTCGAAATCATCGACCCCGAAACCGCCCGTACCAAGCTCCCGTGGATCACCGTAGACGAGCTGGAACAGATCAAAAATAACATGGCCCGTAACGAAGGCCGTCGGCTCACTACAGACGATGAAATGAGGACAGAGTAATGGCTGATCCCGGAACC
>Ga0310697_10001016_pt1 | contig 34359 bp, 28 predicted proteins | sample 172DNAGHGlowgp2_FD_203883 | JGI IMG/M metagenome (GOLD analysis project Ga0310697, IMG submission 203883) | Sheep rumen microbial communities from Palmerston North, Manawatu-Wanganui, New Zealand - 1728 DNA GHGlow gp2 (v2) (version 2) | ecosystem: Host-associated > Mammals > Digestive system >... | reverse complement strand
AACACACGCCGTCATGCCGCCGAGAGCGGCACCGCTCACTGCACTGCCATCGCGCAGGCCCACCGCACCCACCGCGCATGCCCATTTCCGCCAGAGGCAGCTCGGTGCCACAAGCCCTGCCGTTTTTGCTGTGAGGCGTGCACACAGGTCCAGGTGGGTGGCAGGGTGGATGCGAAAACGGGCATTTTTGATCCTACAGGTGCCGGAAAGTGGACCGATGTGCACGGGGAGCGACAGGCTAAGCATGTGGAAAGGGACAAAGTGAGCACATGGGTCCATGCAAGAGGCAGGGTGTGTACGGGAAACCGGGAAAAGTAATCCTACGGGTGCCGGGAAGTGGACCGGTGTGCACGGGGAAGGGCGATTCGGTGTAGGGGGTGCTGGAGACGGAGGATAAACTTGTTTCAGGACTACGCAGTTTTTTCGTAAATTTGCAACATGAGTGAAACGAAGCGTGGCGCCGGAGTGGCGCTGGTGACCGGGGCAAGTTCCGGGATGGGTAAGGAGTTCGCGCGGCAGTTGGCTGCGCGGGGGTACGAGCTGTTGCTGGTGAGCAACCAGGCGGAGGCTCTGGAGCAGGTGGCTGACGAACTGGCAGGGGAGTCCCGCGAACTGGCAGCGCACGACCAAGTGACGCCGCGGCCGCGGACGCTGTGCGTTGATCTGGCGCAGCACGGGGCGGCGGAGAAGGTGATGGCGTGGTGCGACGCGCTGCACAAGACCCCGGATGTGCTGGTGAACGACGCCGGGATGTTCTTTATGGAGTACCTCAGTCCACATAATCTCCCCAAAGCCAGGTCGATGATCGCCCTTCACGTGGAAACTGTCACGGACCTGTGCGTACTGGCGGGGGACAAGATGAAAACGCGTGAGACTCCGGGCAGTTCCGAAGGACTCAAGCCGGTCGATGGGGTCGATAGGGCCAATGAACCCACCTGCAAGAATTCAGTGACAAAGGGGCGACACCCCCTGCAGAACTACATCCTGAACGTATCCTCCATGACCGCGGAGATCCCGGCGCCGGGCATTGCAATCTACTCAGCCACAAAGGCATACCTCAAGAGCTTTGGCAGGAGCCTGAGTTACGAACTGCGCCCGTTCGGGATAGGGGTAACAACCGTGTGCCCGTCGGCAGTGGACACCAATCTGTATCCGCTTAAGCCGTCGCAGAGAAAGCTGCTCAAGCGCTTGGGAATCATCCGCACCCCGCAATGGCTCGTGCGCAAGTCCCTCAAGGCCATGTTCAGGGGCCGGAGGGTGCTCTCTCCGGGCTTTACGAACGTGCTGGTTCCGGCGCTCATAAAGCTGATGCCCCCGCGCCTTATCGACAAATTAGGGATGAAGTGGATCTATCGCGGCTAGCCACGCACGCAGCTCCTCCACGCCCGTGAAGCGGTGCGCGCGGATACCGACCGCCTCTGCACCAGCCACGTTCGCGGCGTTGTCATCGACAAAAATGCAGTCCGAAGGCTCCAGGCCGAACTTTTCCAGCAGACAGCGGAAAATCTCCGGACTGGGCTTGAGGAGGTGGACATCGGCCGATACAAGATAGCCGTCCAGCACCGTGAAGACGCGGCGGTCCTTCACCAAATTGAACGTCTCGCGCGACCAGTTGGTGAGGCCCCAAAGCTTCCAGCCGCGGCTGCGAAGTTCCAGCTCCAGCTCGTACATGCCCGGCTCTTCGTCGCCAATCATGCCAAGCCACTGCTCCTTGTAAAGGCGGATTTCCTTCTCCCACTCGGGAAAAAGCGCAATACGCTCCGCAATCCCTTGCGCGAACGGCTTGCCCGCGTCCATTTCGGAGTTCCACTCCTGCGTGCACACATTGTCGATAAACCACCGCGCCTTCTCCTCGCTGCCGAAGTAGGGGGTGAACACCCTGAGCGGATCCCAGTGCAGAAGAACGCAGCCGAAGTCGAAGATTATATTCTTAGCACTCATTCCTTTTCGCTGTTAACCAGGCCATTGCAGCAATGGCTATGGCCATGGACATAATAATCAGTTCAATATCCGGCATGCTCACGTTCCCAACGAGCATCACGGCCAGTCCGTCCACGAGGGCGTGAAGGAGTATGGCGATGGGGAAGAGCCACCATCGACCTTTACAGCGGACCGAAACCAGCACCAGAACCGACAGCGAGAGCTGCAGGACCAGCGCGCTGAAGCGTTCCCACAGGCCCATGAGATAGTCCACGGGGGTGTTGCTCTGGAAAGTGGCCAGGAGCGCATCCATCTGATCTTTCGCCTCTGCCGGAGCAGTTGCCAGGATCATGTCCATCTTGCCCAGGTTGGACATCAGGCCCAGGAAGGCGTATGTGAGCATGGAGAGGCCGAAAATCATAATCATCTCGAAGCCGCCGTGGCCCGCGCCATAGGCCAGAGCCGTGTGCTGCGTGTCCTTTTTCAGGAGGAACTTCATGGCGATGAAGCGCCCGCTCTCCTCGAAAAGCCCCGCCATGAGCCCGCCGTAAATGGCGAACGCAAGAGTATTGCCCTGGATGTTGGTGCGCGGCAGAACTATCTGATGCACAATGGTTTCCAGTACCAGCGCAAAGAGAAAAAACACTCCCGCGCCGATGAGGATCGTCTCAATCCGGCAGTGGTACTTCTTTATGAGCCATATGCTCAGGCCGATGGGAACGGCAAAACCAAGGATGCCGTTCAGGGCCATGATGATGAGATTGGTGGTAGGAATCATATACATTTACAGAGTAAGCACCCTCACATACCTGACATGGATGGCAGGCAGGATCTTGCGTCCGTGGGGGCTGAGATCGGAGAAGCCTGTTATGCCGTTGAAAATAGCGCCAAGGCTGTACTCCATATAGTTATTGTAATTGAAACGCTGCGACACTCCAAGTTCCGGGGTGATGTAGAACAATGCGCCCTTGGTGTTGGCGTCGAATTCTTTCGCAGGGGCGATGCCTGCCTGTACAGAGGCGAAAGGCGACCATGTGTTGTCGTTCAGCCTGTAGCTTGCGCGGAGGCCGGGGAAGACAGGAGTCTCTATGTCGGTATCGCCGGAATGTATGGATGAATTGAAATCCCAGATGCTGGTCTGCATGCCGATGGAGGCTCCGAAGCTCCAGTGTTCGTCCAGTTTGTATCCAACGGTGATATCGGCAAGCGGATGCACGCCCAGGCCAACGGAGAAGAAAATGCCGGAGCCGTAGGGGTAGGAATAGTCGTCATGCATGTCGTAGAAGCGGTAGGAATAGCCCAGGCGGAATTCCGGCATCCAGATCTCGTCGTAGCCATAGCCCACGCCCGCACCTGCGAACACGCCATGCCTGAGCGAACTGCCGAAGTAGTGCGTGTATTCGGCTATTGTTGAACCCACAATCTCTTCACGGTTCAGGACATGCCCCAGTTCCCAGGTCCAGGAAATGTTGTTCGCCCTTCCGGGAGAGATGTAGAAGCCGGCGCCCATGTGGTAAAGCGTCTGGGCCTTGTTGAACAGGTTTATGCCCATTCCTGCGGAAACTATCACGCCGCCTTTGCCGCCGAACACGGCCCTTGCCGATACATCCTCTCCATATATATACGAGTAACCGGCCCTGAGTTCCATGGACGGATACATTGCCGATGGTACGTTCCAGTTATGGATTGCAGCATAGCCGAATACGCCGTAAGAAAGCAGCGCAGCGGCGCCGATCATTACGGGGACCAGAACCGGAGAGGCTTCGCTGAGCATGGTGATGAGGTTGTTGTCATATTCCCCATCGGCCGATGCCCCATCATCTGAAGAATCACCGGAGCCGCCGGAACTGGATGAGTGTGAAATAGAGCCCCCGAATCCCGCACCGTGGCATTTCGGGCACTTTCCGGTGCCGTTGCACCGCCTGCACTTGCCTGTGCCATCGCAGGATGTGCACTTGGTCATAGTGCCTTGCACGGATACTTTTCCACTGCCGTAGCAAAAACCGCAATGACCGTTCGTGCAGTATGTGGGCCCGGCGCAACCAGTTGGAGTGCAGCTGCCTGAACCATGGCAGATGTTGCAATTACGCTGGAGCAATGGTCCGTTCTCATAGGATTCGTGTGCAATCGAAGCCGGCGCTGCAACCATTATCAGAAGCGCCGCGAAAAGGGTTGCCAAGAGCTTTTTCATACAGGTTTAAGTTCTTTGTGGATGCAAAGATATGAAAAAAACTGCAATAACCCTTCCTCCCTCTGCAGGGCGTGAAATGTAAGTGCGTGTGAGTCAGCGATATCCTAATATTGAGTCGGCAAATTTTCCGGACTCAATATGTGCAACGAGCTCTGAATCATTGAATTCCATTTCACGCGGTTTTGGGGTGAAGAGTATTGGGCACAAGCTCTCTGGGCAATAGCGGCATGTTAAGAATTGGTAATTATTCTTTAACAAAATAAAGAAACATTCAAAAGAAACACTAAAAGAAGAAAAAAACAAAAAAATCTTCAGCCTAGGCCTTTCAAATGGCGATTATTCTTTCGAACTTTAGGCTAGCCAAGGAACGGTTCCTCGGCAATAATAACTACAAAACTTATGTCAGCACAAAAGATTATCGCTAACAGCAAACCGCTTCCAGAAAGACTTGACTTAAGAGTAGACTGGGCATTTAAGCGTATTTTCGGACAAAAGAAGCATCTTCAGAAGATCATCAAAGATTTGCTTGATATCAGCATAGATGTTCTTGAGTACGACCCGAACGGACTGATTGTAGATACGGAACAAGACAAGCGCTCGGTATTTGATGTGATTTGCAAAAATAAGGATACAGACGAAGTGTTTGTTTTGGAGATGCAAAACACATATGAGTCTGATATGCCAGACAGGTTATTCTATTACGGAGGCTCATTGATACACAATCAAGTTCATGTAGGAGATCAGGTGTATGTCGTTAAATCTGTTCTGGTATGCTGCATAGCCAGCTATTATGTCCCTCACAATTTGCCGTCGCCAAAAGGAAAAGTGTTTTTTGACTACAGAATGAGAGAGTTGGAAACTGGTGAGATATTCGATGGCGATAAATTGAGAATCTGCTTCTTGGAACTGAATCGTTTTGAACATTATCTAGACAAAAACTCAGATTTGAAGGAGCAATGGTGCTGGATTTTCAATAATCTTTGTAAATTTGCAGAGCGCCCCTCAAATCTGGATTCTTCATTTGACGATCTGATTGAGGATGCGCGTATTCAAAAGCTGACAAAGGTGGACAGGAAAGATTACATGAAGGCTCTTGAGGTGAGCGAACGCGATCGTAAAGTCATTTACGAGGGCGGGATTATTGTTGGCCGCCACCAGGGCAGGGAAGAAGGCAGGGAAGAAGTCAAAGCCGAGTGGCTGAAGGAGAAGCAGGATGCTGCAAGAGCCATGAAGGCCGATGGTGTCTCCATTGACCAGATTCAGAAGTACACCGGCCTCACTCCGGAAGACATTGAGGCCTTGGATTGACAAGGCATTTTCATCAAAATGGCGGGCACCCCAAGTGCCCGTCTTTTTTTCTCATTTGCGCCAAACTTCTGCCGATTTATTGCCAATTTATTGTCTATATTTGAAGAGTTCCCGGGCAATCTCCCGAAATACTTGCCGAACGGCGCGAGAATTATTTAAAATTTTAAGAAAGTCCGCACAACCGGTCGACTTTTGAGAAAAAGAGTCTTCAAAGCCCGATTCTGACGAACGGATTTATACGAGCGACGAGCTGCAGAATTTTAGGTATGAACTGAAAAAATTATCAACATCGAACTATCTTGTTTTCCCTTTTGATTATCAACGAATTAAGCACAATTTTAGCAGATCCCTGTTGAAAAGTATCGGGCAGAGCGGCCATTTTTGGCTCCGCTTCGCTTGTTATTCGTAGAATAAATGCGTAATTTTGCGGCTTGGAATAAGGAAATACAGTGCAACCTATCGAAAAACTAAAAGCGTTGAACACGCTTAGGTGCCGGCTAAGGACAGTCGGTTCCGCTTTGTCGATGTTGCCTGCAACTCTCCTGAGGTCGTATTGAGCGAGAACAAGCAACACACAAAATTCATATCATTATGATCAAAAAACAACTTTACATCATTCCGGAAACGGAAGTCCTCGAAGTAAGATTCGAGGAGAACATCATGAGTAACCCGAATGGTTATCATCAGGCCGGTGGCGGACGCTACTATGGTGATGATTTGAATGAGAATGGAGATTATGAATAGAATGGGCTATGAAAAATCTCGTTAAATTCCTCGTGCCCGCAGCTGTAGCAGCTCTCGCACTCGTATCCTGCAACAAGGAGGATAACTACACAGCCCCTGCCGATGCAAACGCCGTTACCATTCGTGTTCACGCTTCTGCGAATGAACTCAAGGCCGATGGCCAGGAGACCAAGACTTACATTGACAACACTAATACCATTCTCTGGGGAACCGGAGAGTATATGAAACTTGCTCTTGGATCTGGCACTGGTACTTTTAACAAAGACAACACGGCCTTCGGAACCTCTAAGTCAACTTCTGCTGATGTATGGGAAAATTCAGATGAGGCAGAATTTGAGTTTGAAATAACTCCGAAAGATGCTACAGCTGAGTCGTTCACTCTCATGGGTCTTTACCCGTCCTCTGCAGCAGTTTCTTCGAACAATGAGAATCCGGTCAGCTACAAAGTTGCTCTCCCTTCAACTCAGAATGCGACAGCTTCATCATATGATCCGGCTGCTTATCTTATGGTGGCTGAGCCTGAAACATTCACGAGCACGCCTGGCGACTGGATTGCCTCCTTCCGCCGTGGTACTGCATTAAATAAGGTAACTCTTAAGAACCTTCCCGAAGATATCGTTTCAGTAGAGTTCTCGTCTTCAAATAAGGATCTTGCAGGCCGTGCTTATTTTGATCTTACTACTGGTGCATTGGGTAGTGTATATGAAGGCTCTGAGAGCGTAAAGGTAACATATGCAACAGCGCTTTCCGGTAGCAGTATTGATGTGTGGTTCACATCTTGGGAAGTAGCAATTGCTTCAGGAGAGAAACTTCTTGTTGTTGCTAAGTCTGCCACAAAATCGTATTCCCGTGAAATTACTGCTAATGCAAAAGGTATTAACTTTAAAGTTGGCTATCTCAATACGTTGAGTATTAACATGGCTTCTGCTACTGTCAAGACTCTCGAAGATTATACAGGCAATTACCTCATCGCTTACAAGTCGCCTAGCGAATGGATTATTATGGACCCGACATTCGAAATTGGGACGAATAAGTATTATAACGGTCTTTCTACAAGTGTTAACGAGGCAGTCGCCGATGTGGAATATAGCGATTTCAGTGGTGTTAACAACATTGATGATTATATTTGGATTGTCGAAGAGTATGATGGCCAGTACTCAATAAAGAGTTCTTCAACCAATCAGTACCTTGCCTTAACAAAGCAGACCAATGAGGCTCATGGTGCAACAGAACTCAGTGCTGACACTAAGTATGCAATCAGCATTGATGCATCCTCCAAGGTAGCAACAATCGAAAGCGCCTCACAGGCTGGCAGAATACTTAGATACAATAGCAGCAATCCTCGTTTTGCTTTCTATACTTCCGGTCAGCAAGATATTTATCTTATTCCCGCTACTATTGACCCCCGTACTCCTGTAACCCTTTCCTTTGCAGAGGCTGCAATTAACAAGACAACTGCAAACTACAGTGAGTTTACTGGTCAGACTGCGACTGCAACTCCCAGCGTTAGTGGCATTACATATGCGATTGATGGCGATGCTATCGGCACCATTAATGCCACCTCTGGAGCTGTTACCCTTAACGGTAACACTGGTACGGCAACAGTTACTGCTTCTTTTGCTGGTGACGCCACATATCGTCCCGCTTCGGCTAGTTACACGATAACTGTTGCGTCTGCTTCCGGTCCTGTTTATACAAAGGTGACAGCCCTTTCCGATGTTACAGCCGGTACCTATGTGATTGTAAACGACGGGCATTATCTGCCGAATGCAGCAGCTACCAGTGCTGGACCTGTAAAGAATAATAATACTGTGGTTACAGTTTCTGGTAATAATCTTACTGGCGTAACAGACGAAATGACCTGGGAGTTCAGCGGTACTGCTTCTGAAATGACTATCAAATCGTCTAGTGATAACTATTACCTTTATGTTTCTGGTAGTGGCAATAGTAATTTGAGGGTCAGTACTGCCTCTGATCATACTTGGACTATTTCCGATTACTCTGGCACTACCGGGGCATTTAGCCTGAAAGATAATACAAATGATCGCTATTGCGCCTCCTATAATAGTGACTGGAGAAGTTACACTACCTATAATGCTAGCAACTATAAAGATGGAGGTAGGATTTATCTCTACAAGCTTGACGATTCCAATGTTACCCCTACAGTAGCGACTCCGACCTTTAGTTTCATTCCCAGCGGTAACAAGGTTTCCATTTCCTGCGCTACCGACGGTGCGACAATCTACTACACAACTAATGGTTCGGACCCCACCACTTCATCCAATGTATATAGCGAAGCAATAAGTCTTTCCAGTAACCAGATGACGATCAAGGCATTTGCAACAAAGTCCGGTTACGATGACAGTGCAATTGCATCAACGACATATTATGCTATAAATCGCGAGGCTACTACAAACGGAAGCATCTCTGCTGTCGATTATGCCGCTGAAGGGGATGAGGTTACCATTACTGTCACTCCCGATAGCGGTTATGCTCTTGACCAGCTCAGCGTTGTAGATGGTTCTACTAACGCAGTGGCTGTTTCCAACAATAAATTCACCATGCCGGCAAGTCCTGTAACGGTGAGCGCAACCTTCGCTTTAATTCCCGTCACCACTATTGCTGATGCCCTTGGTGCACCTGGCGTCTATGAGGTCCCTAATGTTGCAGTCTATGCTGTAAAGGGGAATGCTTTGATTCTTGGCGATGCAAGTGGCAAGATTTACGCCTTTAAGTCTGACCATGGTCTTAGCGTGGGGGATGTCAGAACAGTAAGCGGTAGCACTAAGTGGTACAATGATGGAGATGTCTATGAATTTGATGCTCCCACTTTCAGCGGAAGCGGAACAACATCTGTCAATCATGGTACGGCTTTAGAGTTTGCCAGTGTTGCTGCTACTCTCAAGACTGAAACTGGTTTTGCTAGCCCCGGCAGCGGAGCCGCTCACACTGCCGTTTATGTACATGCTATCGGATCACAGTCTGGAAGAAATATTACGACTTCTAATGGAGAGAAACTCTATTTGAGCGCGAACGAAAATGACACTGATGGTAAGACTGTTGAGGTTTATGGATATGTCTATGCATACAGTGCTTCTCACTCAAACTTCAACTTCCTTGTCACATCTATCGAGGAAGATACCACCACTCCCACTCTGAGCGTTTCTACTTCGGCTCTTAACTGGGCAGCTACCGAGACAGATAGCAAGAGTATTACCGTTACGCTTAACGGCAGTGCTGCTGCTGGAGACTATACGTATTCTGTTACCAGTGGAAATGCCAGTGATTGGACAATTTCTAAGAATAATGGAACGCTTAGCGTCGCTCCGAAGGCTGCTAATACAAGCACGACCGATCCTAAGTCGATAACGCTTACTATTGCTCATGCTAATAATTCTTCTGTCTATCAGGAGGTTACCTGCACTCAGGCCACGGCCAGTAATGGAAATACTCCTACATCGATTGTATTGTCCGCTTCTACCAGTGGTATGCCTACGGCGTATGGTTCAAAGAAAGCTTTTGATGATGCAACCCTTGAAGGATATGCTTTCAAGATTCAACAAATATATGCAACCGGAGGAAAACTTCAGTGGAGAGCAGCAGGTAATTCCAACGGAACAGGTACTTTATATAATGCAGATGCGATGCCTGCTGGCATAGCTTCAATTGTAATTGTCTACAATTCATCAGATTCAAACAAGAATCACACTGTACAGATTGGTTCTTCTGCAAATCCGTCCTCTGCGACAACGATTACTCCTACCATCAGCGGTTCAACATATACCTTTACTGGTGATGGGACTTCGAAATATTTCGTTATCACTAATGGCTCAGGAGCGGGTTATATTGATTCTATAACAATCAATTTCAATTGAGGGACATCCGGCGGCGGCGCCGGGGGTGAAGAGCCCACAGCAAAGTGACGACCGCCGACCTTTTATAATCTGATCTCTCTCGCGACAGGGCTGCAAGGCCCTGTCGCTTTTTTGTGGTGCTCAACTCCTTGTTCCACAGCCCTTTCCGAAGTAAGCATCCGAGCAATCAGAGATATAGCCCCACGGACTACCCCAACACCCGCGCAACCTGGTCCACGACGTGCTTCTTCTCCTTGAAGCCGGGATGGACGTACAGGTCCAGGGTGGTGGAAATGGACGAGTGGCCAAGGATGGCAGAGACGGCTTTGTAGTCGCATCGGCCTTCGATGCAGCGGGTGGCGAAGCTGTGGCGCAGGGCGTGGAAGCGTATGCGCGGAATGCCAAGCTCATCCAACACCTTATAATAATATGCGCGCAGGCCACTTGGCTCCAGAGGCTTGGCCGCATTTGAAAGCACATAGTTGCCCGCAGGGACGAGCCTTTTCAAAGCCCTCAGCATGGCCTTTAGCTCCGCAGACAGCGGAATGTCGCGAACGGCTGCGGCGGTCTTGGGCGTGTCTATGGAAAGGAAATACTCCTTGCTGCCGCCATCGGCAATGTAGATGCGCTGGACGGTTTTGCGAACGCGGATCACGCCGTCAGAGAGGTCCAGGTCCTGCCACTGGAGGCCGCACACTTCGCCAATGCGGAGGCCGCTCTGAAGGCAGATGAGAAGGCCGATATTCCGGAAACTCAGATTCTCCCTCAGGTACGCCACCAGCTTTCGCTGCTGCTGCACGCTAAGGGTTTCCACCCGTCGCCGGACTTCGAGACTCGTGGGATACTGTACCGTGTATTCCACGTGTGGCCAGGCCTTAAGCTTCTCTCCGTAACGGATGATCATCCGGAGTACCAGCATCGTGTCCTTCACCGTCTTGAGGGCGAATCCGCGGGACAGAAGGTCATCTGCAAACTGCTGGATGCGATTCTCGTTAAGCTGATCCGATTCATCACCGAACACGGGCAGTATGTATTTGTTGCACAGTTGAAGATAGACAGCGTAGGATGCTGCCTTTACGTATTTGCGCCTATCTTCTTTCCAGAGACGGGCTACCTGAGAGAATGTCATTTTCCTTGATTTTTTGATTATCCTCGATTATAGCAAAAAATCAAGAATGACGTTAATGACATCCCGCAACGCACTGTTCCTGGAGAAGTTCCCCGCACGAAATCACAACTTCCCCACTCATATGAAAAGCGACAGGGCCTTGCAGCCCTGTCGCGTGTGAGTTATTCAGCGGAACCGATGGTTACCGTGCCCGGTGGGACACATTTGGGGTTCCTCCTCCTGAGGTTCCTCAATTAAGTTTGTAAAGGCTTAATGCTCCACCTGTACCAGTCGCATAACATGCGAAACCATAAGTTCCGTTGTTGCGAAGATTTGCATTAACATTATTGCTGTTATTGTTCTTATTGACAAACTCATAAGTACTATTACCTGTTACTGTCCACAGGCTCTTGTTGTCTGTTGATGAACTATTCAAACCAGCCTGGTTCTTCGTTCCTGTAGATGCAGCATATTTAGCAACTGCTGAATTGTAAATAGTCCAATAAGAACCACTGGCGGCAATATGCCATACAATAGAGGCTTCAGGATTTACAATTTGATCATTTGATACAGTAACCTCCACATATCCTAACCTATTACTAGATACTGTATTCTTCATGGCTTTACCACTATAGACAATCACATAATCGCCCTCGGTGATATCTCCAGAATATAATGAATAAACAGCATCTCCACCACCCTTCGTAAATGTAGCGCTAACCACACCGGTAGAATGACCGTCCTTAATGGCGATAGCCTTAACTGTTGTAGTTTCAGTCACAGTAAATGCCGCAGTGTATGCAGAACTGCTTGCCGTAGGAGCGTTTCCATCAGTAGTATAGTAGATAGTTGCATCGGTGTCTGCCGTAATGGTCACAGACTGATTGTCAGTGAAAGATGCGCCATCAGGAGAGATAACGGGGGCATGTACCTGGTAAATCAGCGTAGCGTTAGCATCCAACTCATGGGTATAATTATCACCACTCTTATAATTCTTGAGGGTACCTTTGAACTCAACTGCATCGCCAACTTTGAAATCATCGGCAGATGTTGCTGCAGCACGGAAAATTGTGAACTGAGTCCCTGTGGTAAGACCATCAGCCGAGATATGGAAGGAGACATTATTAAACTGAGAACTGTAAGCTGTGGTAATCTCGCTGATAATGCCACTCACATAAACATTAGCGAGCGTTCCATTATCAGGAAGTTGTCCACAAAGATCGTCTGCCTCGGCTACGGAATAAGGATTCGCTTCGGTGCTGGTATTGACTACACCCACAGTGTAGGCAGCAGTTGCTACAGCACTGTCCTTATATCCATCTTTAATCGCTATGGCCTTGATAGTTTTTGATTCTGTCAGGGCGATAGCCCCAGTATAAGTAGTACTTGCGTTAGTAGGGGCGGAACCATCCAGTGTATAATAGATAGTCGCACCAGAAGTTGTACAAGAAATCGTTACCCCAGTTCCAGGAGCAACTGTGTTAGTAGCATCGGGATCGAATGTCGGAGTAGCAACGGTTTCACGATTATCAGCAACTGTGAGAGTATAGCTTACGGTCTGGGGCTTGTAATTAGTATCACCAGCAAAAATAGCCTTGATGGTGGTCTCGCCCGGGCCAACAATAGAAACTACTCCGGCATTGCTAATAGTTGCAACCTCCGTGTTGGTCGATTCGTAAGTAATACCTGTAGCATTGCCCTCTGTAAGAGTAGGGGCAGTGAAGCCACTGACCGTATTTCCGGTATTCCAAGATGCAGTTGCACTTGCTGCGGACCAGCTCATGCTGGCCTCCTGACGGGTGTCAGGAGTTGCTGCCGTCTTCACATAGAATGCTAAGGTCTGATTTTCTATATTACCTCCATTACTAGTATAGCATCTCCAATCCTGAGAGTTGTATATTCCAACATAACGAGAAGTGCTAATATGCTTAAGATATCCGCCATCAATGGTGAAAACTTTATTGGAACTGGTTCCTACTCGGACACCGTTATTCGTATTCGTGCAATAAAGCCAAGTTTCTGTGCTTCCATTAGGATAGAATGTATATCCATCCGTTACATTACCACTGACATTCCATTTAATGGTATTAGCCACTTCACTTGTTATCTTGTCATCAGCGATAGTAACACCGATTGCTCCAGGTGCGGAACCGGTTCCGTTATTGTTGGACATGGCATACGAACCAGCACTATTAGTTCCAACAATAACAAGCACGTCTTCTGAAGTAATATCGCTTATGGATTTTTTTACCCATACTTCATCAATCGGAAGATCACCAGGAGTTCCCTTAGAAATGTCAACCTTAATGGGTTTGACATGGGAACGGGTAAAGGTCTTTTCACCAGAGGCATTGAGCGTATAAGTATGTTCATTAGTCGTAACAACAACCTGGGAACCGGTATAAGAACCCGGGGCAACTACCATATATACATCAATAGCATTGTCCAAACCGGAACTAATGGAGGGTTTTGTTGCATAGGAGGTTGTTATCTCGTTAACAGCATCTGTGGATGTAAGCGAAAGGGTTGATTCATCTGCAGCATCCACCTTGGTAAGATCAATTGAAAATGAGCCGCCGATGCCAGCCGCCTTATAGGTAACTGAAGTAAGTGTTTCCGAGGTTGTGCCACTGGTGTAAACCCTGAACTTGATAATGGAACCAAGGTTACTGAAATCGATTTTTCCACAATCATAATTCGAATTGGCGGTAGTTATGTTAATAGATACATCAACGGGGCTACCTGCCATAGGCATAGCATCGGCGTCAAACCCTTCAGAAGTCATATGCTGCAATTCAGGGATAGTGACGATTGCGGCTTCTTTATTTGTTCCCGCTCCAACAGAATAAGGAAAATAAGAGTATATCTTCTGGACAGTCATCGTGTTGGGAGCCTGAACATTCAGTGAATAATCATCACCTAATACTTCGACTTCTCCTTGACGGTTATGTGCATTAGCGGACCCCGTTAAATAAGCACCAATATGGTCGCCATTCTCCCAATTCAAGAAGTTCTTGCCATTCTCAGTACCAAGAAGAGCCTTGGTCAAAGAGGCTTCATCGGCGTTGCGAATGTTGAATTTGAGGGTTACCACCTCGTTTTCGTCAACAGGGTTAATGTTTTCAGGCTTGGAGCAAGCGGACAGTGTGAGGGCAGCTGCTGCGATCAACACCAAAGATTTGAAAATAGTCTTCATACGTCAGCAGTTTTTAAAAATCTTCCTCATCGTCTGTTGTCATCAGCTCAGTGCCTTTCAAACTGAACTGCGGACTCATGATGTTCTCCTCGAATCTTACTTCGAGGACTTCCGTTTCCGGAATGATGTAAAGTTGTTTTTTGATCATAATGATATGAATTTTGTGTGTTGTTTGTTCTCGCTCAATACGACCTCAGGAGGGTTGCAGGCAACATCGACAAAGCGGCACCGACTGTCCTTAGCCGGCACCTAAGTGAGTAAAAACCGAGTTGGGGAGAGCCAAAAAAAGCACAGAATCCATGGGAATCTGTGCGCTAAATGCCAGTTAGATAGACGCTCTACGCTTGCAGGGCACCTATTTCTTCAAGGGTAAGACCGGTGTATTTGGACACCAATGCTGGATCCACGCCGTCGGAAAGCATGGTCATGGCCACCTCACGGTTCCTCTCCTCACGGCCTTCCTCATGGGCAGTGTTTATTTCCGAAAGTCTGGCTAATGCGTCTTCCATAATCTTATCGTATTGTTCTCGTTGTAGCACCGACATGTTTGCCAATTCAGCAGCACAGGCTAACTTCCCTAAAAGAGGATCGTCCTCCAACTCCTTGGGGAACTCCGTGAACGTGTGCATGTACTTAAACCCAAATATGAACCGTTCCAGCCTGGTCTTGCACTTGGCGTATTCGTCTTTCTCGTATGGAAGCCTGTCCATCTCTACAAACACGAAGTTCAAGGCTTCCGTCATCAACTCTCCGTTCCTTTTGTTACGTAGTTCGTACCTACTCACGTATCCGTTCTCCAGTGCGTCAGGAGAATCATGCGAGAGGTCGAAGTTCACAAGGCTTATCACGTAAACCGGGCGGATGGAATAATCCATTTTCTCGCGCTTCTTTTCTACGTCTTCTTCAACGTCGGATTTCTCCTTCTTCTGCTCCTGCTCTTGTTGTTCCTTCTCCTTCTTCCCAAACGCTTTTGTAAGTTTCCTCTCCAGTTGTTCCCTCACGGGGACTAAGGAGTAATACAATGCCCTGTCTTTAAATGTCTTATCTGGCGCATTCTGAACCTCTACAAGGAACTCTTCTCCTGTATCTTTATCTTGGCATAACAGGTCAAAAATAGTTACTTTTTCCGAGATTGTCAAGCCATGCTTCTCTTTGTTGGGCTTGCTGATGGAGGCGATGTGTTTCCCTGGAATCAGGAATTCGATGATTTCGATTAGCAGTTGCTCGTTTTCAACGCCCTCCAGTACGGTTTTCAGGGTTGCATCATTCAGGAGATAGGCATAGACACCTGCCGAGTCCTCGATGGTTGTTTTGTGATTCGTTTTCATAAAGACGCATATTATTGAAGTTAAACATATGCATCCTTCACCGTGAAGAATGCCCGGCCTGCCCACTGGGGCAAGCCGGACTGCAATAATATACAATTATTCCTTACACTTAGATAAGAAACATAAATACTTTTTTTAACGATGATAAAAAACGAAAAAACTTTTTTTATCGAAAGAAATAAACGTGTTATATACCCTCTGCTCGATGCTTTGTATGTAACTCATGCATACATTATTTGCATAGTTGACTAGAAGTACTTACCTTTATAATGTTGAATCATTAAAGGCGACAGCCCTGCCTTCTCAAACAGTGTCAGGGGGAGCAAGAGTGGCATGGGATGATTCTTTGGAATAAGCCGTGAGTATCCAGTTTTGGAACTCCGGCTATTTTTGTGATGCTGCCGGAAGATATCAAGCCGGAGTGCCGTTAAGGGGTGATTTTGTGGATATCTCCGGAGTATGGAGAAAGGGAAACGGACCTGGAGAAAGCTGGGATGGGGAGGGGGCGTGTACACAGGTCCAAGCGAGTGGCAGGGTGGCATCAAAAACGGGCTTTTTTGAGCCTACAGGTCCAGGCAAGTGGACCGGTGTGCACGGTCCAAACGAAACCCCGCGGAAAATCCGGAAAAATTCACTATATTCGCAGGTTTATTACTCACAGCACATGAAAAAACGTATCTATGCAGAAGCTCCCAGGCTGGAGCAGACGCAATTAGAACTGGAAAAGGGCTTTCTGGGCCTTTCCAACGGTGTAAACTACTCGGAGCAGAAGGGTGGGGCAGGCGGAAAAGACTCTTATGACGACGGAGAATCCTTCTAGCCTATGAAACAGTCAGCACCCACCAGAGCGATGATTTTCGCGTTCGGCCTGTTCGCGCTCGCAGCATGCGCAAAGGTCGAAGAACCCGTCGGCCAGGATCCCGCAACCCAGATCGAGCCGGCGCCCGAAACCCATTCCGTGCAGGTGTTCATCGACAAGGCCGATGACACCAAGACCTCCGTCGTGGAAGGCCAGGACGGCGCCACGTACATTTGGACCGAAGGCGACGAGCAGTACCTTCACGTGTACGAAAACGGCGTGGAAGGCCAGATCACGGGCATCCAGTTCAGCCCGGACTACACTTCGGCGGCACTCACGGTGACGTTCAGCGGCACTCCCGCGGCTCCATACACATACACGGCCAAATACGCCAAGACCATAGGCGAAGGCGGCAATCCCGTGATCCGTGCCGACCAGAAGCCCACATCCTCCAGCTTCGACCCCGCGGCCGATGTGATGATCTCCCGTGCCGATGCCGATGTTACAGGCCTCTCATCCCGCGCCATTGAAGTCTCCTTCACCATGGGTCGCGTCGTGAGCGTGAACAGGATGATGCTCACCGGCCTTGTGGCAGGGGAGAAGGTGTCCAAGGTGGAGTTCACCCTTGGGAAGAACTTCGTTGGAAGCCTCTACGAAGGAAACCAGACCTACACCGGCGGCAGCGGCAAGCTCACCGCCACTTACGACACCCCTTTGGAGGTGAACGCCCTGGGCCAGTTCCCTGTGTATTTCACCTGCGCCCCGGTTGCCGATGCAGCCATAACCAGCGTGGTGGTCACGACCGACCAGAATGTCTATACCAAGAGCGGCAGCGCGTTCAGCGGCAAGAGCATAAGCTTCGCCGTGGGAACCATGAAGCGCTTCAACATGAGCATGAAGGACTGCGGAACGCCGGTGGTATATCCCATTATCTATAAAGAAGTGACTTCTGCCAGCCAGATTGTCGATGGCGGTGTTTATCTGGTATCATCTACCAAGAATGATAACAGCGTGGTTGCTATGAGTTCGTATGCAACTGGCAGTAATAAGTATTATACTGCTGTAGATGTGACGGTTACCAATGATCAGACACTTGGAAAATATATAGAACTCACCACTGAGCAAGTTGTAACCGTAACTCTTGAAAGTGCCGGTAGTTCCCAGTTCTATATCAAGGATTCCGATGGCCAGTATTTGAATTATTCCGGTTCAAGCAACAATGTTTCCCGGGGCAGCAAGTCAAATACAGATCTAGATCCATACAAATGGACAGTAGCTGCAGATAAGATAGAGAGCGTCAAAGTGAGTGGACGAAAACTTCAGTATAACGCCAGCAGTCCCCGCTTTGCTTGCTACTCATCTTCTCAGCGCTCAATTGCACTTTACAAGCAGGGCTATGGCACGCCCATCTTCCCGCTTGAGACGCCTGGTAACCTTGTTGCAACATCCGACGGAAACGGCAATGTGCACGTTGAGTGGGATGCGGTTTCAGGTGCGGCATCTTACACCGTAACCTGCACGGGACAGACGGCAAAGACTGGCGTTACAACAACTTCTACGGATTTCACCGGACTTTCGGCAGGATCTTACACGATCACCGTGAAAGCCATTTCCGCTGACCAGAGCGTGAATCTTGACTCCGAGGCGGCCAGCACGGAAGTAACGGTCACCGTCACTTCTCCCAAGGGCTCGGAAGAAAATCCCTACACCGCCAGCGAGGCAATTGAGGAAGCCTCCAAGCTGTCCAGCACCGATTATCCTGATAATCAGGTGTATGTCACCGGCATAATCTCTAATGTTGCCAGCTACAGCAGTACCTATTCATCCATTTCATACTATATTTCTGACGACGGAACAACCGCCAATCAGTTTTACATATATAGCGGAAAGGGCCTGAACGGTGCAAACTTCTCGAGCAAGAACGATCTTGCAGTCGGCTGGAAAGTAGTCCTGAAAGGAAAGCTCCGCAACTACCAGGGAAACACTCCGGAGCTTTATTATGATAATGTAATCATTTCCCTCCTCAAGCCCGCAACGGCCACGGTAACCACCGGCAGCGCTACTTCCATCGGCAGTACACAGGTTACCCTGAACGGCTCCTATGCCGGAGCTTCTGGACAAATCTCCGAGACCGGTTTCTACTATGGCACAAGCCAGAACGGCCTCACGGAGTCTGTTACCACCGACGGCAGCAATGCCGCAAGCGGCAGCTTCAGCTGCCCGGTCACAGGCCTGGCGGAAGGCTCAACCTATTATTATAAGGCATACGTACTGGAGCTCAACGCCATCACCGGGCAGTACGAGGAGCGGCTCGGCTCTTCTGTGGGAAGTTTCACAACAACATCTGCATCGGCAAATGTGGCTCCCGGCTACCTTGGCTGCTACGAGGTCCCTTCAATCCCTACCCTCAGCGGTACTGGCACCAACGGATGGCTGAATGACAGAGGAGACAAGTGGTTCAGGTACAATACCAGTTCCACCAAGCAGAAGGTGATTACCCACACCTTCGTAGGAAGCAAGCAGGTACGTAACTACACCGTAATGTTCGACGGTGACAAGCACGCTCCTCTCTGGGCCGCTTTCCCCATGCATAAGAACGTGTACAATGGAAGTACCGAACGCTCCAACGCCTGGACATATGATCCTGCTCTTCCGTCCTCATCCTACAGCAATTGGCAGCAGACCGGTCTGGATAACGCTCAGACTGTCGGCTACAGCCGCGGTCATCTGGTTGCATCGATGTACCGCAAGTATAGCGATTATTCCAACCTGCAGACCTTCTACTACACCAATCAGGCACCCCAGTGGCAGAACGGGTTCAACAGCGGAGTATGGTCCACAATGGAAGAGCGGCTTGTAACAATTTCGCCCACAAGCCAGAATGATACAATCTACGTGGTTACAGGCGTCCTGTACGAAGGAACAATTTCCTCTCTCCCTTCCGGAAGCATCAGTGTTCCCATTCCCAGCCATTTCTACACCTGCGCAATGAAGTGCACGTTCAATTCCACGGGCACCATCACTGCGGCGCAGGGAATCGCGTTCGTGTTCACCAACGAGTCACATACAGGAGAGAATTACTACTCCAGCTCCTTCGTGACTTCCATCGACGCGATTGAAACAAGGACCGGCTTTGAATTCTTCCCGAATGTGCCTGCAGGCCTGCAGAATGCTGCGGAGGCCAATACTAACCACACCTGGTTCACCGGCCAGAGTTCCAATAATATCAACGACGTAACCGACGATAACTGGGGGACACTGTAATGAAAAAATCACTTCTTCTTTTCGCAGCGGCCCTTGCAGTAGCGTCCTGCACGGCGGAGATGGACTTCGATCCGGTGATGCCGGAGGAGAGCGCAACTGAGGCATCCGGCATCCGCACGGTGCATTTCAATGCGATCCAGACCGACACCAAGGCCCAGTTCGGCACTCCGGTGAACGGCTCGTATCCCACCCTCTGGACCGCCAACGACCAGAAGGTGAAGCTTTCGCTCAACTACGGCAGCGCCATCGAGGCCGATGTCACCCCCACATCCGACTTCAGCAACGCCAGCTTCGACGCGGAATTCAACTTCAGCGGAGTCACGGGCCCCTACACCTTCTACTCGGTGTCGCCTTCATCGGCAGCGTATGCGCTGAGCCCCAGCCGCGAGGCATGGAAAGTGCGCATTCCCTGCGAGCAGACTCCGTCGGCATCATCCGTTGACGAGGCGGGAATCATCCTCGCCGCATCCAGCATTGAATTTGCCGATGCCGTGGACATTCAGAACGTGGATCTGCAATTCTGCCACCTCACTGCCTACGGGCGCATGTCGCTGAGCAATCTGAACCTGGCTTCGGGCGAGACTGTATCGGCAGTGGAACTTACTGCAACCACGCCCATCGTTGGCGACTGGTACTGGGAAACCTCCGGCACCACCATCACCGACTACGGCGCATCGTCCACTCTTACCATCAACACCAGCAGAACAAGCGACATCTGGTTTGCATGTGCGCCCGTTGACGTGGGAGGAGAGATGATGTATTTAAGGGTCTATACCTCCAAAGGCAGCTACGAGCAGATTGTGGAATTCCCTTCCGGAAGAAGCTTCGTAGCCGGCCGCACCGCGGTGTTCACCGTGAATATGTCAGGGGCCGATTTCACCGAGGCCGGCAGCGGGACCGGGACTGGCGCTTTTGAACTTGTGACAGATGCTTCCACCCTGCAGGCGGGGGACGAGGTTCTCATTGTCTATACTGCCGGCTCCAAGTCTATGGGTGCCAGCGCAGGCAACTACCGCAACCCAGTGGATGTAACCATCTCCAATGGCGCCATCGCGTCCACTGGAGATGCCGTGGTGCTCACCCTTGCTGCAGGCAGTACGAGCGGCACCTGGGCGTTGAAGGATGGGAGCAATTATCTCACAAGTCCTTCTTCCGGGACAAACAATTATCTATTGAACTCTTCAACTGTATCTGCCAATTCAAGTTGGAGCGTCTCAATCACCAGTGCAGGAGCCGCTACGATTGTGGCTTCCGCCGGGTCTAGGACTTATCTGCGCTACAATACAAACAATCCCCGTTTCTCATGCTATCAGAGCAGTAGTGTTAACAATACCGTTACTCCTTCCATCTACCGTCGCACTTCCGCCTCTGCGGGTCCGGATCCTCTTCTTGCCGAAAGCGCCTACGGCTGCTACCTGGGCACAGGTTACACCAGGACTCTTGACGCCGGCATCGACCAGGTAACGCGCTCGTACGACCAGTACGGTTTCGAGACTTACACCCTTATTGATCCTTCCGATGTAGAGGAGCTTGAGATTACAGGCTATAAGAGAGGCTATATCAAGGGGGACGGTTTTCCCGTCACAGTGAACTGGCGCCGCGGCACCACTACGGTTCTGTCGCAGAACTATTCTATGACTATCATCAAGGAAGAGGGCCCGAAAGTTTGGCTGAGCGACGGCACTCATGGAGTAATCATCAAAAAGTAAAGGAGAAAGGACTATGAGAAAGTTATTTACAATTCTTGCAGCCCTCTGCTGCTTTACACTTGCCCACGCCGTTCCCGCTTATCCGGGCCTTATCCGTCACACCCAGCCCGACGGAACGGTGATTATGATCCGCGTCCACGGCGACGAATTCTGCCACTGGGTAACCGACGCCTCCGGCAATGTGCTGGAGATGGGGGCCGATGGGTACTACAGCCCCGCATCTTCCGGATCGCTCACGTCCCGCCGCGCTGCAGGGCGTGCCCGCCGTGCGGCTGCGAATGCGCGGAGGTTTGCCCCGGCAAAGCGCGGGGTGGCCACCGGAACCAAGAAATTTCTGGTTATCCTGGTAGAGTTCAGCGATATCGACTTTAAGATATCCGAGCCCCAGCAGGCTTTCCATAACCTGATGAACCAGCAAGGGTACTCTGCCAATGGCGGAACCGGTTCGGTCCGTGACTTCTACTACGACAATTCCCACGGTTTCTTTACCCCGGTATTCGACGTGGCCGGTCCGTATAAGGTATCTAACACTGCGAAGTATTACGCCGGTTCCAGTGGTACTGCAAAAGCAGAGGAAGCCTTCTACGAGGCCTGTGTCCAGGCTCAGGACGATATCGACTTTTCCGACTATGATCTGGACGGTGACGGCGAAGTGGATATGGTATTCTTCTATTTTGCCGGATACAATCAGGCGGAAGGGAAGGCTAACACCATCTGGCCCCATCAATATTCTTTCCAGTACTCAGACGACTACTATAATGTGAAACTGGACGGAAAGAAGCTTGGAAGCTATGCCTGTACATCTGAGCTTCAGGGAACCACCGGAACCAACATGTGCGGAATAGGCACTGCCTGCCACGAATTCGGCCACGCAATGGGGCTCCCGGATTTCTACGACACCGATTATACGGACAATGGCCAGAGCGCCGCAATGTTCTTCTTCTCCACCATGGACTCCGGCTCATATAACAATGACGGCCGCACTCCTCCTTACTTCACCATCGAAGAAAGGATAATGCTGGGTTGGATCACCGAGGCCGATGCCTACAGGGAATTCGATGCTTCCGGCAATTATACAATAGAAAGTGTCGATAACAACATAGCCTACCGAACCTTCACCGACACTCCCGGCGAATATTTCGTCTATGAATGCCGTGGGGGAAGTGGCTGGGACGCAGGACTGGAAGGCAATGGTCTGGTGGTCACGCATGTGGATAAGTCATCCAGAGATGTTTCCATTCTGGATTACAATGGCAACACCAAAAACCAATCGGCTTCTTCACTGTGGAGCAATTGGGAAGAGTACAACTCCATCAATGAGAACGGCTCCCATCCCTGCTGCTACATTGTTCCTGCACCGGACCAGTCCAATTTACTGTACAAACACACATTGTATAGCGGTAACTATTACTTCGACTACGATTTCAGCAACTATATCCCTTTCCCGGGCGTTTCGAACATTACCTCTTATACGGCCAGAAGCTGGAACGGGGTTGAGTCCGATGTCAAGCTATCCCAGATAAGCTATTCATCGACAGATAACGGCAGAGTGACGCTCTATGCCTCAGTGCCGCAGGCTACGCTCTCATACAACGTTATTGCCAATCCCGGAAACGGCGTGTACAGCGCGGGGAGCAGTTTTGCCCTTGAGCTTGTGGAAAGTGCTGCCCAGCCGGTTGCTTCCGTGCAGTGGTACCTGGACGATGAACCCGTGTCCGGATCTTCCGTCGTGCTCACCGCAGGCACCCACCTCATCGAAGCCAACATCACCCTTGCGAGCGGTCAGGTGAAGATTGTAGAGCTAACGGTAACAGCGCAGTAACCTGTGTGGCCCTAAACAGATAGGCATTCAGATTTTTTTCCTACCTTTGCAGTACCATGAAACGAACGCTCATAATCCTGGCTCTGATCGTCCCCATCTTCAGCTCGTGCCATAAGAAGATCTGGGACAAGCTGAACGACCACGAGGCGCGGATTGCGCGTCTGGAGGCTCTGTGCAACCAGATGAACACCAATATCACCTCGCTCCAGAATATCGTGAACGTGCTTCAGTCCAGGGATTGGGTGAAGGATATTGTTCCGGTGATGGAGGATGGCAGCATCATCGGCTATACCCTCACATTCGGCTTTGCAAACCCCGTAACGGTGTATAACGGGAAGGACGCCAAAGCGCCCGTTGTAGGCATTAAACAGGCCGATGACGGCGTATGGTACTGGACCCTGGACGGAGAGTGGCTGCTGGATTCCGCAGGCAATAAGGTCAGGGCCGATGCCGCCGCGCCAACACTGAAGGTCGAAGACGACTTCTGGTGGGCGAGCTACGATAACGGTGCCACTTGGGATAACATAGGCAAGGCCACCAGCTCAGGCGGAGACTCCATGATCCAGAACATCTATTGGGACGAAAAGTACGTTTACATAGTCCTTCACGACGGCCAGGAATTGAAACTGGCCAGAAACCAGGGCCTCACCTGGGTATATGTCTAGGAGAAAGCCCGCGAAACCCCTGAAAAGGTCATTTATTTGCTGCGGGTGAACGTGAGCAGGCGGTAGGTGAGAGGATCGTTGGACTTGAGTGTATTGCCGTCCAGCTGAAGGGTCTTGACCTCTCCGCTTTCCGTGGTGAGGGTTACCGTGCCCTTTTTCACAGTGTAGGTGCCCTTGTAGGAGTATTCCCGTGAGTAGCCGGGCATTGTGTCCACGGAGCCGTCGGAGTTCATACACATGGCGGGATAAGGAGGCATAACGGCCTTCTCCGTGAAGATGAATTCTTTGGCGGAAACGAATTCCAGCGTGGCGGTTACGGTTTCATTGCCAACATCGGCAACGAATTCATGGTACTCGCTGGTCCAGACGGATTTCTTGAGATTGTTGCGGTTGGTACACATAACAGAGCAGGATGTGCAAATGATTGCAGCGGTTATAAGTATAAGGGCGTTTTTCATATCGGCATGTGTGTTTGTTCGCAAATATAACTATCTTGAATCAATATACCAACAACTTGCTATTGGTATATTCAGCGGGAGTGGCTATCTTTACAAGCTCAAAATACAAAAGCTATGAAAACTATCAGGGAAGTACTTTACGATTGCCAGGCCAAAAAGACGGCCGTCCTCGCAACCAATTTCTATAACTACGAAACCCTCGTTTGCGTTGCCAAGGCCGCCCAGGCTATGAACGCACCAGTGATGCTGCAGCTCACGCGCTCCTCCATCGACTATATGGGGCTCCACACCGCATACAAGATGGGCCGACAGGTAATGGCCGATTATGGCCTTCAGGGCTATATTCACCTGGACCACGGTCCCAGCCTGGAACTGGTGCAGAAGTGCCTGGACGAAGGCTTTGACTCCGTGATGATTGACGCTTCTGAAAAGCCTTTCGAGGAGAACGTGGAGACATCGGCAAAGGCCGTGGAGATGGCAAAGCCGTACGGGGCCAACGTGGAGGCGGAACTTGGCTATGTGGCCAAGCTTGGCCAGGAGCAGGGCGGCGGCTTCACCACGCCCGAGCAGGCTGTGGAGTTCGTGAACCGTACAGGCGTGGATGCCCTTGCCGTGTCGATAGGCTCTGCCCACGGCTTCTACAAGCTCCCTCCGCATCTGGACATTCCGCGCCTTGCGCAGATCCACGCAGCAACTCCCGTAGCGCTGGTGCTCCATGGCAGCTCCGGCATTCCTCACGACCAGGTGCGTGAAGCCATCGCCAACGGCATAGTGAAGGTGAACCTTGCCACCGAGATCAAGGACAACTTCATGCGCGCCCTCAAGCAGGTGCTTTCGGAAAGCGACGAGATAGACCTTCGGAAAGTCTTCCCCAAGGCCATGCTTCCGGTGGTGGAACTGCTTAAAGAAAAATACGCCGTTACAGGCGCAAGGGTATAAACAAAGAGCCGGGCTTTTCACCCGGCTCATTTAGTGTTTCCGCCCTGTGGTGAGCCTACCGGTCCACTTGAGTGGCAGGGTGGACTCAAAATCGCCCGTATTCGCGCCCACCGGTCCACTTGCATAGCAGGGTGGGCTCGCCCGGTTTGTTCCCCGCGGGCAGTAATACAACTACTGAGTTTTATTCGTGGGGGCGCTACTCAATGATAAAGTGTAATAACTACCGTCATTTATTATATTTAGTTAAACTTTCAATATCGGCATAAATTTACTATTTTTGTTGCACAAACCTTGGAACAGAAAACTACGCTGCAAATCTAAGGTTTGCAGTAAGTTGCGAGACGGCGTTTACAAGATAGCAGAAGAGAGAAAGAACCCAGTTACGGGGGCCCATAGTTAATTTCTTGTGCGCTGAGACAAGATTCTTATCGATGCCGCGGTATCGGCAAAGCGTAATCTCAGAGATACCGACCGGGCGATATGCTGCGTCTTCAGTCGTCTTTCAGACGGGAATAATAGTAACCTTCATCGCAGGAATAACTGCGATTGCTTTTGTTTACTATTAACCCGTTTTTTTATGGGCATATTTGCATCCTTCCGGTTAATCGCCGATTCTAAGGCTCCGCCATAATAAGAATGTGTTCATTCATGCGTGTGAACGCTTCGAGGTTATGTATTATTATACTTTAAACATTATTTATTATGGGAAGATTTATAGGAATTGGTATATTATACGGTGCATCTTTCAAAAAAGACCAATCAAAAGAAGCAGTTATGCAGGTGTTTCCTGAATCATTGTTTGACTATTCATCATTTGATGAGGAACATTCAATTTTTCTGCGCCAGGATATTCCCTCATCGGAATTGGCGGACTTACGTTCTAAAGTTCTGGATTTCTGTGATTTGCCAAGGGAGTGGCACAAAGATGTCACGACTGATTTTAAAGATGTCTGCTTTGAAGAGGAGCTAGATAAAAAAATCAGAGAATCAACGATAGAACAGTTGGTAGAATTAGCAGAGAAGAAGTGCTATTATTCCTTTCAAGATTCGTCACAGAGTGAGGTAATAGAATTAGGCAACAAATACACAATAGTAGGGAAGTGGTACTTCCTAATCTACGTAACTAGTTTTAAGTATTACGCTTCCAAAGGGCGTGATCGCAATGAGATTACCATGAAGATGGAGAGAATGATAAGAATGGGCCTTGCAGATAACAGGCTGAATACTTTGGTTAATTGTTTTATAACTCAATAAATTATGGATAGCTATTTTTACATGATAATAACACTGGAGGTGGAAGTACCTAAAACAGGTTTGGATCTTGGTTGTTTGGATAAAGATGGCTCGATTAAAAAATACTCACTGGAGCAGCTGCACAAGATGTTCCCTTCCAATTTGTATGATTGCACTGAACTATTGGGTAGCTACGTCTTTTCCGTAAAAGGTAATCTGAAGGCAAAGCCATTTTTGGATTTGAGGAGCAAGGCGCTTTCAATAATGGATGTTAACTTTGATCTTGCGGAAGAATTCGAAGAGAGAGACTTAAAGGCAGAATTAAAAGGATCCACTGTATCTGAGATGGTCAGGTTGAGCCAGCCGAGATATTATGATTTTAATCTGATTTATAATAATTTCAGATGGATAGAGTACAACGCGAGGATAGGTTTGAGGCTTAGTCGTAACCATTCACACAGGGAATCTACACCTTTTGTCGGAAGAGGTCTTCAGATATACAAATCTTATGATTACTTTACTACCGAAGATGCAGGCGAACTTACGTTATTGACAGATCCTCTCCAGTCACTCCTGAAAGATATGCCATATTCACAACTATTATCCGTGAGGATTAAAGATGTAAAGCGATGAAAATAATTGACTTAGATAAAGAGAGCCTGCAGTCGATCGGCAAGGGCCCGTTTGGAAATATCTACAATTCTTTCAAAGGAATGCCGCAAGAAGCCTTCTGGTTTTTGATAAATCACCAAGAGGGAGATTTAGTTGGTGTCTTCTCTAGAAATGATATTGGAGATGTGGATTTAGTATGGGGTGACGATAGTTGCGGAGTATGCCATATTTTGCTCCGACATATCAGCGAAAAAGACTTTCCAACCATCGATCAGATGATTCTCGCAATTACTGATATCGTCCAGAATGGCAATTCAGAACGAGAGAGTCCGGATGTTATGGTAATAAGAAAGGGAATCTATGTCGTAATCGTCAGAAAGAACTATCGTATAAATGGAAAAAAGCCGGAGCCCAAAAACTGGATACTCACGGCTTATTCCAAAGAATCATCCAATGTCACTCTTGCTCCCCCTGACAATGATTAAGAAGGCAGGGCTGTCGCCTTCAATGATTCATTGCTGCAAAGATAAGCTTATTTTGTTTAATGTGCAAATGCATTATGCCAACAACTACTATCCCTGTGCGGCTTGATTCAGACAACATAGATCTAAACAAGAATCAAGAACTATCTTCAACGGAAGATCATGAGCTTACTGAAGAAGAAATAGACGAGATAATCTCCAACTATCGAAAGAATAAGAACTCGCTATGCCCTGATTCACCTCGTTAACTCAGGGGTGATATGATGCTAAGTCGTTGTGGTGGCAATTTAGCTGATTTCTAGTCCGTTGCTTGTTGTTCCCCTGGTGTGCTTTCACCAGGGGATGCTTTTGAAACGGACCTGGAGGAAGCTGGGATGGGGGGTGTGCACAGGGGTCCAAGCTAGAGGCAGGGTAGCATCAAAAACGGGCTTTTTTGAGCCTACAGGTACAGGCAAGTGGACCGGTGTGCACGGAGCACCGGGAATAATGGCCCTGTACAGCGCGGGGAGCAGCTTCGCCCTCGAACTTGTGGAAAGTGCTGCCCAGCCGGTTGCTTCAGTGGCCTGGTACTTCGACGATGAGCCGGTGACAGGCTCCTCGGTGAGCCTTAAGGCCGGAACCCACGTGGTGGAAGCCCACCTGACCCTGGTTTCGGGAGCGACGCAAATCCTGGAACTGACAATAGAGGCACAGTAAAAAGAATAATGGCAGCCATCGCAAGGCTGCCATTATTCTTTTACAAGCGGTGGCTCTAGATCATATAGCCGCCGGATGAGAGGCTCAGGCGGGTGAAGTCGTCGCCGTTCCAAGAGCCGTAGTCCGTGCTGCCATCGGCATAGATGTACACGCCCTTGCCCTGTCTGTGGCCGTTCTGCCATTCGCCGTACCAGGCATCGCCATTGTTCTTGAAGATGATGAAGCCGTAGCCGTGGCGCACACCGTCCATGGTTTCGCCGAAATAGACATAGTTGCCGCAGTCAATCACTTCGAAGAGGAAGGACGTGAGGTAGTCCTCGGTGGAAGGATACCTGTCCACAGGCTCACCATCGACAAAATTGCCGTAGTACAGGAGGATACCGGTTTCGCTGTAGATGGTACCCTTGCCGTGACGCTTGTCGCCTTCGTATTCGCCCACATAGACAGCGCCTTCGGGGCAGTTGGAAATCTCGTATCCCTCGCGGGCGATGTACATTCCGTACTGCTCGCTGCTGCCCTTGTCCTGATATCCCCAGTACATGCTTCCAGCGTTCCAGAGATAGGCGCCGAGGCCGGTCATATAGCCTTCGCTGTCCATCATGCCCTTGTACTTGTCACCGCTGTTGCTGAAGGTCTTCGTCGTGGTGGCGAACATCTTGCTGATCATGTTTTTGAACAGGGGATTCTCGTAGAAGGTTTTGCTGGCTTCGGTGTTCTGGAGGGTGCCGGAGCTGTAGTAAGGATCGGAGGGGGACAGGGTGGATGATTCGTGGAATTTTCCGTCGCTGTCGAATTCGCCGTTGATCACGGTGCCGTCATAGCCGATGAGTACGCCCTCACCGTCGGCCTTGCCGTTGGAGTATTTGCCGTACCACACGCCCAGATCCTTGTTGGAATAGATGTAGATACCGCGGCCGTGAGGGTCTCCGTTCTCGGTTTCGCCCAGGTACATGTCGCCGCCCTCGAACTGGATGAGCTCGAATTTGTACTTGTCGTAGCCGCTGGAAGGATATGTTTCGGTGGGTTTGCCGTCGGCGAACATACCGTAGTAAAGGAGATTGCCGTCCTTGTCGTACATCGTGCCGTAGCCATCCTTCACATTATTGGAGTAGTAGCCCACAAAATACCTTGAATCCGGGCAGTTGGTGAAGTAGGATTCGGAATCGGTGATGATGTAGATGCACATTCCGTCCCTCTTGTTGTCGGTGTAATCGCCGAAAACGTATTCCTTCTTCTCGTCGAAGCGGAAAAGGCCCAGACCGTCGGCCATTGAGGCGGTCCTGTTGCCCAGGTACCTGCCGCCGTCGATGGTGATGTTGGGGTGGGAGAGTGCACGGTCGAATGCGTCGATTACCGCGCCGGTAAGAACTCCGTCTGTGGGGCTGGAGAGATCCACTTCGTCGAATTTTCCGGAGAAGGAGTCACCATCCACAGTGAACCACACGCCGTAGCCGGTGGGCTCTCCTTCGTCGAAGGTGCCGAACCATGCGGCATATTCGCCATAGTCGATGAGCATTATGCCCTGGCCGTGCTTCTTGCCGTATTTGAGCTCACCAACGTAGCGGGTGCCGTCCCTGTTGTCGATGTTGCCCCAGGTGTAGGGATCCACAAGGTCGGCGCTGGTGGTGGGATACTTGCCGGTGGGTTTGTCGTTCTGGAAATCACCATAGTAGATGAGCTTTCCGTTGCCGTCGTAGCAGGTGCCGGTGCCCGATTTGATGCCTTTGGAGAAGTCGCCCACGTAGTATTTGCAGTCCGGGCAGTTCTTCACGCGGTACTGGTCGGGATCTCCGATGATGTAGATGGAGAATGTGCCGCTGAAATCGTTGCCGATGAAGGAACCCCAGTAGGTGGTACCGTCTTGAAGCTTCTCTGCGCCCTCTCCGCTATATCTGCCTGAGGAGTCCAATTCTCCTACATAACTGGAGCCGGAATAGTTTTTGGCATTCTGGAACACCCTCTTGAAAGCATCGTTCCATGAGCCTCCGAATACGCTGAAAGGCGAAGCCGACGCTGTCTGGACAGAGAATACCGTAGCCGCCGCAGCAAGAATTGCTAGAACTTTGGATTTACTCATAATAGTGATTATTAGTGATTCTGTGCGAATATAATGAATTGATTATTAATTATCAAATTTTTTTAGCATCCGAATTTAGCAAGGATGGAGGCCAGAGCGTCGATATCATCATCCCTCGTGGCCCAGCTCGTTGCAAAGCGGACTACCGTGCGGCCGCCCTCCAGCTCTTCCCAGAAATCGAAGGCAACTTCGCTGGAAAGGCGTTCCATAATGTTGTTCTCCAGTATTATGAACTGCTGGTTGGTGGGGGATTCCAGGAAGAAAGTGCATCCGCTTTCGTGAAGCACTTTCCGCAGTTTTCTTGCCATTTCCACGGCGTGGCGGCCAAGGGAGAAATACAGGCCGCCGGTGAAAAGGGTGTCGAACTGGATGCCGTTCAGCCTTCCTTTGGCAAGTAGGGCGCCGCGCTGCTTGATCTGCGTGAGGAAGTGCTCCGGGGCGTTTCCGCGGGGGAATACCACGGCTTCACCGCAAAGGGCTCCCACCTTCGTGCCTCCGATGTAGAAGACATCGGCAAGTGAAGCAATCTGCGGAAGGGTGAGGTCGCAGCCGTCGCCGGCAAGGCCATAGGCAAGGCGGGCTCCGTCTATGTACAGCGGGATCCTGTATCTTGCGCATACGTCGTGGAGCGCCTCGAGTTCGGCCCGGGAGTAGATGGTCCCGTATTCGGTGGGGAAGGAGACGTACACCATCCCGGGAAATACCATGTGCTCGTGGTTGGCATCGGCATAGAAGCCTTTCAGGAGGAATTCCACGTCATCGGCCTTCAGTTTGCCCTGATGGCCCGGCACCGTGAGGACCTTGTGGCCGGAGTATTCGATGGCGCCGGCTTCGTGCACTGCCACGTGGCCGGTTTCCGCGGCAACGACACCTTCCCAGCTGCGCAGGAGGCTGCTTATCACGGTCTGATTGGTCTGGGTGCCGCCGGTAAGGAAGTACACCTTGGCATCCGGGCACCCGCAGGCAAGGGCAATCTTTTCCCGGGCGCTGGCGGTGTACTCGTCCGAGCCGTAGCCGGGCTGGGGAACCAGGTTCGTTTCTGCAAGTCTTTGCAGGATAAGGGGATGAGCCCCTTCGGAATAGTCGCAGACAAATGACAGCATATTATTCTAAATAGCGGTTTTTCAGGGTTTGTATGTCGTTTTCGGTGAGGTCCATGGGGCCTTTGAGATATGCGTCCAGGGAGCCGTATTGCTTTTTTACGGCGTCCAGGGTTTTGATGAAGTTATCGGTGTTGGCGCCAAGGAAGCTTTTCACCACGGCGGTCTCTTTTTCCTTTCCGCCCCAGAACTTGACGCGACGGGTGTATTTGCGGACATCGGCCTCATAGACGCGGTTGGTGGCGTCGAAATCGGCAATTATCGTTTCCCGGCTGGCGCCCAGGGCGGCTAAAAGGAGGGCCGATGCAATGCCGGTGCGGTCCTTCCCCTGAGTGCAGTGGTAGAGCAAGGCGCCGCTTTCCGTTTCCAGGACGATGCGGAAAAAGCGTGCGAACTGCTTCTGGCATTCGGGGTTGAAAACGAGCGTGGGATACATGGCCCCGGCCACAGCCTGGGCCTTCTTGTTGAAGGCCAGCGTGACTATTATCTTGTTCACATTGAATTTTTTACCGCGGATGAACTGCTTCTTTTCCTTCTCGGAGGCGCTGCCTATTGCGTTGCCGCTTGCGTCGATGGGGAGGGCAGTGTACTCCGCGCCCGGGACGGGTTTGTCGGCCTTTCCCCTCAGTTCTTCCCGGAGCCTGAAATCTACGATCCTAGTTACGGGGAGGGAGGCAAGGAAGGCTATGTCCGTTTCGGCGGCATCGGCAAGATGGGCGGAGCGGATCAGAAGACCGCTTCGCAGCCTGCGGCCGTCCTGCATCGCATAACCGCCCAGGTCTCTGGCGTTTACGATGCCTTTCACGGGGATGGACTGCGTGGCGGCGGGGGTCATTGCTCGAAATGCTTCTTTGCGATTCGTCTGAGAATTATGCCGAAGAAAATATTTTCCGCGAATGAAGGGGCTTCGAAAACAGTCCGCACAATTATGTCCATTGCCGCGAATTTCCCGGCAAGATGGTCGAAGTCACTGTGGTCCTCCTCTCCGGTATAGGCCTTTGCGAAGGCGTCCCAGAAGCGGTGGAACTGGTCCTGGCTCATGTGAAAAAGCTCCTGGACCTTTTTCATGGACGCGTAGTGGTTGCAGATAAGATAGAGATGGCCGATGTCGAACATCGGATCCCCGTGGGCAAAGCGGTCAAGGTCTATCCAATAGTATTGATTTTTCGCCTCTATGAGGTTGCCGCTCTGGAAGTCTCCGTGAATGCAGTTGTCGCATTCATTTATCGTTTGTGCAAAGGCTTTGATGGCGCTCCTGTATTTTCGGGGGATGAAAGAGGCTTTGTCGATGGCGCCTTTTAGCTGCTCCTTCCTGCTGGGGAAAAGCTCTGTGTTACAGGGTGTTGCAAAGAGAGTTTTGCCTTCCTTGCAAAGGATTCGGGCCATTTCTTCCGTGCGCTGCGGCTCGTCGTGACAGATGCGGGAAAGAGATCTCTTGTTCTTGATCCGCTCCTGGATTGTGCCGTAGAGGTTTTCGCCCACAAGTACTATCTCTTCCATCCTGGGGATGTTGAGCCCCAGGCTTTGCACGGCGGTGGATACGTCGTATTCGTGCTTGACGTTTTCGTACGTGTTTATCTTTTGTTTGTTTACTTTCAGGATTTGGTCCGGCTGTGAAGGATTCTCGTAGGTGACGCCGTTGCCCCCTTCGCCAACCTTTGTCCACAGGGTGAGGTCTATCGTTCGCATAATCTTCTTGTATAATACCTTACAAAGATACAAGGATTTTCTTATATTTGTATATTGTGGCAATTTGGATAGTATTACCGATTCTTACCCTTCTGATGTTCGACCTTGGGCTCACACTCAAGTTCGAGGATTTCGGCAAGGTTTTCCAGCGTCCCTGGCCCATCGTGGTGGCGCTTTTCGGCCAGCTTGTGCTGCTCCCGGCTATAGCTTTGGGGCTCGCCTGGGCGTTCAAACTCACGCCGGTGTTCTTCATCGGCCTGGTGCTCATTGCCTGCTGCCCGGGCGGAAGTTCGTCCAACGTGTTTTCCAAGCTGGCAGGGGGCGATGTCGCGCTTTCCGTAACGCTCACGGCGCTTAGCAGCGTGATCACTCTGTTCACCATTCCGTTTATTATGAGCTGGGCAACTTCAATGGTGGGGGAGAGCGTGGGGATAAGCCTTCCGGTTGGGAACCTTATCAAGCAGAATCTGGTGCTCATGCTGCTGCCGGTGTTGCTGGGCATTGCCCTGCACTACGCCTGGCCCGTGGCTGCGGAGAAAACCGACAAAGTGCTTTCCAAGCTTGCATTCCCGCTGCTGTTGGCGCTCATTACGGTGTTTTACATACAGCACCACAAGACCATACTTGCGAATATCGGCGTCCTGGGCCTGTGCGTTACGGCGCTCATCCTTGTGGCAATAGGCTGTTCGGCACTGCTGTCCAGGCTGGTCGCCACCGATACCCGCCAGCGCCGCACCGTGGTTATTGAAGTGGGCATGCAGAACGCCGCGCAGGCGATTGCCATCGCCTCCAGCCCCTTCATCTTTGCCAACGAGCAGATGGCCATCCCCGCAATCCTGTACTCCCTGATGATGAACATCGTCCTGCTCACGTACGTGTTCGTCGTTCGTAGGAAGTAGGGCCCCGGCCTTTCTCCCCGCGCTTGTGCCCTCTTGCCTTGCGCCGCCCCGTGCCCACAGGTCCACGTCCAGGCACCTGTAGGATCACTTTTCCCGGGTTTTCGCACCCACCCTGCCACTCGCCTGGACCTGTGTGCACGCCTCACGGCAAATACGGCAGGGCTTGTGGCACCGAGCTGCCTCTGGCGGAAATGGGCATGCGCGGTGGGTGCGGTGGGCTTGCGCGATGGCAGTGCAGTGAGCGGTGCCGCTCAGCGGCATGACGG
>Ga0310697_10001014_pt1 | contig 34383 bp, 31 predicted proteins | sample 172DNAGHGlowgp2_FD_203883 | JGI IMG/M metagenome (GOLD analysis project Ga0310697, IMG submission 203883) | Sheep rumen microbial communities from Palmerston North, Manawatu-Wanganui, New Zealand - 1728 DNA GHGlow gp2 (v2) (version 2) | ecosystem: Host-associated > Mammals > Digestive system >... | reverse complement strand
GCACCGCGACTGGCACGACTATCTGCTGCAGATGTTGCAGATGGGGTTCATCGAGATTGCCTATAACGAAGACCGCCATATACATGTCACCGAGTTAGGTCGTGAGGTGCTTTACGGGAAGAGGACCGTTCAGCTGGCGGTCATAAGTCGTGAGGACTTTAGTGTCAAAGCCCGTCGCAAGCAAAAGATGGATGAACAGGTTTCTGCGGTGACGGTTAGTGGTCAGAATGAAAACAAGGAATTGTTCGAAAGGCTGAAGTTGCTGAGGAAAGAAATAGCTGACAAGATGAACTGCCCAGCCTTTGTCGTGATGTCTGACAAAACGCTTCATGCGTTGTCGACTGATATGCCCACAACCCTTTCTGCCTTCGGTAACACCTTTGGTATAGGTGAGCACAAACGCGACACGTTCGGTGGGCGGTTTGTCGAGGTTATCAAGGAATTTGCACCTATAAAAGAAGAACTGCCTTTCCCTGATATACCCGTTATGCCTGATATTCCGACTGAAACTAAAGAGGAGAAAAAGAAGAAGCCCAAGAATCAGATTACCATACAAGGAACATCGTACGTCGTAGTCGAAGACATCTGGAATTCGATAGAATGGCGTAAGGTATTGAAAGAGATAACTGAGAAAGCGTATTGGAATTATCAAGGCCCACTTGAAATCCACCTGAGTGACTATGTGCCCACAGAAACAAAGCATCAAGACAAAATAATAGCCACGTTATGCCGTCTCTTAAAAGAAGGTTATCGTATGAATGTTGACGAACAGGCTGGTGTAGTAACCGTAGCTCAAAAAATTGACTACGATAAAGTCGGGCATGTAGTTGAATTCCCATCAGGCTCTTTCTTCGAGATACTCTCCCGCTTCCGTTTGTTCGTCATGCAACACAAACGCTATCCTTTCATGGATGGCGAACATGATGAAATTGAACTGAGAAAATGGTATCGGGAGATTGGTCACGGCCTGGTACAGATAACAGATGAGCAAAAGATATTGTTCGACAATCTGAGTGTTGAATTTGCAGATATGCCCAAACATAGAAATCAATTAAAAGAGGATGTCGATATTCAGTAGGATAAGTCCCGCAACCATCAAGAGATATCTCAAAGTCCTATTGGAACTGGGACTAGTAAAGGCACATGGTGGCAACAGGAACAGGACGTATAGCGCGGTTGGTGATGGCGAAATAGAAAAGGCTTTAAGATGTCGTAAGACCAACCATGATGCCGTATGCATTATCAGCAGTGTCCTTCCCCTTATTAGCCTCGCTATCAGCGGTTAAACTAATAAGGTACTGGTAATCAGATACTAAAAATGGGAACCCATAAGGCTCCCATTTGTGCTTGTTAGCGGAGAGAGAGGTATCTCCCAGCGGAAGGAGAGGGATTCGAACCCCCGGTGCCTCTCAGCACGGTAGTTTTCAAGACTACTGTAATCGACCACTCTACCATCCTTCCTTTGTCGAAAGCGGATGCAAAGGTAGGAAAAAAAGTTCAGAAACCTTTTTGGCGTTGTGAAAAAAAGATCGGGTTTAGTATATTTTAACAAAACGGAAGTAAAAGTAGGTTCCCCTTTGTGTGAACTATGAAGTAAAAGTCGTACCTTTGCACCATGATTTACCCGAGTAATTTTGAGCACAAGATAGGTTTCGCAGAGGTTCGTACGCTGCTGAAGCAGAACTGTCTGAGCAGTCTGGGCAAGGAAAAGGTTGACGAACTGTCGTTCAGCGACGACTACGATACAGTTTGCGAACAGTTGGAGCAGCTGCGTGAGTTCCGCCGTCTTCAGCAGGAGTCGGATGATTTTCCTATGCAGTACTTCTTCGACGTAAGGGCTGCCGTGTCGCGCATAAGACTTGAGGGCACGCACTTGGAGGAGGAAGAGGTGTGGGACTTGAGACGTTCGCTGGAGACTATTGCCAACATGGTGAAATATCTCAGCAGAGGGACCAGTCGTGAGTCCCTCGGAGGTTCTTTGTCTGGAAAGGGCGAGGAGGTGGAGGATGTACCGGACTATCCGTCCCTGCACCGGCTTACTGAGGGCGTGGTGACTTTTCCCGCCATGCTTCGCCGCATCGACTCCATACTTGACAAATTCGGGAAGATAAAGGATTCTGCTTCCATGACGCTGTCTGGAATACGCCATGAACTGGCAAAGACAGAGGGAAGCATCTCGCGTACATTATATACTATATTGCACTCGGCACAGAAAGACGGTCTGGTGGACAAGGACGCTGCTCCGACCATGCGTGACGGCCGTCTGGTGATACCCGTTGCACCAAATGTCAAGAAGCGTATAGGCGGTATCGTGCATGACGAGTCAGCCACGGGCAAGACCGTTTTCATAGAGCCGACGGAGGTGGTTGAGGCAAACAACCGCATCCGTCAGCTCGAGGCAGAGGAGCGCCGTGAGATAATACGCATATTGACTGTGTTCAGCGACGAGATACGTCCGCACGTGCCAGATATACTGAACTCCTACGGGCTGCTTGCCACGATGGACCTGATCTACGCCAAGAGTCGTTTTGCAGAGCTAACGCGCTCTGTTGAGCCTGAGGTAAGACGTGAGGCACACATTGACTGGATACGTGCCGAGCACCCGTTGTTGGCCCTCTCGTTGGCGAAGCAAGACAAGAAGATCGTGCCTTTGGACATTACGCTTTCGCAAAGCGACAAGTCGGAATTACTGATAATCTCGGGTCCCAATGCCGGTGGAAAGTCTGTATGCCTAAAGACTGTCGGCCTGTTGCAGTACATGCTTCAGTGCGGTCTTGCCATCCCCGTAGGCGACCGCTCAGTGTGCGGCCTGTTTTCGGACATCATGATAGACATCGGCGACGAGCAGAGCATCGAGAATGACTTGTCGACATACAGTTCGCACCTTATGAACATGAAGCAGATGATGAGGCGTGCCAACGAGCGTAGCCTTTTGCTGATAGACGAGTTCGGAGGCGGCACGGAGCCTACCATAGGCGGTGCCATAGCCGAGGCCATGCTCAAGCAGTTTTGGAAGCGACGTACCTTCGGCGTGATCACCACCCACTACCAGAACCTGAAGCATTTCGCCGACAGCCACGAGGGTGTGGTAAACGGTGCCATGTTGTACGACCGCAACGAGATGCGTGCACTCTTCCAGCTAAGCATCGGGCAGCCTGGGTCGTCGTTTGCTATAGAGATAGCCCGCAAGTCGGGTATTCCCGAAGAAGTGATACGCGATGCGAGCGAGATAGTCGGTTCGGGCTATATTCAGAGTGACAAATATCTGCAGGACATCGTTCGCGACAAGCGTTACTGGGAAGGCAAGCGTCAGACCATCCATCAGCATGAGAAGTCGCTTGAGGGGCGTATAGCACGATACGAGAGTAGCATAGAGGAGATAGAGCAGCAGCGTAAGGATATACTGCGGCGTGCCAAAGAGCAGGCAGAGGAGCTGCTGCGTGAGAGCAACCGTAAGATAGAAAATGCCATACGCGAGATTCGTGAGAGTCAGGCCGAGAAGGAGGCCGCCAAGCGCGTGCGCGAGGAACTGAATGCCTTCAAAGATGAAGTGTCGGATATTGACACGCGCGCCACCGACGAGATGATAGCTCGCAAGATCCGTCAGATTCAGGAGCGCAAGGAACGTCGCGAGAAGCGCAAGGCCGAGAAAACCGAAAAGTCGAAAGTGGATAGGGAGCAGTCCGCCGGCTTAAAAGAGGACTCCCCAAAATCAGCCCTTAGTTCTCAGCTTAAAGTTGGCGACACAGTGCGTATAAAGGGCTTGCAAAGCATCGGGGTGTTGGAAAGTATCGACGGAAAGATGGCGACCGTCATCTTCGGTAGCATGAAGACCAAGATGCGCGCCGAACGCCTCGAACATGCCGAACGGTCCAAGGTGGAGAAGAGTAGGAGTGAAGAACGCAATACCAGTCTCGCCGGCTCATACGGTACCGTGTCGAACGAGACTCGAAACGTCATCGACGGCCGCAAGCAGAACTTCCGACAGGACCTCGACGTACGTGGCATGCGCGGTGACGAGGCTATCAATGCAGTGACGTATTTCATCGATGACGCAATACTTGTAGGAATGCCCCGCGTCAGGATACTACACGGCACTGGCACAGGAATACTGCGTCAGCTCATAAGGCAATATCTCTCGACAGTGCCCAATGTGAGCCACTACCGTGACGAGCACGTCCAGTTCGGCGGAGCAGGTATAACGGTCGTTGACTTAGGCTGAAATGCGCATTGTGATTTAGACTGATATACAGCACGATAGAAAACGGTGTGCGTACACAAATAATCTTAAAAAAAACAAATTTATTTGGTCGCATGTGCCATTCTTCGTAACTTTGCACCCGCAATTCTAAAGGATTACGCAGTTTCTCGTGACGAGAAGGCTGCAGAAAGTATAGAGTTATGAAGAAAGTTTTAATGATTGTAAGTATGAACATGGTGCTGCTTACGCTCTGCGCAAAAACGCCAAAGTTCAACTGGAATCCAGTGATGGATGCGATTATTCAAGTAGAAAGCGAAGGAAATCCGAACGCCGTGAGTGGGAATTCAGTAGGCGTTATGCAAATTACTCCGATACTTGTAGAAGATTGCAACAACATCTTGAAGAAGAAGAAGAGTAACAAGCGTTTCACTTTGGCCGACCGCTACAGTGTCGTAAAGTCGAAAGAGATGTTCCTGTTAATTCAGTCGCATTACAACCCCGGGAACAACGTCGAGAAGGCTATTCGTCTCTGGAACGGGGGCAACAACTACAGTGTCAGGGCCACAAACGGCTACTACAAGAAAGTAATGCGCAATTTGGCAAAGAATTAAGTTCTATTTGCAAGACTGATACAAATCCGGCTGCTCCAAACGGCCGGATTTTTTCATTCTTAGCAGAAAAAAAACGAATTTCGCTGTGTGTTTTCCGAGTAATATTACTATCTTTGTAGTCCCAAATTCATTCAGAAGGAATAACCGCAAAGATTATTGGTACAACTATGACAGTCAAGGAGATATTCGACCTGCGTAAACAGGGCAGGGTAGAGGAGGCCTATGAAGCCATCCGACCGATGTATGCTGTTCATAAAGGTAAGTACACCACTCTGTGTATGTTTTGGACGGCGAGTGACATTCTGAAGAAACGCGTAAAGGAGCAGCGATATGATGAAGCTGTGAAGATATTCAAGGCTTTGCTTCGGATACTTCCTACCATCGAAGATGCTGACGGGCGTGCACATAGCAGTATTTATTTTTCGGCAGTGATGCTGAGCCGGGAATTGAAGGGCAGTTACGATGGGGCTTCGTCGCCCACATCCTTCAGTATCCTGGATTTTGTGGAGCAGATGAAGGTGGAGCAGATTAGCGATGCTGACTGGCAGGGCCTCTCCCCCGTCCCCTCTCCAAATGGCGAGGGGAGTAAAAACCCAATTCCTCCTGTTGCCCAGCTGTTGCTATCACGTGCTTTCAGCGAGTTGGAGGAGCATCCGACGGTCGATAATGCCTTGAAAGTTATGCCTCTGTTGCGGGAGTCGGTTCGTCGTGAGCCTGACAACAAAGATAATAAACGGTATATGGACATCGTCTATCGTATTATGGGTGAAGGTGAAAAGGGATGAAGCAGGACGACTGCCGCAGGACTATCCCGACCGCATGACGGTTGAGCAGGCGCGGTCGTTTCGCGACGACGTGCTGAACATCGTGAGTCAGATACCGCGAGGACGTGTGACGACCTACGGCATCGTTGCTGCATGGGCTGGATGGCCCAGTCATTCGCGGATGGTGGGGCGGACGCTGCGTTATACCCCAGGGGCAGAGGCGTTGCCTTGTCACCGGGTGGTGAACAAGGAGGGACGGACGGCACCGGGATGGAGCAGGCAATGGACGCTCTTAGAGGAAGAGGGTATCGTGTTCAAGGCCAACGGACATGTGGACATGCCGAAGCACCAGTGGGAGCCCGAATCTGTGTGACAAGACCTTAGTGCGTTTCCCTGCTGAGTTCTTTTTTGTGGCGGAAGCGTGAGATGTCAGTGAAACAAATCATATTGTATTGAAGAAACTCAGTGCCTCGTCTTTCACTCCCACTGGTTCTTCCGCCGGTATTCCTCTTCACGGGCCAAAAGCTTCGTGAAGAGTGCCTGGCGTGTCTCTTTCAGCTTTCCGGCGTTCATGAGTTTGCGGTTGTGCTTTACCCAGTTCACCAACATATGTTCCTCGACGCGGTGCTTTGATGGGTTGCGGCGTTTTTTCTCAATGAACTCCATTGTCTCCCTCCACTTAGCCAACCACGCTTCTTCGTGACTCATACGCCTGGTGATGCTTAGTCGAGGTGGAAGACTTCCTGCAGAGGAATGGTGACAGGCGAGTTGTCGGCGTTGACCTCCATAATGTCTGCCATCATGTCCCACCATCGCTGTGTTATGGGGTCAACGTTTTCGGTGTCCTGTGAGTTGCCCTCCTTCGAGCATTCCTGGTATGCGAAGAGAATGTTTGTCTGTTTGTCCCAGAAGATGGAGTAGTTGCTTACTCCCTGCTCTTTTATCATTTCAACGAGTTCTGGCCAGATGGCAGCGTGTCTTTTTTCGTACTCTTTCTCGCAGCCCGGCTTGAGCTGCATCTTGAATGCAAATCTTCTCATAGTTTTCTGATTTATTATGGTGAGTAATTGAAGTGATATGCTAAAGGTTATGTCTTTTCTGTGAGAACCAGATGTAGTAGCCCAGCCGGTAGGGGTTGAGCAGAGCCAGGCACGGCTTTTTGCCTGTGAGGTTCCGCCGGATCAGAGGTGCCGTGATGCGGAATAGCAGCGCGGCAGTGCGTCGTACGATGCCAAGGTGAATGCCGTCAGCAGCTGTCAGCAGGCGTGAGTATCCTCTCAGCTCGTCGTGGAAGCGGTATAGCGTCTGGATGCTTCGCTCCATCTTTCCGACGTAGTCGGCATTTGGTTCGTAGTGAGTCATGACGACGGGGTTCTCGATGTGGACTATTGTGTGCCGTTGCATCTTGAGCTGTTTGCCGAGCATGACATCCTCGTATCCGCTTTTTAGGAAACGCTCGTCGAAAGGACATTTGAGCATTACCGTGCGGCGTATCATGAAGTTGCATGAGCGGAACGACTGATACGGCCGGCGTGCCCGAGCCAGGGCTGTGTGGTTGTGCCGGCTGCTGCTCTCGTAGAGGTATCGCAGGTTCCGCTCCTCGACAGGGTCTTCGGGGCGGATGCCTCCCATGACGACGTCAGCCTCTGGCGCGTTGAGATAGTAGGCTATGAAGTCGTCGTCGGGTATGTCAATGTCGCTGTCGACGTAAAGTAACCATTGGCAGGAGCTTTCTTTTGCGAGCAAGTTGCGGTTGGCTGCGCTGCCGCTGTTGTGCTGTCGTAGAATGTACCGGCAGTGTTGCATGGTGTCGATGACCCGGTTAGCGGCAACGGCCATGTCGTCTGTTGAGCCGTCGTCGGAGACGATAATCTCGTAGTTTAGCAGTCGTCCGCTGTCTACTGCGTCCCGGCACAGCTGCTGCAGTCGCTTGACGAGAGTCAGGCACGCATCGTTGTAGACCGGTATCAGCACGGAGAGTTCCGTTCTTGTCACAGTTTTCATAGTTTTGCGGGTTCAAAAGTAAACAAAAAAAGTGAAACTTACAAACAAAAACGGCGTTTCGTTGGCGTGCGGGCAAAAAAAAGTGGATTTTCCTTGTTTTTTTGCTCAATAATTCGTACCTTTGCAGCCGCTTTCACGAGTTGGGAGCATCAAATTCAAACCTAATTAAACAAAAAGCAAAAGAAAAATGGCAACAAAGATCAGATTGCAGCGTGGCGGCCACAAAGGCTATGCAGTTTACCGCATTGTCGTCGCTGACGCTCGTGCACCACGTGATGGTAGATTTACTGAGAAGATTGGAATGTACAATCCTAACACCAATCCTGCCACAGTAGATTTGAATTTCGACCGTGCATTGTACTGGGTAGAGGTAGGTGCTCAGCCCACTGACACCGTCCGCAACATTCTCAGCGGTGAGGGTGTTTACCTCATGAAGCACCTTCGTGGTGGCGTCAAGAAGGGCGCTTTCGACGAGGCTGCTGCTCAGAAGAAGTTCGATGCATGGAAGGCTGACAAGCAGAATGGCTTGGACAAAGTCGCTGCCGCCGAGGCAAAGGCTAAGAAAGATGCTGCTGCCGAAGCTCTTGCCGCCGAGAAGAAGGTCAACGAGGAGATAGCTAAGAAGGTGGCCGACAAGAAAGCTGCCGCCGCTGCTGCCAAGGCTGAGGAAGAGGCCGCCAAGGCTGCCGAAGCTGCCGAGGCTGCTGCCCCCGCCGAGGAGGCTGCTCCTGCTGAAGCATAAGTCTCTGCTGCGTGGCTCCCGTCTCCACAGAGTTTCACTGTGAGACTCTCGCGTGAGTCACGATCCTAATGAATGACATCGCATGCAGTACCTGTCTGTGTGCGATGTTTTTTTCCCAAGCCATTTACGAAAACCGCCAATTATTACTACCATGCCTGAACAGAGTAACACACCACGCCGCCGTAGCCGTCAGCAGCCTCCTGTAGACAACACCTACGGCCACCTTCAGCCGCAGGCCACCGACATTGAGCGTGCCGTTCTTGGTGCGCTGATGATAGACAAGGATGCCTATGCCGTTGTCTGTGAACTGCTGCACCCCGAGAGCTTCTACGAACCCCGCAACCAGAAGGTCTATGCCGCCATCCGCGAGCTTAGCATGGCCGAGAAGCCTGTCGACATCATGACTGTCGCCGACCAGCTGGCGCGTCAGGGCGACCTCGACGACATCGGCGGTGCGCCATATATTGCCGAGCTCAGCTCACAGGTGGTGTCGTCGGCCCACGTGGAGTACCACGCCCGCATCATCGCACAGAAGTCACTGGCCCGCCAGCTTATCGGCTTTGCCAGCGACATCGAGACGAAGGCCTTCGACGAGACCATCGATGTCGACGAGCTGATGCAGCATGCCGAGGGCGCGCTCTTCGAGCTGTCTCAGAAGAACATGAAGAAGGACTACACGCAGATAGACCCCGTCATCAAGAACGCCATAGACGTCATCAAGAAATCTGCAGCCAACAAAGACGGTCTTACCGGTGTTCCCACTGGCTACCACAAGCTTGACGACATTACCAGCGGCTGGCAGGCCTCCGACCTGGTCATCATTGCCGGTCGTCCTGCCATGGGTAAGACGTCGTTCGCTCTGTCGATGGCAAAGAACATCGCCGCCGACTATAAGGTTCCCATGGCATTCTTCTCTTTGGAGATGTCGAACGTTCAGCTTGTGAACCGTCTCATCTCCAACGCCTGCGAGATACAGGGTTCGAAAATACTCAACGGCCAGCTTCACCCCGACGAGTGGGAACGGCTTGACAATCGTCTGAACACCCTGCTGGGTGCTCCGCTGTATGTCGACGACACTCCCGGCCTGTCGGTCTTTGAGCTGCGTACCAAGGCACGCCGCCTGGTGCGTGAGCATGGCGTTAAAATCATCATGATTGACTATCTGCAGCTTATGAACGCCAACGGCATGCGCTTCTCGTCGCGTCAGGAAGAGGTGTCGACCATCAGCCGTTCGCTGAAAGGTCTGGCCAAGGAACTTGACATCCCCATTCTGGCCCTGTCGCAGCTGAATCGTGGCGTTGAGAGCCGCGAGGGTATTGACGGCAAGCGTCCTCAGCTCTCCGACCTTCGCGAGTCGGGAGCCATCGAGCAGGATGCCGACATGGTGCTGTTCGTTCACCGTCCGGAGTACTACGGACTGTACGAGGACGACAAAGGTCGTGACCTTCGCGGCATGGCACAGATCATCATTGCCAAGCACCGTAAGGGAGCTACCGGTGACGTGCTCCTGACGTTCCGTGGCGAGTTCACCCGTTTCGAGAATCCCGAAGACGGCCGCTTCGGCCGGAAACCCTCGTCAGCCCCTGACGGCGAGATCCTCGGCTCGAAGATTAATGACGACGGCAGCGGCCATGCTCCGTTCGTTCCCGGCCAGACAGACCCCTTTGCCGACAGCCCCCGTGACGACAAGATGCCGTTCTGACAAGCATGGCTGAGCGAAGAGACTCGTCAATGTTGATAAAAGAGAAGTAAAACCATAAAAACAGATTAAGACAATGAAACGACTATTCCTCACCAGTGTGACGCTGTTGCTGGCAGTCTTTGCCGGAGAACTCACACCGCAGTCCACGCCGCTATCGTCAGCGTCGGCCTGCACAAACTTTATTGTTGGCAAGAATGCCTCTGCCGACGGTTCCGTCATCTGCAGCTACAATGCCGACTCCTACGGGGCTTTCATGTACCTGTACCACTATCCGGCCGGAAAGCACCAGCCGGGCGAGATGCGCAAGGTCTACGAGTGGGATACTAACAAGTACTTGGGCGAGATACCGGAAGCCGCTGAGACCTATAACGTTATAGGCAACACCAACGAGTGGCAGGTGACCATCGGCGAGACCACCTTTGGCGGTCGCGAAGAGATGGTCGACACCACGGGCATCATCGACTACGGCTCGCTCATCTACATCGCCCTACAGCGTTCGAAGAGTGCCCGCGAGGCTATCAGCGTTATGACGGCACTGGTAGAGCAGTACGGTTACTACTCCGAGGGCGAGACCTTCACCATCTGCGACCCCAACGAGGCGTGGATAATGGAGATGATGGGTGCCTATGTTCCCGACTCGCTGAAGCAGAGCCTGAAGCCCGCCGTGCGGAAGCAGCTGGGCCGTACTGTGTGGGTTGCCATGCGCGTGCCCGACGACATGATCTGCGGCCACGCCAACCAGAGCCGCATAACGACCTTCATGCCCGCCAAGAAAGAGAAGAAAGGTCAGGAGACGGTGCTGTGGTCGAAGAACGTGGTGTCTTACGCCCGTCTGATGGGATGGTACGACGGCCGTCGCGACGAGGACTTCTCCTACAATGCCGCCTATGCCAAGCCCGACTTCTCCGGCCGTCGCATCTGCGATGCCCGTGTGTGGCAGTTCTTCCGCCGCTATGCCGACGGTATGGACCGTTACCTGCCGTGGGCTGAGGGAAAGGACCCCGATGCCGAGCCCATGCCGCTGTGGGTGAAGCCCAACAAGCTGCTCACCGTGCAGGATGTGCAGGCCGCCATGCGCGACCATTTCGAGGGCACGCCCTTCGACGTCTCCGACCAGTCACGGGACAAGAACGACATAGGCGGCGGCATCTGGCAGATGCCTTACCGCGTGACGCCCCTCTACTTCGAGATTGACGGTAAGAAGTGCTTCAACGAGCGACCTACGTCGACGCAGCAGACGTCGTGGACTTTTGTCTCCCAGATGCGCTCGTGGCTGCCGCGTGAGATTGGCGGCTGCTTCTGGTTTGGTAACGACGACCCGAACATGGTGGCCTACACGCCCGTCTACTGCTGCGCAACACAGCAGCCCGACTGCTACAGTGGCAAGGGAGCCGACGACATCACCTTCTCAATGGACAACGCCTTCTGGGTGGAGAACTGGGTGTCGAACATGGTTTATCCCCGCTATTCGGCCCTCTTCCCCGACTTGAAGCAGGTGCGCGACTCGCTGGAGGCTTCCTACTTCTTTACACAAAAAGGCATTGAGCAGATTGCTCAGACGAAGGAGGGTGCCGAGCGCGTGGATTTTCTGACCAAGTATACCTGTATGCAGGCTGACAACATGATTAAGCGTTGGCGCCAGCTCGCCACGTTCCTCATCGTGCGCCACAACGATATGGCCCGTCGTCCTGTTGACGAGAAGGGCAACTTCAAGCGTGGTAAGTATGGACTCGGCGCAACCGTCGAGCGTCCGGGAATGCCCGAGAGTTTCCGTCGCGAGCTGATTAACCGCACGGGCAACAAGCTCATCAAGCCCGCCGAGTAAAGCCAGGTGAAAAAAAAGGGGAACCTTGTTACAAGGTTCCCTTTGTCGATGGCAGTTCGTAGTGATAGATGTCACGTCGGACTGCCATTTTTATGCTTCGTGCCAGCGCCTTGAATATGCCCTCAATCTTGTGGTGCTCGTTGCCGCCCTCCGCCTTGATGTTGAGGTTCATGCGCGCCGCATCAGAGAGACTCTTGAAGAAGTGCAGGAACATCTCCGTGGGCATGTCGCCGACGTACTCGCGCCTGAACTCAGCATCCCAGACGAGCCAGGGCCTTCCGCCGAAGTCGAGGGCAACGGAGCAGAGACAGTCGTCCATGGGCAGCGAGTAGCCGTATCGCTCAATGCCGCGCTTGTCGCCGAGAGCTTTCAGCAGACACTCGCCGAGTGCTATTGCAGTGTCTTCGATGGTGTGATGCTCGTCGACGTTCAGGTCGCCTTTTGTGTGCACAGTGAGGTCCATGCCTCCGTGCTTGCCTATCTGTTCCAGCATGTGGTCGAAGAATCCCAGTCCGGTGCTGATGTCGCAGCGTCCGGTGCCGTCGAGGTTCAGGCTGACGCTGATGTCGGTCTCCTTCGTCGTGCGGCACACCTTGGCGGTGCGCTCACCGGCAAAGAGCAGCTCGGCAATCTTGTCCCACGTCAGCCCGTCGCGTCCGAGAATTAGCGCCTTGCATCCGATGTTGCGCGCAAACTGTGCGTCGGTCTCCCTGTCGCCGATGACGTAGCTGCCTTCGATGTCGTATGCCGGGTCGGTAATGTACTTTTCCACCATCGCAGTGCCTGGCTTGCGTGTCGGTGCCCCGTCGTCGGGGAAGTGGCGGTCGATGAGTTGTTCGTCGAACGTTATGCCCTCGCCCTCGAGCGTCTGCAGTATGAAGTTGTGTACCGGCCAGAACGTGTCCTCGGGGAACGACGGCGTTCCCAGGCCGTCCTGGTTGCTGACCATGACGAAACGGAAGTCGAGCTTCTGGCGTATGAATGCGAGGTTCCGCATCATGCCCGTGGTGAATTTCAGTTTCTCGAAGGAGTCTATCTGCTCGTCGGCGGGCTCCTCAATGAGCGTGCCGTCGCGGTCGATGAATAGTATGCGTTGTTGTTTCATTGCTGTGTTTTGTTGAAGTCGAGACGTTCCTGTTCCTGTGCTGTTGCCGAGCCGTAGGCGAAGTAGACGGGGAATCGCGCTGCCAGTATGACGTATGCCAGGAGGAATCCTAAGAGCAGCATCACCAGAGCCGTGAGCCACGTCATGTATGCCGGCATCCCGTAGGCGTCGCCCCATAGTGTCGAGAGGTTAGCCTGGGTGTTGGCCAGTGCTATGATGATGGCAGGCACTGACAGCAGTGCAGCCATGACGGCAGAGATGAGCAGCGTCAGCAGCACTACGGCCGTGAGCAGTCCCCAGTGTCGTGCCCTCAGTGCGAAAGGTTTCATCAGCGGCTGTCCCTGGTCGGCGAACACCTTTCTGCGCACTCGTCTGAAGCCTGTTACGGCAGGCACTACAGCTGCCGCCATGCCTCCGACGTAGAGCAGTGTCAGCGAGAGCAGGGGGCTTTCCGTCTTTAGCAGCAGCCATGTTGCCACTGCGCTGTAGACGGCAGCGAAAATCACTGCCGACAGCCATGTCTGTCGGACTATGCGCCTGAAGCAGCTGGTGAACCGTCTGTATCCTGTTGTGACGCATGATGCGATGCTTCTGCTTTTTATGACGGTGTCTTTTATCTCTTTCTCCATAGACAATAGTTGTTCTGCTTTTTGCAAATTACGGCGCAAAGGTACAAAATAAATGATAATTGGCACTGAGAATTGATATTTTTTATTACCTTTGCAGCAAAATTTTAGGATAATGAAGAAAATCAGATGGGGATTCATCGGTTGCGGCGAAGTCACCGAGAAGAAGAGCGGACCGGCGTTCAGCCAGGTTGAAGGCTCCGAGGTGGTGGCCGTGATGAGCCGTACGGAGTCAGCTGTCCGCCGCTACGCCATAACCCACGGCATCGCGAAGTGGTACACCGATGCCCAGGAGCTTATTGACGACCCCGACGTGAATGCCGTCTATATAGCTACTCCTCCGTCGAGCCACGCCACCTATGCCATCATGTCGATGAAGGCCGGCAAGCCGGTGTATGTCGAGAAGCCGCTTGCTGCGAGCTACGAGGACAGTGTCCGCGTGAACCGCGTGTCGGAGCAGACGGGCGTTCCCTGTTTCGTGGCCTACTACCGCCGCTACCTGCCTTACTTCGAGCGTGTGCGCGAGATTGTGGGTGGCGGTGTCATCGGTCGTGTCATCAACGTGCAGGTACGCTTTGCCGTGCCTCCTCGCGAGCTCGACTACAATGACCCCGACAACCTGCCGTGGCGTCTGAAGCCCGAGATTGCCGGCGGCGGTTACTTCTACGACCTCGCCCCCCACCAGCTGGACTTGCTTCAGCAGATGTTCGGCGTGATACTCGACGTTCACGGCATGAGTGCCAACCGCGGTCAGCTGTATAAGACCGAGGACACTGTCAGTGCGTGCTTCAAGTTCGAGAACGGGCTGCCCGGCTCCGGCTCCTGGTGTTTCGTGGCTCACGAGTCGGCCCACGAGGACCGTGTCGAGATTGTCGGCGACCGCGGCTCGCTGAGCTTCTCGGTGTTCGACTACGCCCCTATCCGTCTTCACACCAGCGAGGGTACCGAGACGATAGACATTCCCAATCCGCCGTGCGTGCAGTACCCGCTGATAAAAAATGTCGTCGAGCACCTTCAGGGCCTTGCCGTCTGCACCTGTACCAGTGTGTCGGCCACGGCGGTGAACTGGGTGCTTGACCGCATCTTAGGTAAAATCTGACTATCGACAATGACGAGAACCATACTGCTCCTGCTCTTCATGGCCATAGCCACTGACGCTTGGAGCATCAGCCTTGTAAGGCGCATAATACGCGGTTTCGACCGTTTGGATACTGCCTACATAGAACCTCAGCATTACAATCTGACGATGATGATGCAGACGACCTATACTCTTGACCAGTACACCATAGTCAGCCAGAACGGCCAGGAGGTGACGCTGTCGCCCGACCCGAAGATAAAGGTCGGCCCGTTCGTCGGGTGGCGATGGTTCTTCGCGGGCTATACCTTCGACCTTAAGAACCTGGGTTTCAACAACAACGGTCAGAAGCGTGAGCTGGACCTTAGTATATACTCCTCGCAGATAGGCGTCGACCTGTTCTACCGCCGCACCGGCAGCGACTACAAGCTGCGGCGTGTGGACCTGGGCGACAATGTCGATGCCACGAAACTCGAGGACGTGCCCTTCGACGGTGTCAGTGCCGGCATCACCGGGGCCAGCATCTACTACATCTTCAACCACGGGCGCTTCTCCTATCCTGCCGCCTTCAGCCAGAGCACCCTGCAGAAGGTCAGCTGCGGCTCGTGGATAGCGGGGCTCGGCTACACGCGTAACTCGCTCGACCTGGACTGCCAGAAGCTTCAGCGCACCTTCGACGCGAAGCTCGGCGAGGGCGTCGCCGAGGTCGACAGCAGTCTGTACTTCAACCACCTGCAGTACACCGACTACACCGTCAGCGGCGGCTATGCCTGGAACCAGGTGCTGCCGCACCACTGGCTTCTGGCAGCCAGCGGACAGTTAGGGCTTGCCTACAAGCACAGCTACGGCGACGTAGCCGACATCCAGGATGCCGGTTTCAGCTTCTCGAAGGTCAACGTCGATGTCGTCGGGCGTTTCGGTGCCGTCTACAACAACATGCGCTGGTATGCCGGCTTGAGTGCCATAGTGCGCAGCAACAACTACCGCAAGCCGCGCTTCCGTACCAACAACACCTTCGGCAGCATCAACCTCTACGTGGGCTACAACTTCGGGCTGAAGGGTAAGTACAAGAACAAGAGAGCCACCGGGTTATGAGACTACTGACGACACTACTCCTCACACTGCTGTCCGTGGCATCAGCCAGCCTGGCGGCACAGACTGCTTCAGCCAGCCTGGCGGCGCAGACCGTCCCGGCCGGCCCGTCGGAGGCGGCGTCTTCCGCAGGCTCGTCGTCCGCAGACCCGACGGTGCAGCCTGCCGACACGCAGTTCGTCGGCCGCCTCCTCGCCGAGGCCCGTCGCATGCCGCGCTCCACGAACTTCGCGCTGCATTTCGCGCGGCAGTTCCTCGGACGGCCCTACGTGGGTCAGACCTTAGAGGTGAACGACCGTGAGTGCCTCGTCGTGAACACCCGCGAGCTGGACTGCACTACGCTTGTCGAGAACGTTGCCGCGCTGACGCTCTGCGTCTGGCGCAACCTCTATACCGCCCGCGACTTCATGAACGCACTCGTCGAGCTGCGCTACCGCGGCGGCCGCATCGACGGATACCCCAGCCGTCTGCACTATTTCACCGACTGGATAGACGACAACACCCGTCGGGGACTTGTCAGCGAGGTGCAGCAGCCCGTCCCGCCGTTCACTGCCGTCCAGCATGTCAGCGTCAGCTATATGAGCACACACCCGCAGGCCTACCGCGCGCTGCGCGAGCACCCGGAGCTGCTGCCCGCCATAAAGGCACAGGAGCAGACCCTCACGGGGCGGCAGTACCGCTATATACCCAAGCAGGAGGTCGGCGACACGCCCGCCCTCCGGCAGGCCGTCCACGATGGCGACATCATAGCCGTAACCTGTTCGAAGCCGGGGCTCGACATCGCCCATCTGGGCTTCGCCGTCTGGCGCAGCGACGGTCTCCACCTGCTCAATGCCTCGCAGCTTCACAAGCGCGTGGTGGAAGAGTCCATGACGCTGGGCCAGTACCTGCAGCGGCATCCGTCGCACACAGGCCTGCGCATAGTGCGTCTGACGAAAGAATAATCATCAACAAAAAACATAAGGACTATGGAACTTCCCGATTTTATGAGCTATGCCAACCGCTTCTCGCAGAAGGATTTTGTCGAGAAGATTTCGCGAATAGCAAAACGTGCCGGTGCGAAACTCGTCTATGCTGCGCTGCTGCTCTACTACACCTTGCAGAGCGACCGCATAAGCACCAAGGACAAGGCCATCATCGTGGGTGCCCTCGGCTACATGATCAGCCCCATCGACGTCATCCCCGATGCTATACCCATCGCCGGACTTACCGACGACCTGGCTGTTCTCATCTACGTGCTGAAGAAGATCTGGGTCGACGTCGACCCAGAGGTGAAGGAGCGTGCCAAGGAGAAGCTCAACAGCTGGTTCGACGACGACGAGATTCAGGAGATCGATTCGCTGTTCGACTGACCTACCGGCGCATATACGGGTTGAACTGCCGCTCGTCGGCAATGGTTGTCTGCGGGCCGTGGCCTGGCAGCACTATGGTGTCGGCAGGCAGTTCCGACAGCCTTGCGAGACTCTTCTGCATGTCCGTCCAGCTGCCGCCTTCGAAGTCGGTGCGCCCTATGCTCATGCGGAAGAGCGTGTCGCCCGCGAACAGCGTGCTCTCCTCCCTGCAGTACAGACAGCAGGAGCCCGGCGAGTGTCCCGGCGTGTGTATGGCCGTCAGGCGGTGAGTGCCGAACTCAAAGGTGTCGTCGTCGCCGTAGACGGCATAGTACGTCGAGTCGTCAGTTCCCGGCAGTGCCGTCCCCGTCATGCTCATCATCTGGCGGTTGAGGTCCGTCATGTCCTCGTCGCCTTTGGGCACTCGGGGTGTCAGGCCGTACCGCCTTGCCATGGCGCCGTTGCCCAGGCAGTGGTCGAAGTGTGCGTGCGTGGCAATCAGGTGGCACGGCGTCAGACGCTCGCTCCCGATGTATTCCACGATGGCCTTGTGCTCGGCCTCGAAGTATGCTCCGCAGTCAATTATGACCGCCTGGCGCGTGTCGTCGCTGACGACGTAGCAGTTCTCCTGCAGCATGTTGCAGACGAAACGTTTTATAGTAATCATAGCGGCAGGTAAATAACGTATTTCTCCTTGAACCACTCCTCGTCGAACCACTGGCTAATGTCCGTCGTCTCGACAGTCTTGCGGTACAGCGCCGTCTCCGTGTCCAGGTTGCCGCCCTTCAGGCATACGATGCCGTTGAGCATGGCGTTGCGCTGCTTCCGCGCTATGTTCTTGCGCACTATCTTCACGAGGTCGGGTAGGGGCATCACCGCACGGCTGACGACGAAGTCGAACAGTCCGTGCTCGTCCTCGCCGCGCAGGTGCTCAGCGCGGCAGTTCTTCAGCCCTGTTGCCTTGATGACCTCCTGTGCCACGCGTATCTTCTTTCCCGTGCCGTCGATGAGCTTGAATCGGCAGTCGGGGAAGAGTATCGCCAGCGGTATGCCGGGGAATCCGCCGCCTGTTCCGAAGTCGAGTATCTCGGTGCCCGGCTGGAATCGGAACGCCTTGGCAATGGCCATGGAGTGCAGCACGTGGTGTTCGAAGAGGTTGTCTATGTCTTTGCGCGAGATGACGTTTATCTTCGCGTTCCACTCTCTGTAGAGTGCGTCGAGCATCTCCGTCTGCCGTCGTTGCTCGTCGCTGAGTTGCGGGAAGTATTTTTCTATTATGTTCATGTCTTCAGCAGTTCGTTCAGTTCATCCTTTCCGACGTTCAGCTCTATCATGCCCTCGCTGTACGGTGCTATCTCGTAGGGGTTGTAGACGAATGTCACGCCGTCGTCGCTCAGTATGTAGTTCTCCGAGGGGTACATGTCCATTGAGTATAGGAATCCCCTCTCGTGCAGCTGTGCCATGTCCTTTGCCCCCGTCTTCTCGAGCAGCTTCCCGAGCAGTATGTCGCTCAGCGGCTGTTCGTAGCCGTCGACGAGTATGTCGCGCAGCGTCACCTTGCGGCCCGTGGCATCGTCAAAATTCTGCGTCAGCAGCTGTCTGATGCCGTGAGCTCCGCCCTCGTAGTATTCGAGCGTCGTCTTATAGCACGTCGTGGCCTCACGCAGGTGTACCACCTCCGTGGTGATGACGTAGCGGTACTCGTACCAGGGCCGTTTGCTCTCGTCGCCCCGGTCGTCGCGGTACAGCTGTCCGATGTTTCTTACGTAGTCGCGTGTGTAGCTGTTGGCAAAGGAGTCGGCGGCCGCCCTGACGCTCAGCTCCTCCATGTAGAAGAGCTGACCGACGACGGCCTCGTTGATGCGGCGTGCGGCCTCGCCCGTGGTGTCGCTTGCCTGCAGTATGCTGAGCATCACGTGGCACTGCGGCGCGTCCTTCTCGCCGCTGATGCTGACCGTGCGCTCCACCTTCACCTCGTCGAAGTCGGGGACGGCCTGTCTGCCGCTGCCGCCGCATGCCGTGAGCAGCGCAGCCGCTGTTAGTCCAAAAAGTGTCTTCCGTTTCATAATCCGTCTGCAAAGGTACGAATTACTCCGCGAAACGCCAAATCCCGCGCCACCTTTTCTACGATTCGTAAATTCGCGAAATTCGTAGTAGTACGGTCAGTAGGCCTGTTCGTGTACCCCCTTGACGGCACGTCCGCTGGGGTCGTTCATGTTCCTGAAGGTCTCGTCCCACTCCAGCGCTATGGCCGTTGAGCATGCCACGCTGGCCTCGCTGGGCACGCTGCGTGCCGCAGAGTCGCTGGGGAAGTGCTCGGCGAATATCGAGCGGTAGTAGTACTCCTCCTTGTTCTTCGGCGTGTTGATGGGGAACCGCTCTGCGGCGTGTGCCATCTGCTCGTCGCTGACGGCCTCGGCGGTGACCTGCTTCAGGGTGTCTATCCAGCTGTATCCCACGCCGTCGCTGAACTGCTCCTTCTGTCGCCATGCGACGGCATCGGGCAGCAGGTGTGCGAAGGCCTCGCGCACAATCTTCTTCTCAATGGTCTGTCCGGGACACATCTTCGCCCCTGGATAGGTGCGCATGGCCACGTCGAGGAACTCCTTGTCGAGGAACGGCACGCGTCCCTCCACGCCCCATGCCGACAGGCTCTTGTTGGCTCGCAGGCAGTCGTACAGGTGCAGCTTCGAGAGCTTGCGCACCGTCTCCTCGTGGAACGCCTGTTCCGACGGTGCCTTGTGGAAGTAGAGGTATCCGCCGAAGACCTCGTCGGCACCCTCGCCCGAGAGCACCATCTTGATGCCCATCGACTTGATGACGCGCGCCAGCAGGTACATCGGCGTCGAGGCGCGTACCGTTGTCACGTCGTACGTCTCGATGTAGTAGATGACGTCGCGCAGCGCGTCGAGCCCCTCCTGTATGGTGTAGTTTATCTCGTGGTGTACGGTGCCTATGTGTTCGGCCACCAGACGTGCCTTCTCCAGGTCGGGTGCCCCCTTGAGGCCCACGGCGAAGGAGTGCAGTCGCGGCCAGTGGGCGCGCGTCAGCCCGCCGTCCTCGATGCGCATCTGGCTGTACTTCTCGGCAACGGCCGAGATGACGCTGCTGTCGAGACCGCCGGAGAGCAGTACGCCATAGGGCACATCGGACATAAGCTGGCGGCGTACTGCGTCCTCCAGGGCGTCGCGTATGTCACTGACGCTGGCGGTGTTGTCTTTCACGGCATCATAGTCGAACCAGTCGCGGCGGTAGTAGCGCTTCATCCCTGGTGCACCGCTCCAGTAGTAGTGTCCTGGCAGGAAGGGCTCGTAGCGGTCGCACTGTCCCTCGAGGGCTTTCAGCTCCGAGGCCACGTAGACGGTGCCGTCGTCGTCGTATCCTATGTAAAGAGGTATAACGCCTATGGGGTCGCGTGCTATGAGGAAGCGGTCGGTGTCCTCGTCGTAGAGCACGAAGGCGAAGATGCCGCTCAGGCGCTCCAGCATGCCCTCGATGGCTTTCTCGTCGAGCCGTCCCGTGGCGGCGTAGTCGCTCACCAGGTCGCGGTACAGTGCCAGTATCACCTCGCAGTCGCTGCCCGTCTGGAACTCGTACCGTCCGCCGTATCGGCGGCGTATGTCCTTGTGGTTGTATATCTCGCCGTTGACCGCCAGCACCAGTCTGCCGTCGGGTGCGAACAGCGGCTGCCCGCCCGACTCCGGGTCGACTATCGACAGACGCTCGTGGGCCAGCACGGCCCTCCCCCCGCAGTATATGCCGCTCCAGTCGGGACCGCGGTGGCGTATCTTCTGACTCATACGCAGGGCTTTGTCGCGCAGTCCCTGCACCTGCTCCTTGACATCCAGTATTGCAACTATTCCACACATGGCTTTTTTCCTTTTTTGTTACAGAATTGCTGTTTATGCGATTGCAAAGTTACGACAAAAATCTCTATCCGCTACACTTTAGCCTATGTTGTGAAACAAGAAAAAGCCGAAATTGTACAAATAGTCAGATTTTTGCCTCTCGCAGCTTCCAGTCTGTAAGCAGAATCGGCTGTAGTGCTTTCAGATTGACGTTTTCGGCTCGTTTGTAGTATGAGGCTGGAATAAGGACGGGAAACTTTTTTTCAAAAATTTCTCAGTATTTCTTTGGCGTTTGCGAAAAAATGACTATATTTGCCGCATATTTTGATAAATCTAAACTTAATTTACTAACCCTAAAACCAAACAAGCATGAAAAAATTCCTTATGGCAGCTTGCATGATGCTCATGAGCGTCGCAGCTTTTGCCCAGCAGGGCGAGACCGCAGTAGGTGTAAACCTGAACTATGGTATGCACTCCGACTACAAGAACTTTGGACTGGGTGCCAAGGTGCAGTATGAGTTCATCGACAACGTCCGTGCCGAGGCCGCCTTCAACTACTTCTTCAAGAAGGACAACCTCTCGCAGTGGGAGGTCGACCTCAACGTCCACTATCTCTTCCCCATCGGCGGTGTGAAGATCTATCCCCTTGCCGGTCTGTCTCTGCTCAACTCCAAGGTGTCCTACATGGGCTTCAGCTCCAGCGACTCCGACTTCGGCCTGAACCTCGGTGGCGGTGTAGAGTTCCCCATTGCCGAGAAACTGAAAGCCAATGCTGAGGTGAAGTACCAGATCGTCAACGACTTCGACCGTCCCGTCATCTCCGTCGGCGTGGCCTACAGCCTGTAGCATTGTCTCGACACACACAAAGATTATAACAAGGTGGAGCGGCGAAAGCCGGCTCCACCTTGTTCTTTCACGACCCTTACCACTTAGTGTCCGCCGCGCTGTCGTCGGAGGGCGTGTCATCGGTGCACGACGTGTATGTCAGTGTGAGTGCTGTGAAGACGGCAAAGATACAAACAATTTTCCGTACGGCAAAAATATTCACGGACAATTTTCCGATGAAAGTGGAAAAATCGCGCGCTTCCGCAGTGTTTACTGCGGGAAGACGACTTCGCGGTTGCAATTTGCAATTTGCAATTACGACGGCATTCTTGCATTTGCAAAGTGGGCACTCATCCGTTAAATCCGTTAAATCCGTTGTTGTTTTCGACAGGTCACGAGTATCACTCAGCAGGCGGCCCCTGGCCGATGGCGGGGCACGAGTATCGGTCGATGGAAGCCGCCTGCCGGGCGCGGCGCAACATTTAACATTCTTAAACGTTTCAGGCTTGCTTTTCCGCCGTTTTTTTTCGTAACTTTGCCACTGCAATCGTGAGGGTTGCCACGCGCGCGCCGTGTGTACCCTCACTCTCTTCTTTTTTTTTATTTCACAATCATATTAAAAACTGCACTTCAATGCCGACGGCACCATACGGCCTGTCACACTGACGAAGGAGGGGTTGTCCGCTGCTTTCTAAACGGCCTACCTGCTGGCGCAGAAGCCCTCGATGTTCTCGTAGCGGCGGGCCATCATCCTACGGTAGACGTGGCGCAGCCAGAGGGGGTGGGCGAGGGTCAGCGCTATGCCGACGGCCATCTGTATGATGTAGGCGGTGTCTGACGGGAAGAGGACCTGGAGAACGGCGATGAGTACCACGGGGACGAAGAGTGCCAACAGCTCAATTACCAGCTGGCGGCCGTTCTCGATGTTGCCCTTGCCGGTAAGCTTCTGCTCAAGGAGCAGGGTCTGGTTGTTGTAGATTGCCAGCTGGAAGAGTATGAGGTAGAGCATGCCCGAGCAGAGGAAGAGGTAGCTGACGACCATCAGGAGCGTCATCTTGCCCTCTGTCATTGCGGGAATCATTATCAGCAGCGGCACGATGAGTACGGCGCAGTGGAAATAGTACTTGGCGTGCAGCAGCGACAGGATGTTCTCGCGGCGGGTCATCAGCAGGTCGATGTAGTTGCCCTCAGGGCACATGACCTTGACAAGCGAGGTGACGCCGTAGAGCCCGAAGCAGTAGAAGCACCAGAAGTTGACGGACATGCGGTCGTTGTAGACGGGTGTGTAGGCCACCATGCAGCAGAAGACGGTGACCACGACCATGCTGGTCCAGAAGCGCGAGCGCATGACCTTGTTGCGCATGACGCTCTTCACCTCGAGCTTGAGGTACTCGCCGGTCTGTCCGAAGCGGTTGAGGAACGTCAGGCTGGAGAGGTGCTTAACCCTGCTGTCGGCCGACTTCGAGATCTCCTCGTAGACGAAGCGGAACTGCAGCCGCCGGTTCATGGCCAGCAGTCCGGTGAGCAGCAGCAGTGCGACGAGCAGCGCGACGACGGTGGCGCCCCAGTCGGCGTATGTCTCGAACACGGTGTCGGCGTCAGTGAAGGCGTAGGGTGCGAACGGTATTGCCAGTATGGCTATGGCTGCGAGCCACCACAGCTGGCTGCGGTTTATGAAGGTCCGCATCAGCAGGTAGTACTGGCTGCTGGCGAGTACCAGTGTGAAGCTGGTGAGGAAGACGAGCGTCACGGTGCCGAGGGGCTGTCCTGCCGAGAGTGCTATGATGCTGTACGGCACTATGAGCCCGAGCCACAGGAAGTTGTAGGTGCTCAGGAGCGATGTCGCGAGGAACGTCTCGATGACGGCGTACTTCGACATCGGCAGCAGGATGTAGGGCTTGACGAGCATGTCGGGCGTCTGCTGGAACGTGAAGCGCAGCAGGAAGTCGACGGCCACGGCGAAGGGCATGAAGGCTATGAGTGCTCCTGCCCCCGCTTCGCCGGCCATGGCACCGAAGGCCAGGCCGAGGATTATCATGTAGATGAGGAACAGCCCGCCGCCGATGAACGCTATGACCTTGGCCAGCTGGTTCTGCTCGAAGGCGGGGTTGCGGCGGTTGCCTGTGCGCCGGTGGCGGCGCAGCAGGCGGAAGAGTTGCAGACGGTTCATCGGAGGTCGATGACTTCAGCCGTGGGGAAGTCCTTGGAGTTGAAGGTGAATGCGGCGTCGGAGAGTCTCTCCTGCTTGAGGTTGCTGACCTCGAAGGTTATCCACTTCTTGCCCTGCAGCATCTTGACCTGCGTGAGGTTGTAGCTCTTGCTGTCGACGGTGACGAACATCTCCTGGACGCTCTTCGACTTCGAGTCGGCCGTCAGGTGTACGACGTAGTTGGTGCCGCTCTTGCTCATGGTGCTCTTGTAGCCCTGCTTGTACATGTTGAGGAAGTTGTAGGGGTTGAGCGACTGCAGCTCGCTGTCCTTGGGGTTGCTGATGTTCACCTCGTCGTTGCGTGTGAGGTATGTCCACTGTGTCTTGCCGTTGAACCACACCTTGGTGTGCTGTGTCGTGGCCATGAACTTGTTACCCTTCACGGCGATGGTTCCCGTGATGGTGCCTTGCTGCGTTATGGCCTTGAAGTTGGCGCTCACGCCCGTTTTCACTGTCAGCTTCTGGGCTGCCTTGTCGAGAACCTGTGTGGCTGTCTGTGCGTAGGATGCTGCCGTGATGAGCAGCATGGTCATTGCTAAAACAATCTTTTTCATTTTTTGAAACTGCTAATAATGTTAACGAGGCTTATCTCGTCCTGGATTAATACTTCACGTGGCTTCGAGCCGTGGGCGGCGCCTACGATGCCGGCCTTCTCCAGCTGGTCCATGAGCCGTCCGGCACGGTTGTAGCCGATGGCGAACTTGCGCTGTATGAGACTGGTGCTGCCGCTCTGCTCGTGGACGATGAGGCGCGCGGCGTCCTCGAACATCGGGTCGAGGTGCTGCATGTCGACCTCGCGCGTCTCGCCGTCGCCGCCGTCGGGGGTGTCAGGCTCGGGCAGCTCGAAGGCGCTGACGTAGCCCTGCTGCTTGGAGATGAACTGGTTGATGCGCTCGACCTCGGGGGTGTCGACGAAGGCGCACTGCACGCGTACGGGCTCGCCGCCGTTGAGGTAGAGCATGTCGCCGCGGCCTATGAGCTGCTGTGCGCCGGGACGGTCGAGGATGGTGCGCGAGTCAATCATAGCTCCCACGCGGAAGGCTATGCGGCTCGGGAAGTTGGCCTTGATGGTGCCGGTGATGATGTTCGTCGTGGGTCGCTGCGTGGCTATGATCATGTGTATGCCGACGGCACGTGCCAGCTGTGCTATGCGTGCTATGGGCAGCTCCACCTCCTTGCCGGCTGTCATGATGAGGTCGCCGAACTCGTCGATGACGACGACGATGTAGGGCATGTACTTGTGGCCGTGGGCGGGGTTGAGCTGCCGCTCGACGAACTTCTTGTTGTACTCCTTGATGTTGCGCGACTGTGCCATCTTCAGCAGGTCGTAGCGCGTGTCCATCTCCTTGCACAGTGAGTTCAGCGTGCGCACCACCTTCGTCACGTCGGTGATGATGGGGTCGGCATCGTCGTCGGGGACCTTCGCCAGGAAGTGGCGCTCGATGGTGGAGTAGACGCTGAACTCCACCTTCTTCGGGTCGACGAGCACTATCTTCAGCTCCGCCGGATGCTTCTTGTACAGCAGCGAGGTGAGTATGGCGTTCAGGCCCACCGACTTACCCTGTCCGGTGGCACCGGCGACGAGCAGGTGCGGGGCCTTGGCCAGGTCGAACATGAACACCTCGTTGGTGATGGTCTTTCCCAGTGCGCAGGGCAGCTCCATCTTCGCCTCCTGGAACTTCTTCGAGTTCAGTATCGACTCCATCGACACGATGTTCGCCTTGGCGTTGGGCACCTCAATGCCTATGGTGCCCTTGCCGGGTATCGGGGCAATGATACGTATTCCGAGGGCCTTCAGGCTCAGTGCGATGTCGTCTTCGAGGTTACGTATGCGCGAGATGCGCACACCCTGCGCCGGTGTTATCTCGTAGAGGGTGATGGTGGGTCCGACGGTGGCCATGATGCTTGAGATCTCGATGCCGAAGTTGCGGAGCACGTCGACGATGCGGTTCTTGTTAGCCGTCTGCTCGGCCATGTCGATGAACGGGCGGCTGTCCTCCTCGTAGTGCTTCAGCAGGTCGAGGGTGGGATAGTGGTAGTTCTCGAGGTCGCGCTTCGGGTCGTAGGGCTGCATCTCCTTGTCGCCGACGGTGACGAGGGTCTTCCCCGCCGCCTTGTCCTCCTTCTCGCCGGAGCTCACTTCCAGCGACACCGCAGCTGCGGGGGCTTCCGCGACGTAGGCTGCGGGGACGACGGCGGCGGCAGCCACACGCCCGGGGCCGCCGTTAGCGTCCTCAGCCCCGAAGTCTACCGTCTGCGGCGTGGGGTCGTCGTAGGTGCCGGGGTCTTCGACGATGCCGTCGGTGCCAGATGTGCCTGCTTCCTGGCCGGCAGCAGTGTCGGTGTTGACGACACTGAACTTCACCTTATTATATAATAGCGTGGGGTTGAGCAGCTTGCGGATGAAGTAGATGGTCTCGGCGCTGAGGTACGTCAGGAAGGCTATGGCGACGAGCATCAGCACCGCCGTCAGTCCGGGGGCTCCGATGAACCCCTCTATCTGCTGGCAGATGAAGAGGCCGTGGTCGCCGCCGGGGTTGAAATGGCTGTCGATGAACAGCGGCGTGAGGAACTTCGCCAGCGTCACCGAGAGCCACAGCATGAGTATCATCAGCGACATGAAGCACTTCAGCAGGTTGGTCATGTAGACGCGCATCATCCTCAGCCCGACGAAGGTCAGCAGCAGCGGGACGAAGAACGCGGCCAGTCCGAAGCACCGCTTGACGAAGAACGAGGCGAGGAAAGCCCCGATGGAACCGCAGGAATTTGCAAACTGGTGGTCCTGGTTGCTCATCTCGCCGCTGCGGAGCTCGTCGATGATGCTCTGGTCGGCAGCACCCGTGGTGAAGAACGAGACGAAGGCCAGGATCATGTACACCGAAACGATCACCAGCAGGAGACCCAGGAAGAAGTTCAGTCTCTCGTTGTGAAAGATATTCTTGAAACCGACGGCATCGGCAAACGATGTCGATGAGACGGTGCTTTTCTTCTTTTTCTTTGCCATTTTCTATGCTTTACTCTGTATTTCACTGCAAAATTAGCTGAAAAAGTTCAGAATCACGCATAAATCATATTTTTTTTTGTAATTTTGCAATCCATTTCACTCTGTAAACGTTTCCGACTGATGAAAAAGCCGATATACGACAAGTTCGACAAGAAACTTATAGCGTCGCTGCCGCGCGTGGTCTTCGACGGGCGCATAGAGGTGGTGCTCACTGCCCACGAGGCCACGAAGGCCGTCAACTTCCTGCTGACGCAACCCATCCTCGGCGTCGACACCGAGACGCGACCCTCCTTCAAGCGCGGCCAGCAGCACCGCGTGGCACTGCTGCAGGTGTCGACGCACCGCATCTGCTTCCTCTTCAGGCTGAACCACACCGGTCTGACGCCCGACATCATCCGGCTCCTTGAGGACACGACGGTGCCGAAGATAGGGCTGTCGTGGCACGACGACCTGAACTCGCTGCACAAGCTGGCGGACTTCAAGCCCGGATACTTCGTCGACCTTCAGCATCATGTCAGCGAGATAGGCATTCAGGACCTGAGCCTTCAGAAGATCTACGCCAACATCTTCAGGCAGAAGATCAGCAAGCGCGAGCAGCTCAGCAACTGGGAGCGCGACATCCTTGACGACAGGCAGAAACTGTATGCCGCCACCGACGCCTGGGCGTGCATCGTGCTCTACGAGGAGCTGCAGCGGCTGAAGCTGTCGGGTGACTACGAGCTATTAACAACAGAAGCAGACAATGCCAATGAAACAGATACGACTGAAAAGAGGTAAGGAGGAGAGCCTGCGGAGGTTCCATCCCTGGGTGTTCTCGGGAGCCATAAAGAGCGTCGACAGCGATGTCGAGGAAGGCGACGTGGTGCGTGTGGTGACGGAAAACGGCGATTTCATCGCCGTAGGCCACTACCAGCAGGGGTCCATCGCCGTACGTGTGCTGTCGTTCAGCGACGTTTCCATCGACAGCGCGTTCTGGTACTCACGTCTGTCGTCGGCCTTCGAAATGCGCGTTTCCATCGGCCTGGCCGCTGCCGGCGAGGGTAACGGCGCGTACCGTCTGGTACACGGCGAAGGCGACAGTCTGCCGGGCCTGATTATAGATGTCTACAACAAGACGGCCGTCATGCAGGCTCACAGCATTGGCATGCACCGCCAGCGTCGCGACATAGCGGCCGAGCTGATGAGGGTTCTCGGCGGACGTGTTGAGAACGTCTACTATAAGAGCGAGACGACGCTGCCGTTCATGGAACTCGAGAACGGGTTCCTCTATGGCGGCAGCGACGACAACGTCTCGTCGGAGAACGGACTCCGCTTTTATGTCGACTGGCTGAAGGGACAGAAAACCGGCTTCTTCGTCGACCAGCGCGAGAACAGAGCTTTACTTGAGCGTTATGCACACAACAAGCGCGTACTCAACATGTTCTGCTATACGGGCGGGTTCTCGTTCTACGCCATGCGCGGCGGTGCCGCCCTCGTCCACAGCGTCGACTCGAGCCAGAAGGCCATCGACCTGACGGTGCGTAACGTGGAGCTGAACTTCCCCGGCGACGACCGCCATAAGGCCTACTGCGAGGATGCCTTCCGGTTCCTCGACTCCATAGACGCCTCGCGACAGGCATACGACCTGGTAGTCCTCGACCCACCGGCCTTCGCCAAGCACCGTGCCGCGCTGCATAACGCCCTGAAGGGCTATACGCGCCTAAACCAGAAAGCCCTCGGGAAGATGCCGAGGGGAAGCATACTGTTCACCTTCAGCTGCTCGCAGGTGGTGACGAAAGACCACTTCCGCAATGCCGTCTTCACGGCGGCGGCACTGGCGCGCCGTAGCGTACGGATACTGCACCAGCTGCACCAGCCTGCCGACCATCCGGTGAACATCTACCATCCGGAGGGAGAGTATCTCAAGGGACTTGTCTTGTATGTTGAATAAGGTCTCGGAATACGTCCGGCGCAACGCACTGCTCACGCTGGGGCAGAAGCAGCTGGCGGCTGTCAGCGGCGGTGCTGACAGCGTCGCACTGCTGCTCATACTGCAGCAGCTCGGCTACCGCGTGGAGGCAGTGCACTGTAACTTCCACCTGCGCGGCGAGGAGAGCAACCGCGACGAACAATTCGTCGCGGAGCTCTGTAAGCACCAGGGCATCGAGCTGCACTTAATCCACTTTGACACTGTCGCTTATGCCTCGCTGCATAAAGTAAGCATTGAGATGGCGGCGCGCGAGCTGCGCTACCGCTATTTCGAGCAGCTGCGCCAGGACATCGGTGCTGAGAACGTCTGCGTGGCCCATCACAGTGACGACGCCGTGGAGACACTGCTGATGAACCTCCTCCGCGGGACGGGCATCCACGGGCTGACGGGCATCCGTCCGCGCAACGGCCACGTCGTGCGGCCGCTGCTGAACGTCAGCAGGCGTGACATCGAGATTTTTCTCGATACCATCGGGCAGCGCTACGTCACCGACTCCACGAACCTGCAGAACGACGTGCTGCGTAACAAGATCAGGCTGGACCTGCTGCCCGTACTGAAGAGCATCAACCCCAAGGCGTCGGAAAACATCTGTCGCACAGCACGTTCCATGGCCGAGGCAGAGCGGGTGTTCGAGAGTGCGATGGAATCGGCGAAAAGCAGGGTCACGCGTCACGACGGGAGCCTCGACATCGGCGCCATCCGCCAGGAGCCGTCGCCCGAGTATCTTCTGTTTGAGATACTGACACCGCTGGGCTTCTCGCCGGACACCGTCAGGCAGATAGCCGCCCGTGTCGACGGACTGACGGCTCCACGTCCCGACGGCGACACAGGAGTCCTGTACTCGTCGGCTACGCACGACCTGGTGATAGACCGCGGCAGCATAGTGGTCGAGGAGCGGGGCAGAGATGTCAGACCCGTGGTCATCCCCGAGCCGGGTACCTATGCGTTTGGTGACAGGAAGGTACGGGTGGAACTGTCGTCGGATGTCAGTGTCAGCAGGCAGGCGTCGCTGGCAACGCTCGATGCCGACGGGGTGGTGTTCCCCCTCACCGTACGTGCCACGCGCAGCGGCGACCGCTTCGTGCCCTTCGGCATGGAAGGCAGCCGGCTGGTCAGCGACTTCCTCACCGACAGGAAGGTCAATCTGTTGCGGAAGCGCCGCCAGCTGGTGGTGGCTGATGCCTCGGGACGCATCCTATGGCTCGTAGGACAGCGTACCGACAACCGTTTCCGTGTTACCGGCGCCACACGTTCGGTGCTGAGGATAACAACGGATTCCACGGATTATTAGGCGATGGCCGTTTCGCTCCGCAGGGACAAGCTCCTTCTAACTCCTTTCCATTACATTAATCTGAAAAACTGTGAAAGTTTATGTAATAAGGGAAAAAACTGCCGCGTAGTTTGGCCGTTTGCCGTTTTTGACGTACCTTTGCAGGTTGAAAGAATGTAAAGATATGGGAATATTTGGATTTTTCGGTAAAAAGAACAAGGAGACTCTCGACAAAGGACTTGAGAAGACGAAGACCAGCGTGTTTGACAAGCTTGCCCGTGCCGTCGCCGGTAAGTCGAAGGTCGACGACGACGTGCTCGACAATCTCGAGGAGGTGCTGATAACCTCCGACGTCGGCGTCGACACCACTCTCAAGATTATCGAAAGGATAGAGGAGCGCGTGGCTCGCGACAAATATGTCAGCACCAGCGAGCTGAACGAGATACTGCGGCAGGAGATCGCCTCGCTGCTGGCAGAGAACAATTCCGACGACAATGACAACTGGGACCTGCCGGGCGACCATAAGCCGTACGTCATACTCGTGGTAGGCGTCAACGGAGTGGGCAAGACCACGACGATAGGTAAGCTGGCGTGGCAGTTCAAGCAGGCCGGAAAGAAGGTTTACCTCGGTGCAGCCGACACGTTCCGTGCCGCCGCCGTCGAGCAGCTCTGCATCTGGGGCGAGCGCGTCGGCGTGCCCGTGGTGAAGCAGCAGATGGGCAGCGACCCCGCCTCGGTGGCCTTCGACACCCTGCAGAGTGCCAAGGCCAACGGCGCCGACGTGGTGCTGATCGACACTGCCGGCCGTCTGCACAACAAGGTGGGACTGATGAACGAGCTAAAGAAGATCAAGGACGTGATGAAGAAGGTCATGCCCGACGCACCCGACGAGGTGCTGCTCGTCCTCGACGGCTCCACAGGACAGAATGCCTTCGAGCAGGCCAAGCAGTTTGCCGCCGTGACGCAGATTACGAGCCTGGCCATCACCAAGCTCGACGGCACTGCCAAGGGCGGCGTCGTCATAGGCATCTCCGACCAGCTGAAGGTGCCCGTGAAATACATCGGACTCGGCGAGGGTATGGAGGACCTGCAGCTGTTCAACAAAAGGGAGTTCGTCGACTCGCTGTTCAAGATTGTGAAATAAAGACCGTCACGCACAGGACACAGTGAAAACGATAGACTTCATATCACTCGGATGCTCGAAGAATCTCGTTGACAGCGAGATGCTCATGGGACTCATCGAAGCCAACGGCTACCGGTGTACCCACGACAGCGACGACCCACGGGGAGAGATCGTCGTGGTGAACACCTGCGGATTCATTGCCGATGCTAAGGAGGAGAGCATCAACACCATCCTGGAGTTCGCACAGGCGAAGACCGAGGGGCGCATCGAGGCCCTCTACGTCATGGGATGTCTGTCGGAGCGATACCTTGCCGACCTCGAAGCCGAGATTCCCGAGGTCGACGGGTGGTACGGTAAGTTCAACTACCGGCAGCTGCTCAAGGATCTGTCGAGGAACGAGGACAGTCTTTCCTCCTTCCTCGTCCCTCGAATAACCCACGCACCCCGGAAGCTGACCACACCCCGCCACTACGCCTACATAAAAGTCAGCGAGGGCTGTGACCGCCATTGCGCCTACTGCGCCATACCGCTGATAACGGGCCGTCACCAGAGCCGTCCCATGGACGAGATACTCGACGAGGTGCGGCAGCTGGTGAAGGGCGGCACGCGCGAGTTCCAGGTTATAGCGCAGGAGCTGACGTACTACGGCGTCGACATCGACGGACGGCAACATATAGCAGAACTGATAAGCCGCATGGCCGATATAGAGGGCGTGGAGTGGATACGACTGCACTATGCATACCCGACGCACTTCCCCTGGGAGCTGCTGACGGTGATACGCGAGAAAAAGAACGTCTGCAAATACCTCGACATAGCACTGCAGCATGTCAGCGACAGCATGCTCGACCGTATGCGCCGCCATGTCACGAAGCAGGAGACCTACGAGTTCGTGGAGCGTGTGCGCCGCGAGGTACCGGGCATCTGTCTGCGTACGACGCTGATGGTGGGATTCCCCGGAGAGACCGACGACGACTTCCAGCAGCTGTTGGAGTTCACACGCTGGGCACGCTTCGACCGCATGGGAGCCTTCGCCTATAGCGAAGAGGAGGGGACGTATTCTGCCGAGCACTATGCCGACGACGTGCCGGAAGAGGTGAAGCGGTCGAGGCTCGACAAGCTGATGCGCATACAGCAGGACATCAGCGCCGAGCTTGAGGCGGAGAAGGTGGGACGCGTCATGCGTGTCGTCGTCGACCGCCGGGAGGGCGACTACTACATCGGCCGCACGGAATACTGCTCTCCGGAAGTGGACCCGGAAGTGCTGATACCGGCTGACGACAGACCGCTCGAGACAGGCGCGTTCTACGATGTGCTGATGACCGATGCCGAGGAGTTCGACCTCTACGGCAAGGTGGTAGGTCAGCAGGAATGACAGGAAACGAAGAAACAGAAACAACAATAACGGTGAACAACAAGATATTCATATCGCAGCTGGCCGAGCGCCTTGGCTACAACGCCAAAGACACGCAGAACATGGTCTACCAGGTCGTTGACACCATGGCTGACGCCTTCCAGGAAGGGAGTCAGGTCAACATCATGAACTTCGGCACCTTCGAGGTGAAGAAGAAGATGGAGCGTGTGATGGTCAGTCCCACTACGGGTCAGCGCCTGCTCGTCCCGCCGAAGCTCGTGCTGGGCTTTAAGATCAGTCCGAAGTGGAAAGAACACCTAAAGAGTGGAGGAACGGAGTGATGGAGAGACTCTCGCTGCAAGACATAGCCACCGTCCTCATTGAGAAGAACGGCCTGAAGAAGAAAGATGCCGACCTGTTCGTCACGACGATGTTCGAACTGGTCAAGGAGGGACTCGCCGCCGACCGTCTCGTCAAGATAAAAGGTCTGGGCACGTTTAAGATGATTGACATCGAGCCGCGCAAGAGCGTCAATATCAGTACGGGCGAGAGCCTCGTCATCGAGGGGCATGAGAAGGTGACCTTCACCCCCGACACTACCATGAAGGAGCTCGTCAACAAACCGTTCTCACAATTCGAGACGGTGCCGCTGAACGAGGGTGTCACCTTCGACGACATTGAGACGACATCAGCGCCGGCCGGGGAGGATGAGCCGGCTGACGTTACAATAGAGCCCGCGCCCGAGCCCGAACCTGTGTACGAGCCTGCGCCCGAGCCCGAACCTGTGTACGAGCCTGCGCCTGAGCCCGAACCTGTGTACGAACCAGAACCCGAACCTGTGTACGAGCCTGCGCCCGAGCCCGAACCTGTGTACGAACCAGAACCCGAACCAGAACCCGAACCAGAAGAATATATGAGCAAGAAAATGACCTACATTTCACTGGTCGTCGCCATTGTGGCCTGTCTGCTTTCCTTTGCCGCAGGCTATTACTTCCATGGCCTGAACAGTCAGCCGTTGACGACAGATATAGTAGAGGCAAGGCCTGCAGCCGTTACTGACTCTTTGTCGAAGGACACGGTAAACAGCGGCAGCGTAAAGGCTAATGCCGAGTCCAAGACAGTAGAGGCAGTGAAGGAGCCGGAAAAGACGGAACCTGCAAAGACCGAGCCTGCAAAGACCGAGCCTGCAAAGACCGAGCCTGCAAAGACCGAGCCGGTAAAGACGGAGGCAAAGCCTGTCCAGCAGCCTAAGGAGCAGACAGTCGTCAGTGCTGACAAGTACGAGCAGATGGATGCCCGCATCAGGACAGGCGCCTACCGCATAGTCGGCACCGCCACAGAGGTCAAAGCCAGGACCGGCGACAATGTGAGCCGTATAGCACGTGCTCATCTCGGTCCGGGGATGGAGTGCTATGTCGAGGTGTACAACGGGCTTACCGCCGCCTCGCCACTGAAGGAAGGTCAGACGGTAAAGATACCGAAGCTGGAGCTCAAGAAAAAGAAGAAAGCCGCCAAGTGACATATGCCGGCGGCGTGAACAGCAGATAAAGAAAGTAAAACCAAAAAAACATAAATTGCAATTATGGCAGAATCAATTGATATCCGTGAACTGAACATACGGATAGAACAGCAAAGCGCATTCGTTACAAATCTCGTTACAGGGATGGATCGTGTCATCGTGGGACAGAAACATCTCGTAGACTCAC
>Ga0310697_10001012_pt1 | contig 34416 bp, 23 predicted proteins | sample 172DNAGHGlowgp2_FD_203883 | JGI IMG/M metagenome (GOLD analysis project Ga0310697, IMG submission 203883) | Sheep rumen microbial communities from Palmerston North, Manawatu-Wanganui, New Zealand - 1728 DNA GHGlow gp2 (v2) (version 2) | ecosystem: Host-associated > Mammals > Digestive system >... | reverse complement strand
ACTTTCAGATCAAATCACACCAAAATCTCCACCAAATCCATTTCATCGTGTTCAATCTTGTATTTTTTCGTATTCATCTAATGCTTCTTTTAGAGCTTTAGAATCTGTTAAATAATCTTCACGATTTTCTCGCTTATTCTTGAATGAAGAGAATATCATTTGAGCTTTTTTTCTCTGTTGTACTCGATATTCTGGAGTAGGAGTAGTAGTTAAATAATCAAAATTTCGTGAAGTTTTGTATGTCATAATTACATAAATTGGTGTAATAAAATATCATTTTAAAATTTAATTAAATATTTGAAATTTTCAAGGAAGAGTAGCGCCACATACAAAGCCATTTTTTAAAATAAAAAAATAACAAAAAATTATTTGACATTTATATACTTTTTCTGTAATATGAAATTCGCCAAACTAAATAGAAAGGAGATATTTATGCGTAAATGTAAACAAAAAAAGAAAGCATTAAGAAGAATTTTCGCAAGAATGAAAAAAAACTTAATCAGAGCTCGCAAATTGAAAAAACGTTCAAAAACGATCTCTGAGAAAGATCTCCACCAGATTTTCAATCAAATAAAAAAAAATGATTGATTGTGAATTATCACAAAAACCGGAAAAGAAGATTTATCTTTTCCGATTTTTTATAATATTTTAAAATCATAACCTATTGATCTATCTCTATCATTTCCACATTAATTCATAGAGAAGTTTTACTATTATTTTCCTTCAATCTATCTCGATTCACTTTTTTTAGATCAAGAATGTCTGTCTTTATAATTTCATGATTAAATACAGTATTATTATATGTATTCCTAGCAGAACGAAGAAAATATCACTGAGTAGAAGATTTATTAATATAAATCAAAAACACTAATACACAAAACAGTACAGCTAAAATAAGCATTCAAATCTCAACTAAAGTGACAAATTCCCTCTTAACTCTATATTGATTTAACCAACTTTTATATACTTGGTGGAACTTTCATTCACTGGAAAGGACTAACTTTTTCATCAAACATAAATTAACATCATTATAAATCAGATTTTTTATTTTATTGCATATACTACAGATACGTCTAGTGTAAGTTTCATCTCTCATAATTCAATAGCTCATCATCACATATCAGCTTCTTCTTCTTCAACAGTATCATCAGCCATTTTAGCCATTGCATAATTCGCAGTACTTACAGCATAATCATAACTTCTATTTTCAATGATTGAGATAGGATCTCAAAGTTTTACATTTCCATATTCAGCTAAATCAGAAGCTTTTTGATAAGCTTTTTCCATAGCAAGTTTTCTAGCCTCTTTGTAGAATGGAGTTTTATCGAAAATATCATAGCTGATATTATTTAGCAATACTCCACCGATTTCAGAAACCTGAGCGATAATTTTTGAAGCGATTCATTCGTTTTCAATATTTGCTTTCTTGATTTTAACTTCTAGTGTATGACTAGCTGTATATCCTAGAGAAACTCTACCAGATTCTCTCCAATCGTATTGTTCATAAACATTTGCATTTGTAGTTTTGATATCACTAGATTCTACATCATATTGCTTGATGATTTCTTTCACTTGATCGATTTTTTCATTTGCATTTTTCTGAGCTTCTGCTGTTGTAGGAGCAGTTTCTTCTACACGGAAACTTAGAATCAATGTATCAGGAGTCACATAAACTTCTCCATTTCACTGAACTGAAATTGAATGTTCAGCTTTATTGAAGTTTTTGCTTGCATAGTAGCATGAACCAAAAATTGTTAGACAGATAACGATAATTGCGATAATTTTTTTCATGATTATTAGATTATGAAATAAAAGTTTAATCTAATATTATTAACGAATGTTTTTTAATTTTGTGGCAAGAATTTTTTATAAAATGAACTATTATAAAATAAAAAAACGCCTCTGAAATTCAAGGACGATTCAGTTTATCAGATATTAATAAGTTTTCATTTTAAATGCATTCTCTTCTGTATGAATTTCCGCATGAATACCTTTAAAAGATCATAACCAATTTTGTATAAGTCATACTTTAGTTAAGCATACCCAAACTAACAATACTACCAAGATTCATAACCACATAATTAGTCTAGTCCTTAGATTTTTTTTCATTATTATTTCTCCGAAAAAATAAATTTTAATTTCTAGGACTTCATCATCGTTCCACTACTGTAAATCCAGTTCTTTCTGATGTAAATAATTGCTGCTCTGGAATATCAATTGGCTCATCAATAGCTTTCCAATCCATCATTACTCTGATTACTGTATCTGGAACTGGTGTGATATTTAATGGCATATTTTGGTTCTGTTCTTCAATAGTTTCAAATCTGATTAAATTATATTTATTATTTTCCATTTGAGGCAACCGATAAACAATGAATTCCTCAGCTTCTCTTTCATTTAATCATAAAATAGCAAGTTTCTCTTCCAAAAATGGAATGATATCTTCTCATGCTACCACGAATCATTCATCAAAATTTGTTTCATTATATGATTTTCATTCTCGATATAACGCATAAAGTTTTCTTCATGTATCCATATCTTCCAAATCTCCATTTGGTCGAGCTATCACATTCCATCATTTTTCAGAATTATACTTTGGATATGTATGTGATAAATTTTCTGGAAATCAAAGCTTAAGATTTACCTGTGTTTCAACTGTTGGATAGAGATAGATGATTGGTTTCATAACTTGAGTATAAGACCAACAACCATTTTGATAGCTCTCATATTCCTTTAAAGCTTCTTGATATCAATCAAACTTATCATCTAACCGCTCATCATAATATGTATTCCTCGATAAATCTTCAGATCTTTTAAAATCAGGAATAGCCCAATTTCCATATCAACCTTGAAATTCTTGATCTTTATTAGAATTTGTATTTAAATTATTTTCTTTTACCCATTTATCATAATCTTCCTGTGTATATCATTCAACTTTTGGCATTTTATAATATTCAGAACATTCTTCTGCTGCATCATAATATTCACAATTAAGACATCCTCATGCTCATCGCTCAGGCCATCATTTTTTATGGCAATGACCATATACCATCTCATATCATGGCAAACAAGAATTTGGACACAAGATTTCGATATCCAACCAATTAGGAATAGAACCTGCTTTAGTCAGTCACGTTAATATTATGAAAAGTAAAAATGGTAAAAATATTCCTAACACAATTTTAAGTTTCTTCTTTCATTTCATATCTTCTATTTTATACGCCCTTATTATTATAACTCCATAGATTGACAGAAGTATTCAAATTAAGTAAAATATATACGACCTATTTTCATTCAAAAAGGCGTCATAGAAATTAGATCTCAATCGAGCCATAAAGAAACAAACAGCGTATATTAAAAATAATCATACCATAGCCAATATATAAATCAATATCCGATTAATCCACTTCTGTGGTTTAAATGTTTTATATACCAGTATAAAATAAACGATAGAAAGTATTATACAAAATATTAAATAAAAATTAACATCATATAATCAAATCATTCAATCTTCTCGAATCATATAAACGAAAGCAGCTCATTTTAACAATACTATAAATGCAATTATTATACCTAAAGTAGCTCATACAATACGCATGCAACTTTTAAAAAAATTTTTCATTTTATACCTTACAACAATATAAAACTTATACTCCAACTCTAAAATAAATCTCTTTATCGACTATTTCTCTCTTACTTCACCATTTAAGAGATGAAATTTCTTTGATAATTTGGACTTTCTCTGGTGAATTACGATATTCTAATCCATGAGGGAATCCTGGATAAAGCACCTTTGATTTGAATGTGAATGGTCTAGTTTGCTGGTTATTAATTGAAATTTTACATGCTCACATAAATGCTTCAGTCGAAGTTAAATCTGTCTGATTAAATTCAGGTTCAAATTCTTTTTGTAAGAATTCTGCATCTGGAGCTCAGGTTTTAAATACGAACATATTTCCGATGTTACCAAAAATTGTTTTGGACATATCCATATTTCATCCAAGTCATTCTTGTTTAAGCTGCTCTATATACTGATGAGCAACAACTAATCAAACTTTATATTTTCTGGCCTCTGAAAGAATAGATTCAAATGATGCTGAGACATAATTCTGAAATTCATCCACATATAAATAATGTGGGACTCTTTCTGATTCTGGTATTTTTGCTCTTTTAAGAGCTGCAAGCTTTACTTGCATTGCAATAATTTTTCCAACCAACTTGGAAGTTTCCTCACCAGCAATTCATTTTGCCAGATTCATCAGAATTATTTTCTTTTCTTGCATCGCATCATAAATTTTAAATGCTGATTTTGGTTGTCAAATAATATTTCTCACATAAACTCACGTTGTAAACGGTCAAAATTTTGCCTGAATAAATGGAATAATTTCAGCTTTTTCTCTATCTCACATTTTCTTATAAGTTTTATTCCACCATGATGCTACTACTGGATCTTTAATGTTTCTAATCTTTGCCTCAGCAAATGCATCATCAGTAAACAGTCTCATAATATCTACAATAGTTCATCATTCTGGTTGATCCATAAGTAATAGACATGCATTACGGAAGTAATCCTGAATTCTAGGTCCAAAAATCTCAGGTCCATACATTTGAATAAACATCTCAACAAGGTCATTTGTAACTACATCCTTTTCATCTGCATCTTCTGGATTTACTTCAAGAGGATTGAGTCAAATTGGATATGCCGTATTTCATAAATCAAAATAAATTAAGTCTTCGATTCTTTCTTTAGGAAACCATTTCAAAAGGTATTCACACGCTTCTCCATGTGGATCGATAAATGTAAATCATCTTCCATTATCCATATCATCAACCGCCTGAGCATACATCAGAGTTGATTTTCCAGTACCTGTTTGTCAAAGAATGTAAATATGTCTAAACCTATCTTTATCCGTAATCCTAATCTCTCTTTCTACTCATCCGTAATTATTATACCCTACTACGATTCATTCACTTGGAATGTCATCTGGAGCTGGAACGATCTTAAATTTTTGTCGAGCAATTCTTGGATTTTGATTAAACCTTCCATGTGGAAAATGAATCAATGATGAAAGTTCCTTAATATTTAAAACATTATTCTTGGCTTTATACACAATTTTATTTGTAAAACTTTTTTGCGTATAAAATATCCTCTCCACAAAATTCCTAGCAAACAAATCTAAATCATTATCCTTTACTTTTTCAAATTTTAAAGTATTTAGTCACAAATAATTATACTGATTACAAAGCCTAGCAATGTCATCCAGCATCTTCTTTGGTCTATTCTTATCCGTAGAAGTTGCAATAGCTTTAATTTTTACTTTAAATAATTCATCATCCATTTTTTTATCAAAATCTGAAAGCTGTTGTTGAGAAAAGTCATGTTTGTTCTCTTTTTCTTTCTTTTCTTTTTCTTCATCTCTCTTTTTTTGACTTGTAAACAAATCGTACAAAAATTTAGCAAGTCATGTTTTTTCATTCTTTTTAATTTTTTCTCACTGCTTTCTCATATTTTTTAACCACTTTTCTGACAAGGGTTCTGCCAAAATTTGGAAACAAACCTTTTCCTGTTTTCAAACACGAGAAAAAGCTGAAAGTAAGCTATCCATAGGATCTGCCTCGAAACTTTCATATGTTTTGATTGGATAAACGCTTTCTTTAGTTAAAGTAAACTCCCCTCATGCCATAAACTTTCCTGCTTCAAGAAGCTTTGGCTGCGATACAATTTCCACCAATGCTCATGGATAAAATGATGCAATCATTTTCTGAACGGTAAGCAGATGATCTTCTGGAACTCACACAAAAAATTTGATAACTTCATTTTCTACCACAAGTTCCATAGAAATATAATTATCTCAAAGTCTCCTTTTTAATAAATCTGGATCCGAAATTGCATAAAAATTTTTATATACCTGATTCATAAGAGCAATATTATCTTTCATAGTACTAATATGATCGTTAGCTTCAATATCTGAACTTCTAGCTACTGCATTTTTAGGCACACGAACCTGCAAGAATCTAATTTTCTGACTTTGCTGATATCTATGTTTTTTAATTCTACGAACAACAAAAAACCTCCGAAAGAACCAAGAAATTCACATCAAAGCTCATGCACATAATAGACTAATTAAGAATATTACTCAATCGTTCATATTTACGAAGATATAAAACATATCTATTATATTCAAATTAGAAAAAAAAGCAAAAAATCTGCGATAGATTGATATAAAAAGTTAAAATACTCTTGCGTTTTTTATAAAACATTACAAAATATTATCTTCTAATCCACATACCATCTCAGAAACTATAGAATTTATATCAACTGTGCTTTGCATGTTCATAAGACTGCAAGGCATTTTTTCTTAACATTAATGCAGAAATTAGCATCAAAAGTGAGGATTTTGGCAAATGAAAATTGGTAATCATTTCATCGATTATACGAAATTTCCATCCAGGAAAAATAAAAAGCTGAGTTTCGCATACGATACGATTTTGTTGAAGTGAAACATCGTGAACATATTTTTCATAGTCGGATGGCTGAATATCGGAAGTAATAGATTCTCGAAAATGAAAAGCTTCAACATTTGGAAGGATAGATTCTTTTTCACTGGAAGATAAAGATGCTCGTAAATATGGTAAAGTTTCAAGTAATCTAACCATTGTAGTTCATACGGCTATCAGATTTTTCTTTCCATTTTTCCGTTCATAAATCTTCTGAAAAAGTGATTTTTCAATAATAATCGGTTCTCTATGAATTTTATGATTCCTAATATCCTGCTCATAAACTGGTTTAAAAGTCCCCAGTCCTACGTGTAAAGTCGTAAAATTTATCTCTATTCACTTTGAACGTAAGTCTGAAAGTAAATTTTGAGAGAAATGGAGTGAGGCTGTAGGAGCAGCCGCTGAACCTAAATCTTGAGCAAAAGTCGTCTGATATCGTTTTTCTTTCTCTTTTTCATAATGAATATATGGTGGAAGTGGCATTTGACCGTATATTTCCAGAAAATCAAAAATTCAGATTCATTTCACTGAAAAGATAATTCAATCTTCTGCATATTCATCACTCGTGAGTGAAATTCATTTCTCTTCATCCAGAAAAACTTCAGCTCATGGTTTAAAGTTTTTATCATCGGAAACTAAACATTCTAATCTACCATCATGGAGTAATTGATACACAAAAATTTCACCATCAACATAACGACTCTCTCAGCTTTTTCTAATTATTTTAGTCTGAGTGAGTGGAATTCTCGCCTTAAAAACTTTAGTATTATTGCAAACTAAGACATCATTCGAAGAAAGTAAATTTGGCAAATCATAAAAATGATAATCCTGAATCGACGAATCCGATTGTGAAAAAATGAGAAGTTTAGCAGATTCTGCAGGTTGAGCAGGGATCTGAGCTATCATCTCCTCTGGCAAATCGTAGTCATAACTATCTAATAAAAAATCTTCTTCCATTTTTATGTATTATTTAAATTAATGAGCAGTACTTCCAAACCCTCCTACTCCCCTATCACTTGGAAAATTCTCTGCAAAATTTTCATAAATTTCTGAATCTACTATCATTTCAATTTTTGGAGTCTCTGTTGGAAAAGCTTTTCACTCCTGAAAATATGGACAGATTTCTAATTGAGCTATTCTAGTTCAGGCTTCTAGTTTTACTTCTCAGTTTAGAGAAGTCAGTTCAACTTTAATCTCTCAGCGATAATCAGCATCGATAATTCCGACGCTATTTGCGACTATGAGTCAGAATTTGATAGATAATGAGCTACGAGCATAAACCTTAATTCACCATCATAAAGGTAAAGCTGATTTGATTCCTGTCGGAGCGAGAACTACACTTCATTGTGAAACTGTAATATCTTCGGCGAGTTTCAAATCCCGCCCAATTGATCATTCAGTAGCCTTGTATGGAAGTAAATCTGGATTATATGAACAGAATATGATGTTTTGCATAATAAAAAATTTAAGTAAAAAATCTGATTAAAAAAATAATGTTTTCCTAATTTGTTTCAAGTGTGTTATAATTTATCACTTGTTTTCAGATTCTAATATATAGTTATCAGCATCATCTGGATCTATTAAAACTTTATCTGTATCTCAAATATAGAAATTTCATTTTTGTGTATGCAAATGATACAGTTCCAAATCATTTTTCTTACTCTTTAACTCATCTATCTCCGAATTCAATTTTATTTTCTTAAACATATTTGCATCCATTTTTTGTAACTCTAAACTTGAAATCTTTTGATCTAACTCTTTTTTGGCAATGTCTCTATTTTGTAAATCTAGAATTATTCAATGTTCTTCATAAAACTTGTCTTTTTTTAATTCTTCATCTGTTTTACCTATAATTTTAGCTCACTTATGATAAAAACTTTTATACTTTTTTTCTCAATCAGATAAAATAATGTAATATCATCTATCATCTTCTGATTTACTATATTCAAAACCAATTATTTTCACCTCTTTTGTCTGTACAATTCCTCATTCGACTGCTTTAGCTAACCTAATAGCTTTCTTAATTTTTCTTACAATTAAAAAAACTATTAGGATTCAAATAATTATAACTACTAACCTTGCTAAAACAGAATCTCCAAAGATATCTTTAAATACATCAACCAAGCTAATAACAAACGGAGAAAAAAACATAATAATAACTGCTATTATTCCAATTATAATAAATCGATCCTTAGCTTTCATTTCTCTTGTTTCCCGATTTTTACTATCCTTTTGTACCGTAATATATCGTTTCTCGTCTAAAATAGGCATCTGTCTGAGATTATTGCTATTTTTCTCCATAATTTAATGACATATGTAAAACAAATTTTAACAAAAAAAGTATATTCAATTTTAAAATTTTTGCAAAAAATTGGTGGTGCTTTTAGTATTATTTCACTAATATCTCTATCCAACTAATTCTCAACCGTAATACTTACTTAATACATTGATTAAAATTTGGTTTTATTAGCACGATTTATTAATTCTTAAATAACTTATATTGATATCTATTTCAAGGTAAAAAAATCTTATTAATCCAAATAATTACTTTTTAGCCACTCCAATCTTTTCACACATAAATATCCTGTAACATCACAGCAATTTTTTCTTCCACTCAGTGACCAATATGGTCTCCTGTCTATCAAAATCTTAAGATAATCTGATTTTGTTCAGTCTTTTTTGGTAGTCTTGGATAATAATCTTTTGATTTCTTTTCACGTGAAAATAAGTGAACATCTAGGTACATCAGGAGCACTTTCATGAGTAGAGAATAAACAATACAGTTTATCGTCGTCGAACTGGGTATTTTTGATTTTGTGAAAAATCTCGTGAGTGTATTTGTCAGACTTTATGTCATGTAATTTGGAATACCTAATGCAGATGCAGGTATATTTATCTGTTCATTTTTTGTGCAAGAAAAAACATTTTCATTTATAATATCAATCGTAATCAACTCATAACTTATCAAGTGAACATTCCAAAGCTAATTCTGCAGAATTATTTATCAATGCCATGATGATAAAATTTACAGAGTAAATAACTGGTATTATTCTTGTTTTTCTATAAATGATCAGAAAATAAAAAATTTGTTTACTAAAATATAGTATAACAATTTTACAAAAAAGCAAGAGAAATTTGCTTTATTTTTATGATTTAATTATTCTAGTTATCAAGCTTGAAAAACCGTGATAAATCTATTTCATCTCGAGAATAAACTCTGTGTAATCATTCAGAATCTTCCACTCATTGATTTCGAGGTTTATCCAACAAAAATCATGGTATTCAAACTGAGTTCATATCATTGATATTGAAAGTGTTATCATCTATCAAAAGCTGAATTCATCTGTCCTTACACAATTTAGATTTAGGAATTTCGTTTTCTGTATGCTGTCACATAAATAAGTAATCTGAAAATATTCATGGGAAATGGGATTCTACCCATCTTCTTGTCAATTCTTCATGTGGCTTTTTCCTAGCAGTCACTACAAACAGTTTATGCCCTGCTTGTTTTCGTTCATACAATTTTTCATATGCTCATGAAACTGGTTGGCATAGATAATATTCTGGCGATTCAAAAAATGAGAAGAAAGCCTGAACCATTGTCTCTTTTGATAATCAGATTTTTTGTACCTCATATAATTCATACGAAGTTATATCGGATCTTTTCAAGTTTTTTTCTTTGAGTGGTGGATATTTTATCAATTCATTTACTGTCTCAGAAAGCACTTCATCACAGTCTACTCATATACAAAGTGGCATTATTATCGATTTAATTAACTTAAAACAAAGATATTTTACAGATTAAGCAAGAATAAACAATCAAAAAAAATTTTTAATTTTACTTGAAAAAGAGTGGTAGCTTTTTAATATACGTACCATAAACAAAATATTTATATTATTTGATCTCCATGAACTGAAAAAAAATCTGAATAATAAAAAAAGCATGATGAGTTGTATTTGATTGAAACAATTTCTTTGTTGTTAAAAGGAATAACTATAATGACATATCTTTACCTAAATGACACATTGATCCCTGAGAAAATTCTGAACAAGCTGCCTTACGTGAAGTACAAGAAGAAACTGGACTAGAATGTAAAATTATTTGAGATTTATGAATAACTGAATACTTAAATTTTGAATGAATCGTACAAGTAAAATATTTTGCTATGATCGTAAAAAATAGAGCATCCAAAGATATTTTTCCTGATGTTGACGAAGTTATCTGTTGAAATTATGATAAGATATCAAAAATTCTTTCCTATACAACTGACAAAAAAATGCTAGAAAAATGAGCAAAACTATTTGAAATAAGCAAAAACAAACAATAAATCCACAAGAATAACTCTATTTATATGATATAATTGATAATCTCTCACCTATTATAATCTCCTTCTACTTCAACTTGAATGTAATTTTCTGTCCATCATCTCCACATTCAATTCCTTTTTTCTTCTATTAGAACTTTATGAGAAGTTCATTTATTCTGAATAATAAAGTTATTTCTAATTTCATCTCACTTGGAAATAAGCCTTATTTCTCTTTCTTTTTTCACTCTTTGGTCTACTTGATCTGAGAGAAATGATGCCGGAATACTATCTCTTTGAGTATGATCTGAAAATGGGAAAGCATGCAACTTCGTAATTCAGAATTCTTCAATTCAATTATATGTTTCAAGAAAATCTGACTCAGTTTCTCATGGAAATCAAATTATAATATCTGCTCCAATAGAAACCAAATTTTTCTTTTTAAGGTTTCTTGTTTTTTTAAGAACATTTTTTAACTCATTTGCTGAATAATGCCTTCTCATATTTTCTAAAACAGCAGAAGAAAAACTCTGGATAGAATAGTGAAAATGCGGTAAAATTCTTTCATCTGAAATAACCTCAAAGAATTCATCATTTGCATATTCAGGTCACATACTTGAAATTCTAATTCTAGGAATGGTAGTTTGTTTCAGGATTTCACGGAGTAAGTATGGGAATTTTGTTTCTTCCGGTTTGGTAGAATTTGAACATCATCGAGCCGCCAAATTTATTCATGTAATAACTATTTCTTTTCATCATTGAAATTCAATCTCATGAATTTCCTGAATAATTTCATTTAATGGTCTACTAATATGTGGTCATCTTTTTGCAACCGTAAGACAAAAAGAACAATGATTGTCACATCCGTTTTGAACTATAAGAAAATTCTTTGTATAAACTGAAGATTTTCATCAAATTTTATATTCAAATCAATTTTTAGATGGACTTTCTGGTAAAAGAGTAATCTTATCGGAATACTGCTTTAATTCTGGATATGTGGAATAGAATTCTTCATCCGATGCCAATTTTCAACGTGAAAATGTTCCACATCATGTAATAACTACTTTTAATCAATCTTGAATCGCATGTTTCACCTCTCTCACCCACTTATTTTTTGCCCTATCTGTAACTACACACGAAGCAATCAACAAAGTATCATCTAATTTATTTCCATTTTTATAAAAGTAATCCAACCGCTGATTAAGAAAATATTTATTAACTTTACATCCAAAAATTTTGTAATACATTTATCCATCTTAAGAAAATAAGAACCATCATAATATAATATTTTCATAAATAAAAAGAAGTCAACCCTAAAAAATGAGCTTGACTTTATTTAAAAAAAGTATAGTCACAGATAATGACATATTATATAACAAAACATTAAAAACGGAATAGTGAAATTAAATAATTTTATAGTGATTTTTTGACTATTTTTTTATCATGAGTATAATTAGTTTATAGAATTTATTTATGATAAGATTCAGAGAATATGGACGCATCTAAAAATCTGAGAGAAGAGGTCCCACCTAAAATCGTAAAATGAGCCAATCTAGAATCAACAATGAATGAACTGTTAGATATATTTGCGGCTTGAAGAGAAAAAAATGCTGAATTGATAAATAATTTTTTAGATCAACCATATTTTAAATGAGAAGAAAGTTTAATTGATAAATTAGCAGAAATAAAACCAACTATTACATTTGATGAAATTGGTGAAGAAGGAATAAATCTCGCAACAGCAGCATACAACAAAAAAATATTTCGGCAATTGAAAGATAGTTTTGATCAAACCAATGATGAAATTAAAAGAAGATTTATTAACGAGATTTTTAATAAAGTACAAGCAGAAATATGACCACTAGCTCCATACAATAATTTTGCAACAAAATGCCCTATTAATCCAAGAGATAATATTATTTCATATCTAGATAAAGTTGTAAATTATTTAACTCAACAAGAATCGAAGACTAATTGAAGAAAAGCAATAGAAATATTGAAAGAAATTACAATAACAAACAATGATTTAAATTGATGACTGATAGCTCCAATTGCTCCATGAACTTTACTAACGGCATTACCAGACGACATAAAAAATTCATTTGATCATCTACTATCATTTGAAATTGGTAAAGAAGCAGATCGTACTCTAAATATAGTCAATAATATAACAGATAAACTATGATGACTCGTTTCAAATAGTTTCCCTGCCATAAATACTATTGTAGCAGAACATCCTGAATATAGATATGAAGAAAGTAAATTATGACCCGATTTCGAAACAAGGAAACAAGCTATAGAAATTGATAAAAATCTGACAAAATTTGAAAAAAAAGAAAAATTAAAAGATCTAAAACGAGAATTGTACATAAAATACTTAAAGACCAAAAACTCAAATATAGGTAACGCCATAGAGCAATTATACAACAATAATTTTGATTATTCTAAAATTGATCAAAATACACTAAAAGATTATATGGACACAGTAATAAACTTTCGCATAAGAGATCTAGTTGATGCTTGAGCGCACACTATACTCAAGTTAAATTATATAAATATGGATGATTTTTCAGCATTTTGTAAAGAATTGGCTAGTGTAGATCCATCAAATCCAATAGATACTACCATTCGTCTAACAAATGTAAATCCCACAAATACACGTACTAGAAATTATATAGATTTACCTATTCGTAAAACTATTGTAAGATGAGAAAATCCTCAATTAAAAGATATAGATCAATATTGATGAAGTGCTAAGAGTTTCGATACTGTACCTTTCTGTTATGAAATAAAGCAATCTGATATTGATAACTTAGATATTAATTTAGAGGATAGAACTACACTTTTGAATTATCTATCTAAATTCAAGAAAGAAGATAATAAATATGTAATAGAATGAAAAGATGTTTGAAGACTTATTTATTTATTTTTTGCAATAAATAACAAACCCCGCATTACAGAGTTCAATCCCGATAAACAAAAAGAATTAGAAAAAGTTTTTTGAAAAGTAAAACCATCAGAAAAAAAAGAAAAATTAAACGATGCTGGAAAATTCAAACAAGATATCGAAAAATTGTGAACATGAGTAAAATTTGAAAATTGATCAGAAATTTGGATGCCAATGTGAGATAGCATTCTTCCTTGATGAGGATACCAATGGATGAAAATAAGAATTAGTGATGTTGATATGAAAAAATGAACCTTTAAAGGAAAAGTTTCTTGATGAGAGCTAAAATTTGCAAATAATCTTGAATGAAAAACTCGCACATTTGACATGAATGATGAAACTATTTCTGAATTTAGAAACCTATCAAAAAATCCAAGCAAGATTCGATTATTACCAAATCCACAAAAAACTGATTTTAATTCTTTTAAGAATAGCCTACAGAACAAACTATGAACATCCGAACTAAAATTTCCAGCATGAATAACCTGGGATTGAAATAAATTTACACAAAAAATTATTGACCCTCAATGAAAAGAAAAGATAGAAGAAGTAAAATACTTCTCAACAAAATGAGATAATGAATCAGTATATAAAATAGAATACAACCCAATTAGAAGTTCATTTAAGGTGTCTTCAACCTTTAATTGAAAAGAAAAATTAAAGAATTGAAAATCTGAAGATAAACGTTTCTCCTATTCTCGCGACATGGATTGGAATAATTTTCTCATCTTTTTCACTCAAAAGTGATTAACTCCACAAACTGAAGAATGAGCAAACGATATAGTTGACAGAAGTGAACAAAAATTAAGAATGGTAAACGGCAATCATTGGAAAATAAATTGGTTTAGCATCAATAATGTTAAAAATGCGATCAAAGCATTAAAATGAAATATAAAGAAAAAAATAGACGACTATAATAAAGCTCAGGATGAAAAACTAGAAGATATACTAATATGAGATCGATGACTATATCGTAAACTTGCTTGAACGCTTGGCTTTATACCTTCTATGAAAGAGTGACTTTCAGAACTCGAGCAAGAATATTACAATGAAAGAGACAATAGAACTTGGGCAAAAATTAAGCATTATCTGGAAAAATTCCAAAAAGATCCAGATTTTTGAACCACTTTCGATCAAGTACCTCCACATGCAAAAATTCAATGATGAGAGTCATTACAACAAATAGTATTAAAGAGAGTAGCGAATGCTAAAGATAGAATGTGAGATCCTGGTATTTATCAAGCTGCTGCACTACTTTTAGCAAATTTTGAAAAATGATGATCTCCTTATCGTGGATTAGCTGCTCAAGAAAATTCATGACTTTGGGTAAAAGCATTATTGTGAAAAGCTCATTATGCACAATTTATGAGAGATAAAGCTAAATTAATTAAAGCTCGTGATGAGGCTGAAAATTGATGACCTTGAGATAAAAAATGACTGAATGAAACTTTAGCGGCATGCGAAATGAAATATATAATCAACAACATCAGATGATCATACAAATGACTCATTGTTTGAAGCAATGAAGAAAGATGAATTCCTTGAAAAGATAATACTAATTACATAGATAATCCTGCTAAAAGATTACTATCCGATCAATTTGCAAACAAACTAGAATCTGCTTACCAATGACGATTTAACAAAGATAGTGTTAATGAAAAATATAGTAAATTTAAAAAGAACAACAGTTTCGATGAAATTGAGAATGAATTTGGTAAAGCTAGTTCTACAAGATATCAAGTTTGACAAGCTGCACTCAGAAGGATGATAGATTTAGCAACTACTGATAGTTTAAAGAAACGTATGAAAATGCATTTCTTAACTTATCTTTTGAGCGGAGCTTTAGATGTAAACTGCGATCCTTGACTAAAAAAACAAATTTATGAACGGGCAAAACCAATGTGATTTGTTCCTTGACTACTTGTTAAAGAATCTTATGTTGCAGAAAATGTTGCAACATTGTTAGATGCGGCAACTGATTGAGACTTTTCTAATAACATAACCAAATACTTTAGAAGAAATAAGCAATTAAATGGTTGAACTGATTTTAAATGATTGCAAAATGAAATAAAAGAATGGTTCCAAGTAGATGAAAAAGGTAATATAAAAAATGACATACTTGTAAAAAAACTAGATAACTATTTTTCAAAATTACCAACGAAAGAATTATGATCATACACAGAACCAAAGCGCTCTATCCTCAAGAAATACCAAAATGCTATGTCTGACTCTAAACGTGATGAAGGAGATCGATGAATATTGGATAATCCTAAAGTTGTTAGTAATTGATTATTATCTAGTGTAGAAGTTGTAGAGAAAAGGATGAAAATTAAAAATTGAAAATTTGATGGTAAAGATATCGATGAAGATAATAATATGGTAGAATTCCGAAATAATGTTACCGAAGATATAAAATTAAGAAATCCTGAAGATCCTAGAGAAGTTGCCTTTGTACTGGAAAAATTTATAAATCGATTTTGAATTGATAACCAACAGATATATACATGGATAAAAACAGCAGACTATTGGGAGAAAAAACAAGGATATTTCCCTTGACCTTATGAAGGAGTTGATTTAAATATGTGAATTATTTGAAAGAAAGAAATAAATTCTATTCTGTGGTATGCTTTTCAATGAAATGCCTGGAGATTTCACAAACTTTGATGCGATAGGTTACCCGATGAACTCTACAATACTCTAGTTAGATTTAGAGAGTTTTTTACTGAAGCTTACCATAAAAAAACTCTATTAAACAATTACGTTGTTGACAATGGATTTAAACCAAAAAATAAAGATATAGATCCTCTATTCATATGATCTCGAGATGTATATGATCAAATTTTTGCCTGAGATTGAGATTCCCAATATGTAATCGATACCAGTAGTGCCACTCCAGATGATGATTTATATAGTTCCGATCCTGAAAAAAAGAAAAAAGCAAAAGAAAAAACAAGAAAAGCTCTCTTAAAATCATCAGATTTTATTAATTCAGATATCGCAAATATTGAAAGAAAATTAAAAAACAATCTAAGCTGAACAGGTATGCCAGAAGGATCCAAAGTAACTTCATCTCGCTTAGAAACAGCAAGAGCAATATATTTTGGAAATGATTAACAAAACAATATTTCAGAAAAAGACCTCAAATGAGGTCTTTTTCTTTAAGAATATCTTAATTTCCTAATCCTCACATCATTCCCGCTAAATCATTTGTATCCACTCCAAGAATTTCTTTAGTCTGTTCTGCAACTACTTCTTGAGCCTTATTCTGTGCCTTTTGAATGGCTGTAATCAATAAATTCTCAAGTTCAGATTTCCTACTTGGAGTAAAAAGAGAATCATCATTAATATGTAAATCCTTTATTTTCATCTCTCAAGAAATATCGATGACTACTTGTGGTCTTTCTTCTCCATCTTCCATATAAGATCACTCTTTAGCTCTAATAACCAAACTTTTTAATTTTTTATCTAATTGCTTGTATTTTGTAAACATTTCTTTGTACTGTCACAAATCTTTCATACTAACCATTATAATATTTTTAACAAAATAAATCTAGCTTTAATATAGAATTTCTCCTAAAATATTCAAGTTAAGTTTATTTTAATTCTTTACTAATAATTTCAATTCATGAATAATTCTGACGAATACCTGCTAATAAAAATCAGATTTTTGCAGGATTGGAAATATCTCATTCAATAGTTGCTATTGTCATTTTTCAGTCAATTTTCTCAAGTTCAAATTTAAATATAGGGATTGAAAATGTAGAAAATAATGCAATTATATCAATGATACTCATCGTTTTTTGAGAAAATTTTAGTTTAATATGCAGAGTATAATTCGTAGATTTTTCACTCTCCTTTCGATGAGCTTCAAGTAAAGATGAATAAGAAAGAGTTTTCAGTGCTTTACATTTTAATGTATGAATTTTTATTCATTCACGACCTGATTTGGCAATAATTCTGTCTCAATTAGATGGTTTACATTCAGGACAGAATACACAATGAAGTAATTTATCATTATCAACTATCACATCTGAAGATTTTAAATCTCATGAAATCGCTGAAGTAATCTCAGACTTTAATTCTTTTTGTAAAGTACTTGCATCCGTAATCAAAGTTTTTCATTGCATTTCTCTCTGCAAATCTGGATATGCAGCACGTACCAAACTTCAATATGTTTCCTGCTTATCAAGCACCTGTAATAATCTCCTTTCAACTTCGAGTGGTTCTCACAACTTTTGAATCAAATCCGCATCAGAACGGAAAAGTGGAAGTCAAAGATTTTTAAGATATTGATTCAATCAATCAATAGCTTCATCCAAACGAACCTCTCTCTCTTGCATACGAACATATTTTATCAACTGTCCACGAGCTGAAGGAGTATGTAAATAATCAATCCAATGTTTAACTGCAGAATAACGATTTTTGAATGTATTAATCTTTATAATATCTCATGTCTTAACGATATATGAAAGTGGCCTAATCTGACCATTAACTATAGCATTTTTAAATCTAAGTCAAATATCTGAATGAATACTAAATGCAAAATCTAATACTGATGAACCAGATGGTAACTCTTTAATATCTCATTTTGGAGTATAAACAAAAATCGTTTTATCGAGAATCTCTATATTCAAAGAATCTTTAAATTTTTCTTTATCCTCAGAGAGTTGATAATCCGAAACAATTTGCTGTAAACGTTGAATCCACTGTCATTGCTGAGATGATGCAACCACACTCGCATTGCTTTCTGCATACGCAAAATGAGCAGCCACTCAATATTCAGCTACTTCATCCATTTTTTTAGTTCTAATTTGTATTTCTACCGGAAAACGAAACATTCAAAGTATAGTAGTATGAATACTTTTGTATCAATTAAACTTCGGAATAGCAATATAATCCTTAATTTTTTTAATAAGTGGAGTGTAATATTTATGAATAATTCATAGAATCATATAACAATCCGTCACAGTTTCTGTTACCACACGAAAAGCCAACAAATCCATAATTCTACTTACATCCTCTGTATGATATTTTTTATCCATTTTTTCAAAAATTCTGAACGGACTCTTAATTCTTCAAAGAACCTCAAAATCTTCAATTCATTCTTTTTTGAGAATTTCAGTCAAATTTTTAATTCATTTATTTAGAAACTTTGAACCATCTTGAAACTGCTTAGTCAAATATCACATAATCTCTTCAAATTTTTCTGGATACAATACACGGAAAGATCAGTTTTCCAAATATAATTGATAATTATACAATCAAAGTCTCTTAGCAAGTGGTGCATAAATTTTGAGCGTTTCTGTAGCGATTTTTATTCTTTTTGATTCTTCTGGATGATAATGTAAAGTTTGAATATTATGAATACGATCCGCAAATTTCACAAAAATTACACGCAAATCCTTAGCCATAGCAAGAAATGTCTTTTTAATAGTTTCCAAATCACGTTCTTCTCATTTATATCTAACTTTTGATACTTTTACAAGTCATTCACAGATATCTGCAATTTCCTTTCAAAATAAATTTTCAATATCTTCATACGTATAATCTGTATCTTCAATGACATCATGCAAAATACAAGACTGAATAGAAACTACATCAGGATTGATTTCCATAAGAAATTCCGTTGCTCTAAGTGGATGAATTATATATGGTTCTCATGATTTACGATAAACTCATTTATGAGCTTCACGAGTAAATTCATAAGTTCTAATTATTTCATTGATTTCCTCTGGTTTAAGATATTTTCTAGCTTTACGTAAAATATTCTCCAAGATATCAGTTGGATTCTCCTCATTACATGGCTTATAGTCAAAGAACTCTTTAAAACTTTTTAAATCTTCCATAATCGGAAAATGAAGTAAAGCACTTTAAGAATAGAGAAAAAAATCTGACTTGCAAGATAAAATAACATATTGCATTCAAAACATAAAATCTTATTATAATCTCTAGTTGAGAGGTTATCATATTCACTATAAACGAAATAGTAATTTATAACCATAGCCTTATTTATATTTTATCTTTTACCCTATGAAAAATTTAATTGTTATGCTATGTTTAATAGCAACTGTTTTATTAACTGGATGTGGGAATAAAAATATTGAAAATCCCGATATCAATAAGTTTGAAAGCAATAATATTACTGTAGATAATAATGAAATCGCAACAGAAAATGAAAATGATGTAACAGAAACTCCTATCGATCCCCAACGAGCTAAAACATCTTTAACTGAAGAAGATTTAAATAATATTGAACAGACACTCGCCCCCATAGCTTATGAATATGAAACTTGGGATTCTGAAGCTGAAAGCATCGTAAATTCTTGACATTTCAATACAACAGAAGGGGGAAGTAATTCACTTTTTATCCCTGAATACACTACAATGACAAACAGAGAAATTGTAAGTTCATGAATTGATGACGGTATGATTTACACAATGACAAAAATTACTTTACAAGACGGAACTGAACTCAATGTATTATATATAAATGAAGCTGATTCTTTATTATGTAGAGCTATATCCGTAGAAAATTGAAATCAAACAACACTTTATAGCAATTTTATATACTCAGGAGATACCAAATAAATACTTCAAATTTCTTAAAAAAGTTCATCTCAAATGATGAACTTTTTTGTATAATACACTATATCTTAATTTTTATTTATTTCAAATCCTCAAGGAATATCTTTGATATTGTATCATTTTGATTGAATCTTAGTTCTCAATTCATCAGCTAGAGCATAATTTTTTTCTTGCTTAGCTTGTAAACGTTGATTAGCAAGATCTGTAATTTCTGCAGGGATGTCTCCAGTTGATTCAGATTTTTCATTTTCTCATAATAAATCCATTTTCATAACGTTTTGGTCTAGCCAAACTATGATTCAGATGATTTCTGGATTGGGATTTTTGAGCCATGAATTGATAGTTGCAAGAAGCTTTGGAGAATTTAAATCATCTAATAAAGCATCCAAACAATCTGATAAAAACTTGCGTCATTCTTCAGTTTTGAGTTGGTCTGCAATTTCTTCATAATTCTTTCATTTTATATCAACTCTTTCAGCTTTGCTGATTCTTTTAATTAGATTTTTTCTTTGAACTTTTGACTGTTCTAACACAGTTTCATTGAAGTCTAGAAAATTTCTATAATGAGCTGTATAATAAAGTAGTTTCAAATCTAATCCTGAATATCATTTTTCTTCCAAGTCATCAACTGTAACTAATCATCAAGCAGATTTAGATAATTTTTTTCATCAAAGATTTAAAAATTGATTGTGCATCCAATATTTTACTCGAGGTTTCTTTCAAAATGTACATTCACTCTGGGCAATTTCATTGGTATGGTGCACTCAAATGTGATCTACTCATCATGTATGAATATCGAATTGATCTCATAAATATTTGCTAGACATAGCACTACATTCAATATGCCAACCAGGAAATCAAACTCACCATGGAGAATCTCGTTCCATTTGTCTTTTTTGATCTTTTGGAGAAAATTTCCATAAAGCAAAATCCGTATCATTTTTCTTGTTGTTATTTTGAATTCTAGCACCAGCAATTCTTTCTTGATTTGCTAGTCATGCTAATTTACCATAATCTGCGACTTTACTTGTATCCATATAAATTCCATCATCAGGAATTTCATATGTGTATCATTTTTCTTCGAGAATTTTTACCATTTCAATTTGCTCCTTGATATGATCAGTAGCTCTAGGCATTACATCAAATTTATCAATTTGAAGTTTATCCAGATAACTATAGAATTTCTCAATATACATATCCGCCAATTCCCAAACAGTTTTATTTTCTCTCTTTGCTCATTTTTCCATCTTATCTTCTCATTCATCCCCATCATCAGTCAAATGCCCAACATCTGTCAAATTCATAACATGTTTAGTTGGATATCAAAGCACATTTTTAATTATATTTCTGAGTAAATCGGCAAAAGCAAAAGCTCTCATATTTCAGATATGAGGATTCCAGTAAACTGTAGGACCACATGAATATATTCATACAAAATCTTTTTTTCATCCTTCCATCAGTGGGATAAATTCCTCTTTTTGCCTACTCATTGTATTGTAAATATGCAACTTTTTCTCTTCCATAATTTAAATTTCACAAAAAATATAAATCTGAACTTAATTTATAAATAGTAATATAAAATGCAAATAAAAAACCCCTATAAAGGGGTAATTGAAAATAAGATAAGCGTAATATACCATATTTATCACTTATACAATTTCCAATGTCATTCACAGAATCTGAGATGCTAGCTTAATATTTGAAGCTTTCTTTCCAATTGCAACTGGTTTTTGATCTTCTTCTACTTTAATAATTGCCTTTTTATCAGAGAATTCTATCGATTGTATCTGAGCTGGTTTAAGTAAATCTCTTAAGAAGACTTCTTTATCTTCGTCTATTTCAATAAAATCTATTTTTTCTCCATCTAGAAGTGAAAGTATTTCACTAATTCTCTCTCACTTATATCCAACCATTACTCAAACCGGATCTACTTTTTCATCATTTGTAGAAACGATTACCTTAGTTTTTATTCATGCCATACGAGCAATTTTTTCAATATTTACAGTTCCATTTGCAAGTTCTGGAATACATTTTTCCAATATTGCTGCAATGTAGTCAGCATTAGCTTGTGATATTTCGAGATTACTTGCTCATCATTCAGATTTCACTCATTTTAAGAATACTGCAATTTCTTCTCCTGGTTCGTAATTTTTTCATGGAATCTGCCCCTCTGGAGGAAGAACTACTGTAGTTCCATTTACATCAAGCACTACACTATCACCATGAACTCTTGTTACTCTAGCTTTGAGAAGCTCTCATTCTTTTCCTTGGAATTTTTCATAGAATTTCTCTTTTTCTATATTCTTAAGAGCTTGTTTGATAGTCTGGGCTGCAGTCATTGTAGCAATTCTACTAAGTTCCATAGATTCTGGAGTCACCTCTTCTAATAATCTTTCTCAAACTTCTACATCTTTTCTGATTTTTTTAGCATCTTTAAGAGAAACTTGAGTATCAGGATCCTCAACTTCTTCTACTACATCTGTAGCTTTATAAATTGCGACAGCTCCATCAGCTTTGATATCCACCAAAATCTCAGATTTTTTGTATTCTGGATAATCTTTTTTAAATCCAGCTTTGATTCACTGCATTGAGATTTCCAAAAGTTGATTTGGATCGAGCTTATAATCATCAATAAGCTCCATCATTGCAGCTTGAATTGCTTTTCAGTCTAGTTTCATAAATTTAAGCAAAACCAAATAAAGAAAAAGGGACCGAAAGTCTGCCCCAACAATTTTGTATAGATTCTGATAATGAATGCAAGAGCTTTTTTAAAAAGATTCCACAGAAATTTCAACAAAAAAAGTCTAATTTTTTTTGACTTTTTTGATATTTATGGATATACTTATGATAAGGATTTTATATTCACACTGGTAAATATGAGTGATAGTAACAATCAGAGAATCGAAATTAAAGATAATACAGAAACACCAAAAAAACGCTCATTTTTTTGATGATCACTTAACGCTAATTCAAAAGATTTTCTTGATTTTCGTTATAATACACAAGAAGAAATTGACAAACTTAACGAAGAAATGGATATTACTAGTGATTTAGACGAAATGATAAGACAGTCAAACAATCCAGAAAATAACCAAAACAATAAAAAAACTGACAATAACGAAGGCATAAATGATGAAAATGAAGAATATTTAAAACAAAAAAATGAAAAAGAAGCTGAATCTAATCTTGAGCAGGATTTACAATCTGTTGATGAATCATTAGACAACGATTGATCAAATAATAATTACGATGAAACTTATAAAGAAAAAGCCAAAGAAAAGATTGAAGAACCAATTGAATGAGAAATCGTAAAAAATCCAGATAAAGAAGATGATGATGAAAAAAATAGAGAAGAACAGGATAAGAAAGAAGATGACGATAATAATATTGAAGAATCTAAACCTAAAGAAAAAAATTATGATGAAACCCAAGAGGAAAAAGTGGTTGAAGAAGAAAAAGTTGAAGATAAAATTGAACCTGAACTTGAAACAACCATAGAAACTTCAGATGAAACAATCAAAGAAGAAATTGAAAATGTGGACCAAGAAAAGGAAAAAGAATCTGAATCGTGAAATTCTGCTAAATTCTTTGATCCTTTTGAATTAAATCAAGATGAAGATAACGAAGAAGTTCCAGAATGAAATACAGAAAATTTCGATCCTTTTGAATTAAATCAAGATGAAGATAATGAAGAAGTTCCAGAATGAAATACAGGGAATTTCGATCCATTTGGATTAGATAAAGAAGATGATGATGAAGAAGAAGAAGATGATGATGATGATGAAGAAAGAGATGATGAAGAAAAAGATGATGATGAAGAAAAAGATGATGATGAAGAAAAAGATGATGATGAAGAAAAAGATGATGATGAAGAAAAAGATGATGATGAAGAAAAAGATGATGATGAAGAAGATGATGATGAAGAAAAAGATGATGATGAAGAAGATGATGATGAAGAAGATGATGATGAAGAAAAAGATAATGAAAACTTTGAAGAAACTAACAATAATAACGAAGAAGATAGTTATGAATGAAATGTTAATGACGAAAAAGCTAAAAATGAAAATGAAGAAAATGAAAACGAAGACGAAAACTTTGAAGAAGAAACAGAAGATGAACATGAAAAAGATACCGACGAAGATAATGAATATGAAATAAGTGAAACAAATACCGAAGAAACTGATGAGAACAACGAAGAAGAAAAACAGCGAATTATCAAAACAAATGAAGAAGATGATGATGAAATAGTTATCAATACTCCAATCGTTGTCGATTCAAACAAAAAAGAGGGAAAAGAAGAATTACCAAAAATAAGAAAAATAAAAAAGAATTCAGCTACATGAGAAATTATTACTGATGAAGAAATCCAGTTAGAACAATGACAAGATAATCCAAATTCTGAAAACGATGAAGATTATCAACCAACTGAAGAAGAATTATTTGAATATGAACCAGAATTCTTTGCAGATGATGAGCTCAGTCAACAATTCATGCATTTAGTTCAAAATGCACGTGAAATATTCAAACTTGAACGTAAAGACTGACAACAAAATCCTTACTTCAAGATTCTATGATCCAAAACTGATGAATCTACCCTCGAATATCTATTCTATCTAATTGAAGAAGAAGATGAACCTATTGATTTATACATTAAAAAAGTCGAGACAATCCAAGAAACATGAGAAGAAAGTGAACATCTAGTGCAATTCTCATATAATGAAGATAAAGAACTAAATATATTCGTAGATGAAGTAATTCTATATGAAAAAATAAATAAATCTGATTCTGATACACCAGAATACAATGATACTAAAGCAATTCTAGAAAAATTCATATTCTTAACAAACAATCATTATGATAAACTAAAAGCTGAAATAGATAAACAACGTGAAGAGAAGCAAAAGAAAAGACAACTACAACAAATTTTTAAAGGGTTTTAATCCAATTTATATTTTAAATATTTACCATTACAACCATGTCTGATTTATGAACAACCAATCCAACAACGGATAATAATGAAAACACAAATCCTATTATTAATCCAGACAATTTTGATACTAATTTATGAACTATTTCTCATGAAGAAAATAGTTCAGACATACCAAACATTTTTTCAAAAAATGAGAACTCAACAGAAAATATTCTAACCTCTGAAGTATCAGAATCTGGACAAGACAACCAAGCCAAAGGTTCTGAAATTGTAGAAACAACTGAGGAAATCAAGCAAAGCTCTCCTATTCAAGAATTTTCTCCAACTAATATACCAGAAGAAAATTTTATGGAACAAGATGAGCTACCTAAAGATTTAACCCCTTCTAAACCAGAAGAAAAAGAAAGCAATGAAATTATCCTATGAAAATTTGATAATGCTATGCTCAACACGATTGAGAATTGAAAAAATTCCTCAACATTAGACAATTCTATATTAGAACATCCAGTTATTCTAGACAACTCTCCAGTTATTCTAGACAATTCTCCAATTATGAAAGCAAATGCAGAAGATCACGAAAAAGCTAAATTGATTCAAAAAGAAAAATTAGCCCAACTCATCAAAATTCATGAGACCAAAGCCAAAAAAGCATGATTCACTAAATGAATTTTTTCTGGAGTTATATTAACTATAGCCATAATAGCCGCATCATTTATTTTAGTAAAAGATCAAATTCTCAATCTACTTGACTATGAAGGTAAAAATAATATTCCACTACCAGCAAGTATTATGGACTTAAATCACGATAATAAAGCTATTGATGATGAAGCTATTGATGATGAAACTATTGATGATGAAACTATTAATGATGAAACTATTGATGATGAAACTATTAATGATGAAACTATTAATGATGAAACTATTAATGATGAAACTATTGATGATGAAACTATTAATGATGAAACTATTAATGATGAAACTATTAATGATGAAACTATTGATGATGAAACTATTAATGATGAAACTATTAATGATGAAACCTTAAATGAAAAAAATACTTCAGAATATCTTTATAATATAACTCATGTAGACTCTGAAGAAAATGCTAATTGGGTACTCCCTGCTCATTGTTCTGATTTAACATGTTATGGTGAAGACAAAGAATTTAACCCATGTACAACATTCAGACTATCAGAAAATCTTGATGAAAATGCCAATCGTATTGGTAATAATTGAACATGTAGATATAAAGATGCTTCAGAATTAGTTTATGTTGAATTTAACTAGTTAAAAGCTCGAAAATAACTTAAAAAGTCTCCGTTATGGAGACTTTTTTTATATCAATACAATGAATTATAATACTATGTTTAATATCTTTCATGGGATATAAATAATTTTCTTAGGTTCTCATGAGGACAAATATCCATTTAATTTTCAATCAGATTTAACTGCATTCATTACATCATCTTGAATTGCATCTTTGGAAACTTCAATAGTTCATCTAACTTTTCCATTAAATTGGACAGCCATTTTTACTAAATCTGAGCTAAGCTTAGATTCATCATATTTAGGCCACTGTGCATTATTAAATATTGAGAATTCATGACCAAGTAGTGACCAGAATTCTTCTGCCAAATGTGGAGCAAATGGAGCTAATAGAATAACAAATTTCTCGAATACATCAGTTGGAATGGCTTCACATTCCGTGAATGAATTAACCAATATCATAAATTGAGCGATTGAAGTATTGAAACGGAATGCATCAATATCTTCAGTTGTCTTTTTGATAGTTTGATTGAATAATATTTCTACATCAGCAGGTAATTTTACATCTGGTGAAACTTTATCCCATAATGCTACAACCTTATCCAAGAATTTTTTAGTTCATCTAAGTCAGTTTGTATTCCATGAAATATATTGATCAAATGGTCACATAAACATCTCATAAGTACGGAAAGCATCAGCTCAGAATTCTGCAATTACATCATCTGGATTAACTACATTTCATCGTCTCTTAGACATTTTACGTCCATCTTCTGCCATAATCAATCAGACTTTTTCATATCTTTGGAATGGTTCTGTCTGTGTTACTACTCATAAATCATACAAGAATTTCTGCCAAAATCTCGCATAAATCATATGTCTAGTCACATGTTCTGCTCATCATACATAAACATCTACATTCTTCCAATACTGCTCCTTTTCTGGAGAAACAAACTCTTTATCATTATGAGCATCCATGTATCTAAGCCAATACCAGCTTGATCAAGCCCATCCAGGCATAGTATTTGATTCTCTTTTTGCATCTTTTCAGCAATGAGGACATTTCACATTAATCCATTCATCAATATTTGCCAATGGTCACTCCTCTGTTCATGTTGGCTCATAATTTTCTACATCAGGCAAAAGAAGAGGTAAATCTGACTCATTCATTGGCACTACTCCACAATCTGGACAAAGTATTACTGGGAAAGGCTCTCCCCAATATCTCTGACGAGAGAATACCCAATCTTGAATTTTATAATTTCTCTTTACTCATCCAAGTCCTTTCTCTGACAACCAGATTTGCATTTTCTTGATAGCTTCTTCTGATGTTAATCATGTAAATTCTCATGAATTTACGACTATTCATTTATCAGGATAGCAAACTTCACACTTTGCAATAGCATCATATTCTGGATGATTTTTATCTGCAGGAGCAATACTCTGAATAATAGGAATATTGTGAACATGAGCAAAATCAAAATCTCTTTCATCGTGTGCAGGAACCGCCATAACTACTCCTGTTCCATAATTTGCTAATACATAATCTCAAATATAAACAGGTATCTTATCTCAATTGAATGGATTAATCGCATAAGCTCATGTAAACTGCCCTGTTTTTTCTTTTTGAAGTTCAGTTCTCTCTAATTGAGTTTTAAATTTAGCCTGTTCCTTGTATTTCTCAACTGCTCATTTATATTCATCAGTTGTAATTTTATCTACAAGTGGATGTTCAGGAGCCATTACCACAAAAGTCATTCAGAAAACTGTATCTACTCTTGTTGTGAATACCTCAAAATAATCTTCAGAATTTTCCAAGAACATTTTGAATTGAGTTCATTCTGACCTTCCTATCCAGTTTCTCTCAAGCTCTTTCATACTTTCATCCCAGTCAAGTCCATCCAAATCATTAATTAATCTTTCTGCATATTTAGTAATACGCAAAACTCGCTGACGCATAGGCTTTTGTTCTACTGCAGATCCACATCTTTCACATTTACCATCGGCTAAATCCTCATTTGCTAATCAAGTCTGACAATGAGGGCATCGATTAATTGGTTTAAAATCCACATATGCTAATCTTTGATTATCGATTTCCTTTTTTAATTCTTCTCAATCTAATCATTTCTCTCTAAGTTTCTTCTCCAAATTTTCTATTGGCATAGCTTTATCCAGTTCCTCATCATAATAATGAGTGTAGAATTGTAAAAATATCCATTGAGTCCATTTAAAATATTCAGGCTCTGCTGTAGAAAAAGATCTATCCCAATCATAAGAAAATCAGATTTTTTCTAATTGTTGTTTGTAATAATCGATATTCTGCTGTGAAACTACTTGTGGCTTCATTTTCTTTTCTATCGCGTATAGTTCAGTTCCAAGTCAAAAAGTATCGAATCCCATTGGATGTAAAACTGAATATCCCTCAAGCATTTTTTTACGAGCCAATGTATCAGACGCTACATATCATTTAGGATGTCAAACATGAAGCCCCGCTCCACTTGGATATGGAAACATATCTAGAATATAAAACTTTTCTTTATTTGAATCTTCATGAGTCTTATAAACTCATTCATCTTTCCATTTTTTCTGCCACTTTTTTTCCATCTCTGACCGATTAATTTGCATCAGAATATCCATAAAAATTTAAAAAATCTGATTAGAGAATAAGTTTTCAAAATTGAAATGCAAGAAAAAAGAAAGTTAATAAATACAAAAAAAACTGAGCTCAACAAAAAATCACACTATTGTTTACGCTCAGTTTTTATTTTATATATTCACATCAAAATAGTTTATTAGAATGGCATTTCCTCATCCATTCCTGATGGATCTAATTCATTATTTTCTACACCAAAACTTTCATCTTCCCCTCATTCTCATTTAGAATCTAAAAAGATAAAACTATCTACTATAATTTCTGTAGAAAATTTATCAGCACCTTCACTATCTTGCCATTTTCTAGTTCTTAGTCTACCTTCAACATAAATTCTCTTACCCTTTACCAAATACTTTCATAGAACTTCAGCACCCTTTCAATAAGCCACACATCTGTGATACTCAGCATCTTCCATAGTGTTTCACTCTTTATTAGTGTACTTTCTATTAGTTGCTACAGTAAAATTTACAACAGGAGTTCATGTTGTTTCAATTGTCTTAACTTGTAGGTTATTAGTTGCTCTTCAAATAAGCATAACCTTATTCAAATCCATTCCCATCTATAAGAAAATAGAATATAAAATGCCACTATAATGGCTTCATTTTCGTATGTAACAATATCAAATAAAAAATCAAATCTTTTTTACAAAAAAATACAACCAATCAATAAATTGGCCATATTTTATAATTTTACATAGATTTTATCACTCATCTTCATCGTTTTCGGAAGTACTGTTCAACCTAGCTTTTATAGAGAAGAATACAATAACTCATCACATAACCAATAATCATGACACCAACACAATCAAAATAATTTTCAACCACACGGGGAATCATCATCAATCAGACTTCGAAAACGTTTTTGCATTTGATTCATCATAATGATCTAACGGCTCCAAATTTTCTCAACATTTTTTTGTAAATGTAGAAATATTATAATCATCAAAGATATTACAAAAATATATAGTAAAATCATTTTCATCATACATCCATTTATTCTTCTTTCAATCAGTTATTATCGTATTCCATATAGACTCTAATTCTTTTGCTCTCTTTTCTGGTCAATAATTTCATAGATTTTCTTCAAACTTATTAAACATTCATTCTACTGTTGTTTTTATGGTTATTCATTGTTTTGTTGGTAACAAAGCCATAATTTCTTTTTTATTTTTTTCGTATACTGTCATTCATACAGAAACAATTGTATCTTCATTAGATAAACGAGTTAATATTGAATCCAAGATATCTTTTTGTGTTTGAGTCATTACAATTCATCAGTCATTAATTTGATCATTTATAGTAATAACTAAAGCTGTAACCTCTCATCTATTATTCAAATTTTTACGTAACCTATCCAATGATTTTTTCAAATCAGTATTTTCTACACATGAATCCTCAATACCATTAAATAATGTCGTAATATCATTATATATTTCTTTCTTTTCATCATCAAGCTCCATAACTATTCACTCAAATGTAACATAAAAATTTTTAAAAGTTAAAGATCAATTATTCTTAAAATATACTCTTCATACAGCACTTTCATAATCTGGTTCATATTTAATTTTCGCCATTTTATTACACTGTATATCCATATCATTATCTGTTTTTCCATCCCTATCTGAATCTGTTGAAATATCAGTATCTACATAACAAGGATCTCCATTTTCATTATTAACATACATAACTAATGTATTATCCATAACTTTACTTAAAAATATTTCAGGATTAGAATTCGTTAATGTAGTCTCTGGAATTGTAATCATATTAACTCCTGGCGCGATTTTTCAATTACTCTTATCCGAAGATGTTTCTACTTCATATAGTTGTTTAACTTCAATTCCATATTTATTTTTCAAATAAATAGAAACATCATGATTTCAATAATCATCATATTTCCATAAAAAAGCATCATTCAAAACAATCGGAGTCTCTGTTCCACCTGTTAATTCATTTGGATTCATCGGAGCTATATGGGTTCTTCTATATTTCATATTTCACGCCTCACATTCAGTTTCCTCAAAACATATTTGTCTTTGTTGCATTATTCATACGCTCAAATCCCTAAACACAACTGTATTTCAAATGGAATTATACAACAGAATTGGTTTTATTCCATTTTTAACCAAAAGAACATCACCATCAGCTTTTCATAATTTTCATCTATACTCAACTGCTGCTTTTGGAATTATTCAATCTTCATGTGCTTCTTGAAATGTATATGTTGCTGTATCTTTTTTCGTCACCAAATCCCACACACCATCTCATTCAAAATCATAATAAAAAGTTCTATCTGTCTGAAAATCTTCATTATCTGATGATATTTTAGATTTAATAGTATAGGTAACTTCATCTCACACCTGCACACTATTAGAACTAAGTTTTAATGTCACTATAGGAACATCTGTTTCTCAACACATCGCTGGGAAATATATTGAAGGATTTGATGCTAAATAGTCATCACTATCAACCATTCATCAATCATTATCATATGCCATCACTCAAAATTTATACTCTCAGGATATTTTAGGTATAACAAAATAAACATATGGAGCACTTATTCGAGATTCTTTATATTCTAATATTCTATCCGGATCATCAATATTATAATAATAGAATCTCAATCTAGAAATATTTCAATCTGAATCTTTCGGATCTACTGCTGTAACTTTAATTGTAAGATTGCTTGTTCATGAACAATCAAATATTGATTTGTTTGAATTTGTATCCATAGTAAATCCTATTGTATTTGTATTATTTTCATACTGTGGAAATGTAAGTGTAACATTTTTTATTGTAGGAAGGGCATTTTTTACATTAAACCAAATCCTAACTTTATCTTGTTTTCCAACATTAGAATCTATCACCGTAAGATCTACATAATGACACCCCACCTCACTAAAAGTTGTTGTAAATTGATTAGAAGTTTTCGATTGATTAGGTCAAGATATAGCTTCCTTCTCAAAAACATATCTCAATCACGCAGATGTTCATTTAGTATTAACTGAAATTCATGGATTTATTGTAATTTTAGAATATCTATCTACAGAATAAGCCTCTTCTTTATCATAGTTTCATTCTGCATTTTCAATTTTACATACATCAGATGATTGAATATAAAATCATTTGCTATTTGTTACTCTATAGGCTGCTATAGGAAAATCTATTTCTCACACAAATGCTTTCTCTGTTACTGTATTTTCATCTCAATCTTTATCTGAAACCGTTAATTTTACTGAATAAATTCACCTAGATCAATAAGTATGTTGTGTATCTGTAGCACTTTGACTATTTATAACTGGAGTTCCATCTCAAAAGCTCCAAGAGTAATCCCATACTGGCCTATTTACCGTCGATTTAAATTGCAAAGTTTTTCACCAAGTAATTGGTCATGGAATCAATTCAATATTCGGTCTAAGTGTAGATTTTATCTCCACATTTTTAGATAAACTAGCAAATTTTCAATATTGATCTGTTGCCGTCAATCTAATTAAGTGTTTTCAAGGCTCATTAAACTGCACCACCATTTTTTCATTATTATTCTCTGTTGAAAGTATTTCATAATTATCCGTCGAAAATCGCCAGCTATATTCCAAAGAATCATATCAATTATCCACATCATTATCTAATGTATTGCTGGCATCCAATACAAATTCAGAAGGATATTGCCATCTATTAGTAGGAGTAATTGTAAACTGTGGCTGAGGTCTTGTTGACTCTATATATAAATTTTTTGTTTCTACTCACTGATTTCACGCCATATCTGTAACCGTTAATCTTACCATATAATTTCACGGTTTTATAGCTTTATTAGTATTCATATTCAACTTTTTACCTTGCGTCATTATAATTTTATCCCCATTATCTTTATCTCCATTTCCATCAAACACTTCCCAAACATAAGTATTCAATCTACTTATAATTGAATATGAGGAACTACCATCAAAAGTAAAAGTAGTTGATGTTGTTCAAATTTCTGGAGTTTGTTTTATAATAGTCACTGGATCTGATAAATAAACATAATAACTCTCGGATACCGTATTATTTTGATTATCCCTTGTTGTAAGAGTAACTTTAAATGTTCATTTTCATTTTAATGGAACGTTTATATAACTAGGCTCTCAATCTATAAATTTAGAATCATAAGAAAATCACGCAGAAGAATTTACAATAGTCCATCTATGGGACTGAATTTGTCTTCATCATCTTGGTTTAGTTAACGATCAATCAAAAACTACTCATCTTTCACCTTCGGTAATTCAAATTTTCAATGGCGTAGAAACGGATAATCTCCTTGTGTTTGCATAAACCACAATATCTGCAGCTTTTGGCGTTACATTTACCGTTATATTTTTCTCTCAATCTAACACTCAAATATTAGCATTCGAACTACGAACAACCAAATGTACTATAAATTTTCACGATTCTTCAAATGTATAGCTAAGAACTTGTCACTGTCAAATAGGTCTATCTACTCAATTTTCATCCCTATAATACCAATAAAAATTATCTGTAGGAATGGTTTCCATTGATGGATCAGAACTAGTTCTTGCATCAAATGTTACAGTTAATGGAGCCATTCAATTATTTGGGCTTGCCGATGCTACCGGTTTAACCGTATATGTTGAATTTATTTTATTAATAACCTGTCTAAGTGATTTTTGGCAAGAATTTCACATCAATGCTTCCATATTATTATACGAATAATTTTCAGCCAAACTCCTCGCTAAAACTGAACACTTTTGATAAACATCTGAATGTTCTCTTATCAAGTTAGGAAATACTTTATCAAAATGCTCAGACAATTCTTTAAACTTTGACTGCTCTATTTCTGCTCCCACACTATACATAGCACCAACATCACTAAACCAATCTAATATAGCCTCCCAATCGTCATTAAATTTATAATTTGCATAATAATAATCTGGTACATAATTTGCTACTTGCGCATATGTATCAGGTATAGTAGTACAAGTCAGTATTACACCTATCAAGAATAAGGATTTAAACAATCTTTTCATAAATCAACTATAATAAATAATAAAAATCTACACAATAATTATACTCAAAACAATCAAAAAAGTCAAAAATTCAAGAAGAAAATTATATTTTTTATTTCATTTCGACTTGCCTTTTTAAAATAAAATTCATCTTTATATTTTTATTAAAATTTCCTTGCATAAAAAGCCATAAATCCTATATTGGAGTCAGATTTAGAAAAATTTTATAAAATGTGA
>Ga0310697_10001008_pt1 | contig 34682 bp, 32 predicted proteins | sample 172DNAGHGlowgp2_FD_203883 | JGI IMG/M metagenome (GOLD analysis project Ga0310697, IMG submission 203883) | Sheep rumen microbial communities from Palmerston North, Manawatu-Wanganui, New Zealand - 1728 DNA GHGlow gp2 (v2) (version 2) | ecosystem: Host-associated > Mammals > Digestive system >... | reverse complement strand
CACCTGCTGGATAATGCTGCCCCCCTGAGTGATAATCAGATCATTAAAATTATAAACCTGTAATATGATGAGAAAGTACTTTTTGCCAATCGTGACCCTGGTATTGGTCTCGCTCTCGGGGGTAGCCCATGGCGAGACGGTGAGGATCTTGTCAAGCAATGATATGCACTCGGCGATTGAGAAGATGCCCCAATATGCCGCTATCGTGGACAGCCTGCGAGCCATTGACCCGTTTGTCTTGATCCTGTCGGCAGGAGACAACCGCACGGGTAATCCTTACAACGACCTCTACGAGCCTGCCACCTATCCCATGATATCGATGATGAACCTCATCGGCTTTGACGCATCGGCGCTGGGCAACCATGAGTATGACTCTGGAGTCCAGGGCCTGGCAAGGGTGATATCGTTGTCCAATTTCCCCTATCTAGCCGCCAACATCACTTGCCCGCCCGAGAGTGGAATCAGGGTGCGTCCTTATCAGGTCTTTGATGTCAAGGGCATCAAGGTGGGCGTGCTCGGCATCACCCAGGTGGGCATAGACGGGTACCCCGACACACACCCCGACAACGTGAAAGGCTTGTCTTTTCAACGGCCCGAGGAGGTGATACCGCAATACAAGTGGCTCACCGAGCAATGCGATGTCAACGTGTTGCTGACCCATGTGGGCTTTGAGGTTGATGTGGAACTGGCAAAGCAGTTCCCTTACTATGATCTCATCGTCAGCAGCCACACCCACACCCAGCTCGAGGGTGGGGAGATTCATGATGGCGTCCTGATCACCCAGAACGGCTACCAGTTGCCTCGCGTTACCTTGACCACACTGGAGGTAGAGGGAGGCAAAGTGGTGAGCAAGAGGGCCGAGAACATCTTCCTGAATAACTCCAATCGTCACAGTGATGCTGCCGAGGCGTTGCTCAATCATTTCAAGAACAGCCCTGAACTGGAGCGCGTGGTAGGTCAGATGCTGAGTGAAATCCACGGCTATGACCCCCTGGGCGTGATGATGTGCGACGCCTGGCTGGAGGAGTGTGATTGTGACATTGCCCTCGAGAACTACGGCGGTGTGCGCTACGACTTCTTCCCCGCGGGCCCCATCACGGTGAAGGACATTCTCAACCTCGACCCGTTCATGAACAGCCCTGTGGTGATGACCCTGAGCGGCAAGGAACTCAGCGACATGATCATCGCCTGCTTCAAGGCCGACCGCAACCGCTTCCCCATCACCAGCGGATGCTCTGCCGTGGTGACCTATACCGACTCCACCAAATCGGCGATCAAGAAATTGGAGCTGTTTGACACCAATGGCAAGAAACTCAACATGAAGAAGAAATACCGTGTGGTGACCAACAACTATGTGGCATCGATTGCCGACTCGCCTCGTGAGGACCAGGGTGTGCGCAGCGATGTGACCACCAGCGATGTCATCATGCATTGGCTCGAGAAGAAGGGTTCGGTTGACTATCAGGGCCGCTCCAGCTTCACCGAGAAGTGGTAGAGGCACATGAGCCCAACGAGAATAAAGTGCTGAAACCCAGTTGGGGTTGTGTCATAATTCCTTCGTTGCAAATTGAGTCGCGTTCGCACGAGAAATTAAACAAATCTTGAAATTAAAATTAATAATCATTTTATAATTAATTTGTTTAATTTCCCGTGCGATAGCAAGGTTATATTACCGTGAGTTCGATGAAATTACTAACTGTCATTCAATGCGTTATCAACTCCCCCTCTAAGATTAGAGGGGGCTGGGGGGCGTTGATGCTGCCAAAGGCAGTTTTTATCGCAGCAGTATCGACGCCCCCGCCCTTCGGGCACCCCCTCTTATCCAAGAGGGGGAGTTGATAATCAGCACTTTATTTTTGTCGAACTCATGGTAGAGGCGTGGGTGTCAGCCACCTGACAATAAAAAAAGGGCTATACCTGCTGCAGGTATAGTCCTTGATGTTTTGTTGAATTGCGTTAATCGATCTTTAACAGGCCTGTGCGGTAGGCTTTACCGATCAGCTCAGCTACATTGCGTGAGTTGGTCTTGCGAAGCAATTGCTTGCGGTGATACTCAACAGTGTTGGAGGAGATGAAAATTTTCTCTCCGATTTCCTTGCTGTTATACCCTGTTGACAGCAATTCGAGTACTTCCTTTTCTCTGGAAGTCAGTTCAATCTTGGGGGCACTCATAATATAACGTTTTTGATAAGTTGCTTATTACAACGTACTTGCAAAAATAGATAGTAAAACTCATCAATCCAAACAAAATAGCTTAAAATTGGACAAAATGATATCAAAACTATTTCTTTCAGTAGAATAAATTAAAAATTTGCAATCATTTGTCATGCAGAATCCTTGTTATTTGCATCATCATTGGGCGCTCAATCAGTCCCGTAAACCATAGCGAAAACCACTGATAAACCAGTAATTGGGGTTCTATAAATTAATGATCGCCGTATGGTCGTTGATAACAGTCTCGTGGCTGGTGCCGATGTCGTTGCGGTCCTCAAGGATGCTGCTCAGCACGAGCCTGGCAATGCCATAGATGCGCAGGCGCAGGGCGGCCTTGGCAAACGGTTTGAGGATACCGGTGACCGTCTCGTTGACCACACGGTCGGCACCTGTGATGAGTTCTTCGATCAGCTGGCGGTTGTCACCGATGGTCCCCTCGTTGCCCTCGGCAAAGGCGATGTAGGCTTGGGTGACAGGTTGCTGCAGGTGCTTGAGCAGCAGCTGTGCGATGCCTTGGGGGGAGTCGGGGAGTTTCACAAAGCGCATGACGAACGGATGCTTGTCGCGGTAGTTGTCGATGGCTTCACTGATTTCGGGCCAATACCTTGTCAACACGCCATGGGTCATTGTGGGAATGCACTTGGTGAACACTTCACGGGCATTCTCGCCGAAGTCCGGCTCGGTGGGAAGGCTGAAGAGCGTGCGCGTGTGGAGCAACATCTTGCCTGACTTGGTGTTGCAGGTGGCGACACGCCACTGGCAGGGATAGCCCACGGCTGCTGCGGTAGCCACCTCGACCATCTCGCCGCCCGGATGCTTGATCTGGCTGACGTCGCTGATGTGGAGGTGACCCGTGAAGATGACATGTACTCCAGCCTCGATCAGGCGCTGGCACAGTTGGCCGGCTTTATCCACCATATAGGGGGCTGCCAGCGTCTCCTCCATGTGGAAGTGGGGCACTAGGTGGTGATGCATCATGGCAATCACGTGCCGCCCTGCTGCAGTGGCCTGGGCTGCCTGTTCGACAAGCCATTGTTGGGTCGACGGCTCGAGCCGCCCGCTGGTTTTGCAGTGGTCCCTGGCATCGCCTCGCGACACAAAGGTGTTGAGCCGGTCCATGCAGGCATCGATGCCCAGGATGGTAAGACCCTCGGTCACGTCACGACAATAGCTCAGCGTGTCGATGTCGTGCCTAGAGCAGTCATCATAACCCATATTGTGGTAGATCTCGGCAAACTCAGCACGCGTGATGGTATCGACAGGTGTCGCCGAGTCTCCGTCAAAGACCTTGGCATCGGGATTGTTGATGTCATGGTTGCCGGGAACGACAAGGACCTGGATGCCAGCGTCAATGAGGCGTTGCAATTGTTCAGCCACCAGCTTGTGGCTCAAGCGTTCACCGTCCTTGGTGAGGTCGCCGGTCACCAGCACCAGGTCGGGCTTGAGTTCAAGGATGCTGTTGACGAGGGTATCGAGAATTTCCAGGCTCTCGCGCAGCATCTTGCGGTCCTTGGCCAGGTATTCCTCAAATGCGCTGCCCTCGTTAACCAGCAACTCTGGCGCCATGACATGCAAGTCACTGATAATGGCTATTTTGATGGGTTTCTGAGTCATGGGGTGGTTATGATTTAATAAGCGGTTAGTCAAGTTCCATCTTGTCTATATCGGGGAGCCATACACCGTCGTTCCACAGGCGGATGACATTGTTGCCCCCGTGGAGGTCGATGTCGATTTTCAGGCTCTGCGGCTTGGACCAGTCCTTGCTGGCTTCTTGCAACCCGCTGTTGTGCATGGCAGCGGCCTGCTGGCGGATCAAGCCCTCATTGATGTCGAGGGCAAACGTGTCCCATGAGCGCCAGCCCATGGTAGGCGTGTGCTGGGCTAGCACCGGTAGTGTCACCGCCAGCAGCAGTGCGAAGGTAGTCAGCTTTATCATTGTAGTGGAGATAGAAAATGTAATGCTTAGTCGTTGAGGATAAGCATGGCGTCACCATAGGCACCAAAGCGGTATTTCTCCTCGATGGCGACACGATAGGCTTCCATTGTCTGGTCATAGCCTCCGAAGGATGCCTGTGCCATCAGCATGATGGAGTAGGGCATGTGGAAGTTGGTTACCAGGGCGTCACAGGTCGTGCACTCGTAGGGCGGGAACAAGAATTTGTTACTCCAGCCGCCATAGGGCTTGATGTGACCATTCATGCCCACGCAGGTCTCAAAGGCGCGCAGTACCGACGTGCCGATGGCGCACACCTTGTTGCCACCGTCGCGCAGGGTATTGACCTTCTCGGCGAGTTCAACACTGACGTCCATTTCCTCGCTGTCCATGCGATGTTTGCTCAGGTCCTCGACCTCGATGTCGCGGTAGCTGCCCAGGCTGATGTGCATCGTGATGAAGTCACAGCCGATATCGCGGATTTCCATGCGGCGCATCAATTCGCGGGAGAAATGCAGACCGGCGGCAGGGGCCACCACAGCACCCTCCTTGCTGGCAAAGATGGTCTGATAGCGCTCGGCATCCTCGGGCTCAGCATCGCGGTTGATGTAGTAGGGGAGCGGGGTGTTGCCCAGGTTATACAGGTCTTTCTTGAACTGGTCATGGTCACCGTCATAGAGGAACCGCAACGTGCGTCCACGCGAGGTGGTGTTGTCGATGACCTCGGCTACCATCGAGTCGTCCAGGCCGAAGTAGAGCTTGTTGCCGATACGGATCTTGCGGGCAGGCTCCACCAGCACGTCCCACAACTTGTTGTTGGGATTGAGCTCACGCAGCAGGAACACCTCGATGCGGGCACCCGTTTTCTCCTTGTTGCCGAACAGCTTGGCGGGAAATACCTGGGTATCGTTGAACACGAACAGGTCATTGGGGTTGAAATACTCAAGGATTTCCTTGAAGACGCGATGTTCGATCTGGTTACTACGCTTGTGCAGCACCATCAGGCGCGACTCATCGCGCACGGGGCTGGGATGTGAGGCAATCAGATCCTCGGGCATGTGAGTATTAAATTCTGAGAGTTTCATATTAATTTGGTGTTAGTTAGCATTGCCTTATTGACCTCACGCCGGGTCGCCAAGGCGCTAAATGTTATTATTCTATTTTTTCTTCTCTAATCAGTCCAACAGCTAACAGCTAAAGGCTAAAGGCTAAGGGCTAAAAGCTAATAGCTCACTTAATCTGTGACGTGCGTTTGGGTGGCGCGTCACATTTCCTTTCCTGTTTGCGGGCCTGGCGCTCGGCCTTCTGGCGGGCAGCGCGCTCACGATTCTCGATGCGCTCACGCTCCAGGCGTTCGGCGGCGGCCTGTTCGGGCGAGACATAGGTCTCATGGTCCAGTTTCTCGACCAGGGCGTCGAGGGTAAGGCACTGGTCGATGGTCACGTCGCCCACACGGGTGCGACGCAGTCCTGTCAGGTGGGCTCCGCTATCCAGCGCCAGGCCGATGTCGCGTGCCAGGGCGCGGATGTAGGTACCCTTGCTGCACACCACGCGCAGTTGCAAGGTGGGCTCGGCAGGAAGGCCGCATTGCAGTACCTCGATTTCGTCGATGACCAGTGTCTTGGGGCGGATTTCCACATCCTGGCCCTTGCGGGCGAGCTTATAGGCAGGCTTGCCGTCAATCTTGCAGGCCGAGAACGATGGCGGCACTTGTTCGATACTGCCCGTGAATTGCTCCTGCAGCACGCGGTCGATGAGCGCGCGATCGATGTGTTGCCACTCAAATGTGGCATCCACCTCGGTCTCCAGGTCATAACTTGGGGTGGTGGCTCCCAACCTCAAGTCGGCGATATATTCCTTGGCACCGGCTTGCAGTTCGTCAATGCGCTTAGTCGCATGACCAGTGCAGAGCAACAGCACGCCTGTCGCCAGCGGGTCGAGGGTGCCGGCATGGCCCACCTTGACCTGGCGCGCTCCCAAATGGGTGCGCAGGACGGCACGTATTTTCTTCACTGCTGCAAAGGAGGTCATCCTCAGCGGCTTGTCGATGCAGAATATTTCGCCTTCTATCGGGTTTAGCATTGTTTAGTATCTTGGTCCTTAGTCGACCATCTGTAACGATTGACCACTTAACAGCAAGGCCAGAATGATGACACCGACAACGATGCGATACCAGCCGAAAGCCTTAAAGCCGTACTTGGTCAAAAAATTCACAAACCACTTCATGGCGAGCAGTGCCACGATAAATGCGACTACACAACCCACAATCAAGACAATAATATTGTGGGTGGTCGCCCAATCGGCATTCTCCTTGAACAAGTCCACCAGATCCAGCAATGTGGCGCCAGCCATGGTGGGCACAGCCAGGAAGAAGGAGAATTCTGCTGCTTTGCGACGGGTGAGTTTCTGTGACATACCGCCCACAATAGTGGCCATGCTACGGCTCACTCCAGGAATAACAGAGATGCACTGGAACAGACCGATCTTGAATGCCTTGGGTTCATCTAGCTTGACGGCTTCACTTCCCTTATTGAAAATTCGGTCGCAGAAGAGCATGAACACACCTCCCGCTACCAGCATGATAGCGACCACCAGGACACTGTCGAGCAGCCAGTCGAGTACACCCGACTTCTTGGCGGCAAGACCGATGACAACAGCCGGCAGCACACCCACCAGCAACAGCCAGTAGAAGTACCACTTGTGTTTGAAACGCTGCCACGACGAGGCACCTTGGGGTGCAGGCGTGTGGTCCAGACGGAAAAACTGTTTCCAATAGAGTACCACTACCGACAGGATGGCTCCAAACTGGATGATAAAGGTGAAGGCGTGTACAAAGCTGTCACCTTGAGGAACACCCAGCAGGTTCTGGGCGATGATCATGTGACCGGTTGACGACACGGGAAGAAACTCAGTGAGGCCTTCCACAATGGCAATGATAATTGCTTGTAGCAGATCCATACTGATGAGTGCTTATTCTGTTACGTTCGTGTCGTCTTCAGTGTGCTTGTTGTCTTTCTTGCGGTAAATGATGGCAAATGCCATGAGAACGAAGCCCAAGAAGGCGATGATCGGTCCCGTGGTGACACGGCTGCTCTCGAACAGGTTCTTGTTGAACGTCTCACCCACGTTGGCGTCACCCGTCATCAGCCAAAAGCCGATGATGATCAGTAACAGGCAGATGCCCATGAGGATAAAGTTGATTTTTGTCAGCGGATAGCTTACTTTGCCCTTCTCGACGGGCTTGTTCTCGACTTGAGTTTTCTTTACTTCTTTAGCCATATCAATCTTTAAGTCTTTAATCATGTATTAGCAGCGAATAGCTTTACACTAATCGCTAATAAGCCAATTTGATGCAAAATTACTACATCAAGAGGCCTTTGTCAATAGTTTTAACCCATTTTAATGATTTCGGTATCGCTGCCAGTGTTTATTGCTCAAAGGCTTCGGTGACGAGTTTGAGATTGTCGATGATGTCGATGTGCTGGGGGCATTGGGCCTCGCACTGACCGCACTCGAGGCACTCGCTGGCCTTGCCGTGGCTCTTGGCGACCAGGTCGTAGTAGAGCTTGCTGTTATTTTTCAACTCCGGGAATTGCTGCATCACATTGTACAGGCTGAAGTACTCGGGGATGGCAATCTGCTGGGGGCAACCTTCGGTGCAATAGTGGCAGGCGGTGCAGGGGATGGCAATGGCGTCGCCGATGACCTTGGTCGCGCGGGCGATGATCGCTTGCTCATCATCGTTGAGGGGCTGAAAGTCCTGCATATAGCTGGTGTTGTCATCCATTTGTTCCATGTTGCTCATACCGCTGAGCACCATATACACATTGGGCAACGAGGCACAGTAGCGGATGGCCCATGAGGCAGGGCTGGCGTCGGGATTGTAGTCCTTGAACAATTGCTCGATGGCCTCGGGAACATGTGCTAGCGTTCCGCCCTTGACGGGCTCCATCACGATGACGGGCTTGCCGTGCTGAGTACACAGGTCGTAGCAGGTTCGCGACTCGATGGCTGGACTGTCCCAGTCGAGGTAGTTGATCTGCAATTGCACAAATTCCATCTCAGGGTGTTTATCCAGAATCTCGGCCAGCAACGATGAACCGTCATGGAACGAGAAGCCGATGTGGCGGATCTTGCCCTCGGCCTTCTTGCGGGCGATGAAGCCCCAGCCATCCATGTTGTCCAAGACCTCGACACGTTCACGGTTGAGGGCGTGCAGCCAGTAGTAGTCAAAGTAGTCCACCCCGCATTTCTCCAGTTGCTCGTTGAAGATGCGCTCCAGGTCGCCCTCCTCCTTGATGGCCCACACGGGCAGTTTGCTGGTTACGGTAAAGGCCTCGCGTGGGTAGCGCTTGACCACCACCTCCCTCAGGGCTTCCTCGCTCTTGCCTCCATGATAGGGATAGGCGGTGTCAAAGTAGGTGAAACCTCGCTCGATGAACCTGTCGGCCATCTCTTTGAACTTCTCAATATCGATACTCGTCTGGTCGTCAGGGTTGACCAGCGGCAGACGCATCAGTCCGAATCCAAGCTTTCTCATTATTTTCAGTTTTTAGTAGTTAGTCGTTTGTTATGAGTTGGAAAAATTCAAGTCGGTGAACAGTTTTACTCCGTGCAAGAAGTGGGCGGTGATGATGTTGACACGCTCCTCGGGCAACTGTTTCAAGAGATTGACCGTGGGCTGTGAGGTATAGTTCTTCCTCATCTTGCGGAAGTCGCGATGGGCACGTATGATCGCCCACGCATCGCCGAAGTGGAACTTGGCTATTGCCATGCCGAAGGCCAATGTGTCCATCAGACGACGGGTGAACAGCAGGCGCTTGCCTTCGTCATGAGGCAGGTTCTTGTGCAACAGCAGCAGGTTGTTGCGGAAGTTCAGATAGGTCTTGCGGGGGTTGCCATACGCCAGGCTGCCACCTCCCAAGTGATAGACATGGCTCGTCGGCACCATGACCAGGTCACTGCCTGCCAGACGGATGCGCCAGCACAGGTCGATTTCCTCCATGTGTGCAAAGAAATCCTTGTCCATGCCCTCGATTCTCTTGTAGAGGTCGGTACGCACCATCAAGCATGCCCCGCTGGCCCAGAACACACTCTTAGGGCCGTCGTCATACTGGTTGTGGTCGTCCTCGACGTAGTCAAAGATGCGCCCCCTGCAGTAAGGGTAACCGTGGCAGTCGATGTAACCGCCTGCCGCTCCGGCGTATTCAAAGGATTGCTTACCGTCCTCACGGTCCTTCAGCATCTTGGGCATCACGGCACCCACCCTGGGATTGGACTCCATGTAGTCAAATAGCGGATTGAGCCACCCTTGCGGGGTGCGCACATCGCTGTTGAGCAAGACGGTGTAGGGGTACATCGTCTGGCTGATGGCGCGATTATATCCCTCGGCAAAGCCAAGGTTCTTGTCAAATTTCAGCACCTTGACCATCGGGAATTCCTGCTCAAGCACCTGGAGGCTCTCGTCGGTGCTGCCGTTGTCGGCAACGATGATGTCGGCAATGGCGTCATCGGTACCCGCAATCACTGTGGGCAGGTAACGCTGTAGCAGTTTGGCGCCGTTCCAGTTCAATATGATGACAGCAACTTTTTTCATCGATACATTATAAAACCATTTCTCGTTAAGTTAACCCAATGCCAAGTTTTGTCAAATGGATTCCAGTAATTGCTTAAATTCTTCTTCTGTAGGCAGATACAATTTATAGCGTGAAGCAAAAATCTGTTTTCCTTCGCTCAGTACAGAGTATTTCACGATAGCTTCACTTTTCTGTGAACAGAGGATGATACCCAAAGTGGGATTATCGTCCTCGTTGCGATAGAGCGCCTCGAACATGCGAATATAACTGTCCATTTGCCCAATATCTTCATGGGTCAGTTTACCTAATTTCAGGTCAATCAACACATGGCATTTAAGTATGCTATGGTAGAAAACCAAGTCAACATAGAAGTCATCATCTCCATAGCGCATTAATTTCTGGCGTGCCACAAAGCAAAAACCACGCCCCAATTCAAGCAGAAACTGTTGCAGGTGGTCGATTAGGGCTTGCTCCAAGTCATTTTCGTGCAATGACGGGTAGTCCTTAAGGTTGAGGAATTCCAGCACGAATGGGTCTCGTATAAATTGCTGAGGAGCAATTTGGCCAACTTTCTCATTGGCTTCGCGAATGACGGAATCCTTTTCCTTGCTCGCAAGTAGCCGTTCATAATAGAGGGTGGAGATTTGTCTGTCTAGTTGACGTGTGCTCCAAACACTGTTTGCTGCCTCGTTCATATACCATAGCCGGGCCTGTTCATCTCCTACACTGATAAGACGGCGGTAGTGTGACCATGTCAATTCGGGACGCAGTGTGTCCCGAATTCGGAATGTGAGATAAAATTGGCGCATTTTACGTAGTTCGCGCTCATCAAAACCTTTACCGAACTCTGTCGTCAAACGAGAAGCTACCTCCTTCAAGACACCTTTACCGTAGGTTGCACGAACTTCGCCGCGTTGCTCATGCTCCACGATAGTCTGGCCAATCATCCAGTAGCTTTCAACCATGGTGAAGTTTATGGCATGATATGTCCTTCTACGAGCCGTTGCCAATATCGCTTTAATATCGGCATATAGATTATCAACATTAGTCGGTATTTTTTCAATCTCGTTCATAATTCTCATCTATGCCGTTATAATGTGGAAATTACTTGGGCGTCTACGCTCAGGTCGTCGTTGAGGTTCAGTAATTTTACATTTACGATTTGGTTGGCGAGGCTCATGTCGGGCGTCACGTTCACACGGATGTAGTTGTCGGTAAAACCATGCATCATGCCCTTGCCGCGACCATGCTCGAGCAGCACGGGGCGCACGGAGCCCAAGTAACGGCGGTTGAAGTCGGCCTGTTTCTCATCGCTCAGGGCAATCATGCGTGCTGCCCGCTCCTGCTTGTCCTGCTGGGTGACGATATAGGGGATGCGCAGGGCCATCGTGCCGGGACGTTCGCTATAGGGGAATACATGCAGGTGCTGCACGTTGAGACTCTTGATGAAGTTGTAACTGTCTTCAAACAGGTCGGGCGTCTCGCCGCGCGTTCCCACCATCACGTCCACGCCGATGAAGCAGTCGGGCATCAGTTCGCGGCACCGCTGCACCTTGTCGGCAAACAGTTGGCGGTCATAGTGACGGCGCATCAACTTCAGTACGGGGTCGCTGCCGCTCTGCAAGGGGATGTGGAAGTGAGGCATGAAGGCCCGAGAGCGGGCGCAGAAGTCAATGATATCGTCGGTCAGCAGATCGGGTTCAATCGAGGAAATGCGGTAACGCTCAATGCCTTCAATATCGTCAAGGGCTTTCAGCAGGTCAAGGAATTGTTCGCCAGTGTTCTTGCCGAAGTCACCGATGTTCACGCCTGTGATGACGATTTCCTTGCCGCCATCGGCTGCCACTTCACGGGCTTGAGCGGTGAGCTGGGCGATGGTGCCGCTACGGCTACGGCCTCGGGCGGCGGGGATGGTGCAGTAGCTGCACCAGTAGTCACAACCGTCCTGCACCTTGAGCCAGTAACGGGTGCGGTCACCGCGGTCGCATGAGGGAGCGAACGAGCGAATATCGAGTGACGGTGTCACCTCCAACCGTTGGCGGCGGTCCTCGAACCACTGCAGCACATATCTCACGATGTCGGCCTTGTGCTCGCTGCCCAATACGATGTCCACACCGGGGATTTCGGCGATTTCCTTTCCCTTGAGTTGTGCATAGCAACCTGTAACCACCATCAGGGCGTCGGGATACTGGCGGATGAGGTGGCGGATGTGCTGCCGGCACTTGCTGTCGGCAAGAGCCGTCACACTACATGTATTCACCACGCACACGTCGGGTGTCTCGCCCTTGGCGACAGGCACGATGCCATGCTCGGCGAGTGACGACTGCATGGTGGCAGTTTCCGAGAAATTGAGCTTGCAGCCCAGCGTCTCGAGTTTTACTTTGTATAGTGTCTGAGATGTCATTTACCTCTTGCGACCACGGACTTTGCCCGAACGGCCGGGCTTGCTTGACCTTGATGATTTTCCTGTTTTGGCTCCTCTTGCTTCCTTGGCTTGACGGCGTGTGCTGTTGCCGCGTGAACCGCGCTGCTGGCGACGGGAAGCACTGCCGCCCTCATATTGCAGGCGCTGGCGCTCGTCACGAGACAACCTGCCGCTAGTGCTACGGCTGTTCTGCTCGGTGATGGGTTCACGGTCGATGCGGTGGCTGTTGGCGGGATTCTCTTTGTCAACGAGAACAAAGTCAAGTTGTTTCTTGATCAGGTCGGCACGCGCTACCTGGATGGTAATGGGGTCCCCCAGACGATAGACACGGCCACGGCGACGGCCACGGATGCAGTAGTTCTTCTCGTCAAACTCATAGAAATCATCATCCAGGCCACGGATACCCACAAGGCCTTCGCAGTGAGTCTCGTCAAGTTCTACATACAGGCCCCACTCGGTCACACCCGAGATGTGCCCCGTGAAGACGCCTCCCAAGCGTTGTCCCATGAACTCTACCTCCTTATACTTGATGGAGGCACGCTCGGCATTGGCGGCAAGCTGCTCCTGGGCACTCATGTGCTTGCACTGGTCCTCCAGCTTGACGGGGTCCACGCTCTTCTCTCCGGCGGCATACTTGTCTAGCAGGCGGTGTACCGTCAGATCGGGATAGCGGCGGATGGGCGAGGTGAAGTGGGTATAGTAGTCAAATGCCAGACCGTAGTGGCCGATGTTGGTCGCACTATAGATAGCCTTGGCCATCGAGCGGATGGCAAGGATGGCGAGCATCTCTTCCTCGGGTTTGCCCTTGGCCTGCTCCAGCATCTTGTTGATGGACTTGTTGATGTCACGGCCTGAGCCCTTGGTGCGTATTTTGTAGCCGAAGTGGGCAGCAATGTCGGCGAAGTTCTGCAACTTGTCCAGGTCGGGCTGGTCATGGACACGATAGACCATGGCCTTGGCGGTCTTGTTCTTGGGCACCTTACCGATGTGCTCGGCTACCTTGCAGTTGGCAAGCAGCATGAATTCCTCGATGAGTTTGTTGGCATCCTGCGACACATGCAGGTGTACTGCTGTGGGCCTGCCTTGCTCGTCGATTTCAAATTTTTTCTCCTCGCGGTTGAAGGACACCGAACCACCTTCCTCAAAGCGGCGTTTTCTCAATTGCTTTGCCATCTCGTTGAGTACTGCGAGCTCCTCAGCGAGATCGCCCTTGCCGGTCTCGAGGATGTGCTGGGCTTCCTCATAGGAGAAGCGCCTGTCGCTGCGGGTCACCGTGTGGCAGATTTTGTATTTCTTGACTTTGGCCTCGGCATCCATCTCCATGATGACCGAGTGGGTGAGCTTGTCCTCGTCGGGACGGAGCGAGCAGATGAAGTTGCACAGCTTCTCGGGGAGCATGGGCACTGTGCGGTCTACCAGATAGACCGATGTGGCACGCTCATAGGCTTCCTTGTCGATGATGCTGCCCGGGGTGACATAGTGGCTCACGTCGGCAATGTGGACACCGATTTCCCAATTACCGTTTTTCAGCTTCTCGATAGAAAGGGCGTCATCAAAGTCCTTGGCGTCGGCAGGGTCGATGGTGAATGTGGTCACCCCGCGCATGTCGCGGCGCTTGGCGATCTCCTCGGGCGTGATGCCGGGCTCCAGGGCCTCGGCGGCCTCGGTGACGTTTTCGGGATATTTATAGGGAAGCCCAAATTCAGCAAGGATGGCGTGAATCTCGGCATTGTTCTCTCCGGCAACACCCAGCACATCAACGACCTCTCCGATAGGCGAGTTGGCATCCTCGGGCCAATCGACAATCTTCACGACAACTTTGTCGCCTGTCTTGCCGCCGGCAAGTTTATCAAGCGGAATAAAGATGTCGGTGGCGAGGAACTTGCTGTCGGTAGCAAGCTGGGCGAAATATTTCATGACTTGCAGTGTGCCGACGAATGCCTGTTCCTTGCGCTCAAGGATTTTGACGACCTCGGCTTCGGGTTCCAGACCGTGACGAGCGGCACGGATGTGCACCAGAACGCGGTCGCCGTTCAGGGCGTGCATCGAGTTGCGCTCGGCTACCATGATAGGAAGTCCGTCATCGCTTGCGGTGTCCACGCTGTTCTTGCCGTTACTGCGACGAATGAAGACGCCCTCGGCAACCGATGAACGGTTCATCGCCTTGAAACTTCCTGGACCGACTTGGGCAAGGAAGCCGTCAACGGCTAGCTGCTCGAGAATCTCGACGATGAGCATGCGGCGTTTGGGTGTATTGGCACCCACTGCTGCCGACACTTGTTTGTAATTGAAGGGAGCCTCGCCCTGTTCATTGAAGAAGTTGATGACACGGTCGTGGAATTCACGACGTTCCTGTTTCAACGATTGTAATCCGCTTTTTTTTGCCATATGATATACTGGTTTGTTGCTGTAGGAATTTGTTTAACCTACAAAGATACTGTTTTTTATTAAGAAATAGAAGATTATGTCAACTTTTCTCTTCTTTTAGTGAAATTTATCTCCACTCGCAGCAAAAACCGAGCGATAAGACCTGAAAACCAAAAACTTTTTATTACTTTTGCAGGTTAAACGATAACTGACCGTATACATGAAAGTCAAAATCCATCACGAGGGAGAGAATATACTGCTGATATTATTCTTTATCATATTGGCAAGCGGTGCGCTGGCCTACAGCTTCTTTGACTACAAGCCTGTGGCATGGGCGCTGATTCTACTCATGGTCCTCCTGTTCTTGCTTGTGCTCAATTTCTTCAGGCTGCCCCGCCGCCACTTTAAGGAAGACAACAGTGATGGAACCGCAGTGGTGTCGAGTGTTGACGGCACGGTCGTGGCGTTGGAGGAAGTCTATGAGGACGAGTATCTCCACCGTGACGTTATCCAGTTGTCGGTGTTCATGACTGTCTTTAATGTGCACGCCAACTGGGTACCCGTCAAGGGTGACGTCATCTACGTCAAGCACCACTCGGGACGTTTCCTCGCCGCCAATCTGCCCAAGTCGAGCAGTGATAACGAGCGCTCATCTATTGTGATACGCACTTCCACGGGCGAGGATATCCTCGTGCGCCAGATTGCTGGTGCCGTTGCCCGCCGCATCGTGACCTATGTCGAGCAGGGCGAGACAGTGGATGTCGATGACTTCATCGGCTTTATCAAGTTCGGCTCCCGCGTGGACATCTTCTTGCCGCTTGATACCGAAATCAAAGTCAAACTGGGCGACCGCACCTGGGGCGGAGAGACCCTTGTTGCACGTCTAAAGAACAAGTAACAACATGATGAAGGCAATTCGTAACAATATCCCCAACGCCATCACTTCACTGAACCTGCTGTTCGGCTGCATGGCGTGCATCGCGGCGCTGTCAAAAGGATGCTTGGTAGCCCCCTACATCGTGGCTTTTGAACTCATCGCCCTATCGGCTGTCGCCGATTTTCTTGATGGTCTGGTGGCGCGCTGGCTGCATGCCGTCAGCGCCATCGGCAAGGAACTGGATTCGCTGGCCGACCTGGTGAGCTTTGGACTTGCGCCGGCACTGATTTTGTATAGCATGATGCCCGAAGATGGTCCATGGGCGTTCTTTGCCCTGTTGCTGCCCGTGTTCGGCGCCCTGCGTCTGGCCCGTTTCAATGTCGACACCAACCAAGCCACCACCTTCACCGGCCTGCCCATCCCGGCCAATGCCATCTTCTGGATCGGCTTCACCGACTGGTATTACCACCAGCAAGATTGCCCCGTCTGGATTGTGGTGCTGCTCATCGTCGTGATGTCACTGCTCATGGTATGTCCATTGCGCATGTTCTCGTTGAAAATGCACAACCTCTCGTCGCTCAAGCAGAATTGGGCACAGTATTTGCAGGTTATTGCGACAGTGGTGTTTGTCATTGTGATGGGACTGCCTGGATTGGCTCTGGCCATCATGCTCTACGTGCTGCTTTCCATCATTAAAAGAGAAGACCACAACTAGAAATTGACATGAATTTCCTGCTGTTCATATTGCTTATCCTGTTCCTGATGGTGGGGATTCCGCTGTTGAGGGGATGGTTCTATATGCAGAACCTGCGTCGTCGCGTCAATGAGTCTTTCCGCGGTCGGCAAGAGCATGAGCGTCCCCGCCGTGAGCGCTATGAGGAGGAAGAATATACCGAAACCGGCGAGCGCAAAATCTTTACCAGCGGTGAGGGCGAGTATGCCGACTTTGAGGAAGTCAACGGTACCATCATCGAGGAAACCACCACAACCAGCGAAACCGTCATCGAGGAACAAATCACCGATGCCGAATACGAGGAAATCTAGAATTCTTAATGCCAGCAAACGAGGAGCAACTCATTACTATGGGTTGCTTAGCGAGGAATAAGGAGTGCTGAAATCAAAGGATTTCTGTGCCTAAAGTAGTATTAATAATATACTTAGCAAAAGCAGTTGGAGACCACTTTTCTTGATAAGCTTTTAGTATTTTATTCTTATCTACATCCGGCAGATTGTTGATGTCATTCTTGAACGTTTCCCAGTCAACATCATCGTTTGAAAGATACCCCATATCAACAGTTTCAACAACTTCCTCTTCAAAGGGCTTGTACCACTTCACATGCAGTTTATCAGTGAGAACAGCAGTTCCACTGATGAAACTCTCAATAAATCTATTAGGTATGCTTAATCTGAAACCAGAGATATTAAGATTATAATCAAACTGAGCAATAAAGTTGCAGAACTCTTTCAGAGGCACAATCCGATCTCGGTGTACGACCTCCTTATTATTGACTAATTCGTGAATCAATCGTCCATCATACTGGCTTCCCATTTTATTGATTAAATCCACTACGATTGAACGTTTCTCGTTGGGATGGGAGGAGTTGAATTGTTTTAGAAACAGAATCACGTCTGGCTCCCAGTCCAGGTCAAATAATGCAGCGCGTTTTGATGATCTGACGGCATCTGTACTACCAAAATATGCCATGAGTTTTTTGCTCTTTGGAATAGATTGGCTTTCTAAATACTTCAGATAATTTTTCCTCATAACCCTATAACGGCAACTCCATGCTAAGCGCCTAGGCCCAATCATGCCAGGGTGTATTTTATCTTTCATCTGAAAAACTTCAGAAGTAACATGCCGTTTATAAATTGAGTTCTCTCCACTGTTATTACCATATTCGACATCCATATAGGGGACACGAATAGATGGCATAATTTCAAACCCTTCCTGTTCGATTTGTTTAGGACATTGGTTTTTGAAATATACGTCACAGTTTCTCAATAACTTAACTGTATAGATGAATGGGCTATCTTTACTGTCAACGGTGAACGTCCTTTTGATACCATTATTTTCAACCTCTCCAACAAGATTATACCGAGGGGCTTTTCCAAAATAATAGATCATTCGTCTAATGGTGCCTGCTACCCATTTGCTGCTGCACCAGAATAACGAAATACGGTCAATCAACGTGATGTCATATTCCAATTTAATCTTTTTCTCTTTTTTCAATTCATGCAAGCCCAATAAGAACCACTGATAGTAAGAAAAAGTGTCTACTGGAAGTTGAGTTATTCTAACTGTAACCATCGCTGCTATAGTGAAATAATTAATATACGCAAGTAATATAAATTGATAACCGTTATTGTGGGCACGTAAAGGTTGGAATCATCGATTGATATTCATTTTTCGCTCCCTCTTGACTTGGCGTTTAATAATGCAGTAGAGTGCACAGCCAAATGGCAACATGAGGAAGGTTGAAACTTTACACGGAGAGTCTGAGAGGATATCATACTGCTTTGCAATAAGCTTGCTGGAGATGTAGTGAATGCAGTACTTCAATCTTTTCATCATTTTCGGCTTTGTCGATAGCACTAATTTGCGGTCGTAAATAAAGCCTTGGGGATTCTTCCAGTATTGCTTCCACATATTGAAACTTGAGCCATCTTGCTGATACTCAACAATGACTAATGGCTCATTAAGAGTCAGCAACTTATAGTCTTGATCAATCATGAAATACTTTGAGGCGAGACTGACATATTTCTCTCCGGCAAAGAGTGGATAATCAGGGTATTGCTTGACCACCTCAGTTCTATAGACGATCTTTTTGTCGCCATGACCACCCTCATCATAGAATTGAGTTAAGCCTACACTTGATGTGTTGAATTGAGTGCCAATCACCTTGCCTTCAGCTGTCATATCCAATCCTATAAGGCCGGCATAAGCGTCTGAACCGTTTTTCTTCCAGAAAGAGATAATCTTTAACACGGCATCGTCAGGCATCCAATCATCACTATCTATGCATGTGTTTAACTCTGTTGATATGTGATGATATGCAGTATTATGGGCACCATGCATTCCCTGATTTTCTTGATAAATATATCGTATTTTGATTCTATTTTCTTGAATCCATGATTCCACCAATTCACGAGTTCCGTCAGTAGAACCATCATCAACAATAAGCCATTCGAAATCGTCACAAGACTGATTATATAAACTCTTGTACGTTCGTTCTAGCGTGTGAGCTCTATTATATGCTGGAGTGAAAATTGTTAATGTTTTCATTATTTTATTAAAGGTGAGACCTTTATCAAGATTCAATTTCTTTTCAAAACACGTCCTTATTTACCGCACTTCTGGCTTACAGCTTCAGGTCGTCCTCGCTCTTGGGTTGAGGGGGATAGTCGATCGTGTAGTGCAGGCCGCGTGATTCCTTTCGGTCCTTGGCTTGGCGTGTGATCAGGTAAGCCACGTTGATGATGTTACGCAGCTCGCAAATGCGTCGTGACACGTTACTGGTCTTGAACAGGCGCTCGGTTTCCTCGTAGAGGATGTCCAGGCGGTTCCAGGCGCGGTCGAGTCGCAGGTTGCTGCGCACGATGCCCACATAGGTCGCCATGATTTCACCCACCTCTTTCTCGCTCTGGCTGATGAGCACCATCTCCTCGGGGTGCGTTGTTCCGGCATCGTCCCAGGCGGGGATGTCCTCGCGCCAACTATACTCATTGCGGTGCTCAATTGCATGCTTGGCAGCAGCGTCGGCATACACGACGGCCTCGATGAGTGAGTTGCTGGCCAGGCGGTTACCGCCATGGAGACCGGTGCATGAGCACTCGCCCACGGCATACAGGCGCTTGATGCTCGAGCAGGCGTTGAGGTCCACCTTGATACCGCCGCACAGGTAGTGAGCGGCAGGCACTACGGGGATATATTCCTTGGTGATGTCGATGCCCAGGTCCAGGCAGTGCTTGTAGATGTTGGGGAAGTGGTGCTTGGTCTCCTCGGGGTCCTTGTGGGTCACATCCAGGAAGACGTGGTCCTCGCCTCGTTGTTTCATCTCGTTGTCGATAGCGCGGGCTACCACGTCGCGCGGTGCCAATGACAGGCGCGGGTCATACTTCTGCATGAATTCTTCGCCGCCCAGGTTGCGCAACACGCCGCCGTATCCACGCATCGCCTCGGTGATGAGGAAGGCGGGACGGTCGCCGGGGTGATAGAGTGCAGTGGGGTGGAATTGCACGAACTCCATATCCTGGACAGTGCCCTTGGCGCGATAAACCATAGCGATGCCGTCGCCAGTGGCCACCAGCGGATTGGTTGTCGTGCGATAGACCGAACCGATACCGCCGGTCGCCATGAGTGTCACGCGCGACAAGAAGGTATCTACTTCACCCGTATTCTGGTTCAGCACGTAGGCACCATAACACTCGATACCGGGTGTGCGGCGTGTCACGATTTTTCCCAGGTGGTGCTGTGTCAAAATTTCCACGGCGAAGTGGTCCTCAAACACATCGATATTGGGATTGTTCTTGATTGTCTCGATGAGTGAAACCTGAATCTCATGGCCCGTGTTGTCGGCATGGTGCAGAATGCGGAACTCGCTATGACCGCCCTCACGGTGCAGGTCAAACTCTCCCTTCTCGTTTTTGTCGAAATCGACACCCCAACCGACCAGTTCCTGAATCTGGGCGGGTGCCTCGGTAACGACCTTCTTCACGGCCTCGGGGTCGCTGAGCCAGTCGCCAGCCACCATCGTGTCATGGATGTGCTTGTCAAAGTTGTCCACCTCCAGGTTGGTCACTGTGGCGACACCACCCTGAGCGAGGTCGGTGTTGGCCTCTTCCATCTTGGACTTACACACCAGAGCCACAGTCCCGGTCTTTGCCACCTTGAGGGCAAAACTCATTCCGGCTACACCCGAACCGATAATGAGGTAATCATATTTTCTTACCATAATTCAATGCTATGTTATTATGTCAATTCCGTTTTAATAATATGTCTGGATCACACACGCTTTTAAAATCCACTCTCACATTTCAGACATTATCGATTACCGTATTCTTTTGCTATGAGAATAGATCTGTTCAACTTGTCAATAAACCACTGCTTGTCTGGCAGGCAAGTCAGATACTGAGCTACCTTTATACGGTCTTCGTTCAGCATCATGAGCTCAATATGTTCGGTATTGCCCTCGCTGCACAGCAATAACCCAATCGGGGGATTTTCATCTGGCTGCATATCATATTTCTGTAGATACTTCAGATAGAGTTCCATCTGTCCCTTGTATTGAGGTTTGAATTTCCCAAGCTTCAAGTCAATGGCTACCAAGCATTTTAATTTCCTGTGGTAGAATAGCAAGTCCAAATAATAATCCGTTCCGTCAATCGTAAAACGTTTCTGACGTTCAAGGAATGCAAAGCCTTGCCCCAACTCCAAGATGAAAGCCTCCAGTTGTTTAGCAATAGCAGCTTCTAATTCTCCCTCTGAGTAATAGCCGCTGAGTCCCAGAAAGTCTAAAACATAAGAGTTCCGCAAGACAGCATCAGGCTCCATGTGGGTGGGTGATACTTGTTCTAGCGTTGTAATGATTTCGTCTTCTGGCTTAGCAGCAATGAGTGATCGCTCATATGCCATTTCATCTTGTTTGTCACGTAATTGTCTCACGCTCCAATGCTCGGCAATTCCCATTTGCTGATAGAAAAGGCGCTTGGTGTCATCCTCGATGGTGATGAGTTCCAGGAAATGGCTCCATGTCAATGTTTGCGACAACGTCGCAAACATTCCTTCCTCATTGTAAATCCTGGCTACTTTCATCATTCTTGTGACCGCTGAGTAGGTATAGCCTTTTCCGTAGAGGGCTGTTAATCTTTGTGACAGTGTCGCAAGAATCTTGTCACCATAAGCCGAGTATTGCTGATATCCCATATCCTCATTGATGAAATGGCCTATATGCCAAAACATCATGTTGGCGTGTTTGTTGACATACACAATGACATCTTGCTTTGCATCATTGATAATGTCAACTACACCTTGATAAAGGTGATCACTGACCAACTCTATTGTTTTGGTATCGATAATCTTGTTTGCCATGTTCCTCTGATTTTTGCAATCAAACTTATGATGAGGATGAGACGTGCTTTAATGTAGGCAATCTGCCGTTGGCTAGATTTGCTGATGAAAGGATTGGTTTACTCTTTCTCACCGTAGAGCAAGTCACCGCAGTCGCCCAGACCAGGCACGATATAGCTGTGCTCGTTGAGTTCATTGTCGATGTCGCAGGTCCACAGCGTGGTCTTGTCCTCAGGCAGATGCTGGCGCACCACCTCGATGGCCTTAGGTGTTGCCACGACGCTTGCTACATGGATGTGGGCGGGATGGCCCTTGGTCACCAGAGCCTGGTAGGCAAGTTCCATGGATGAACCGGTGGCGAGCATCGGGTCAACAATGACCAGTGTCTTTCCGTCTAGGCGAGGACTGGCGATATACTCGATGTGAACCACAAAGTCGTCGGTCTTGGGGAAGTATTTCCTGTAAGCCGACACAAAAGCGTTCTCGGCGCCATCAAAGAAATTCAAGAAGCCCTCATGGAACGGCAGGCCGGCACGCAATAACGTGGCAAGCACCACATTGTCGTCCAGCACATTGCACTGCTTCACACCCAGCGGCGTGGTCACCCCTACGGTATTGTAGTGAAGCTTCTTGGAGATTTCATAGGCCATAATCTGACCCAAACGCTGGATATTGGCGCGGAAACGCAGGCGCTCTTGCTGCAAATCCTTATTGCGGATTTCGCTCATGAACTGTCCTACAAGCGAGTTCTGTTCACACAGGTTGATAATGTCCATTTCTTTATAATTGTTTTTTGGTTAAGTATTCTTTTAGGATGCGTTTGGAGTTGTCGCGGTCGAGGGTGAGTTGACGTTTCAGTTCCTCAAGTCCGCACATCTTGAATTCCAGGCGCAGGAAACTGATGAATTCCAGCATAATGGGCTGGCCATAGATGTCGTCATCAAAGTCGAACAGATTGACTTCGATGCTCAATTGAGTGCCATTGTCAAGTGTGGGACGGCGACCGATGTTGGCCATTCCTTGCAACTGTTGACCTGCAACATGTGCCAGCACGGCATATGCTCCATTGTGAGGTAAGAGCAAGGTCGGATCGATCTCACCCACGTTGGCAGTGGGAAATCCAAGTCCTCGGCCATTGTGGAATCCATGAACCACCTTCCCCTTGAGGACATAAGGGCGCCCCATGCAGTGCATGGCATCGACCACCCTGCCGGCAGCGATGAGCCCACGGACGATAGTGGAACTCACAGGGGCATATTGGCCCAGATACTCGGGTGCCTTGACCACGTTGACCCCCAGACTCTGGCCATGACGGCAGTAGTCCTCGAAGGTCTCCTTGCGGTTGTGGCCGAAGTGGTGGTTGTAGCCTGCTACCAGCGTGGACACACCGTAACGGTCTCGCAGCAGTTCCAGGAATTGCGACGAGTTGAGTTTAGAAAGCTCGGGAGTGAAATCCAGGGGCACCAACAAGTCAGGACCGAGGGCTTCAATCTGCCGGAGTCGGTCTTCCAGTGGCATGATCAGACGGAAAGAGTCGTCGGGATGCAGGACTTGGCGCGGGTGGCGCAGGAAAGTGATGACCAGCGACTGCTTGCCCATGGCGGCAGCTTGCTGTTTAAGGAAATCAACCAGCGTGGCATGTCCGCGGTGAACTCCGTCAAACATACCGATAGTGGCGACTGTGCTACCTAATGGCAGGCGCTCCACTTCGCTCAGTACCTTCATTCCTCAGTCGTTATAAACAAAGTGGATGATTGGTGTAATCCACTCATGTTTCGTTATTTGTCGATGTGTTCCTTGAGGATGCGCATCGTGTCGTTGCACACGCGGATAAACATCTCGCGGTTCTTGAGCATCGTCGATGTCTTCACCTGCTTGTCAGCACCCGAGAACAGATAACCGGTGTCCTTGCTCTCCAGGGCACGCATGGTGGGCACCACGCCAGCCTCCGGATTGGGGATATTGCGGGTCAGGTAGTCGGGCACACGGTCCATCCAGCGAGCCATGGCCAGGGCACCGCTCTTCAACAGGCCTGGATTGACACAGTTCACAGCCACACGCCGCGTCTTCATCACGCTCGACATGTAGATGGAGAACAACGTCAGGGCCAACTTGCTCTGGGCATAGGCACCCCAAGGCGTGAAGTGGGATACAGCGGGGAACTCATAGGGCAGCGAGACAAAACGACGAGACACGCTGGTCGACAGGATGATACTGCCGCCCTCCTGAATGAGGGGATAAACCTGCATTGACAACAGCACGGTGCTCAGATAATTGACCTGGACTGAATGCTCAAAGCCATTCTCTGAAATCTCGCTGCGACGCGGCAGTATACCCGCATTGTTGATGAGCGCAGCAACAGGGCGGTTCAAGGCCTTCAGGCGCTTCACAAAGTCATTGACCAGTTCAAAGGAGTTGAGGTCAAGTTGCAGGCATGAGATATCCTTGTTGCGTGTCACCTTGCGCAGCTGCGTGGCATAGTTCTCAGCCTTGGCAATGTCGCGGCTCGCAAGGAGTACTGCCTTACCTTGCTCGGCAAGTTTGCGTGTAATCACGCTACCCATGCTGTCGGTCGAGCCTGTCACGATATACAACGGCTTCTCCTGTTCGGCCGTCAGTTTGTCGTTATCGGTCATCATATCGTTTAGTTTTACGGTTCATTTCTTTCCAACTTGCAAAGATACAAAACTTCGTAAAATCTCACCTTATATCACCACAAAAAATAGACTTATTTTCATTTCATGCACATCAGTACAATGAAAAACACTGATGAAGAGATTAAACCATGTCGAAAATAATAGTCTAATAATCAAAAGGGCAAGTTTTTGTCCTTAATCCTAAAAAAGTCCATTTATATGAGAAATCTCATACTCTCACTCATACTCATGCTAACGGCAGCATCGTCATTGCTCGCCCAGGATATCGACGCGATCTCGGCAAGGATTGACTTGCAGCGCCAGGAGTTTCCCCAAGAGAAAATCCACGTGATGACCGACCACAGCGATTATTTGGCTGGTGACACCATCTGGCTGCGTGCCTGGGTCGTGGATGCAGCATCTCACCAGCCGGTTAATGCCAGCCAATTTATATATGTAGAACTGGTGTCGCCCAACGATTGGGTGCATGAGCGTGTCAAGATTCACCCCGATGCAAGTGGAGTGTTCAAGGGATACCTGCCCATCGACATCAACATACCCGAGGGACGCTACCAACTGACAGCCTATACCATGTTCATGCAGAATGCAGGAGTGGACTATTTCTATAGTCAACCCATTGAGATTGGGGCGTTACCGTCGGTGCGCCGACGCATCGTCAGCAAGTGTGTGAGATATAAGGATGAAGTAGATGTGACGCTTCGTTATGAGAACAAGGCTGACAGTAGCCTGTACCCCTACAATCAGTTCAGCTACGGTATAGCAAGTGAATTATGGGATGAAAAACAATACAATAAGCGTACCAAAGAAGAGCACCTGACCCTCAAGGGCAAAGAGGCAAGCCAGTCGGCTATCCTGGTGAAGTTTGACACCTATGCCAAGTACATCACCCTGCCGCCGCAAGAGGTGCTCGACGTCACCTTTTATCCCGAGGGTGGCTACCTGGTGCCGGATGTGGAAAATAGGGTGACTTTCAAGGTCTCGAACACCAGTGCCACGGTCTTGTCACAGGTCGGTGAACTGGTTGATGAAATGGGGGACGTGATAGCACAGCTGCAGGTTGAGCACGATGGAATGGGTATCGTCTATTTCACGCCCAACAACGGCAAATCCTACACGGCGCAATGGACGAACACCCTTGACGAGAAGGTCTCCTTCGCGTTGCCACAGGTGAGGCAAGATGCCACGGTGCTGCAAGTGCGTCGAGGCGATGATGGCCTCGTCACGATATCAGCAGCCGGCGTCAAGTCGAGCAATGGGCTCATTGTGTTGCAGCAACGCGGGCAAATGGTGGCATGTGGATATGATACGTTGACGATTCGTGAATCCGATTTACCGGCAGGGGTGGTGCAGGCCATGCTGTTTGACGAGGATATGCGCTGCCTGAGCGAGAGGCTCTTCTTTGCGGGCGGTTCATCACTATCGGCACCCACAGTGGCTACCGATCGCGAGACCTACACCGACCGTGCGCCCGTGAAAGTCAATGTGGACTTGAGCAGTCTGCCAAGCAATCCGAGCAATTATGCTGTGTCGGTCATCGACGGGCAGGCCTGTGACCCCTCCGAGGGGAATATCTTCTCCAACCTGTTGCTACAGAGTGAATTGCGAGGTCGCATCAACCAACCGAACTATTATTTTGAGCAAGGTGATACCATCGACAGGAAACAGTGCTTGCACCATTTGGACCTGCTCATGCTCACTCAAGGCTGGCGACGTTATGACATCCCCCGTGTGCTGCGTGGCCGTCTTGCCGATGCGCAGTACCCCATCGAGGTGTCACAGGTGGTGACAGGACGCGTCTTGAGCGATTGGCGCAAGAAGCCGGTCGTCGGCGCCAAGGTGAGCCTGATTGCTCCGCGAGTGGAATACAGTTCAATGACTTTTACCGACTCACTAGGCGAGTTTTCCATCAACATGCCACTACTGCCCGACAGTGTGGACTGTATCGTAATGGCCGAGAACGTCAAGGGTAAAAAACAGATGAACCTGGAATTGGATGAAGAACAGTTTCCACAAACCTACTATATGACCCTTGAAAAATCTGCTCACGAAGCAGCGACGTTCAGTGACGATCAGTCGTGGAGACTGGAACGCAGTGGAGACTGGAGACACATCATTCTCAACGAACTGACCGTGAAGGGCTACAGGCCGCGGCGCCATTCCGACGAAAACAATCCCTACAACCTGACCCCAAAAAAGATCAAGGATAAAGGCATCACAACACTGGAAGCAGCGGCAAGAGAAATTCCAAACCTCACTGTGATGGGCGGCTCGCTCTACACCCCTGGCTGCCGGTCTAAAGACCACGTGACCATCTATGTTGACGGGGAGCCGATAGCAGAGAACTTTGAGACCGACCAAACCGCCGTCAGACTTTTGTCGGAGTACATTTCTCCTATTGATCCCAAACCGCAAAGCAATATCTTTTTAGGATACCAAGGTACTCCCGACCTGTCAGAACTATCCATCGCACAGAGCATGGTATCGTTTAAGGATGTAGAGTACATTTACTTCGCACGGGGCGCCCATGGCGGTGGCAGTCTCTTCATCGGGCACCGCGAGGGATACACGGCTGCTGAGCACAAGGAACCAAGCCTCTACCTGAAAATTATGCAGCCCATGGGCGCTCAGACACCCGTCGAATTCTATTCTCCGCGGTATGACCAGGGTGATGACGGTCATGAACCCGGCTCCGACTTGCGCAAGGTACTGTATTGGAATCCCTGTGTGACTGTCGGTGACAATGGCACATCCACGTTCGATTTCTATGCCAGCGACGTCCACAATACCACCTACATCGTCACCATCGAGGGTGTCGCCGCCGACGGCACGCCGTTCCGCACCACTCACCAGATAACCAAACGCTGATTGCTTGAGCCGCAATCCTCTAATGGTCAGAAAAGGGATTTTCTGAGAAAAATGTTTTATCTTTGCCGAGGTAAACGTGATACCTTATGGCAAACAAGAAAAGAAGGAAGTGGCCGTGGATCTTATTGGCGGCCCTGGTTTTGTTAGTGGCAGTAGCGGCGTGGTTGATGAGACCGCCCAAGAATACGATACCCACGGCAAGCCGTGGCAGTTTGGATCGGTTCCCTCAGTTTGAGTCGCAGTTTGTTCCAGCAAGGGATGTGGTCGTCTGGCTACCCGAGGGTTATCAGACGGGTGACACCTGTGACGTGCTCTACATGCACGACGGGAATATGCTGTTCGACGCTACCACGACGTGGAACCGCCAGGAGTGGCAGGTCGATGAGGTGACGGACAGTCTGATCCATGCCGGCGCCATCAGGCCGTGCATCGTTGTGGGCATCTATAATACCGATGACCGCCTCACCGAGTATTTCCCCGCCAAAACGTGGCAGCACGTTGCCGAAGCCGACCGACAGAAAGCCAAGATCGATAAACTCACAGCCGATGCTTATTTGCAATTCATAGTCAAGGAGTTAAAGCCTTTTATTGATGAACGCTACAAACCCTTGACCAGCCGCGAACACACCTTCATGATGGGTTCCAGCATGGGCGGACTGATTTCGCTCTACGCCCTGTGTGAGTACCCGCAGGTGTTCGGCGGCGTGGCGTGCCTCTCGTCCCACCTGTCGATGGCGCACCTGCCTGATGGCGTTGACGGTGAGCCCTGGGCAACAGGTTTCCGCGACTATGTGGAGCAGCATCTGCCCGAGGCCAACGGTAGCCTCATCTATATGGACCACGGCACCAAGGACTTTGATGCCGACTATGGCAAGTATCAGGAACTGCTTGACAAGACCGTGCGCTCCAAAGGCTGGGACCAGCAGCACTACCGTAGCCTTGTGTTTGACGGCGACGGCCACAACGAGACCTGCTGGGCTGGGCGCCTGGATCAACCGCTTTTATTCTTGCTTGGGAAATAATACCGAAAAAACATGGATAGATTTATTACTGTTATCGGAGGCGTAAACATGGACATTGCTGCGGCATTGACGGCGCCATTTATCCCTGCCGACTCGGTGCCGGGCCAGGTGACCCTGGGATGCGGCGGTGTGGCACGCAATATCGGCCACAACCTGCGGCTGATGGGACATGAGGTGAAATTTGTCAGTGCCTTCGGTGGCGAGACCTTCGGCGAGATGTGCTGGCGTGAGTGCGAGGCTGTCGGGCTGGACCTCACATTGAGCGAGCGCTGCAAGGGAATGCGCAACGGCCTGTACCTGTGTGTCAACGACCAGACGGGCGACATGATTGCCGCTGTGGCCGATACCGACATCATCTCGCAAATCACCCCCGAATTTCTGGACGCGCGCATGGCCGACATCAATCGCTCGTCACTTGTGATAGCCGATACCAACATCTCGACCGAGGCGCTCCAATTCCTCATCGACCATTGCACCGCTCCGCTCATGGTTGACACCGTGAGCACCGCCAAGGCGCCCCGTGTCATCAAGGCGTTGCAACAGAGCGAGACACGACGTCTGCACAGCCTGAAACTCAACCTGATAGAAGCCCAGGCTGTTACCCACTGCAACACCGCCAGGGCTGCTGCCGACTACTTGACGGCACTGGGCGTCGAGCAGGTCTATATCACGATGGGCAGCGACGGGGTATATTGCAGCAACGGTTCGCTTCACCAGCAGTATAAGGCGATCCCCACCCGTGTCATCAATACGACTGGTGCCGGTGATGCCTTCATTGCCGGCGTGGCTCATGCCCAGATGCAGGGAACGCCCTTCCCCGAGTGCACCCTCACGGGCATGAGAGCAGCCCATGCCACCCTGCTATCCCTGCAGACCGTCAATCCCGACGTCAAGCAATATATCCAGCTCTAGACCATCTAAACAACTAACAACTAACAACTAACAACTAACAACTAGCGACTAGCAACTAATGACTAACAATATGAACAACTATCTTTCCATCTCACCCGAAGTGCAGCAGGCACTTGACGAGGGCCGCCCCGTAGTCGCCCTCGAGTCAACCATCATTTCCCACGGCATGCCTTACCCGCAGAACGTGGAGACAGCATTGCGTGTCGAGCAGACCATCCGTGACAACGGCGCCGTGCCCGCGACCATCGCCATCATCGGCGGCAAACTCAAAGCCGGCTGCACCCCCGACGAAATCGAATACCTGGGCCGCAAGGGGCAAGCCGTGACCAAGGCTTCACGCCGTGACCTGCCCGTGCTCATCGCCCGTGGCGAGGACGGTGCTACCACCGTGACCACGACGATGATCATCGCTGCGATGGCTGGTATCAAGGTGTTTGCCACTGGCGGCATCGGCGGCGTGCACCGCGGTGCCGAAACGACGATGGACATCAGTGCCGACCTCGAGGAACTCGCCATGACACCCGTGATGGTCATCTGTGCCGGTGCCAAGTCCATTCTGGACCTGGGCCTCACGCTGGAATACCTCGAGACCAAGGGCGTGCCCGTCATCGGTTATGGTACCGAAGAACTGCCCGCTTTCTATACCCGTCACAGCGGTTTCAAGGTGGATTACCGCATCGACACCCCCGAGGACCTCGCTGCCGCTTTCCGCGCCAAGCTGGATATGGGCTTACAGGGCGGTATGCTCGTTACCAACCCCATCCCTGAGGAATACTCCATGCCTGCCGATGTCATCAATCGCGCTATCGACGAGGCGATAGCCGAGGCCAATCGTCTGGGTATCCGCGGCAAGGAGACGACACCTTTCCTGCTCGCCAAGGTCAAGGACCTGACAGGTGGAGACAGCCTCGCCAGCAACATCCAATTGGTGCTCAACAATGCCCGTTTGGCAGCCAAAACCGCTGCTGCCCTGACCCGATAATTGCGCTTTTTGCTTTTTTTTGGAAAAATGATGTGTTAAACGAACTAAAATCAATACCTTTGCAGATTGTAATTAAACGAAGTTTAATAATGCTAAAATAGACCTACGATTATGAGATGTCAACATTGCGGACACGAAGTGCCCGACGGTTCAGTCTTCTGTAACCATTGTGGCTACCGCATGAGTCAGCAAGTAACGTGCAGCTACTGCCACGAACCCATGCCTTCAACATCAGTGTTTTGTCCACATTGCGGCAAGGCCGTTGACAATGCGATGAGTATTGCCAGCCAGGTGCCGCAGGTAGCTATGCAGGCCCAGCGTCCCGCTCCTACCTACAACGAGCAGCGCCGTGCCGCTGAGCAACAGGCAGCTAGACGTAAGGCGGCAAATGCCTGGGAACAGCCTGAGCCTGAACAGGATGATGATGACGATGATAATGGCGGTGGCGGCGGTTCCAACTTCAACCGCAACCTGATCATCTGCATTGTGGCGGCAGTGCTACTCATTGCCTTGTTGAGCCTGCTGCGTCATTGCAACAGCCAGGAGAATGACCGCTTGGAGGCACGCGCCGACAGTGCTGCGATGATTGCCGACAGCAGTCAGGAGCCGATGCAGATCCTCATTGCCGAGTTGAGCCGCAACGGCATGACCGATGACAAGGCCTATCCGGGCTGCGCCGTGAGGTTCAACAGCACCGACCCCGATACGCCCGAGCGCATCGTCGGTGTGACCTATAAGGAGGACACCGATCGTCCCTTTGTCAAGGTCTATACACTCACCCGTGACGGTGGCCAGTGGAAGGTCGAATTGGGACAGACCAAATACTATGACGGCCGCACCATCATGATGGATAACAGCTCGCTCATCGCCGATGCCATGAACGTGCCCCGTGCCGTGACCGTCGATGGCAAGTCGTGCCTGTACTTTGCCTTCCTCAATCATCTCAAGGGGGCTGGCGAGGGCAATAATGGTCGCGTGACGCTGGCGCTGTATGATGTCGATGCCAAGAAGATGACGACCTTGACCTATGACGGTCAGATCCGTTCTCGCACTGACGGTCGCCAGTATGTCTATAGCCGCGGTCCGCTCGAGAACACGAGCGGCACCGAACGCAGCTTCCTGCGCCAGGAGGCAGCAAGCCTGGGATGCATCAAGGTAGCCACCCAGGAGGAGATTGACGCCGAGGAAGAGGCCAAAGCCAAGGAAGAGGAAGAGAAGGCGCTCGCTGGCGAGGAGAATGCCGACGCCAAGTGGGAACACGACAATGCCGAGAACATGGATAAGCTCAAGGAAGGCGAGGAAGTGAAGATGAAGCCTACCCAGTATGACAAGCCCATCATCAACATGAAGGAAATCAAGGACAAGCTTGATAATGAACGTTATTTGGTTTTCTTGGATACTAAAGGTTCGGTGGTCGGCTTCAACAAGAGTTCCCGTAAGTACTTTACCATCTATGCCGGCAAGAACGGTGCGGCATCAAGTATCAGCTTTGCAGGTGATAACAACGTGCTCATCAAGACGCCTCATGGTTCCATCACCTATGACCTGGTGCATGACAAGGCTAAGTCCAACTAATTGATCAATCATGACACCCGAGAAACGGTATTATTTCTGGTTCTTCTTGAAACTGAACATCATTCTGGTGGGGCTGCTTGCTCTGCTATGGTGGCTCAATAATGTCGTCTTTACGGGATAATCTAGCAACTCTAGAAACCAACTGACAACTAAAAACTAAAATATGGTTGAAATCAGAGAAATCCAACCCACCAAGCGCAACTTGCTCAAGTTTGTGCGTTTCCCCATCGATGTCATCTACCGCGACAGCGAGTACTACGTTCCGCCGCTGGTCACCGATGAAGTGAACACCCTGCGCCCCGACAAGAACCCCGCATTTGATTTCTGCGAGGCCGCCTATTTCCTGGCTTACCGCAACGGGAAAATCGTGGGACGCATTGCCGGCATCATCAACAAGGTGGTCAACGAGCGCAACAACAAGAAAGAGGCCCGCTTCAGCTACATCGACTTCATTGACGATGCCGAGGTAGCCGACGCCCTCATCGATGCCGTGACCAAGTGGGCCAAGGGCAAAGGCATGGAACACCTAACAGGTCCCCTGGGCTTTACCGACATGGATCCCGAGGGTTTGCTCGTCGAGGGCTTTGACCGCATTGGCACCACAGGCGCCGTATACAGCCACGCCTATTATCACAAGCACTTGGAGCGCTTGGGCTTCGTCAAGGATGTGGACTGGCTGGAGTTCCTGATCACCATCCCCAAAGAAGTTCCCGAGAAGATGCACCGCATCGCCACCCTGATAAGTCAACGCATGAATGTGACGACCATCAAGTACACCGATCGCAAGCAACTGGTCAAGGACTACGGCGATGCCATTTTCAAACTTATCAATGTGGCCTATGACGAGTTGTTCGGCTACTCGCCGCTCACCGATAAGCAGATCAAGCATTATATCAAGATGTACTTGCCCTTCCTGCCTCTCGACGACCTGTCGATGGTCATCGACAAAGACACGCGCGAACTCGTCGGTGTGGGCATCACCATTCCCTCGATGTCCAAGGCGCTCATCAAGAGTCGTGGCCGCTTGTTCCCTATGGGCTGGAAATACTTGCTCAACGCTTTCAGGCATAACAATGTGGTGGACCTGATGCTTATTGCTGTCAAGCCCGAGCTCCAGAACAAGGGTGTGAACTCACTCATCTTCGATGACCTCATCCCCGTGTTCAACAAGCATGGCTACACCCATGCCGAGAGCAACCACGAGCTGGAACTCAACTCCAAGGTGCTCAAGCAATGGGAATACTTCGAGTATGACCAGCACAAGCGCCGCCGCGCCTATACTAAAGAAATTTGATTTGCACCAGAGCAAATCAAATTGATTAGTGGTGAGTGATTAGAGATTAGAGAATTAACTAAAAAACAATAATAAATATGAACGACAAGATTCAAGTTATTAGTAAATATGCCCTTGAGGGGCTGAATGCACAGGCGCTGAAGGAAACCGCCCTCGCTGCCAAGCAGACGTTGGAGAGCGGTAGCGGTGCCGGTAACGATTTCCTGGGCTGGTTGCACCTGCCCAGCAGCATCGACGAGCAGCAGTTCCAGGCGATTGAGCAGAGTGCTGCCCAGTTGCGCAGCGAGTGCGAGTATGTCATCAGCATCGGTATCGGCGGCAGCTACCTGGGTGGCAAGGCCGTGATCGAGGCATTGAGCAACCACTTTGCTGCCTATAGGCAGGATGGTGGTCCCAAGGTCCTGTTTGCTGGTAGCAACATCGGTGAGGATTACCTCTATGACATGATGGACCTGGTGCGCGGACACAAGTTCGGCATCATCGTCATCTCCAAGTCGGGTACCACGACCGAGCCCGCTATTGCCTTCCGCCTGTTCAAGGAGATGCTCGAGAAGCAGGAGGGTAAGGAGTTTGCCCAGCGCAACATCGTCGCTATCACCGACGCCCGTCGCGGTGCGCTGCGAGGCTTGGCGACCCAGGAGGGCTATGCCACCTTTGTCATCCCCGACAATGTGGGCGGCCGTTTCTCGGTACTCACGCCTGTAGGTCTGTTGCCCATCGCCGTGGCTGGTTTTGATATCCGTGCCCTGGTGGCCGGTGCTGTCGAGATGGAGCAGGGTGGGGACGAGCAGGTACTCGACTATGCCATCGCCCGCAATGCCCTCTATCAGGATGGCAAGAAGATTGAAATCCTGGCCAACTTCACCCCGCGTCTGCACTTCCTCGCCGAGTGGTGGAAGCAGCTCTACGGTGAGAGCGAGGGCAAGGACCACAAGGGTATCTTCCCCGCAAGCGTGGACTTCACCACCGACCTGCACAGCATGGGTCAGATGATTCAGGACGGCGAGCGCACGCTCTTTGAGACCGTGCTCAGCGTGGGTGACCAGCAGCATGAGGTCATCATCCCCACCGATGCCGAAGACCTGGACGGCCTGAACTACATCGCCGGCAAGAACGTGGATTATGTCAACAAGATGGCCGAACTGGGAACCCGTCTGGCACATATGGATGGCGGCGTGCCCAACCTGATCATCACCATCCCTGCGCTGACCGAGCGCTACGTGGGCCAGCTGATTTACTTCTTTGAGAAAGCCTGTGGCGTGAGTGGCTATATGCTGGGTGTGAACCCGTTTGACCAGCCCGGCGTCGAGGCCTACAAGAAGAACATGTTCGCCCTGCTCGAGAAGCCCGGCCACGAGGAAGCCACTGCTGCCATCAAAGCAAGACTCAAACAATAACAAATAATCAATTAACGCCTAATAATCAAACAACATGAACAACAATAAACAACACAAACAACCAATCCTATATTGTTGTTAACGTTGTTCAGCGTTGTTAAAGTTGTTTGATTTAGCTAGCGACTAGTGACTAAAAAACTAAATAAAAAATGATTTATCCGATTCTTTCGGCCGAGGAAGCCGCCGAATTTGTACAAAATGGCTTCACAGTAGGTGTTTCGGGCTTTACATCACCCGGTTGCCCTCAAGCAGTTCCCGTTGCCATCGCCGAGCGCGCCAAGCGCGAGCATGAGGCAGGCCGCGAGTTTAAGATCAACCTCTTCTCTGGCGCATCGACCAGCGACCACATCGATGGTGAGCTGACGCGTGCCGACGCCCTGAACTTCCGCACCCCTTACCAGTCACACCCCGACATGCGCAAGGCCATCAACGCCAATGCCATCCACTATAACGACCGCCACCTGAGCGAGCTGGCTCAGGAGTTCCGCTATGGCTTCTACGGCAAGATGGACATCGCCA
>Ga0310697_10001006_pt1 | contig 34726 bp, 34 predicted proteins | sample 172DNAGHGlowgp2_FD_203883 | JGI IMG/M metagenome (GOLD analysis project Ga0310697, IMG submission 203883) | Sheep rumen microbial communities from Palmerston North, Manawatu-Wanganui, New Zealand - 1728 DNA GHGlow gp2 (v2) (version 2) | ecosystem: Host-associated > Mammals > Digestive system >... | reverse complement strand
AAAGATGTCCAATATGAAGACCCCAGATGGGGCAGTGAACAAACTTTGGAAGAAGGAAGAGCCATTTCCGTCATGGATGATGGTGATGGTTTTTACTCATGGTGGATTTATCCAGCAGCCAAGGTGGATTTGGACAAGGAGAATCTCCACATACCAGGAACCGTGCAAGGCGAGAAATGCATCATTATCAACGGCACAAACGTGAGATTCCGTGAGAAGCCATCCACGCAGTCGGGTATTCTGTGCTACAATACCGACAGTGGTGCCTCATATTATTCCATCGAATTTGTGAAACAAGCATCCACTCAACGTCATATGACTGTTGAAGGTCAACCTGTTTATTGGGACCCCTACTATCTTCCCAAAGGCACACGCTTACCTTACAAGGGCAAGGAGGGCGATTTCTACAAGACAGAGTTCAATGGCTTCACCCTCTACATATCCGCTCTTTACAGTTACGTGAAATAGGATAAGAACATGAAAAACAGAATGCCCGCCAGTGATGTGACTCTGGTGGGCATTCTTTTGCAGAAGATGCTTTTTCGTAGATGAAGTAGTTGGCCCATTCTCGTTTCATACTTACTGTCGTTGATATTTGATTTTGAAGTAATCTAACAGGACTTTGTAGTTGTCCTGAGCTGTGAGACAGGTATCTGCTAGGTAGCCGTTGATGTGCCCCCATTCGCGAAGTCCGTGATAGTAGAATAGTTTGAGGGCATCGGTAATGATGAACGGCACGATGCCGTTTGTTAAACACTCTTTGAACATCAGCAGTCGACCTACGCGGCCGTTGCCGTCTTGGAAAGGGTGAATGGCCTCGAAGTGCACATGAAAGTCGAGGATACATTCAAAGCAATGGGTCTTCTGGCTATTGTAGTTTTCCAGAAGTGCCTTCATCTCTTGATGTACATCTTCAGGTAGGGTGGTTTCCATACCGCCTACCTCGTTAGGCAGGCGTTTGTATTCTCCAATGGCAAACCAGTCTTTCCTGCTATCGGATGTGCCCGTCTTTAACAACAAGTGCAACTGTTTGATGAACTCTTCCGTCAGTTTTTCCTCCGCATGTTCAATGATATAGTCAATGCAGCGGAAGTGATTGATAGTTTCCACAATGTCGTCCACGTTGACAGCCTCATCTGTTATTCCAATGGTATTCGTTTCGAAGATAAAACGTGTCTGGTCGTGGGTCAGACGGCTACCCTCTATATGATTCGAGTTATAAGTCAGGTCAATTTGAGTGCGGTGGTAGATGCCCCCTTTCATTCTGCTGGCCATTTGTTCTCTGAGCGCACTTAGTAGTGGCGAAACCTTTGTCCTTAACGTTTTCCGTTCAGGTAAGGTTGCATCAGCAGGAATATTCCATGTCTTTCCTGTCAAGAATGCTCCATCTATCTTCCCGTTGGCACAATAGTTGCGTGCTGTACGTTCTGAGATGCCGTACTTTTCTGCAAATTGTCTGACTGATATAAACTTCATCTTTTATGCTATCGGCAAATTTTCCCACCGATTTCACCTACAAAGATACCAATTTTTGCCGATACCGGCAAGATTCTTGCAAAAAAGTTATATTTCCCTATCTTTCCCCTCACTCCACCCACGATTCTCTATCCAAACTGCGGTAGCCGACGGCTTCGGCGACGTGGTGGCGCTCGATGTTCTCACAGCCAGCGAGGTCGGCGATGGTGCGGGCGACCTTGAGGATGCGCTCGTAGGCTCGGGCGGAGAGATTGAGGCGCGTCATTGCACGTATCAGCAATTCGTTGCTGGGTGCGTCCAATTGAGCGTATTTGTGCAGGAGGGTGGAGTTCATCTGGGCGTTGCAATGGATGCCCTTGACGCCCTTGAAACGCTCTTCCTGAATATGACGAGCCTTGATGACACGCTCACGGATGGTGGCAGATGATTCTCCCTTCGGTGCGTTCGAAAGCTGTTCAAAGGGCACACTCGCGACTTCCACATGCAGGTCTATCCAACCGAAGACTTTAGGGCCTGGAAATCTTATTGAGGATTGCTAATTGCTGCCTTGAATCTTATCCCTCGTCTTATTTTGATTCTCTTCAAAGTCCGTTGTGGAGTTGTTTTCGAAGAGGTCGCGGTAAGGAAAGAGGTAGATGCGGGGAGTAAACTCGATGTCGTGCATTGTCCCGACTAAACCCTCTACCTTGACAAGAGGTTGAACGGCTACCTGATCCCACTCCCAATCAGTCCATTCTTTCAGGTTCTCCTCGCATTCCTCGAAAGTTGGACAATTATGTTGCCACTCCTCGTCTTGTTCATAGCTTTCCTTAATCCGTTCGAGGGAAATCGGGCCAAGCAAAATGGCAGGTACAACAACGTTGTAACCACCATAAAAGAGGGCAAGCACCTTTTCGCCTTTGGTGAATGTACATGGCTCTTGATAATGTTCCTCTTGGGGACGGTGGCCACCGTATTTGTATTCGGACAGCGGATGACGTTCTGCATCAAGGATTTGAACACGGAAAGGCCACATATCCTCTTCTTCCATCACCTCGTAGCCTATCAATGTTTGTGGGCTGTACCTTGTATGGGTGACCATCATCTTCGCATCCTCGAAGTTCTTGAAATTGCCGAGACAAGGGTCATCAAGTGTGTACTGCTTCTTCACACACAGGATTTTGGCACTGCAAGCATCAAATACATTTCCTGATATGGGTGAAATGGATTCCCCATCATTGAGTACAGTGACAGGAAACTCGTCGCAGAAATGATTGGCAAATGCCTCGGGGTTGTCCGTATGGATGGGGATGATAGTTTTGGGATTTAGTAAGCGGAAGAATTCGCGCAGACTTTTCATATCACAATGTCCGCTGGTATGCATGTATTCATAATCTGTGCCTAAAGATTGGCTGAGGCATGGGTTGTATGATTCACGACTTTTTTCCACATATCCTTCCCACATTGAGAGGATTTTATGCTTCTCGCCTGGAAGTCTCTCTATTAAGTTGTCGAAGCGAGGATTGGCACGCGCAATCAACACATAGCCCTTCTGTTCCAAGAGATAGCGAAACTTATCGTTAATGCGGAACTCTTCATCTTCATATAGTAAAGTCATAGGGGGGTATTTCTCATCGTAGCAGTATAACTTCGACTTCCCCCATATTGAATCACGCTGCGTTACCACATCCATCATGCGCTTCTGATAAGCATCAACGATGAACGGTCGTCCAGCCCTGAGTGCTGCATGATAAAGACCGAAAAGACGGTCGATGTTTGCCGATGACAGATAGACGATGTTTCCCTTGTGCTTGCGGAACTTGCCTTCAAACTGACGTTGTAATTCCGGCTCAGTCACATTGGTGGCATCGGGGCGAAGGATGTTCGTCCCTTCGCACACCATATAATCCACTCTGCCGATAAACTTTTCAATGACATTTGGAAGTACTTTGCCACGGAAGCCGTGGGTACGGAAGTCCCCAGCGTGGAATACAGACACTTCATTCGCTTCAATCTTGAAAGCGTATGCATCAAAAGCTGAATGGTCGATAGTGACAGGCATAATCTTGAAAGGGCCAAAGGTGAAATCCTTTCCTGGCTCGAAAGTGTTCATCTGTTGCAGCCGCTCAAGCATCTGTTTCTGTGCGTCATCCACAGATTTGAGATGTTCGGACAGCGTCATTTGAAGCTCGCATCCCACCTTTCCCATATAGATTGGCAACTCCTTTGGCAGTTCTGTGATGCAGCCGATATGGTCACCGTGATAATGGGTGATGAGCAATGCGCTTTTCGATAGGTCGCCGTGCGTCAGCCCCTCCACTTTCAGCGACTCAGATTTCTTAGTGCCAGGCAATTCTTCGCCGTAATCAACGAATAAATGCCAGCCGTTGCTCTCGTATTCTGTGACACATCCGCCTATCTGATGTGTGCCGCGATGAATGGTTATCTTCATAATTCTTGCTGATATTGATAAGTGAACCTAATATTTTCGGCCTTTAGTCTCTCACTTTCATTAATGAAATCTAATAGTTTAATTATGATAGAAGCCTTTTCCAATTCCTTCCTTTTATAACCTCCAAAGAAGAGAGGATGAAGTGACGGAGAAAGAAATACTCCTTTTACATTCGATATTTTGCGCTTCTGATACGCATCGTATAGAAGGCTAAAAGAACGAATATCATCATATTCTCTGTTTTTCTCATAATTGATACGATGCTTCATAAGGTCGTTCAGAATATTTACATAAAAGAATAATTCAGTTATTATACCGACTTTTTTGTTTGAAGCAATTTTCAGCTCATAAATATTCAGAACGTTACCATCAATACCCCATAAATCTATAGCACCACTGTTCATAATTTGTTTAGAGGATTCAACTTTAGTGTCAAAAACACCAACAGGTAGCTGATGATCATTGATACAGAGAAAAGGAGGCTTAATATCAACAAGTGCCCTTTCGAACTGAGCTTCTTTATGACTTGCCACTTTTACATCAGAATCACTACCAGGAGTGTTTAAAACAAAGCCTTTTGTTGAGTAGCCTTCTAAAGAATAGTTGGAAATATATCGCGCCCACTTATAAGTATTTACAAAAATATGTAACCTATATATGAACCTTTGATAGTGCATGTATTCTGCCTTTGAGTAATCGTCTCTGCTAATGGGAGAGAAAATGACATACACAAGATTTATATATTGAGAAAGCCAGTATTTGATTAGGATTGCCCATCCTTCAAATGCTGCGCAATCGTCCTGCATATTTGAGATTAATCCTTTAGGAGTCATTGTAATATACAAGTCCCCATTCTTGATTTCGAACTGAATGTTTTCTGGCAATTTCTTTACGCTTGTTGCCTGACTGAGTTCCACCAACATCTCCAAAATATTATTCATACTACTTATGTTTTAGAATTTTTAAAGCTAAATCTGTATCTTTCTTGGTAATTCCAAACTGTTTGGCAAAGATACAATAAGTTTATGAGATTATGCAAAAAAGAGAAAAAGAAAGTGCATGAATGTGTGTCGCTCCTTCATTTGCAATGGCCATAAGGACAAATCCACTCAACAATAATTCATCCCTCACTCTACCCACGATTCTCGGTCAAGGCTTCGGTAACCGACGGCTTCTGCGACGTGTTGGCGCTCTATGCGGTCGCTGCCGGCGAGGTCGGCGATGGTGCGGGCGACCTTGATGATGCGCTCGTAGGCACGGGCGGAGAGGTTGAGGTGGGTCATGGCACGCTGCAGCATCTCATTGCTTGGAGCGTCGAGCTGGGCGTACTTGTGCAGGAGGGTGGAATTCATTTGGGCGTTGCAGTGGATGCCCTTGACGCCCTTGTACCGCTCCTCCTGAATCTGCCGCGCTTTGATGACACGCTCACGGATAGTGGCCGACGACTCACCCTTAGGTGCACTCGAAAGCTGTTCAAAGGGCACACTCGCGACTTCCACATGCAGATCTATCCAACCGAAGACTTTAGGGCCCGAAAATCTTATTTAAGTTAATATAATAAATACACTCAATTAGATTTCCAACTCCCTCAAAAGGTCGGTTAGTATATAACGGTCGCTCTGTAATTGTAAACCACTTTCTGGATTAGAGAGAAGTTCAAAGGTATGTGAGTTATATAGGATATCTAACGCACGTATTGAATCAATGTTCAGACAATCTGCAAGCATGGTTGCTATACGCGCTGTTTTACGCCAAAGCACTTGATCTCTCATTTTGCACCTCCTTCCATAGTGACATTTTCTGTTGTGATATAATGTAGGCAGCGATCCACGATTTCCTGACTCCTTATGCACATTTGGTGAGTGGGCTTTGCGAAACGTAATTGACCAATGGCTTGCTCAGCAGTGATACGCCCTGAATAATAGTCTTCTACCGTATCGATGACTTGATCGTTCGCAACTCCACCCTCGATAATGTCATAATCAAACCAAGGTTCCTCACCACGACGGCTGCTCACAATAAAGTCGAGCCATTCCTGGTCGTAATGCTCCAATCGCAAGATTCGAGTTCCGGCTGGTAATGAATCTTGGTCAAATGTATAAGAAGATATTACTGGTGTATTTACAGCGCGGATAACACACACTCGTCGAGCCCAACGTTCGGCCTGTTCATGCAATTTGGTAACATAGAAACCAGGACCAAAGTCCAATTCTCTTCGACCCACCCCAGTAAGTGGATTGGGAATACTCAAATATGAGCCATGATAGAGTGTCATCATTCTGCACCTCCTTCCTTTGCATCCCAGTTTCGCAAGGCTTCTTTCACATTCCAAATAACTCCTTCAATACTCTCAGCGTGAAGTGTGTCATAGCAATCGAACAAAAGCCGTTTAACCAGTCCGTGATGTTTCAGACGGTTGTGCAACTCTGTGGCCGTAATGCCCATATCTTTTGCTGTTGCCCCAATAGCCAATGTTGCGAATTGTGTTTTGTTATTGGTCAATGCGTCCATATCTGTGCTTGATTGCGTCTTACTTGCAAAAATAAGCAATTCTTTTGAATTTACTATTGGAATCATGAAAAAGATTTCACTCCACCCACGACTCTCTAACGAGGGAATGGTATCCATTCTCTATTTGTGTTGTTTAATCTTGGTAAATATTCCAAGAGATACAATTCAGAGCACCTCCGCCATACTTTCCGTTTGCTTTTACTATAGATAACAAAGGAACAGGTATAATCTCATAATCACTATAAATATCTGAAAGTTGCTTAATCGCCAATTCATCTTCCTCTTTTTCCACCGTTGGCATGAGAATCTTATTTCCAACTTGTAGGAAATTCAGGTAAGCCCAGTCATTTATCCCATGATACTTCACGTCATAGTGTAACTCATTAAATCCGATATGTTTATCCCTCAAAACTTTCTTTATCTCGTCTAATAGCCATTTGTCGCTTGGATGATCACAGAAGTTGTTTAGAAGAACATAGTCCTTATCAATAAACCTAACCATTCCATCAGCATGGCCACAGAAATCCCATCCATCGTTATAATTCCAAGGGATGATGATAATGTCCCCAAACAATCGTTCCAGCTCTTCTTTTACTTGTCTCTCCGTAAGACTAGGATTCTCTTTGAATATTTTATTCGTCATTATAACCTTATCAGAACACTTAATCACATTACCGCCATCGATTATCAGTTTTGTATCAACTATTTCTGACATAGGCGGTAGATTAGGTATATTCGACCATTTAGTAATGCTTTTCTTATCATCTTCTGACTGCAAATAGTCAGGATTATATACATAACTAACGAACTTGTCCTTCTCAACTTGAATAGGCATATAGTCTCTTGCCCACTTGTCATTAGTATTTTCAAGAAGGTCGAAATCTATGTTAGCTTCGACAAGAATTCTCCTAAGTTCTTTCCAGCACTTATACCATGTGAGTCTTTTGCTGAAATATACTTTGTTTGTTTCATTATCTGTAATCATAACACTATTATGTAAAAAAGTTTCTTAACTCTTGGCTAATAATATCAAAGCCAGTATCTATTTCTTAGATATTCTTTCAGTTCTTTAAAAGCTTCGGGAAGGTTTTCCATAAGTATATCAGGGGAAATAAGAACATACTTTGTTGGATCTGTTAGTTGGTTCTTCCAAGTTGAATACATGTCTAATCCACTGCATTTGTATTTTTTGTCCCTCAATTGAGTATTCTTTATTGGTACAACGTGTACATTGATATAATCATCTGCTTTGATGATTTCGTCTTTTTGATATCTAACCATTTGCTCAGCCCAAAGTGTTTGTCTCATTAACTGATAAAATGGTTCAAAGAAATAGATAGAGTTTCTATAGTTTTCTTTATTCTTCAATTGTGTTGAATTTTGAATCAGATTGGCATCTACCACATTGTAGGATCCACAGTATCTGTTCAATCGAGTGTCACCACAATTACCTTTAGAGGAATTCATGGATTTATCATCATTACCATATTTCTCAACATACTTCCACTCTAAGGTAAGCAAAATACGCTTTTCCTTTTTTGTCGCTAAAATAACAGCATCTATAGAGGTGCATTGACTCCCTCTAGTCAGTTTTTTACTTTTGCCTTTCTTCTCGTTTAAGTGGTCTGTTTTACTAACAACCTCAAATGAAATATAACCCTGCCATTTTGGTTTGTCATTTGTTAATATTTCAACACCATCAAATTCGTTATTAATCTTACGAACTATGGCAAGTACAGCATCATAGTCTCTTCTTATTGCATATAGGTGATTGAGGCAAGCTATTTGTGAAGAAAGTGTATGTCCTGTAGGGCTTTGACCTTTCCACCATCCAATTTCGTTGTCCTTAAAATATTCAAGAATGTCTTCTTTCTCAATTTGTTCTGCAAAATTATTATTATTGTCTTTGAGAACAAACTCATATTCTTTATTATTAAATTTGCCACCTAATAGCTCGGTCTTGAATATTACCTTTTGTTTCTCTATTTGTGATTTTCTATAGTCCATATGATTACTTTCTTAATGTGAGTTCAATGTAAGAAAAGAGTTCAAATTGTAGGAATGGATATATCCAAAATAAAGACTCTATTACAATATATTAAACTGTATCAGACTCTTTAACTATTGCTATCCTTAATATGAAATCTGCTCCCATTCGCAAAACAATTCGACATCCATTAGACAATTTCTTGAATTTGACACTTTGCGCAAGAACTCTATATAAATCTCTGGCAACAGCACTTCCTTCAATATTGTTGATAGGTTCTCCGTTGACCAAATCTAACCTGAAACCATATTTGCTGCGATTACCGACTTCTTTAAACCAATCTTCATCTCCGCTCATATCTACATAACCAGTACTCTCGCCTTCTTCTATCACATCAAGAATGTCTTGCAGGGCATCCTCCCAAATTTCTTCGTATAAATGTTGTTTCTTCATATTATCTTTTTATATTATCCTAAATTCCGCTGCCCTTGATTTACTGTTTGATTATAAGTCCTTGGACAACAAAAAGTGGTCAAGGAAATTGCATTGTATTATTTTCACTTAACTTAGTGCTGCAATTCAAGACAAGCAAAAATCATCAATGCAGTCGGCAGGCAAAGGGTTGGTCGTCGTTCTGTCATAGGCTGGAACTTCTTCGCCAAGTTTCTATTTCATTCGCCACCATCTGAAGTCGTCTCCGTTTCTCGGCCTCGGCCTTTGCACTCGACTTGCGTGCAGCCTTGACAACTTCCTCCATCAGTTCCCTCAGCATCTCGTCGGTGGGTTCCTCTAAAGAAGTCAGTCTGTATTGTTTGTGAGTTGTTGTCATATCGTTGATATTTTAATTCCTCGGCAAATATACGAAAAGTTTCAGAAAAACTGTAGTAAATAAAAAGGAAAATGCTCATTCCGGTTTTCAGTCATCCTCTTGTTGAACTAACAAATAATAATTGCGAGTTTGTTCAGACTTTTGCTCACCTAAAAATCTCCTGTGTGATAGAAATCTTCCTTTATTTCACTCCACCCAAGATTCTCTGTCGAGGCTTCGGTAGCCCACTGCTTCGGCGACGTGGTGGCGCTGGATATTCTCCTCACCGGCAAGGTCGGCGATGGTGCGGGCGACCTTGATGATGCGCTCGTAGGCCCGGGCGGAGAGGTTGAGGTGGGTCATGGCACGTTGTAGCATCTCGTTGCTGGGTGCGTCAAGTTGGGCGTATTTGTGCAGGAGGGTGGAATTCATTTGGGCGTTGCAGTGGATGCCCTTGATGCCCTTGTACCGCTCCTCCTGAATCTGCCGCGCCTTGATGACCCGCTCGCGGATGGTGGCCGACGACTCACCCTTCGGTGCACTCGAAAGTTGTTCAAAAGGCACACTCGCGACTTCTACATGCAGATCGATGCGGTCCAGAAGTGGACCACTGATGCGATTTAAATAGCGTTGGATCTGGCCTGGGGTACAGGTACATGGATGGGTGGGATGATGGTGGTAGCCACAAGGACATGGGTTCATTGAGGCGACCAACATGAAAGAACAAGGTAAGGTCAGGTTGTAGCGGGCGCGTGAGATGGTGATGACGCGGTCCTCAAGGGGTTGGCGCAGGGTCTCCAAAACCGAACGCGAGAACTCGGGGAACTCATCAAGAAAAAGCACTCCGTTGTGCGCTAAACAGATTTCCCCAGGCATGAAGGTCGAACCGCCCCCGACAAGGGCAACAGCGAAAATATACGATTCGGTGGTAATTAAATACCAATTTGCAATCTCTACCATACACTATTCTTTTGATGTAGCATCGATCCGGCAGCAATGACGTTAACCATACAGTCTTCCCTGTTGTCGCTCGGCTGGTGTTCTGTGCCAAACATGCCAAACCTCTATATTATCGATATAGGTCTAATGCCATGGTACAAAGTTAGCACTATTTTTCGTATTATTATAGTTTGGTAATGCTTATTTGTCGAAACATTGTCTATAACTAGGTTTTTGTTATTTAGTCATTCCCCCGATTATTTGCTTATGTACAATTGGTGCAACCTCCAGTTCCCTAACTTGATGGAGTAATCCACTTCATCCTCCTGCCCATATGCCATGACTATTTAGGTTGTTTGATTGCCATTATTTCGTTAGTTGGCCAACTAACAAGCAAAACTCTCCAATAACCACCTTTTTATCAATTTTTTGTATTTAATTACTTGATTATCAGCAGATAAAACTGATTTTCAAGTAGGCATATCATTTTCTGCTCAACTAACCACTCTACTAATGATTTATTAGTACAATAAATGTGTGCTAAACAACTAAAAATCAGGTATATACATTTGTTTATAGGCTTTTTTAGGAGTAATTTTGCACCATGAAAAATGTAAAATTACAAGATATGCTCAAGAGAGAAGACTATATACTGAGGAAGGCAAGACTCGCCGCCGATCTGGGAAGGCTTGATCTTTTTCCTCAGATAGAAGAAGAGTTTGAACTTGTAAGCAAAGAGATCGCTCTCTTTTTAGAAGAAGAGGAACGAGAACGTAAGAACAAGCAAATGAAAAGTAAAACAAGAAGGACAAACAGACCACCGCCTACATAGCTTGCGGTCAAGAACGGGGATATGACCAGGCCCCCGTGAGAATAGTCTGGCGAGTAACGGGAGGCGCTTCAGACCTTCCACAATTAAATAAATAGTAATTATGCTAAAGAATAACATGACCAGCGTGCCTCAGGGAGGTGCAACGGAACAGCCCGCAAACATCGGTGGCAGCAAGGGCGAAGACAGCGGCCACAAGACTATCTCCACTGAGCAGGAGGACAATGCTCAGGCAGGTGCAGCTGCTGGTACTGTACAAACCTTCAAGCCAGTTTACAGTGATAAGGAACTCTTGAAACTCAATGCGATCACAGCGGTTTCAGTAGATGAGATAGAAAGAGTCATTAATGACCCTACTATCGAAGCGGTGCCTTACGCTGGCGGAGCAAACTGTGTGGTGGATCTCCGAAAGGTCGCCGACAAGCTCTACACCCCTCAAGTGAACCGTACTCATGGAAAGGATGAGGTGAGTACTGGCGAGAGTCTCCGAACCTACGGCAGCCAGCATCCGCTACTTATCATCACCGTCAAGATGGCAGAAGCCGCCGGTCTGGTTCCTGTGAGATTCGGGAAAGACCCACACAAGGACGAACCTATATCGGAAGATGGATTTGTACTCATGGATGGAAACGGACGTATCAACTACCTTTTGGGTGTTGAGGTTGAGAACTGGCCTGAGATCTACGGCGTTTTCCCGAGCAAGGATGCAGCGGGTTACTACAACCTGAACAAGAGCTTCGACATCATTAATACCCAGGTAAGTGTGTGGAAGACCCAAGACATGGTTCAGAAGCGCCAGCTAATGGATGCAGAGGATGCCCATCCAGGTTGGGGAAAGATTGAGGACCTTATCAAGAAAGGTTACAGGTACCAGTCCGCTTGCCAACTGGTCACTCTCGGTACTGACCGTATTAAAAAGACTGCCGTGATTGATGGTGACGCAGAAAGCATCTTCATTCACTATGAGAGCGCTATGAAAATCTTACCGAAGCTCCAGAGCCGTTTCGGAGAGGACTACGACACCTTGAAGACGAAGGAGTTCACAATGACGATTTCTAAGCTCTGGCTGGAACTCCAGAAGAAGTCGGGTGACGAAAAGGCAACTGAGGTTTTTCTTAAGTTCCTCGATGGGCTGAGCGATGATGTGGTAACGAAAATCAATAACGCCAAAACAAGCAGAAAAGCCTTGAAGGGTATTATACGAAAGGATATCATCGATACTGAATTCAAGAAGTTCAACAAAGCGAGGGTAGCCAATCAGAAGAAAGGCGCTGCCAATGCGGCCAGTGTACCAGAGCAGTCTGCTTCTTGGAGCCACTTCGAGAACAGCAAAGAAGAGGGTTACAAGAAGAGCGAGGAAGTACAGTAATGAAATGAACCAAAGGAGGCCGGGGTTAACTCCTCGGTCTCCCCTCAAGAGCGAAAATATGACAGATTTGGATATATTTAATTGGTTAAAAGACCTGGGCCTTTCAACAGAGGCGGCGAGAAGCGCTTTGTTGCTGGAATCGTCCGAGGGAGTCCGCAAGGAGAGCGACGAACGGACAACACTCGTTTATGACCTGATTACCGCAGTTATGGAAGCCTTTGGATTTGACGGCACGCACACCTCGGAGTTGCCCCCAGAACTTAAGGGTACAAAAGTGTGGGGACCCATTCTGAGTGAGATCAGAAGCTCCAGCGACTTTAACAGGGATGTTGCTGAAATAACCCATAAATATCAAAACATGACAGCCAAGGACTACTGCCAACTCGTTTCAGACATGAAAGTGACGACCCTTAACGACGTTGTAAGAGACACGACCATCAAGCCGCCTGTGGAGGTGTTCGGCCACTTCATCCACAAGGGCAATATTGGTCTGCTATTCGGAGAGTCAAATGCCGGTAAGAGCGTACTTGCATACGAGATGGGCCTACACTACTTATCTTCCAATCCGACTTTGGAGAACGAGCAGCTGGGGTGCGGCGGTACGAACAGCAAGCGTATGGTGATTTATTATGATTTTGAGATGAACTTGTCACAAGTGCATAACAGGTATATGGGCGGCGTCGGCAAAATGGATGGATGTGAGAGCTTCATCTTACCGGACACGTCCTCAATCCAATCGGCAAAAGAGCTGCTACATGATCTCAGGTCCAAGATCAATAGGCGTTTTGATTCCCTGTGTGTCATAGATAACATAACCAAACTGGATGGATTCAGCAGCGAGAGAATGGTCCGTTTCATAATATCAGAGATGAAGCAGCTGGTCAAGGCTTTTCCTAATGTCACTATTCTCATGCTCACCCACATAAGGAATAAGAAGAAATACTCTCCAATTGAGTTGGGTGACGTGAAGGGCGTTAAGGTTATTGCAAGTCTTGTTGATGCCGTGTTCGCTCTTGGTAACTCGAGAATGGACGAAGGTGTCACGTATGTAAAGCACCTCAAATCGAGGGACTCCAAGAAATACGACTACGTTGCAAGATTTGACCTCGTAATGAACGGGTATCTCCAATTACAGTTTATCTCCTGGGATGAAGAGGAGTTACATGTAAACGGCTTGTCTTCAAATAAGGCGGCTGTCAGTACCGTCACGAACGATGAAGTTTTGAGATTGTTGGATATGAATTATACAGTCCAGCAGATAGCAAAAACACTTAGAATTTCAATGAACAGGGTTATGAAGATCATAAAGAGTAGTATGAATAGCACAACCCCGTAAGCAAGGTATTATGAACATAGAATTTAACAACAGAGAGAAGGAACCAGCCATGAGCGACGTTCCGCAAGAGCCAGCCGTAAGCGAAAAAGAAGAGTGGCTGGAGGGTCGCATCCCGCCCGAGATAGAGGATGAAGAGTTAGAAAGGCTCATACCCCCCGATGGCTTCTGGGAGGCTTTCGAGTGACAATTAGAGCAGATTAAGAGCATTATGAAAACACGCTTAAACGACATCAGAGGGTCGCCTGTGTCCCAGGATTAGTTGAGTAAGAGAAGAAGACCGCAGATGAGACATGGCGGTCGGCAGAGAGGGGTCGTTGCCCGGGATTCCCCATCAGAAAAACCAGGGTAAGTGATATGGGGTCGCTTTAGAATCCCTGAAACTTTTTATTTTTTATAAAATATGGTAACATATAAAAATCAAAGAATTAAGACCGCAATCATTCCGCAAGGGACAAAAGAGATTAAAGAGTTAAGTTTCCATATTCAAGAGCAACTCCAGAGAGTTGTGATCCCTGATACAGTGGAGACTATTGGTGATTATGCCTTCTCAGGTTGTCATGCACTTACGAGCGTCAACTTTCCAAGTTCTGTGAAGAAGATCGGACACGGCGCCTTTCTGTTCTGTAAGAGTTTAACAGGTATCGACCTCGATTCCGTGGAGAGCTTAGGAGAAGTGAATTTCAAGCCTTGTTCAGGCATCATGTTCGGTAGTGGCAGTCGTATAGATAAGTTTCTACGTGTAGGTGCATTCAGCATGTGCGAGAACCTTAAGAGTGTGACTTTGGGCAGTGGCTTGAAGATCATTGGCGACGGCACTTTCTTCCACTGCGAGAAACTCCAAGGCGTGGTTCTACCTGTTTCAGTGGAGAAGATCGGTATTAACGCATTTTATAGCACGAGCCTCAGAAGCATAGTCATCCCCGACTCGGTGACGGAGATAGGGGACAGGGCATTTGCCGACTGTGAGAAGCTGGGTAGTGTGGTTATCGGATCAAGAGTCGAGATTATAGGTGATTATGCCTTCTTTGGTACGTCCCTGACAAAGTTGGAAATCCCTGCCAGTGTGAAGGAAGTCGGTGTTTACGCGTTCTCTGGAACAGGTTTGGAAAGTATCTCTGTAGATTGTGCCAACACTACATACGACTCTAGAGATAACTGCAATGCAATCATTGAGACTGCTACGAACACCTTGGTTGTTGGATGTAAGAACACCATTATCCCCTATGGAGTTAGGGCAATAGACTATGGGGCCTTTTCCTGTTGCAGAGGTCTTAGGATTATAGTGATTCCTGACTCGGTGAAACTCATTGGATGGGACGTGTTCTATGGTTGCTCAGGCCTTACGAGCATAGAAATACCAAACTCCGTAGAAGAAATCGATGATGGAGCTTTTAGTGGTTGCTCAGGCCTTACGAGCATAGAGTTTCCAAACTCCGTTACCAGAATCGGAAGCGGAGCATTCTCTGGCTGCACAAGTCTTGAGAGCGTGGATATACCCAAATCCGTTCAGTTCATTGGAGATGGTGCTTTCGACTGCTGCGACAAGTTGGAGGTAGTTCGTATAGACTCGACCTCTCCGCTGCTCAACGACGAGGAGTTCTTGGGGATGCTGCCCGAAGGATGTATGATTGTGAAGTACTAAGCTAATCCACTAGAGACCGCTATGAACATCAGACCACCGCCCACACAACCCATCAGCAAGAGGCAACCGGCACCTTTGTAGAGGCATCAGGTGAAGACAACAGCTCGGTTGCTCAACTTTAGAAAATTTATTTATAAACCAATAAAAAAGAAACAATTATGGATAACAAGATAGAGTTTGACGTTACGCTCACAAAGGAGGAAGGCAAAGCTTTCCTGTGCTTCAGATCTCCGCTTGGCGAACACCATCAGATATATTTTAGGTATGATAATATCGATGAGATTCACATTGATGCGATCGATTGCCTGGCAAATTGTCTGAAAGCTATGGTGGAGATTGCACGAGAGCATCGTCAGAAAGAAGAGGACTAAGATTCCTATTGTTTGAGAGATTGGGGCTTGGATTAAATTCCAGGCTCTTTTTGTTCCCTATACCGAGCGCTTCGACAACGACATCACAGGCGGTAATGCAGGGCCGGTTTCCATCATCACGCAAGCCATCAACAAGCAAGGGCACAGCATAGGCGTAGGAGCTTCTACGAGGGCTTCGGGAGGCTTTCTGCACCGCTCATGGCCAACACTACCGCAACGGCTTCAACGGGGCTTATACGGCTTCTTTTGGACTCCACCGCTACAATCCATATCGAGGCACGGAAAACATCAGCACGTGCAGACTATTGGTACTTGACGGACGGCACCAGCGAACCCACCATGAGACCCACACGCCGACCGCCAGTGAACACGCATCGACCTCGCCGCAGACGACCCCTTACCATCATGCGGCAACTACGGCGTCATCACTCCCGAAAGTGCCTGAAATGAACAAAAAGGCAGAAAAACGATAATCACATCCTTATTTATGATAAAAAAGCGCATTTATCATACTTGTGCTTATCCTGTCTCGTCGCTATCCACCATGTACCCTTCTTGTTGTAATCGGTGCGCGTGCAGATGGTGACGATAACTGATTATAACTTATTAAATACTAAATGATTATGAATGAGACCAAATTAGAGTTGGAATCACGCTATTTCTCCATGGATATTGCCGCCATGTCTGAGCGTTTTCCTGAATTCAAGGCCGCACTGGAATCATGCAAGAGTGAGGATGGTGAACGGCCTGTTGAAGTATCTGTCGAGCTGAGGGATTTGAAGAAAGCAGCACCCAGAGTAGCACCTCAAATCCGTTCTTACAATCGGCTTGTGCATTACCTACAGAATATAGGCATTGACCTTAAAATCACATCCCAAAAACCCACGAAAGACTTATGGAAGAAAAACTGATCCACGTACCATTGGGCGTTAGATATCTCAGCCAATGGAAAGATTTTGACAAGCAGCTGCCCGATTGTCACTTCATACTCAACAAGACGCATACGGGGGTCGGTGCCACTCACTACTTCCTGACCAATGACAAGAAAGTGGTCTTATGCTCACCTCGCTGCTCATTGATCGAGAACAAAAAGACGAAGCACCCCTCAGCCTGCTATTACCGGAACATGAACGACAACGCACCATCCGACAGTTCAGGAAGGAAGGCAAGGAATAAGAAGGCGATTTTCGAGGACATCCAGAGATACAATAAGGAGGTGGTCAATTACGTGCTCGACTGCAATGCCAAGAGCCAGGTCCCGAAGATAATGGTGACTTACGATTCCCTCGGCCATGTTATCGACTCCCTCAAATCCATCTATGAGAACCTTGACGATTGGACTTTGGTAATTGATGAGTTCCAGGCAATTTTCTGCGATGCCACCTATAAAAGCCTTACTGAGATGCTCTTCCTCGATAATTCCCGGTTTTTCAAGAGAGCGATATTCATGAGCGCCACCCCTTATCTGAAAGTCTATATGGAGGAGTTGGAGGAGTTCAGGAATATGCCGTACCTGAAACTGGTTTGGCCTGAGGAGATGGAGGAAACGGCGATAGTCACGAACATCACCATCAAGAAAACAGAATCACGGAATACTGTCTGCCGTAAGATCATAGAGAAGATGAGGGCGGGTAAGACGGTAAAGTTCGGTACCAGGGAAATCGATACATCAGAGGCGGTGTTTTATGTCAACAGCGTGAAAGACATCATCCATATCGTGAAGGGATGCCAGTTGAAGCCAGAGGAGGTGAACATCCTGTGTTCCAAGAGCAGTGAGGAGAGGATTATGAAGGCCGGTCTGGAATTTGGCCATTTTCCGGAAGAGGGCGAGAAGCATAAGATGTTCACTTTCTGTACAAGGTCGGTTTTCCTCGGCGTTGACTTTTTCTCCGAGTGTGCCTTCTCATATATCTTCGCCGATCCCTCCCAAAAGACACTGGCACTCGACATCAGCACAGACTTACCTCAGATTCTAGGCAGGCAGCGACTTGACTCAAACCCGTACCGGAACGAGGCGATACTCTTTTACAAGGAGAACTCACTCGGGCTTGATGATAAGGAATTCAGCGCCTATATCGATAAGAAGACGAAGGTGACAGAAACGCTGATGAGGAATTTCGAGACCATGCCGCCGGAGTTGCAGGAGATCCATATCGAGAAGTACAGGAGCAGCATGGAGAACGACAGGTACAAGAACGATTATTTGATGGTGGTTGACGACAAGAAGACTGGAAAACCGATCCTGGCATTCAACACACTCTACAAGCTGGCCGAGATAAGGGCATGGGAAATCAGCAAGAAGAATTTCAGCAGCAAGTACAGTGTCATTCGTCAGCAGGTCAATGCAGGTGTCAGCGGAGTTACAGGAACCCAATCCACCAACCATGACGTACTCGAATTCAAGAAGAGGTTCGAGAGCGATGGAATAACAGACAGGAAGATCAGGGAGTATTGCGAGTTCAGGAAAGAGCATCCAGAGTTGTTGGAAGAGCTTGATTTCGTCTCACCCAAGTACGCCCATTATTACGAGGCCCTGGAATATGAGGACTTGAAGAGGATGGCATTCAAGGAGAGCAGTATCAAGGCGGCATTATCGGCACCCTTACCATTTGAGAGGATTGATGATGTTGTGAGGGAGATACGGGAAAAGCTTGAAGAGAAGAGATACACCGCCAAGGAACTGAAAGAGAAACTGGACAAGGCATATAAGAAATCGGGATATAAGAAGACGGCCAAAGCTAAGGATATCGAAAAGTTCCTTACAGTCAAGCCATATCAGGACACAAAGACGAGGAGAACAGGCTATCAGATCCAGTCCCTATACCAGAAGAACATTTCCCTCTTTCCTTTTGCTTGGAGACCTAATTCACCTATGGACTTGAGTGTTGACCGGCTGCTGGAGATTATTAGGACTGGAAACTACACTATCAAGAAGTCGGGTGAATGCAGGGAACTAAAGGATGTGATAGCAGAGATAAGGAGCATCGACGACCATGATAAGCAGGGGGAGATAAAGAGGAGTTGGTTACCTGTTGGATGTATCAATGGTAAGTTCAAGTACAAGGATGATCACGGCCTGGTTAATTACTCTTCCTTTGTCGCTTTGGATTATGACGGATTTGATGATGAGGATGCCATGAACGAAGCCAAAGAGAAATTGAAAGCCTATCCGTTCATCTATGCAATATTCAGCACTCCGTCAGGTCTTGGTTTGAAGGCTTTGGTATTACATGACTCCGCTGACCCTACCAAGCACCGGAACCTTTATATGCAGATTATGGAGAAATGCAAGATGAAGGAGACTGATGAAGGAGTAGTGGATTTATCAAGAGGTCAGTTTCTGAGTTATGACCCCGAATTATGGTTAAATCCCAGTCCGAAAGCTTACCACTTTGAATTTGATGCCGGACTTAAAGCGCCAGAGAGAAAAAAGGATAAGTATGTGGTTTCTTCTTCAACGGCGGGTACTCATGGCATCGAATATACAAAGTTGGATGATTGGACTGAGAATTTCCTTGATCACTTATGGGGTCATTTGCTAACTGATGATGCCGTGATGGAAAGACTGGATAAATACTGGAAAGAGAACTGGCAGAATTATCATGAAGTCGGGAAGAGGCATAGAGGTATGTTGAATATGGCTGGAACGTTATGCAAGGCTGGAATTAAGAAGGAGAGAGCTTTGGAATACCTCATAGATAATTACCCTGACAAAGAGAAGAAAGAGATTGAGGAAGTTGTGAGCTATGCCTATGATTACAATGCCTTCGGATGTGACAGGAGGAGATACAGAGAGTAGATGGATGATGAGCGGCCTTCCTTATTGTCCGGCCACCCATCTGAATCGTTAATGGAAAAGCAGAGTACATGGAATCAAAGTGCCTGCAAGAGCAAGGCTAGTGGAAAACTGACACAAAATAATATACATGTTTTTTCTTCAAAAATGGGATACTATTAAAGGAATAATATGATTCTCGAAAGAAAAATACGGATTTCTATTACCACTAGCATATCCCTATCGGTCTCCTTGGTTCCACATACTCACATTATAACTGGAATAAATCATATTAAATAACTTGATCATGTCAGAATTCTACTTACATGAACTTTACGCCCAAGATTACATATTCAGGGCGGTGGAAAATAATAAGACAGAACAGAAGAGAATAACTACTAAAGCCAACCCACCGAACAAACCTCAGAAAAAGAAAGAGGATAACAGCGACAAATACAAGAAGGATGTCGAGGTGTTGGAGAAGAGATTCGGCACCTTAAACCCTGGAATGAACCTTATACTATCACTTCAGGAAATACTACAGATCTTGCCTCGAAACAGAAAGAGGTCAGATGCTTATACTGGATTAGTCAAATACCTCAGTGAAAAACGAGGGGTAAAACTGACTATAAACTCATTAAAAACTAAGAAGTAATGATTGCAACTAACTCAAATTATAATGCCAATACAACCCCATTTTATTCAAATACCACGAATAGAAGTAGAACAACAAACAACAAGAGCATTAAGAACCTGACATGGATAGACGGCAAGGGATGGGAAGGTGTTGTCTATTCTTATACCCTGACTTCCAATGACGAGAAAAACGGATGGAAATATGTCGGATGCACAACTAAAGAGAATATCAGAATACAGTGTTGGAACAAGGAGAACAATGAACGATATGGCGGCCAGAAGATAACTGATGCAAGGAAGAAATACGGCCTCTCAGCATTCAAATATACCGTCATAGAAAGATTGCATGACCCGGATATCGACAAGCTGCAAGAGAGATTAGAGGAACGTGAAGGGTTTTATATCAAGGAGTATGATTCAGTGGCTCATGGTTTCAACAGCAGTGAGAAAGGTACCGGGAACAAGGGAATCAAACTGAGCGAGGAACAGAAACGAAAGAGTGTGGAGGCGAGGATGGAGAAAGACAGTTACCATCACTCACAAGCAACAAAAGACAAAATCTCAAAGGCAAACCAAGGGAAGGTGCAATCAGTAGAGACAAGACAGAAAATATCAGAGAAGTTGAAGGGTCAGAAGAGAACAGAAGAACAGAGGAAAGCCGAGAGTGATAGACTGAAAGGGAAAGAACCGAAAGCAGCCACGGAAGGAGCCAAGAGATGGGTGAAAGAGAACGGTGGTGGTTATTGGAAGGGGAAGAAGCTGCCAGAGGAAACCAGGGCGAAAATAGCGGCAATACAGAAAGCCAGGGGAGTTAAGGTAAGGGCTATATATCAGGACGGGACAACAGAGGAATTCGAGACCCAGAATGATGCCGCTAAGAAGTTCGGTATTCTCGCTGGTTCGGTCTCTTACAGTGTCGATCATGGCAATTATGTAAAGAAGGCTAATGCAAGGTTCGAGGCGATATAGCGTAATAGCAAATAGACTGAATAGCCCGACCTCACATATTATTCAAATTATACTGAAAAGGGGTGTGTCTCAATATAGCACATCCCGAATAACAATTAAAAACAGATTTATTATGTTATTTATTAAAGATTTAGAATGGGCTAATCATCTGACAGAGCGTTTCAGAGACAAGCTTGAACAATTCCTCCCTTTGTGGCTGGATTCTACGCTCGTTTATTACAAAGTCGGCAAGGAACAAGGGGCAGACTACTTCAATATGAGCAATGTTATCACCTGCCCGCCTTGTGAGTTCTTCAACGTTGACGGTATCGAGTATTACAAGCAGAAGACGGGCTACGGTCTCATGGAAGTCGGGTTTAACGGAAAGGACCGACTCTATCACAAATGCAACTGGCTGGAGTGTTTCTGTGATTTCTGGCCTGAGTTCGATACGGCCTCTAGTGACAAATTCATACACTCATGGCATTACTGGAATCCGATGACAAGATACTTCAACCGCAAGCCTGAATATCGTGAGTTAGCGGACAGATGCAACGCCTACTTCCAGGAAAAGACCGGCGACAAAGATAGCGGATTTTCCCTCAGCAGAACGTCGATGATCTATTACAATGATCGGGGAAGGAGATATGTCGAGAGTATATACGACTTATAAGCACATAAAGCAGTACCAGGGAAAATGAATCCTTGGTATTGTTTTTTCCCCTTTTCCAGATTATCGTTTATTATGGTTCTTAGGTTGGATTGTTCACAACATCAGTAATAGATTTTTTATTGTTTTGGTAGGGGTGTAATGGTGTATTGTGTTTGTTTCGGTTTGCTCACACAATTGGTTCCCATATCAATAGCCCAACCAATAAGACCTCCAATAGCAATATTGCCCCAAGTCCATCCTTCTATTTTCTTCTGCAAAACGATGTCATTGAAATTATAATGCTCAGAGGTAATCTGAATTCGTTTCCCTTCAATTGCATGACGCTTAACCTCAACCATTGCTGGTAGCTTAACATTATCATATACTTGTTTGTCTGTTGTTATATTTACAGGTTCGTCAACATTGCCTTCAATTAGAATTTTAGGTGAGCCTCCAGCAAATATAGTCGCACAAGAAGAAAGTAATACTGATGACATTGTCAAAGCGAGTAAAATCAATTTTTTGTTCATTTTTCTACTGTATTAAGGTTCTTATATTGTATCGTTCACAGCAAAAAAACCGAAAGCCTAATGAAAGCCCGTATTTCTATCAAGGTTGGTTTATTACTTTGACTATTGACCTCAGAGTGGTCGTTAGATTCAAGTTCTAAGCCACGGAAGTCGGGAATAGGCCCATCCTTTCCCCCAACTCCCTTTCGGTTTTTTTTTTGCAAAGATAAAGCATTTGGATGGAAACACCAACAGAAAACAGAAAAAATTGGGGCGTTTATATCGGTTCTTATGTTAGGGCGTTTACATCAAGTCGAGTTTTGAGAAGTTGGTCAGCGGAAAGTGACTCTTAATCGTCATTGTCGCCATCATCGCTATATCCGCTAAAACCGCCGAAACCGTCTAAATATTTTTTGTTACAGGGGTTTTCTTCCTGGAAAATAGAAAAGCCAATAACGAACCAAAGAGAGGCTGATACTGCAAATACGATTGCTGCAACAAATCCTGTCATCGTTGTTTTGATGATAAAATCGCTTATCACGAAGAAAAAGGACACTACTGCGATAATACCCAAAACAGACTTGAGGATTCTTTTGAATTTTTTCATAAGACATGTTGTTTAGTATATACAAAGATGATGAATAATGCCTTAATCTAACGTTTGAAAACGGTCCTTTTATTGATTCGTTCACAGCGTCATCCTCGTTTGGCAAGGATAAGCATTATTCTCTCACATACTCTCGTCATTCTCCTTCGGATTCCTCCAGTGTATCTTTCCCTCCAGATACTCCTGTGTGGCGATGAGCGATGGTTTGGGCAGATGTTCATAGAATTTGGAAATTGCAATCTGCTCCTGGTTGTTGGATTTCTCATCGAGCGTATTAGTATCGTCACCACCGAATTCAGCGAGTTTCTGCTTGATCTCCTCCTTCATCTCCACCTGAATCTGGTTGGCACGTTTAGCAATGATTGCCACTGTCTCGTAAACGTTGTGTGTACCCCCGTCGAAGTCTGCAAGGTTACGGGTTATGGTAGTGGTTACTATTTTCTTGTCTTTATCTATCTTCTTGAAATCCATATTGGTACTTTTGGGGATGCTATTTTAGGTTTGATTTTGTTCTATTTCCGATTTAGAATTACAGTCAACACAGATGACAATTTGTTCAACAATTCTTGATTATTACCTAAATCAACAGTGACCATGGGTGATTGTAAACTATCAATGGTTATTATCACTTTGTATTTGTGAATTTCCGTACTATACATATTACCATAGTTTGTTGTTCTTGAAGCTGTAGTTCCTCCAATTACGGCTCCAACATTACCAAATAAAACTCCACCAATGGCAGCACGTCCTAACATGCTTCCAGTGTTTGTTTCTGTTGTTGAAGAAATACCTGAATGTATTGTTTTAGCATTATCTTGAACTGTGTATGAGAGAATATCGTTGAATTTATAACCAGTACCTTGAATAAATAATGTGTTAGTGTTCTCGTTTACATAGATCTTTTTATCACGGCTTAAAACAATATGCCCTTCACCATACTTCTCATTTTCTGTTTTAAGCATCACTTCTTCTGCTTGTTTCATCTTGTTATATTCTTCTTTTCGCCGTTCCAGGGGTGTTAATCCAGTAAGATTGTATTCTTTTTCAATATTAAATATGTCAGACAAGGACGATTCATTATTAGGAGTCCAAGGATTAATACAACCTCCATAGAATAAGGAAACAGCCATAAAAATAGACATTATGGAAACAATTACACCACCCTCATAAGCAGAATACCCCATGACAGATTCTATCATAGCATAAAAAGGAAATAAATCAAGAATTGCTGCTATGCCAAAAACACAGGAATGGATTATCTGATAGTTTCTTTCTTTTTTGACGTATTCAGATAATTCACTAACATCAATGGTTTCGGTTTTTTTAAGGGAATTTAACTCGAATACTAAATAATTTAGAGGAATTAATTGGATAAAATATGCTAAAAGACAAGCAAAAAACATCCACCAATAGTAATTATAATAGAGATAAAATCCTATGAAAGGTGCTAATAACGCAATGGGATACAATAAACAATACAACCGATTTAGGTGACGGTAGTTAATAGGTCTTTCCATAATAGTCATGAATAATTACACATTAAAGTACTTGTTGAAAAACGCTTGCAATTTCGCCAGCACGGTATTCTTCTTCTCTTGCAGTATTTAAGCACAATACAATCTTCGTTGCAACTCTATGTAATGTGCTCGTATATCGGCAACAGACATCTGTAACTTTTCTTTAGCATCGCTCATCGAGTTGAACTTGATGGAGATAAAGGTTTTCAAGTTATCTGAACCCAGCTCCTTGAAGCCGTTGTTGATGTAGTATTGCAGAATGAGGTTGTCAAATTCTCGCTGTTCCTTCTTCAAAGAATCCACATAACGCTTCTTCACAAGTTCCACCCTCTTTGCTCTCTCGATAGGTGTTGAGTTGTAAGCGATGTATTCAAGCACATCAAGCAAGTCACATTTCTGCATTTTCAGCATGTTCTTCAAGAGGTTCAGTTTATCCACTGCAAAACCTGCTTCATCAAGCGTCCTCAACAGCTGCTCACGAGTCTCTGGGTTAGCCCATTTTCCTCTGAGGTCATCTACTCCAGAAAAGAAATAAGGTATTCTGCCAAAGAGCCTCTCTACATATTCATTCAGGCTGATAAACTCGTCGCCAAAGAATATCTTCTGCTCCCATGTCGTTTCAAGAGACAGCCTTCTTCCATTAGACAGCTTTATCTCTATCAGACTTGTCTTAGGACCTCCACAGGTACATGGAAGATTACCACAAATAGGGCATGGCTCAGGTATGCAGACACAGGGTATTTGACCACATTTGGGACACGGCTTTGGTTGCTTGGGCTGTTTCTTACAAGTACAAGGCCAGTTACCGCATACAGGGCAGTATGTGTCGCCATCCCAATCAGGATCTTTGAACATTTCACTTGCACCTACAAAGTCATAGATAGTGAAATAATATTTTTTGTCAAACAAGCGAGTGCCACGGCCGATAATCTGCTTAAATTCCACCATGTTCTGTATCGGTCGCATCAGAACGATGTTTCTAACGTTACGAGCGTCAACACCTGTACTCAACTTATAAGATGTCGTCAGGATGGTTGGCAACAGTTTTTCGTTGTCTTGGAAGGCTCTCAGTGTAGCTTCCCCCACTTCTCCGTCATCAGCCGTAACTCGCTCACAATAGTTGTTGGCAGGCCGTTTCTTGTGTTTGTTTACCATATCACGAACTATCATGGCGTGTTTTTGGGTGGCACAGAAGATGATAGTCTTTTCGTCTGGGTCAATCTTATTCAGGAATTCTTGTACACGGTGTTCATCCCTTTCCTTGATTTGTATTCTGCCGTTATAAAAGTCCGACTCTGTGTATATCTTTTCAGGATCAACCTCTCCGCTCTTCACCTTATCTCCTGGTTGGAACTTATAGTCATCGATGTTACTCGTAGAAATGTCAACACGGAACGGAACAAGAAAACCATCCTCAATACCTTGTTTAAGCGAGTATGTATATACGGGCTCTCCAAAGTAGGCATAGGTGTTGGCATTGTCTTTTCTTCTTGGTGTAGCAGTCATACCGAGTTGATAAGCGGAATCAAAATACTCCATCAACTTTCTCCATTCGCTTTCATCATTAGCGCCACCTCTATGACACTCATCAATGATAATGAAGTCGAAGAAATTTCGCTCATACTGCATGTAGTATGGCTGGTCGTTTGTCCCTTCTGCCAGTTCGATGCCTTGCTCTTCTGCTTTCTGGGCGTTTGGAGAAGTCATCATAGTCTGGAATATGGTAAAGTAGAGGTTACGGGCTGTCGGAACTTTGTAGTTGTTCTTCTTCAATTCCTTCGGTGTAATGCGGCACATAGCATCTTCAGGGAATTGGTCAAAGTCGTTGATTGCCTGATTAGCAAGGATGTTCCTATCTGCTATAAACAGGATTCTTGGAGCTCTTTCAACTCCCTTTGTATTCCACTTGGTCTGAGTCAGTTTCCAGCATATTTGAAAAGCGGTATAAGTCTTTCCCGTACCTGTTGCCATTGTCAGCAAAATACGGTTTCTTTGTTTGGCCACAGCTTCAAGCACGTTCTTTATGGCTATTTCCTGATAGTAACGAGGCTGACGGCCACCGCTGCGATTGAGGGCGCATAGATTGAACTTGTCTCGCCATGGGTTCTGTTCGGGAAAAGTCATCTGCCATAAGTCCTGTGGTGTAGGGAAACAGTCTATATCGTATTCCTTGCTTGGAATGATATATTCTCCCTTGTTATTCTTGACTCCCATGTCGATGAACCAGATCTCATCGCCGTTAGTGCTGTATGTGAAACGAACTTTCAAGGCATCGGCATAGAGTTTTGCTTGATTCACCCCTTCTGAAACATCCTTCTCATCGCCTTTTGCCTCTATCACGGCTAGTTTTATTCCTTTGTATTCAAGGATATAGTCTGCCTTCTTCGGGTTCTTATGACCAGTAGTTGTGATGCGACCAGGAGTGATATAAGCACTTTGTTCCACAAGAATATTACTCCCTGGAACTATACCCCAACCAGCATCCCTTAACTTGGGGTCTATCTTGTTAAATCGTGTCTGAGCTTCGTTCATATTCTATTCAAATACTTGCCTTAATAATGCTTGTTTCAAAGCGCCACACTCTTTTGAAATTGTATCAAAGTTGGCTTGGAGGCGATTGACTTTGGATTTGATGGTGTCGAGGGTGGTGACAATGGATTGCTGCTCAACAATAGGAGGATATGCAATAATTATGTCTGCGAGCCTAGTTAAAGCTAACTTAGGCTGTGCTGAAATCTTTGTACTCTCTATTTCTTGACGTATGAATTCAGGAGATATTGTTATGTAATACATGAATCTTTGATCAATTTCCTTAGAGAGGATTAATCGACATGCATTTTCTGTAAGATTTGCACCATCTAACTCTTCTGGGATTATACCTGATTTTCCTATCGTACCTGCTATACTGATATATATATCTTCTTTCTTGATGATGTATCTCTTAATTTGCTCATATACATTATCTGATATATACTGAATTTCGTCAAGGTCGACAGTTCCATATTCATTGAAATCCGCTACCCTTATATACTTATGGTTTGTTGGTTCTGATTGCAATTTTTCACCTTTAGGAAGACGCTTTCCGCCTTTGATTTCAGCAATCTCTCCAACTTTCTTCTCCTCCCATCCTTCTTTCGGTTCAAGCATTTCTTTGAGTGATGCTTGGAAGAGGGCTTTGGCTTCATTGAGGGCTTTTTCTGCATTAGCCTTCATCGCATCTATCTTTGCAAAAGCAGAGTCAAGATAATCAACGATGGATTGCTGTTCTTCAATAAGATTTGGAATATAAATAGTTATACTATTTAATGCTTTTTGAGTCAATTTTGGTTGAGCAGCTCCAGTTATGTATTCATCCAATATTAAACCAGCAAAATAGTATTCTACATACTTTTGTGTCGCCATATCTTTAAAGCGAAGGACATGTGCATGATTATTAACCCATACTTTCCCTGAAATAGGGAATGCGATAGGATAAGTCCTCATAATTAAGTTTGCTCCATCTTCCGAAATGCATAATAAGTTTTCATCAAAAAGATAATCATCTACATAGTCCACGACACCCGATGCACCATAATAGGGATATATTCCAGTAGTCCTGTTCTTTTTTGTAACTGGCTTGCGTAAACTATCCAGATTTTCAGATATATCAGGTAATTTCTTATATTCCCAACCTTCTTTCATTTCACCATCTCCATTAGTTCGTCAATAATAGCTTGATTCTCGCTATTGAGGGCATAGATACATTCTGCTATCTCGCTTGGTGTACGCTCGTCAACTACCTCTACCTTGTTAGGGTTCTTCACGCTGAGGTCGCAATCACTATCGAGTTGTGTTGCATCGAGAGTCCATGAATGCTCACTTTCTGCCTGGGTTTTCTGCAAAGTGAGAAACTCTTCCATATCAGCTTCTGTAAGTGGCTTATTCTTTGTGAAGTGCTTATCTACTTGGTAATACCAAATCTTCTCCGTTGGCTCGCCCTTTGTGAAGAACAAAACAACCGTCTTCACACCAGCACCTGTGAATACTCCACTTGGTAAGTCAAGGACTGTATGAAGGTTACAACTATCCAAGAGCATTTTTCTTATGGCAACCGCATCGCTATTGCTTAGGAAAGTATTCTTTATGACAATACCAGCACGACCACCAGCCTTCAGCATCTTAATGAAGTGTTGCATGAACATATAGGCTGTTTCCGAAGTGCGAATCTCAAAGTTCTGCAACACCTCTCCACGTTCATTGCCACCAAAGGGAGGATTGGCAAGGATAACATCTTTTCTGTCGCTCTCCTGAATCTGACTGAGGTTCATGGCTAATGTGTTGCCATGGGTGATGTTCGGTGCTGATACTCCGTGGAATATCATGTTCATATTGGCAATGATATATGGCAGACCTTTCTTCTCCTTGCCATAGAATGTTTCTTTCTGCAAGGTCTCATGGTCTTTCACACTCTTTATCTTGTCCTTCATGTAAAGGAAAGCCTCACAAAGGAAGCCTGCCGAACCACATGCCGGGTCATAGACAGTTTCACCAATCTTTGGATCAACAACCTTGATGATGCTACGGATCAATGGACGTGGTGTATAATACTCGCCACCGTTTCGACCTGCATTGCCCATGCGCTGGATGTTGCTCTCATAGAGGACGGTCATTTCGTGTTTGTCCTCGGCACTCTGGAAGTGGAGTTCATCAATCATGTTGATAATCTCACGCATATTGAAACCAGAGCGAATCTTGTTATGCAGTTCACCAAAGATCTCGCCTATTTTATATTCAAGAGTATCTGTTTGAGCCGCTGTGGTCTGGAATTCTTTGAGGTATGGGAATAGTTTCTTGTCAACAAACTCAATAAGATCATCACCACTCATGGCATTGACTGTATCTATTACCATCTTGCCAGTCTGAGGGTCTTTCTTCTTTGGTGCTGCCCACTGACTCCAGCGATAGTAGCCTGTAACAAGTCTTTTATAAATCTTGCCATCGAGTTCTGCCTCTTCTTCCCTTTCTGTTTCGAGGTCATCAAGGTATTTCAGGAACAGCATCCATGATTTCTGCTCCAGATAGTCCAACTCACTGCCACAGCCCTGTTCCTTCCAGAGAATTTGGTCTATTGCCTTGAAAGTATTTTCGTACTTCATATTTTCTGTAGTTTTTGGATTGAGATTGAATAGTTTGTCTTATGGATTTATATATGATTTTTATGTTACATCGTTATATCCATTCTTTGTTTCGGTAGTTTTTGTATTGCTTCTGACGTTATTATAAACCTACGTTACTTATGGCTTTCAAATATACTGTTGATATAATCTGTCAGTTCCTTATTGGCTCGCTTGTTGGTCTGCATTGATCCTCTTAGTCCATGCTCATACAAACAGTTCAAGTTAAGTCCTGGATCTATTACCCTTTCAAGAAGCCTCAATCGGACAAACTTATCTGTAGGCTTTGATTCTATAGGCTGTTTAAGAAGCGAATACGAAGAGTCATCAAAAGAATTTTTTATAGGAATATCGATCCTATCAACGTAAAGCTTATATTCAATACGACTATACGGAGCGGTCATATATAGATAGACGACATCACCCACCTCCACCTTGTTCCTCTGGTAGTATTCAACAAAGCCATAGTCAGCAAGAAAGTCATTCATCCTAAATCGCTTCGTGTTTGCAATAAAGATCCAAGTGTCCATTTTATTTGAAGGTTAGTATTATTACGTTCAGAAGATGTTATGATATTAACTTGCAAAAATAACTAAAAAATCTAAAACGCCCAAAAACAAAGGAGAATAAATCAATGCAGACTTCGTTTTCATCATGGCATAGAAACAAGAAAGAGGGCTTTTACACCCCCTTGCCTTTCCGTCAGTATCAAAAAGTTCCCCGGGGATCCACCTGTTATAAAATCGCCAGATGAAATCCCCCAGGAACCTTATATCTGATTTACTATGATAGCAGATAAACAATCTTTTGATTATCAAAGAATCATTCCGTTGATCGAACTGGACGAACCGAATAACCAAGATAACGGTATGCATGACTATCAGTGTAACCGTTATTGTCGATATTATAGAAAAAGAACATCCAAGCAGAAGTAGGGTAATCCGTATGAAGCGAGCACGACCAATAATAACCATGGGAGTCTGCACGGCCCAACTGACTATCTGACCATCTACCTGCGATAGGAAGTAATATATAATTGCCATTAGGACCGACAACTTTTCTGCAACTTACACCATTCTGGGTAGTAGTCCATAACCAAGTGCATTTTTCGCTTAACTCAACCCACTGGTCTTTCGTAGGCATACGCCATGCTTTTCCCCAATTTGTGTATGCGGCATCGTCTTCGGGCTCTAGTTCTGTCAAAGTGTCGGTATAACCGTTGTACCCGTATTCGCTCTTACTGCAGTACTTGGTCAGGGTTCTTTCAGCACCCTCACAGTACTTATAACTGCTCCAGGAGAAATCTGTCTTCCCAGAAGAATCGCCATCTGTTTCTCCCCATGCAAAGTGGTCGCCGGGATCTTCAGGGGAGTCAGCACCAATGTTGGTAGTAGCCCAAAGGGTGCCGCTCGGCAGGCCGAGGTCTACATATTCATGACGTAAAAGGACTGTGACAGTGCAAGTGGCGCTCACACCGCTGCCGTCTGTTGCTGTACATGTTATCATTGTGGTTCCATCTGCCCCAGTTGTAACGACAAGACCTGTAGAGTTGACTGTGGCTACACTTTCATTACTACTGCTCCATGTCACATTGGGATTGGTTGCGTTTGAAGGGGTTACAGTATATGTTAATTGTGAGGTGGCGGGCTCTTCAAGGGTGAGTTCGTTGGAACTCAACTCGATGCCTGTTACAACATTGAACACTCCACCTGCGGAACGCATTATGTTAATAACAAAAGCCACATCGGAAACATCAACATATCCGTCGCCATTTAGGTCGCATTTGCCTTCGTTCTGTGCCTCAACACCTGTTGTCAGCAGAAATAGTGCTGACAATAGGAATAAAAATCTTTTTCTCATAAGTATATTCGTTTTAATTGTAGTTTTATTTGTTGTCTCTCGTTCACCATAGATTGCCCCATTCTGTGTTGAAATTGTTGTCTTTAGATGTGTTGTTTCTGTTCGAGCGTTCGTTACTGAGTTGCTCTTCGGTCTCGCCGTCGCTGATTTTGAGGGCGATGCGGTTGTCTGGTTCATACTCTGTACTAGTGAGTACAGGTGCCTGATAGTTTCTTTTCATATTCCATTATGTTTTATTATTACTTGAACAACACTTTCTTGCCGTTCACGATATAGATACCCTTATTCGGACGCTCAGCGCGACGGCCTTGGAGGTCATATACAACCGTGTTTTTTTCACAGTCCTCTATGCCTATGACGGCGGATGCATCATCATTGCTGAACACCAGGCTGAAAGCGTTGACCTCGGAGTTGGCAACTACAAGGAATGCCTTGTATGCACCAAGTGTTGCACCTTTGTAACGGAAGAAACCCAGTTCGTCGTTCGTACCATGCCCCAACGTGTAAACCGTGCCGTTGGTGATGTTGGAAGTCTCTATCTCCGTTGTCGAACCACTCAGCATGTTTCCATTGATGGCATCAACGGTCTCGCTGGTTTCCATGAATGTGTAGGAACCTTGATCGGCAGTGACGATAACTCCAGTATAAGCGGGAATATTGCCATCCAAATTCGTCAAGATAAGGTCATCCCCTTCTCTGGATGAAACATAACTAACAGTTGCATTCTCCGGGATAGAAACGGCATAGTCTAGATAGAGTGTTGCCATACCTGCGCTGCCGACAGTGAGGTTGAAACCCTTCTTTACCACCAAGTTCACAGGAACATCGGGAAGCGTTGTGGTCACTGCTTCGGTTGAGGACATGCGAACGGTGTAGAGTCTTCCTTCCGAGTTTGTGGCATCGCTGGCAATGGTCACGGGAATACGGAGGAGTTCGCCTTCGCCAAAGGTGTCGCCGTCCAGGCTGAAAAACACAAGCATCAGGTCGCCTGAGTCTAGGGTACTTACAGAGAGTGTGTAACCATCTGCGGCTGAACCGAGGGTAGCACCGTGACGGGATGAGGTGTTTGTGAAAGAGAGGCCTTCGGGTAGTTCGAGATTGAACTGAAGGGAAGTCATAGAAGTTGCACCACTGATATTCACCACCAGGTCGGTCTGAGAGCCAGCCAAGCCTTCAATTGGCGCGACGCTCAATGTCTGAGCTTCCGCCCCTATGCGTGTCAGCAGTATGGAAAAGAGAAAAATGAAATGTTTTGTTTTCATCATTGTTGTTGTTTATGTTGAAAAATCACTAATGGTCTTAAACAAGCATTGTAGTTTGCGAAATTACACATGGAATCCCCATCGTGAATATCTACCGACGAAGGATTGCTTCAAAAAACTATTTTTTGCTAATATTTTGTACTATACTACGAAATACCTACCATGTTTTAGCGCTACTAAGACTCCGAAATAGCATGAAACGTATGGGTACAGAAAAAGCGTGAGCCTTATTTCTGATTCATCTTCTGACCGGTATCGCCAAACACCTTGTTCGAAATGAAAAAGCAACAATAATCCCACGCTGTCGAGTATATAGAACAGCAGCGTGAGAGCATGCCATAGGTATATACCAACACATGAGCGTCTTGTTGAATCCATCCTTCGAACAGTTTGAAATTTGGCGATTTCGTCTGAAGGGATGAAAGCAAAAAACGCTTTCCTGATCTCTCGGATAGGCATGGCACTACGACCACTCCGCCCGAAAGACACCGCAAATATAATCAAAAATCCCAACACACCAAAACAATCAGCCCGAAAAAATCAATGCAGAGTTCGGTTTCAATGATTCTTCCCTGATTTATTGAGCCTGAAACCAACCGCCCGAAAAGAGGGAAAAACCTTTATATATGACAAAACAAATAGGCCGGGATATTTACTTTCCGGCCATAATACAACTTTCTAATTAGAGGAAGCAGATGACCTTCGGGCGATGAGTCCGTTGGCTCCATCTGTTGGGAAGTACTTATCGAAACCAACGACCCATAGAGGAATCAGTATCTTATTACTGGTCCGCTGCGGTGTCGGAGGTCAAGATTTATATAACCCAGGGAGTCAGGCTACAGTCCCGGCTCTTTTTTTTGCCCTTCCCGACACGTCCTCTAACCCCGATTTTACCACCCTCCAGGACCTATCTCACTGCCTTATACATGAAACTATAATAAATTAACCAACAGACATTTACAAACATTTTTTAAATATCAATCTTTATGACAACTACATTAACACCAACTAACGTAATCGGACCATCTATCGGCGAGATTACACTACCTGACCTCGGCAATCATGGCTTATCGCCCGCTGAGGTAATCGACGACTGGGGAGGAGAAAATCACCCCAACTTTATTGAATCGAACACCCAGGCTATTTCGCTTGAGGAGTTACGAACCAAGAACATTATCCCAACTTTTTGCGACAACACTTTGACTATCGCTCACCAGAACTTCATCGGTGCAGTGATAAGTGTAGCAGCAAACATTTTCGGACCAACAACATTACCTGAGCTTCGAGTGAGTCACCCTATTATTGGCAGAATTCCCTCGGCTCAGAACAAGAAACCTAACGAATTGACCGAAGACGAGAAGACTGTTTTCTATCAGAGAATGGCTTTCTGTTCAAAGATCATTTCACAAACCAACCAAATCAACGGACAAGTAGTACACCTCACTATTGGGGGAGTACGTGCTTATTCGGACGACAAACTATACGCTCGTCAAAGCCCACAGAAATTCAAAATCTTCGTTGGCTGGCGAGTGCGTGTATGCAGCAATCTAATGCTTACTTGCGACGGAGCAAGTGGAGTAATTGAATGTATGACCGAAGCAGACATTATGCAGAAGGCCTACGAACTCTTTTCCACTTTCAACCCAAACGAGAACCTACGACTTCTGGAGAACCTTAGAACGACAAGGCTTTCAGAAGAACAATTCTGTAATATCGTCGGACGGCTTCGCTTACAGCAGGCTTTACCGACAGCAGAGAGAAACCTACTACCAACTTTTGAACTCGGCGATCAAGCCGTGAACAATATGGTAAGAGGATATGTCTCCAATCCCAACTTCGGAAGGGATCGAGGCGAATTTACATGCTGGAATCTACTACAACTGGCGAACGAGGCAGTCAAGCAAACGAGTTACATAGACCGTTTCATCGACCGCAACCAGAATGCCACAGATTTCGCACTTGGAATACAGAACGCCCTGAATCATAACGACGACAAAGGCTACGACTGGTTCCTTCATTGAGGCTCTTTTAGACCTCAGACGACCCATAGGGGAGTCTATCATCAATATGTCAATCAAACGACTGAGATGGTGGCTCCCCTTTTTTGC
>Ga0310697_10001004_pt1 | contig 34776 bp, 28 predicted proteins | sample 172DNAGHGlowgp2_FD_203883 | JGI IMG/M metagenome (GOLD analysis project Ga0310697, IMG submission 203883) | Sheep rumen microbial communities from Palmerston North, Manawatu-Wanganui, New Zealand - 1728 DNA GHGlow gp2 (v2) (version 2) | ecosystem: Host-associated > Mammals > Digestive system >... | reverse complement strand
AAGGAGCCCTGGACGCATTTTATCGAAGCATGATAATGCAAAAAAGGACAGCCTATTGGCTGTCCTTTTCAGACTGTAGACAAACGATTATGAATTGTTTTTGCCGTAGCTTTGCCACGGCAAAAACACCCTGAGGCGGCGTCAAAGCGCCGCCCTCGCGCCGACCAAGCGAGGCATTTCCAACGCATGCCGAGCGCGATCAGCGCGAGTGAAATCAAGAGAGAGCCGCGGAAAGCGGCTCTCTCTTGAAGTGTTATACAATTCGCCGATCCCGCTGCTGGGAATCGTAGTGCTTGTTGAGGAAGGGGCGGACAACATAGTAAATGAGCTTGTTCTCCCCGTTGGTGATGTAGAGCGTGAAGGTGGCCACGAAGAAGATCAGCGCGGCCAGCAGCACCTTGCCCAGAATCTTGAGCAGCAGTTTGACAAAGTCGTTCATGTTCCCGTCCTCCTTAATACGCATCGGAATCGTCGAACTCGACCAGCGTGGGGTCCAGCGGCTTCTCGCCCAGCACCACGTCCATGTACTTGTTGACGCAGTTTCTCATGTCCTGACGGGAGACGGTGCGGCTGTCCTCCAGGTCGTGCTCCACAAAGATGAAGTGGAAGCCCAGGTCACGGGCCTGCTCCTCCATCAGCGCGTGCACACCCAGCATGCCCTTGCAGGCGATGTTGTCGTTCATGAGCACCATGTCGCAGTTGAACTCCTTGGCCCACTGCCAGACGGCGTTCACGTTCTCCCAGCCGCCAACGGCGTGGTGGCGCATGCAGGCCTTCTCGGTGAAGCGGGTCAGATCGTCCATGGCCTTCTCCGGGTCCTCGGTGTCGATCATGTTGAAGCCCATGGTGGAGTCCATGTTCAGCACGATGTTGATGCCCCAGCAGTTGGCGCACCAGGTGGGGAAGTCGGTGTAGTACACGGCGGAGGGGCCCCACAGGAAGGCGCGGTGGCGGCAGGTGCCGCGGAAGGCGTCGTACTTCTCCTCGTAGCACTTGCGCATGATCTTGATGACCTTGCGGTCCACCTTGTTGAAGTAGGGATCCTGGCCGTTGACGGACTGCCAGGAGTAGAGGCGGTAGAGCGTCTCGGCGATGCCGGTCAGCGCGGAGTAGGGGGTCTTGAAGAAGTCCCACTTCTCCAGCTCTATGGTGTTCTGCTCGTTGATGAGCTTTGCGTACTTGAAGAACTCGTCCCAGTCCCACTTCACGCCGTAGTGCTCCTCCACGAAGGCGATGGCGTTTTCCAGCGTCTCGCGGGAGTAGGGCAGGGCCTCGGGATTGTTGTGCTGCATGGCGAGGGTGACGGCGAAGTCCGGCTTGCCGATGCGGCGGCGCTGGAACATGGAGGTGGCCTCCGAGGCGTTGCAGGGCATATTGGTGGAGAGCATCACCTTGCCGAAGATCGGGAACGCGTCGTCGATGGCGACGCCGGTCTCCGCCGCGCAGCGGGAGCACACGTCCGCCGGCAGGCCGACGGATTCGGCCACGTCGATGTAATAGGGCTCGATGTGCTGGTCCACGTCGCAGATGATGAACTCGGGCAGGGTCTGCAGCGGGAAGGGGTAGAGCCCCTTGAAGCCCTTGAGGAAGAGCGGGGTGATCGTCTCGTCATGGGGGACGATCTTATCGCTGTAGGGGCCGCCGCCCAGGCGCTCGTCGTTGGCCAGGGCGAAGGCGATGCGCTCGGTCAGGGACTTGACGATGGCGTGCATGTTCATGTGGGCGATCTTGAGCTGGGGGCCGCGGTAGCCCTCAAAGAGCCGGTCGATGAACATGAAGGTGCCGAGGAAGGAGCCCATCCAGCGGTACTCCCACATGCCCTTGAGCACGGGCAGGGGGGCGGCGCCCACCATGAGCACCATGGAGTAGAGGTTATGGAGCCAGGCGGCGTAGTCCACCATCGTGTCCTTCACGCCGCGCCACTCGCGCCATTTGGCCACGCCGGTCTTGTCGTAATAGCGGCTTCTGAGACCGCCCTTGCCGTTTTGGGCCTGCCAGAGGGGATCAAAGCGCTCCAGCGCCTTGTCCATGGGAGCGATCATTTTATCCAGTAATTTCATGTTCATTTCCCTCCCTGGATCTGCTTGATTTCCAGCGACTCGATGAAGGCCTGGAAGCGGGTGCGCAGCTGCCCCATCGCGCCGAGCACATATTCTTTTTCAATGGTGCAGGTCGGGATGTGCAGGTCGTTGAGGAAGATATGGGACTTGAGCACCTTCTCATAGCTCCAGAACTCGCAGAACTTCATGTTCTCGTAGATGACGCCGTCGGCCGAGAATTCCTTCACCAGGCGCTGCACCTCGGTGGTGCGCTGGTCGATCTTCATGCCGTCCATGAAGCGGGCGCACTGGTTCCAGTGCAGGTAATGGCGGCAGATGGCGTCAAAGGCGCTCTCGTTGCCGAAGATCTCGATCTCTTCCCGGCTGGGGAAGGAGCCGAAGCAGTAGCGGTCGGCCACCACCATGGCGCCGCAGTTTTCAATGAGCTTGGTGAATTCGGGGTCGTCGATCTCGCTGCCGACCACGGCCACGCGGGCGCGGAAGGGGAACTTGGGCTCCGGTTCGCGGGTCTTGAGCTCCTCCAGCGTCTCCTCCAGATAGGGGAGGATCAGATCGTGGGGACATACCTGGCTCACCAGCTGGATCACATGGAACTCATAGCCCGTGATGGGGGGATTGGGCAGCCTGCGGAAATCGCCGATCTCGGTCATGACGCGGCAGAGCCTGTTGTGGGCCTCCACGGCCTTGCGGATGGCGGCGTCGGAAATATCCACACCCAGCTTGTCCCGCAGGGGCTCAAGGACCTTGGCGCGCAGCTGCACCTTGTAGTAGTCCAGGTTGGTGCTGTCGCCCTTCATGGGCGGGTCGATCTGGGTGACGAAGAAGCGGTCGTTCTTCACCGGGTTAATGAGGAAGAAATGCTGCTCCATGCGGTCCATGGTGGCGCAGCTCTCAGCGCCGAAGAGCGCGTCCAGATAGTTGTAGCCGCCCTCAATGGCGCGCTCCAGAATGGAGCGGGCATAGGGACAGGTGCGGTTGGTCATGTAATAGCCCGCAATGTCCGTGGAGGTACAGCGGGGCGCGCGCAGACGGCTGGAGAAGCAGCCCGGCAGGTTCAGCAGCACTTCCGGGATATAGTAGCAGTTATATCCCAGGGCGAGCTTTCCCTGTGCCTTGGCCTTGTCCACCAGTTCATTCTGGGCGTCCTGCAGCAGGTTTTCGAAGTAGATCAGATGCTTCAGATCTTTCAAGCAAAACACCTCTTTATTTGATTGGTTTCCGAAGGGCATACCTAATGTTAATTTATCACAAGGCGGGGCATGCGTCAAGAACCGGGCACCGGAAGCCCCCGCTGCTGTATTTTAATTCCTGTAAGCTGAAAACGGATTACGGTCTGCCCGGGCCGCCGCCCATGCCGCCGTGACCGCCGGGGCCGCCGCCGAAGCCGCCGGCCTCACCGCCCCAGCCCTCCGGCTGTTCACCGGACTGGGAGCCCCAGCCGCCCATCGGACCGCCCATGCCGCCGTGGCCGCCCATACCGCCGCCGAAGCCGCCCATGCCCATACCGTTTCCGTAGATGTTGGAGGTGAGGGTCACGGTCTCGGAGTAGCTGCCCGCGGTGATCGTGTAGGTGCCGCCGACTTTGAGCGCCTCGGTGGAGATGAGCACGGAGTTATAGGCCTTGGAGGGCGTGCAGCTCGCCAGTACCGTACCGCTTTCGTCAGTGATGGTGACGGTGCTGCCCGCCTCCTGGGCGCTGAAGCTCAGCAGGATGCTGCCCTGGGTGGAGGCGCTGCCGAAGTTCTCGGCCATGCCGGAGGCGCCGGCCGCGATGACGGTGCCGCCCGTGATGGTGGCGGAGGAGCCGTAGTCGAGAGCGCCGTTGCCGTTATTGGTGGGGCCGCTCACGGTGACGAGGCCGCCGGACACGTTCAGCGCGCCGTTGGAGTCCAGCCCGTCGCCGCCCGCGTCCACGTTCAGCGTGCCGCCCGAGATCGTGAGGGAGGCGTTCATGTCGGTCTGGAAGGGGTCGCCGCCGAACATGCCGTAGCCGTTGGAGCCGTCGTTGCCGCCGGCCGCGTTCAGACCGTCGTCCGTGGCGGTCACGTCGATGACACCGCCGGAGATGTCGATGACCTGGGCCTCCAGGCCCTCGTAGCTCTGAAGCACGGTGACGCTGCCGCCGGAGATGGCCAGGGTCGCGTCGGCGTGGATGCCGTCGTCCCCGCTGGAGAGCGTGAGCTCGCCGCCGGACACGGTCACACAATTGCCCGCGTGGATGCTGTCGTCATTGGATGTGACGGTGACGCTGCCGCCCAGAATCTCGATATTGCCGTCTTCTTCGTTGTCCTCGTTTTTGGAGTAGAGGCCCTTGGTACCGGCCGTGATGAGCAGGGTGCCGCCCTCGACGGTGATGCTGTCCTTGCCCTCCACGCCCTTCTTCGCGGCGGAGACGGAGACGGTGCCGTCCTTCATCTTGAGGTCGTCCTTGGTGACGACGCCGTGGCCGGTCTCACAGGAGACATAGAGGATGCCGTCGCCGTTCAGGTTCAGGTCGCACTTGGCGAAGATCGCGGCGTCGATGCTGTCAGCGGCGTCAAACTCGCCGGTGGAGGAGACTTTGTTCACGCTGCCCTCGGCGGAGGCGACGATGACCTTGTCGGCGCTCAGGGCCAGAATGGCGGCGGAGCCGGACTTGGTGATATCCGCGCCGTCCAGGATCAGCTTGACCTTGGCGTCCTCCGGGGCGCTGACGACGATCTGCCCGTCGGAGAGCGTGCCGGTAAGGCGGTAAGTGCCTTCGGCCGTGATGGTCACGGCACTGCCATCAATGCTTACGGCGGCGGAGTCGCTGACAGAGCCCGCGTCGGAGAGGGTGATGAGGATCTCGTCGGCCTCGGCAGCCTCGCTGCCGGCGGTGACGTCGCTTGCCAGGATCAGGGAGGCGGCGGTGGTATTCGCGGAAGAACGCACGCTGCCGCAGCCCAGCAGGGAGCCCATCAGCAGCACGCACAGAGCGGTGCACAGGGTTTTCTTGTATTTGAAGTTCATGTTTGTTACTCCTTTCATGAAATGATCTTAAAGTTCGTTGATTTCCGGCATCCGGCAGCCGATGGAGACCTCCAGGTTGCCGTTGCGGCAGCGGATGGCGTCGATCAGGGCCTTTTCGGTGCCGGGATTGCGGAGGGTGATGTCATAGCTCAGGCGGTTGAGGCTGCCCAGATTCGTGGTCTTGACCCGGGTCATCTTCGCCTCGGTGGTGTATTCGGCGAAGAGATCGTCAAAAATCTCGCTGTATTCCAGGCTCTCGGGCAGGGTCACGGACAGGGTCTTCTGCAGATTGTCCTTTTCCTCGCCGAAGCCGATGCGGCTGTAGAGAAGCTCCACGCCGCACATGATCAGCGTGAACAGGGCCGCGAGCCCGGGGCAGCCCATGCCGCAGGCAAGGCCGATGGCCATCGCGATGAAGACGGCCGCGATCTCCTTGGCAGATCCCGGGGCGGAGCGGAAGCGCACCAGCGAGAAGGTGCCCGCCACGGCGACGCCCGCGCCGATGCTGCCGCTGACCATCAGGATGATCACGCTGACCACGGCGGGGAGCATCGCGAGCGTCACGGCAAAGCTCCGGGTGCAGGGGTTATTTCTGCGATAAACCAGCGCTTCCAGCGCGCCGAGAACAAGCGCGGAGAGCATGAGCAGCAGAAAGAGGGGAACGGTAAGCTCGGTATAGCTATTATATAAGGTAGAAAAAACGGAATCAAGCACAGAGAACACCTGACCTTTCTTTTATAATGTTTGTGTAAGCTTCGCCGTATTTGGAGAAGCTGGCCTGCCGCACTTCGCCGGCTTCCAGCGCTTCCACCAGCCAGAGAGGGATGGCGTCGGCGGTTTTGATCTCAAACAGGCTCTGGTGGGGGAGCAGCAGATGCTGCCCGCCGGGCGCCGCCGTCAGCGACATGTCTTCCTCCCGGAAGCGGATGCGCTTGTCGAAGGTGGCGCGGAGATTGGGGTCCTCCACCGAGTACCAGGGGCTGCGGTCGTAGCAGAGGTACACAGCGGGGCGGATGCCCTCGTAGTAGCCGCAGAACCAGTCGATCTCCCGGCCGATCTGGCTGTCGTCCGGCATGGAGATCTCGCCGCGCATGTAGGCGGCCGCCTGCCTTTCGGGCAGCTCGATGCGGCGCTTGTAGACGATGCCCTTGTATTTCTTCTTCAGCTCCAGGAACACCGTGCCCTCGGAGGACACCCGGCCGTAGCTGCGCATGCGCAGCTTCTCCTTGTAGATCGGCTTTTCCATGGACTGGCGCACCAGGCGGTAATCGGGGGTGTCGTAGTAGATGTTGCAGATCGTGCTCTCCCCGTGGGGGTCGGGAGCCATGTGGCCGCGGAAGGCCTGCTCCAGGATCGCGCGCTGCCGGGCGTCCACCATGAACTTGATCTCCCGGCGCTGAAAGATGTTGTTTTCCATATTCGTATGTCCTCCTTTCACAGTACGGACGCCGTGAATCGGATCGGCGTCTTCCTTTGTTGTGGCCCCATCATAGCGCGGCAAACTTAGAGATAACTTAGGAAGAGAAAAAAGTTTTCAAAATATCCGCTCATAACCGAAGGATAGTGGCCAGTGGTCAGTGGTCTGTGGCTGGCAGGGGATGACCGGAAGGATCGACTTCGTGCCGCTGTCAGCCGCCTGCGGACACGGTATAGCGTTTCCCCTCATGCGGCCGTAGCGCCGACCATCGGTCGGCGAAGAAGAAACGCCGAGCATTGCTCGGCGCTACGAGGCAAGGAAGGCATCAGGCCCGGCCACAGGCTGGGCGTCGGCCCATACAAGGCGGAACAGAGTGCCCGTAGGGGCGATTCACGAATCGCCCGCAGACAATCAGTATGGGATAGCTTTGCGCACTATTTCTTTCCTTGCAAAAACGACGTCTATGCGTTATACTTATCCTGTATGTTTGCGCGCTGCAAACAGAAAAGAGATAAGCGCCAATTATTGACCTATTTATAAGGAGAGAGATCATATGGCAGAATTGAGACCGAAAATCGTCAAGCTGTGTCATATCGTCGGCGGCCTGACCGGCGTTGTGAACAAGATCGACGAGAACGCCCCCGAGTACTACAGCCTGGCCAGCATCGTCACCGACGATGAGGCCGACGTTGCCATCGCCGCTGGCCTGCGCAAGGTCCGCACCGCCGCATGGCTGGCCAAGAAGGTCGGCAAGCCCGTGGAGGAAGTGGAGAAGCTGGCCAAGCACCTGGCCTGGATCGGCGTTTTCCGCTGCACCTACAACAAGGAACTGGGCGTGGACGAGTACTTCATGCAGATCTTCGCCCCCGGCATCATGGAGATGCTGGTCAACAACCAGGAGCTGCTGGACACCCATCCCGAGGTGGGCCGCGCCTTCGAGGAGTACACCCGCATCCGCATGCAGACCATGTCCCCGCTGATCCCCAACGGCTACGGCCTGATGCGCGTCGTCCCCGTCGAGAGCGCCATCAAGGATCTGCCCGGCGTCAGCGACTATGAGAAGCTGAGCTACTACCTCAATAAGTATGACACCTTCTGCGTCTCTCCCTGCTCCTGCCGCGCCTCCCGCAGCTCCATCAACGACGGCTGCGGCCACCTGGCCGAGGAGATGTGCGTGCAGATGGGCAAGGGCGCGGAGCACTACATCCGCACCGGCCGCGCCCGTCAGATCACCCGCGAGGAAGCACTGGAGATCATCGCCCGCGCCGAGGAAAACGGCCTGATGCACGACATTCCCAACATCGAGGAAGCCGGCGAGAGCGCCGCCATCTGCAACTGCTGCGCCTGCGCCTGCTTCGGTCTGCGCGTGGGCCTCATGTTCGGCGCCCGCGACGCCATCCGCTCCAACTTCCAGGCGGAAGTGGACGAGGCCAAGTGTGTGGCCTGCGCCCAGTGCGTTGAGGTATGTCCCGCCAACGCCCTGAAGCTGGGCCAGAAGCTCTGCACCACCGTGAACATCGCCCCCGCGAACTATGTCAAGCTCTCCGACCATATCGTCTCCAAGGCGGCCTGGAACCCCGACTACCGCGAGAACCGCGAGGACGTGCTGCCCTCCGGCACCGCCCCCTGCAAGGTGGCCTGCCCGGCCCACATCCCCGTGCAGGGCTATCTGAAGCTGGCCGCCCAGGGCCGCTATGAGGACGCCCTGGATCTGATCCGCACCGAGAACCCGCTGCCCGCCGTCTGCGGCCGTATCTGCAACAAGAAGTGCGAGCAGGAGTGCACCCGCGGCGGCGTGGACGAGGCCGTCGCCATCGACGAGGTCAAGCGCTTCATCGCCGACCACGACCTGAACGCGGAGACCCGCCGCATCCCCAAGATGGTCAACCAGATCGGCCGCCCCTACACCGAGAAGATCGCCGTCATCGGCGCCGGCCCTGCCGGCCTGAGCTGCGCCTACTACCTGGCGAAGAAGGGCTACCCCGTCACCGTGTTTGACCGCAACCCGGTCCCCGGCGGCATGCTCACCATGGGTATCCCCAACTTCCGTCTGGAGAAGGACGTGCTCAACGCCGAGATCGACGTGATCCGCGCCATGGGCGTGGAGTTCAAATGCGGCGTGGAGGTCGGCAAAGACGTGACCATCCAGCAGCTGCGTGAAGAGGGCTACAAGGGCTTCTACGTGGCCATCGGCGCCCAGAAATCCTCCCCGCTGCATGTCCCCGGCGAAGAGCTGGAGGGCGTCTACGGCGGCGTGGACTTCCTGCGCGAAGTGAACCTGGGGAACACCCCCGTCATCGGCAAGAGCTGCGCCGTTATCGGCGCCGGCAATGTGGCCATGGACGTGTGCCGCACGGCCGTCCGCCTCGGCGCCGAGAACACCTATATCGTTTACCGCCGCTCGAAAGACGAGATGCCCGCCGACCCCGAAGAAGTGGGCGAGGCCATGGAAGAGGGCGTGCAGTTCAAGTTCCTCAACGCCCCCGTGGAGATCCTGGGTGAGAACGGCAAGGTCACCGGCCTGAAGGTCGAGATCATGGAGCTGGGCGAGCCCGACGAGAAGGGCCGCCGCAAGCCCGTCGGCACCGGCAAGTTTGAAGTCATCGCCGTGGATTCCGTCATCGGCGCCATCGGCCAGAAGGTGGATCTGGGCTCCCTGGATCTGGGCAATGCCGTCATCGGCAAGAAGGGCGGCATTGAGGCCGACTCTCTGACCTACCAGACCGCCCAGTCCGACATCTTCGTCGGCGGCGACGTGTACACCGGCCCCAGCTTTGCCATCAACGCCATCGCGGCCGGCAAGGAGGCCGCCATCTCCCTGCACCGCTATGTCCACCCCGGCCAGACCCTGACCATGGGCCGCGACCGCCGCGTCTACCGCGCGCTGGACAAGGAGCATGTGCAGCTGGAAGTGGGCGGCTTCGACAAGGAGCACCGCCAGGTCCACGGCTACAACGCCGAGAAGGCAAAGACCTTCTCCGACGCCCGCGTCACCTTCACCGAGGAGCAGGTGCGCAAGGAGTGCGCCCGCTGCCTGGGCTGCGGCGCCACCAAGGTCGACCCCTACCTCTGCATCGGCTGCGGCATCTGCACCACCCGCTGCAAGTTTGACGCCATCCACCTCAAGAAGGTCCGCGACTGGCACGCCGGCACCTTCGAGACCATGCCCATCAAGGCGGCCGCCGGCCTTGTCAAGAAGACCGGCAACATCGTCAAGCGGGCGGTTGCGAAGTAATGCACGAGCTGGGAATCTGCGATGCCATGCTCAAAATGGTGCGCGGCATCATGAAGGACGAGGAGCTGACCGAGATCAGCCGTATCACGGTGGAAGTCGGCTCCCTCAGCGGCGTCATGCCGAACTTCCTGGCCGACTGCTGGGTCGCCGTCACCGACGGCACCGAGCTGCAGGACACGGAGTTTGTGATCGAGGAGCTGGCCGGCACGGCCCAGTGCATGGACTGCGGCGAGGAATTCACGGCGGATCTGAACGATCTGAGCTGCCCGAAATGCCGCGGCAAAAAGCTGATGCCGCTCACCGGCAGGGACCTGACGCTCAAGGAGATCCTGGCGCCATAGGCCAAAAAAGTTTACGTAAAACCAGAAACGGGAGGGCTGCCGCCCTTCCGTTTCGTCGTTTTTACATAAAAAGCCGGATGAAAATTCCTCAAATTTGCATAATTGATGGTTTTTTGATTTAGTCTGCTAAAAGTGCTTGCACTTTAAGGGGCGGTATGATAAAATTTATCATACATATAAAGGGGAATGGGGAAAATGCATAAATTTTCGTGTTCTTCTTTGTGAGATGTTCCAAACAGACCGCGCGGAGAGACGCGCCTTACAGTTGTGAACTTCGCCCGTGGGAGGGCATGTTCAAAATATAAAATCCAACAAGGAGGAAACAAAATGAAGAAGTTCATCGCATTGCTGATGGCTGTTGTCATGGTGCTGAGCCTGGCCGCCTGCGGCAGTAGCAATGACACCGCCCCCGTGGTCGAGACCAGCTCCGCGGCTGAAGAGGCTGCTGAGCCTGCTGCCGAGACCGCTGAGGCCCCCGCCGAAGAGCCCGCTGCCGAGGCTCCCGAGGCTGCCGAAGAGGCTGCCGAAGAGGCCGCCGAGGAAGCTGCTCCTTCCGCTTACGTGAGCGAGCTGGTCGATGGCCAGTACGTTCGCGGCGACGACGAGGAAATCTACGAGGCCAACCTGGGCACCTATGCCGAGCTGCTGGCTGAGGCCGATAGCGCTGAGACTGTTGACGAGCGCTTCGTGAAGTATGCGAAGGCTGAGGCCGAGCTGCTTGACTCCGCCGTCATGATCCCCACCACCACCCAGAATGGTGCTTACACCATCAGCCGCATCGCTCCCCGTACGGTTCCTTACGTGCAGTGGGGCAACGATGACGACCGTCTGTTCGGCCTCGTGATCGCCGACGAGTTCCTGACTCCCGACGAGCGTGCCGACCTGTTCGAGCTGTGGGGCAAGGCCGTCGCCGGTGAGGGCGAGTACGATCCCGCCGCTTACCTGACCGAGAAGGGCCATAAGCTGCAGGACACCTACACCCTGACCTTCCAGACCGCTCCTGTCACCATCGACTGGCTGAACACCTCCTCCCAGTCCGATACCGAGATCACTGTCAACTGCGTTGACGGCCTGGTCCAGTACAACAACCTCAACCAGATGCAGCCCGCTCTGGCTGAGAGCTGGGATGTCTCCGAAGACGGCACCGTCTACACCTTCCACATCCGTCCGGGCGTGTACTGGTACACCTCCGAGGGCACCGAGTATGCCGAAGTCACCGCTCATGACTTTGAGGCCGGCTTCCACCACATGCTCGACACCCAGGCTGGCCTGGAGTGGCTCATTGACGGCGTGATCGTCGGCGGTACCGACTACTACGCCAACGGCGGTTCCTGGGATGACGTCGGCTACAAGGCCATCGACGACTACACCCTGCAGGTCACCCTGGAGAGCGACATCTCCTACTTCATGACCATGCTGACCTACTCCTGCTTCCTGCCCATCTGCGAGAGCTTCTATGAGTCTCACGGCGGTGTGTACGGTGTTCAGGAGTATGCTGAGGCTTCTGCCGATGTCAACACCTACACCTACGGCAAGTCCGAGGACGTTGCTTCTCAGGTCTACTGCGGCCCCTTCCTGCTCCAGAAGCTGCAGAAGGACTCCGAGATCCTGGTTGTCAAGAACGAGAACTACTACAACGCCGACAAGGTGACCCTCAAGTCCATCAAGTGGGTCTACGACAACGGCGAGAACATGACTGCCTACTACAAGGACGTTGTTGACGGCGTGTACGCCGGCACCGGCCTGACCGAGGCTTCCGGCACCCTGAAGCTGGCCAAGGACGACGGCAACTTCGACAAGTACGCCTACATCTCCGAGACCACTTCCACCACCTACTTCGGCGGTCTGAACCTGAACCGCGGCACCTTCGCTCTGGAGTCCGGCGCTTGCGCCTCCCCGAAGGATGAGCAGCAGAAGGCTGACACCGTCACCGCTCTGAACAACAAGAACTTCCGCAAGGCCCTGCAGCATGCCTTCGATAAGGGCACGCAGAACGCCACCTCCCGCGGCGAGGACCTGAAGCTCACCAACCTGCGCAACATGTACACCCACCCCGAGTTCGTCTCCCTGAGCGCTGACACCACCGACGCTGATGGCCACACCTTCCCCGCCGGCACCTTCTACGGTGAGATGGTTCAGTACTATGTGGATCAGCTTGGCTGCAAGGTCACTGTTGCTGACGGCGTTGACGGCTGGTACCAGCCCGAAGCCGCCAAGGAGTACCTCGAGGCTGCCAAGGCCGAGCTGGGTGACACTGTTTCCTACCCCATCCAGATCGACGTTGTTTACTACTCTCCCTCTGAGGCTCAGACCGCTCAGGCTCAGGCCTACAAGCAGGTCATCGAGGATTGCCTGGGTGCCGAGAACGTTCAGGTCAACCTGATCGAGGCCACCACCGCCGAGGACTTCTACGCCTGCGGCTACCGTGCTTCCAATGGCGAGGCCGGCAACTTCGATATGTTCTACGGCTCCGGCTGGGGCCCCGACTACGGCGATCCCAACACCTACCTGAACACCTTCCTGGGTGAGGGCGCCGGCTACATGACCAAGGTCATCGGCCTGTTCTAAGTCGGAACAACCCATTCGGAAAAGCATAACATAGTTTTTCGGGCACATAGGAGGACTTTGGTCCTCCTATGTGTTTCCGATACATCACCTGAGTAAATCGTCAAAGGCAAATCGTGGAAACACGGCAGGGGAAAGCTAAGTTCTTTCCTCAGGGCCGCCCTTGTCTGAGGGCGGAACTTAGCTTTTCACCTACTACGAGGGAAAGGAGAAGCCTGTGGGCTTCCCGCAGGTAAGTGGCATATGAGAAAATATATGCTCAAGCGCATTCTGTTCTCGCTCTTCTCGCTCCTCGTCGTCGTCATGGTGGTCATGCTGCTGGTTTACAGCCTGATCCAGCGCAACGTTATCTTCCAGACGGACGATACCTGGAACAAAAAGAGCAACAACGACAGAATCATCTATGAGTACACCCAGTACCAGAAATACGGCTACCTCACGTGGGTGGACTATACGACTTTCGTAAAAAACAAGTATGAGGGCATTTACGGCGCGTCCTATACCAATGAGAAGGACTACACGACCGCCAAGAATGCCGTTCAGAAGGCCGACTGGGCCGAAAATGCCGACGTGAAGGAATTTATCGAGAAGTACGGCGGGGAAGGCTACAAGCTCCGCTATCTCGAACCCCTGAAGTTCAAGTCCGGCAAGACCAAGCCGGGCGGCAACGGCTACCTGATTGCCATTCAGGAAAAGAACGTGGTATGGCGTCTGTGGGATTACCTGAAGAACTTCATCACGGTCGAGAATAAGAATATGATCAAGGACCCGGAGCTGACCGAGCGCTATGTTCGCTTTGAGAAGGATCCCTACTCCGGCCTGTTTGCCATTGTGGGGTCGGGAACACAGCATAAATACCTGCTTTATTTTGACGGCCGCTTCCCCTTCATCCATCAGAACTGGCTGCACCTGAACCTGGGCGTCTCCTACACGACCTATCGCGGTCAGGAGATCACGGCTGTCATCAACGCGCCCACCGGCGAGCTGAAGACCGTGCGGCAGCAGTATCCCAACATGCTGGGTACCGATGAGTATGTGGATACCGCCATCGATTTCCACTCCCTCAGCTACAACACCGGCGTCATCAGCGACGTGGAAAAGAAGCAGTTCCCGGACAAGTACACGGTTTACACCTATAAGCGTTCCGGCCTGTCCATGATCGAAAACTCCTTCGTCATCGGCCTGATCGCGACGGCCATCGCTTACGCGCTCGGCCTGCCGCTCGGCATGCTGAACGCGCGCCGCAAGGACAAGCTGGCCGATAAGCTGGGCAACATCTACATCATCTTCATCATGTCCGTGCCTTCCCTGGCCTACATCTTCATGTTCGCCGCCCTGGGCACAACGCTGTTCCATCTGCCATACAAGTTTGCAAACGCCGAGGTCAAGGTGCTGGCCTACATCCTGCCCACCATTTCCCTGTCCCTGCCCTCCATCGGCAGCCTGATGAAGTGGATGCGCCGCTACATGATCGACCAGATGAACTCCGACTATGTCAAGTTCGCCCGTGCCGAAGGCCTGTCCGAGAAGGAGATCTACAACGTTCACATCTCCAAAAACGCGTTCATTTACCTGGTGCACGGCGTACCTGCCAGCATCCTCGGATGTCTGACCGGCGCCATCATCACCGAGACGGCCTACTCCGTGCCCGGCGTCGGCCGCCTGCTGACCCGCGCCATCAACTCGCACGACAACGGCGTCATCGTGGCCTGCACGGTGTTCTACACCTCGCTGTCCATCATCTCCCTGATCCTGGGCGACCTGCTGCTGGCCAAGTACGACCCGCGGATCTCCCTGAATGCTGACAAAGGAGGTGGCCGTTAATGAGCGAGAAGAAGAAAACCATCAGCGCCAAGGAAGAAGCCGAACTCTTCCGCTTCATCGACCGGGACGATATCGCTTCCGAAAAGATCACGGCACCCCGCTATTCCTACTGGAGGAGCGTTTTCCGCGTGTTCTTCCGCAAGAAGATCAATATCTTCATGATCGTCCTGTTCGTGCTGATCTTCCTGGTTGCGTTCATCATGCCGATCTTCTGGCCCTATAATGCCATGGAGAACGTCACCGACGGCAGAAGCTACAACCTGAGCCCCAGTGCCGCCATGAAGTACTTCGGACCCAGCATCAAGTGGATCCTCGGCACCGGCACCCTGGGCAACTCCATCTTCTACGGCTGCATCTCCGGCGCACGCACTTCTCTGCTGCTGGCCGTCATCTGCGCCGCCATCAACATGACCATCGGCATCTTGGTCGGCGCTCTCTGGGGCTACTCCAAGAAAGTTGACGCCGTGATGCTGGTCGTCTACAACATCATCGCAAACGTCCCCTACATTCTGCTGATCACGGTTCTGGTGTACATCATCGGTTCCGGCTTCTGGCCCTTTGTCTTCGCGCTGACCGTCACAGGCTGGCTGGGCATCGCCTATTTCTTCCGTACCCAGGTCATGATCATCCGTGACCGCGAGTACTCCCTGGCTTCCCGCTGCCTGGGCACGCCGGTCGCCCGCGTGATCTCCAAGAACATCCTGCCCTTCCTCACGAGCGTTATCGTGACGCTGCTCGCCACCGAGCTGCCCAGCTACATCTCCATGGAAGTGTTCCTGAGCTTCATCGGCGTCGGCCTGAGCGCCTCGATCCCGTCCCTGGGCCGTATGATCCAGCAGGGGCAGACCGCGTTCCTTACCTATCCCTGGGCTTTCTGGCCCCCTGTGGTCATCGCTTCCGCGATTACCATTATCCTGTATCTGCTCGGTCAGAATCTGGCGGACGCCTCTGACCCGCGGACGCATATGTAAGGAGGGGAAAGCATGAACGAAAACACCGATCGCAAGGTTCTCCTTTCCCTGAAGAACGTTGTGGTGCAGTTCAACGTCCGCGGACGTATCCTGACCGCTATCCGCAACGTGTCTCTGGACATCTATGAAAATGAATCCCTGGCCATCGTAGGCGAGTCCGGCTCCGGCAAATCCGTTCTGACCAAGACCTTTGCCGGTATGCTCGACTCCAACGGCTTCATCCCCCAGGGCAGCATCATCTTCGCCGACGACGAGATTTCCAAGACCGACGTCAAGCTGGACAAGCGCAACCGCTGGGTCATGGGCAAGGCGCTGGACATGCTCAACAAGCACTCCGTGCTGGAGCGCGGCGCGAAGGAGTATCTGGCATACACCGAGAAGAAGAATCAGATCGCCTATGCCAAGTCCCTCTCTCCCGACGAGGAGGCCGATTTTGCCGCCCGCATCAAGGAGCTGTCCGACGACATCGTCGACAAGAACAACTATCTCTGGACCCTGGACAAGAAGGCTGACGCCGAGGAATATCGCCGCCTGACCGAAGAGATCAAGAGCCTGAGCGCCAAGAAGGAAGCGGTCGAGAAGGAAAAGACCGAGATGGCCAAGAAGCGCGCCGAGAGCTACAAGGCCAACAGCGAGCGCGCCGCCCAGGACCAGAAGGCTCTGGACGATCTGAAGGCCCTGCGTGAGCAGAAGATCGCCAAGGCTGATAAGGACGGAAACGTCAACGGTCTGAGTGACAGCGTGCTGGAGCGCAACAAGATCCTCGCCTACGAGATCGTGCTGTCCATCGCCCGCTATCCCTTCCACACCCAGCTGCAGTTCCTGCACAAGCTGGACAAGGCCTTCAAGCAGGCCATGACCATGGGCCTGGACCTGGACGATCCCGAGGTCCGCAACAAGATCTTCGAGACCGTCACCTTCCGCGTGGAGTACCGCAGCTACGAGGAGGCCACCGAGACCCTGCACGGCTACGGCATCATCGACTGCGCCAAGATCAAGTACACCAACGACTGGCAGAAGATCCGCGGCGCCCGTATCGCCACCGTGTTCCAGGACCCCATGACCTCTCTGAACCCGGTCATCACCATCGGCAAGCAGATCATGACGGTCATCCTCAAGCACCAGCACTGCAGCAACGCCGAGGCGCGCGAGCGCACCATCGACATCATGCGCAAGGTCGGCATCCCCGACCCAGAGAAGCGCTTTGACGACTATCCCTTCGAGTACTCCGGCGGCATGCGCCAGCGTATCGTTATCGCGATCGCCCTGTCCTGCCAGCCGAAGATCCTGATCTGCGACGAGCCGACCACTGCTCTGGACGTGACCATTCAGGCCCAGATCATCCGCCTCATCAAGGATCTGCAGAAGGAACTGGGCTTCACCACCGTGTACATCACCCATGACCTGGGCGTTGTCGCCAACGTGGCGGAGCGCGTGGCCGTGCTCTACGGCGGCCAGATCGTGGAGATGGGCACTGTGGAGGAAATCTTCTACGAACCCAAGCATCCCTACACCTGGGCGCTGCTGAGCTCCCTGCCCCAGCTCTGCGAGAAGGGCACCGATCTGTTCTCCATCCCGGGCACGCCGCCCTCTCTGTACAACAAGATCATCGGCGACGCCTTCGCGCCCCGCAACCAGTACGCTATGGCTATCGACCTCAAGGAGGAGCCGCCCATGTTCCAGGTCAGCCCCACCCACTTCGCCAAGACCTGGCTGCTGGATCCCCGCGCCCCGAAGACCGAGGCGCCCGCAAATATCCAGAATCTGCATGAGAAGATTCAGAAGACCTACGTGGACTTCGACGTATAAGGAGGCAGCATATGGATCAGAATGAAAAGAAAGTGCTGCTGTCCATTCAGAATCTGGACGTTGTGTTCGGACGCGGCAAGAAGGCCTTCAAGGCTGTTGACAACGTAAGCTTTGACATCTATAAGGGCGAGACCCTGTCTCTGGTGGGCGAATCCGGCTCCGGCAAGACCACCATCGGCCGCGCCATCGTCCGCATCAACCCCTGCTCTGCCGGCGCCATCTACTACGACGGCAAAAAGATCTCCGGCAAGCTCTCCCGCAAGGACGACCGGGAAGTGATCCGCAAGATCCAGATGATCTTCCAGGACCCCGCCGCCTCCCTGAACGAGCGCGCCACCATCGAGTACATCATCTCCGAGGGCCTGTACAACTTCCATCTGTACAAGGATGAGAAGGACCGCATCGCCAAAATTGAGAAGATCACCCGGGACGTTGGCCTGCTGCCCGAGCATCTGACCCGTTACCCCCATGAGTTCTCCGGCGGCCAGCGCCAGCGTGTGGGCCTCGCCCGCAGTGTCGTCATGGAGCCTGAATTCATCGTGGCGGACGAGCCGATCTCCGCACTGGACGTGTCCATCCGCGCCCAAGTGCTGAACCTGCTGAAGAAGTTCCAGAAGGAGCGCGGGCTGACCTACCTCTTCATCGCCCATGACCTCTCCATCGTCCGCTTCATCTCCGACCGCATCGTGGTCATCTACAAGGGCCGCATCATGGAGATCGCGGAGACGGAGGAACTCTTCGCCTACCCGCTGCACCCCTATACCAAGTCCCTGATTTCCGCCATCCCCATTCCCGATCCCATCATCGAGAAGGAGAAGAAGCTCTTCGTCTACACCCCGGAGATGCACGACTACTCCGTGGAGAAACCTGAGCTGGTGGACATCGGCAACGGACACATGGTATTCGGCAGCCCCAGCGAGATCGAGAAGTACAAGAAGATCCGTTTTGCCGACGAGGCCTGACGGAAAATGAAATACTGCCCCGCATCGCCCGGTCTCCCGGACAGCGGGGCAGTTTTCCTATGAGTGCCATGAGTTTATTTGATCGAGATCTGGATATTATTGAAGTCAGCGACAAGCATGTGCCGCTGCGCATCGCCATCTTCGCGCTGGCCTTCATCATCGCCGTGACCGCCTTCGGCTTCGCCGTGGCCGGCCTCGGCCATAAGGACGCGGGATATTACAGCATCAACGCGGATCCCAACGACGAGGCGCCGCTCTATACGGCGGGGGTGAGCCTCCGCTGCTGGTTTGAGGGCGGCAGCGAGGAGATCAAGGCCAGCCTGAACGGCGTGCAGGCCTCCTATAACGCCGCTCTGCTGGAAAGCTATAAGCTGCTGGACGCCCGGAACGAATACCTCACCCTCAACAACGTGGCGAGCCTCAACGCAAAGATCGGCGAGCCTTTGAGCCTGGATGAAAGATTATACGACATTCTGCTGGACGCCTATGCCAAAACCCGGGAGGGGAAGGGCTACAACCTCTTCGCAGGGCCGCTCTACGCCGAGTGGACCGCGCTCCTGTATCTGGAAAACCCGGCGGATTCTGATCCGCTGAACGATCCGGAAGAGGCGGAGCGGCTGGAAAAACTGAGGGCGCTGGCAAATGACCTGAGCCTCTACAGCCTCACGGTCGTGGACGCGGAGAACCATACGCTCCGCTTCGACGCGGATGCACGGGTGCTGCGGGAGCTGGAGGAACTGGAGTGTGACGCCCCGATCCTGGACCTGAATCTGCTGCACGACGCCTATGAGCTGCAGCTCACGGCGGCGCGGCTGGAAGCAGACGGCTTTCACAGCGGCTATCTGTCCTCCGACAGCGGACTGAGCCTGTCTCTTTCGGAGATGAAGACCGGGGAGTTTCGCCTCTATGCCTTGGGTTCTGAGGGTGTCGAACCTGCGGCGGCGGTTATCGCCGAGGGAGGTACGGCGGCCAGCCAGTTTCGCGCTTTCGCCTTCAGCGATGATCCCGGCGGCTTCTACACGGTTACGGACGCGGAAGGGGCGGTGCGTTTCCGGAACCCCTTTGTCCCCGCGGACGGGGTCTTCCGTGAGAAGCTCCAGTCATCTCTGGTGGTGAATCTGCAGGGCGACGCGGTGGAGGCCTGCTACCAAAACCTCTGCCTCCACAGTCAGGACAGCCTGCGGGAGAGCAAAAATCTGGCGCTTGAGAGCCCGGATCCGATCCTCTACACGACCGAGGGCAGCGGCAGCGTTGTATATGCAAACCCGGCGGCCCGGGAGCTGGCCGCCGCTGACAGCGATTACGGCTACGAACTGGAGGAGATTGCATGACGGACTACCCAGAACTGAACGCGCGGCTGCAGTCGCTGATCGCGGGCGTGCCCCACGAGATCGCAAATCTTGCAAACGCCTCCGCACTGCTGTGGGAGAGCCTGGAGAACATCAACTGGGCCGGCTTCTACCGCATGGAGGACGGGCAGCTGGTGCTGGGTCCCTTCCAGGGAAAGTCCGCCTGCATCGAGATCGCGGTGGGCCGCGGCGTCTGCGGCACGGCGGTCGCTGAAGACCGGACACAGCTTGTGTACGACGTCCACGCCTTCCCCGGCCACATCGCCTGCGACAGCGCCTCCAATTCGGAGATCGTCGTCCCCCTGCACCGGGGCGCGGAGGTCGTCGGCGTGCTGGATATCGACAGCCCCGTCATCGGCCGTTTTACAGAGGAAGACAAGGCGGGGCTGGAGGCCTTTGCCCACATCCTGGAAAATGAACTGTACGGAGACTGAGCTATGATTGAGAGAATCTCCTTCGCCCGGGCGAAGGAACTGCTGGATACCGAACCCGGCTGCGTCCTGCTGGACGTGCGGGAAGAAGAGGAGTACATCACCGGCCACGCCATCGACGCGGTGCTGCTGCCTGTGGACGAGCTGACGGATGAGACCGCCATGGACGCGATCCCTGGCCTGGACACGCCGGTGCTGGTGTACTGCCGCTCCGGCTACCGCAGCAATGTGGCGGCCCACAAGCTGGAGGACTTCGGCTATACGCGCATTTATGACGTCGGGAGCCTGATCGGCTGGCCCTACGGCCTGGAATAAATAGAAAAACACTCCGGCAAAGCCGGAGTGTTTTTCTATTTATGGCGCATATTACAGGTTTTCCTTTATCAGCCGGAGCAGATCGTCAAACTCCTCCACGGCGGGCAAGTCGGGGTTCGCAGCCTTGATGGCCTCGGTGGAGCGGAAAAGGATGCCGGCCTTGCTGGCCCGGATCATGCCCAGGTCGTTGAAGCTGTCGCCCGCAGCGATGGTCTCAAAGCCCACAGACTGGAAGGCCTTCACGGTGGAGAGCTTGGTGTTCTCACAGCGCAGACGGAAGCCCGTGATCTCCCCGTCGGGGGCGACCACCAGCTCGTTGCACAACAGTGTGGGCCAGCCCAGCTTTTTCATCAGCGGCTGCGCAAACTGGCTGAAGGTATCGCTGAGGATGACCGCCTGCGTGATCGAGCGCAGCTCGTCCATGAATTCCTTCGCGCCGGGCAGGGGGTCGATGGTGGCAATGGTGTCCTGGATCTCCTTCAGGCCCAGGCCGTGCTCCTTGAGGATGCCCAGGCGCCAGCGCATCAGCTTGTCGTAATCCGGCTCATCCCGGGTGGTGCGGCGCAGCTCGGGAATACCGCTGGCCTCGGAAAAGGCGATCCAGATCTCGGGCGTCAGCACGCCCTCCATATCCAGACAGACAATGTTCATAACAGCACCTCGCTTGCTCAATTCTTTTCTACAGTAAAGCGCAATTCCCGGGATTTGTCAAGCTTGCGGTGCGGGAAAAACGGAGGAGCAAAAGCCCCTCCGTTTTTCTGGCGGATTTTCAGTTTTGCCCCGGGACCTTGGGGAGGCCGGCAAAGCCGACCGCAAGATCCTCATCCGTGGGGATGTAGTCCGTCATCTCCCCGTCGTTGAACTTCTGATAAGCCACCAGGTCAAAGTAGCCGGTGCCGGTGAGGCCGAAGAGAATGGTCTTCTCCTCACCGCTCTCCTTGCATTTGAGGGCCTCGTCGATCGCCGCGCGGATGGCGTGGCTGCTCTCCGGCGCGGGGAGGATGCCCTCGCAGCGGGCAAAGAGCTCGGCCGCCTCAAAGACGGAGGTCTGCTCCACGGCGCGGGCACGCATGAGACCGTCGTGGTAGAGCTGGCTGAGCGTGGTGGACATGCCGTGGAAGCGCAGGCCGCCCGCGTGGTTGGGGGAGGGGATGAAGCCGCTTCCCAGCGTGTACATCTTGGCCAGGAGGCAGATCATGCCGGTGTCGCAGAAGTCGTAGGCAAATTTGCCGCGGGTGAAGCTGGGGCAGGAGGCGGGTTCCACCGCGAGGAAGTCGTAGTCGGCCTCGCCGCGCAGCTTTTCACCCATGAAGGGGGCGATCAGGCCGCCCAGATTGGAGCCGCCGCCCGCGCAGCCGATGATCATGTCGGGCTTGACGCCGATCTTGTCCAGCGCGGCCTTGGCCTCCAGCCCGATCACGGACTGGTGCAGCAGCACCTGGTTGAGGACGCTGCCCAGCACATAGCGGTAGCCGGGATTCTTTACGGCGACCTCTACGGCCTCGGAGATGGCACAGCCCAGGGAGCCCGTGGTGCCCGGATGGGCGGCGAGAATTCTCCGGCCCACCTCGGTCTCCATCGACGGAGAGGGGACCACGCTGGCCCCGTAGGTGCGCATCACCTCGCGGCGGAAGGGCTTCTGCTCGTAGCTGACCTTCACCATGTACACCTTGCAGTCCAGCCCCAGATAGGCGCAGGCCATGGACAGGGCCGTGCCCCACTGGCCGGCGCCGGTCTCGGTGGTGACGCCCTTGAGGCCCTGCTTCTTGGCGTAGTAGGCCTGGGCGATGGCGGAGTTGAGCTTGTGGCTGCCGCTGGTGTTGTTGCCCTCAAATTTGTAGTAGATTTTGGCGGGGGTGCCCAGTTTCTCCTCCAGACAGTAGGCGCGCACCAGGGGAGAGGGGCGGTACATCTTGTAGAAATCCACGATCTCCTGCGGAATGTCGAAGTAGGGCGTGGTGTCGTCCAGCTCCTGTTTGACCAGCTCCTCGCAGAAGATGCCGCTCATCTCCTCGGCCGTGAGGGGCAGTCCGGTGCCGGGATTGAGCAGGGGAGCGGGCTTGTTCTTCATGTCTGCCCGGAGGTTGTACCATTTGGTCGGGATCTCGTTTTCGTTGAGATAGGTTTTGTAGGGGATGTTCTGCTGACTCATGGGAATCGCTCCTTTTCTCAATGTCAGAGGCAAACAAAAAACTCCTGCCTCTGCAACTGTTCTGCAGGGACAAGAGCCAAAACTCCTGCGGTACCACCCGGCTTGGTGCCATGCACCCACTCAAGCGCGCCAACACGCGCCGGCCCTATGCTAACGGACGGCCAGCTCCGTCTCCCATACTGAGGCATTTGCCCGTTCTGTTTGCCCTCGCAAGACCATTCCCCCGGCATCGCGGCGCCGCATTCCCACCGGCAGCGGCTCTCTGTGCCCACGAAGGGCCGGGATACTCTTCTTGCTCATCGGTTTGGACACACTTTACCACCGCAAAGAAATAAAGTCAAGGGCGCAACGTCTGTTATTTTGTATGAGTCGTTTTTTCGAAAAACAGTTTACGAACGGCCCAAACTGTGATAATCTGAAAAAAAGACGAAACAAAACGAACAGAAGGAGGAGCGGCATGATGAAGCTCGCTATGGCCCAGATGCGGATGGGGCCGACCGTTGAGGAGAATCTGGAAAAAACCCTGCAGCGCATGGAGCGCGCGGCCGAGCTGGACGCGGATCTGCTCTTTTTCCCGGAAGTGCAGTTGTCGCCTTTCTTCGCAGCCCAAAAGGGGGGCGACGCCTCCCAATGGCTCATGCGCGCCGACGGGCCGGAGATTACGGCCATCCGGGAGAAGGCCCGGGAACTGGGGATCTGCGTGAGCCCCAACGTGTACCTGGAGGAAAACGGCAAGCCCTATGACGCCTCGCTGATGATCGGGGCGGACGGGGAGATCCTCGGCGTGAGCAAGATGGTGCACATCCCCCAGGCGGAGAACTTCTGGGAGCAGGATTACTATACCCCCTCGGACACGGGCTTTCGGGTCTACGATCTGCCCTGCGGCAGGATCGGCATCGTGATCTGCTTCGACCGGCACATCCCGGACGGCGTGCGCAACTGTGTGCGTCAGGGGGCGGAGCTGGTCATCATCCCCACGGCAAACCTAACGATTGAAAATATGGGCCTGTTTGAGATCGAACTGCGCGGCCTCGCGGTGCAGAACCGCTGCTTTGCGGCCATGTGCAACCGGGTCGGACAGGAGGGTGAGCTCTGCTTCGCGGGCCATTCCATCCTGGTGGCGCCGGACAGCCGCATCGAGTTCAAGGCCGGCGGCCTGGAGGGATTGTATGTGATGGATCTGAATCTGGAGGAGGCCCGCAAGGCGCAGGCAGAGTGCTGCTGGTTCGATCACGACCTGCTGCCGCGATGAGAGCGCTGATTGCCATGAGCGGCGGTGTGGACAGCTCCACCGCCGCTTTTCTTTTGCAGCAGGAGGGTTATGACTGTGAGGGCGTCAATCTGACGCTCTACCGCAATACGGACATCGGCCTTGCCTGCCATAAGAGCTGCTGCACCCAGCGGGACGCGGACGACGCCGCGGACGCGGCCTTTCGCCTGGGCATGCCCTTTGAGACCCTGGACTGCCGCGGTCTCTTCCGGGAGACCGTGATGGCCGACTTCGTCCGCAGCTATGAGGCCGGGCGCACGCCCAATCCCTGCATCGAGTGCAACCGCCGCATCAAGTTTGACTTCCTGCTGGACTACGCGCTGCAAAACGGCTTTGACGTGCTGGCCACCGGGCATTACGTCCGCACCGGCTTCGAAGAAGGCTCCGGCCGCTTCCAGATGCGCCGCGCCCTGGATGAGAGCAAGGATCAGAGCTATGTGCTCTCCATGCTCACACAGGAGCAGCTGAAGCATCTGCGCTTCCCGCTGGGCGAGCGCCGCAAGAGCGAGATCCGCGCGCTGGCGGCCTCCCTGGGCCTGGTGACGGCGAACAAGCCGGACAGCCAGGACATCTGCTTTGTGCCGGACGGAGACTATGGAGCGTTTCTGGAGCGGTACCGCGGCAGGAGCTACCCCGCGGGGGATTTCCTGGACGAGAGCGGGAACGTCGTCGGGCGGCACCGCGGCGCGGTGCGCTACACCCCCGGTCAGCGGCGCGGGCTGCGGCTTCCGATGGGGGAGAGGATCTACGTCGTGTCCAAGGATATGGCGGCCAACACCGTGACCGTAGGGCCGGAGAGCTCCCTGTACAGCAGCTCCCTGACGGCGGCCCGGATGAACTGGCTCTCCATCCCGGAGCCGGATGGGCCGATCCGTGTGACGGCCAGCTGCCGCTATCGGCAGAAGCCCCAGCCCGCTACGGCGGAAGCACTGCCGGACGGAAGGCTGCGCCTGCGCTTCGATACGCCGCAGCGGGCGGTGACGCCGGGGCAGACCGTGGTCCTCTATGATGGAGAACTGGTGCTGGGCGGCGGCATCATCCGCAGCACAGAGAAATAGAAAAAACGCCCGGCCGATTCCCGGCCGGGCAAAACTTTCGCATTTCCTATTGACAGACTGGGAATAAGGGACTATAATACAAACACTTCCTATTAACATACCTGAAAGGTAGGTTAAACAATGACGCTGTACCGTTTCCGATGTTGACTCCAAAGAGAACGAACCGAGCAGAAGCATCATACAATCTTTTTGGAGGAATGAAAAAATGGCTAAGATTTACACATCCGCAGACCAGTTGATCGGCAAGACCCCGCTGCTGGAGCTGAGCAATATTGAGAAGGAAGAGGGCCTGCAGGCCAAAGTCCTTGCGAAGCTGGAGTACTTCAATCCCGCCGGTTCCGTGAAGGATCGCATCGCCAAGGCCATGATCGACGACGCCGAGGCGAAGGGGCTGCTGGGCGAGGGCTCCGTGATCATCGAGCCCACCTCCGGCAATACCGGCATCGGCCTTGCCTCCGTGGCGGCCGCCCGGGGCTATCGCATCATCATCGTCATGCCCGAGACCATGAGCGTGGAGCGTCGGCAGCTGATGAAGGCCTACGGGGCCGAGCTGGTGCTCACCGAGGGCGCCAAGGGCATGAAGGGCGCTATCGCCAAGGCGGAGGAGCTGGCGAAGGAGATCCCCGGCAGCTTCATCCCCGGTCAGTTTGTAAACCCCGCCAACCCCGCGGCTCATAAGGCCACCACCGGCCCGGAAATCTGGGAGGATACGGACGGCGCGGTGGATATCTTCGTGGCCGGCGTCGGCACCGGCGGGACGCTCACCGGCGTGGGTGAATACTTAAAGGAAAAGAATCCCGCGGTCAAGATCGTTGCGGTGGAGCCCGCTTCTTCCCCCGTCCTCTCCAAGGGCACGGCGGGCGCGCACAAGATCCAGGGCATCGGCGCGGGCTTTGTGCCCGATGTGCTCAATACCGGCGTCTATGATGAGATCATCCCCGTGGAAAACGAGGCGGCTTTTGCCGCCGGCAAGAAGGTGGGCCGCAGCGAGGGCGTGCTGGTGGGCATCTCCTCCGGCGCCGCGGTGCACGCCGCCATCGAACTGGCCAAGCGCCCGGAGAACGCGGGCAAGACCATCGTGGTCCTGCTGCCCGACACCGGTGACCGCTATCTTTCCACCCCGCTGTTTGCGGACTAAACAGACATTTCTCGTACATGTTTTTCTCTCTTCCTTGAGGAGCCGGAATTTCCGGCTCCTTTTTTCAGCCAACGGCTCATTTTCTGCGCGATAGCAGGGGAAAAACTTGAAAAAGGACTGGACAAACCAGAATAAAAGTGTATAATTGTATACAATAAAACAATGACGCGAGAGACGGCGGAGGAAAGAACATGAGAGAGCGCAAGAGTATCTCCATTGCCGATCAGATCTTTGAACAGCTGGAGCGGGACATCCTGTCCGGCAAATACGCGAGAGGCGAGCTGCTGACGGAGCTGCGGCTGTCAGAGGAGCTGGGCGTAAGCCGCACCCCGATCCGGGAGGCGATCCGCCGCCTGGAGCAGGAGAACATCCTGGAGGAGGCGGGCCGCGGTGTGACCGTGGTGGGCATCTCCCAGGAGGACATGCTGGATATGTATGAGATCCGCATCCGCATCGAGGGACTGGCCGCCGAGTGGGCGGCGGAGCGCATCGGCGACGAGGAGCTTGCCCGCATGCGGGATACGGTGGAGCTGCAGCGCTATTACACCGAGAAGCCGGACGGCAACCATTCCGACCAGATCAAGAACCTGGACTCCCAGTTCCATGAACAGGTCTACCGCGCCTGCGGCAGCCGCGCTTTGATGGACACGCTGCTGAACCTGCACAAGAAGATGACCAAATTCCGCATGGCCTCGGTCAGTAAGCACAGCCGCGCCCTGCAGTCCGTGCAGGAGCATGAGGCGGTGCTGGCAGCGCTGAGCGCCCACGACGGCAAGGCCGCCAATGAGGCCATGACCCGCCATGTCATGAACGCCCGCGACCGCATGCGCCAGATGGGCGATGAAGACGCGCAGGCAAAATGAGCTGCAAAACATAAAAAAACGAGGGCTGTGAAGCCGGGGAAACAATACGTTCCCGCAGCTTCACAGCCCTCGCTGTCTGTCTGCCGCTTATCTGATGAAAGAATAGAATCAGATAGCAGTATCAGTGGCAGTTAAAGTAATAGATGGCCATCGTGTCGGCCAGGACCACGTCGCATTTTCCGGAGAACAGATAATCGAAACACTCGGTGGTGCCGCCGGCCAGACGGGTGATCTGCCCCAGACGGCGGGACAGATGAGAATCCTCGTTGAGCGCGTCCATGGCCTCCGTGGTGGTGCACATGGCCAGGCTCTTGCCGGAGAGCATCAGGGAGTTGTAGATGAAGCTGCCGCCCCGGGCCGCGATGACGATGTCATTGTGGACATAGGGGCCGAGCTGGGTATAGAGCCCGTCTGCCAGTTCCTTCTCGTTCAGCGCGATGCCGCCCCAGGCGCAGTCGATGTTGCCGGAGGAGAGCTCGATGTAAACGTCCTCCTTCTCAATCGGCTGCAGCTTGAGCGTCCAGCCCAGCCGGTCTGCGACCGCCATGGCAAGCTCCACGTCAAAGCCCCAGAACTCGCCCCTGGACAGGTAGGCCATGGGGAAGGAGTTGACGTCCACGCCGACGATCAGATCCCTCGGCTGGGGCTGCTCGTCCAGCTTTTCCAGGGCCAGGGAGTCCCGCTCAAAGGTGATGATCCGGCCGCCGAACCATTTGGTGGCCAGCTCGTCCACGCGGCCTTCAGCCATCAGTACGGCCAGCGCCGCCTCCACAAAGTCCTTCGTCGGGTCGCCCACACGAAAGGCGAGGGAGTAGTCCTGCTGCACCAGGGTCTGAATGGTACGCATCCCGCTGCCGGACGGACCGCCGCAGGCCGTGCAGCCCAGCAGCAGCGCGGCGGCCAGCAGCAGGCAAAAGATTTTCTTCATAGATATCTCACCAGTTCTCTCAGCGCCGGGTTCCGGAACGGGCGCTGCGCGCGAATTTTCTCTCCCGCCGATAGGCGGTGTACTCTACCAGGAAGGCCGCCAGCAGCAGAACGATCACAATGCCGAAGCCGATCATCACGCCGCGGCTGACGCCGTGGGGATAGACGGGGCCGGATACGGCCGCTGTGGGCTCCGCGGCAGGAGCGGGAGCGGAAGGCTGCTCCGCCGGCTGACTCTCTACAGGCGCTTCGGCGGCTTCTGCCTGGGCCGCGGCCTCTTCGGCAAGCCGGCGGGCTTCCTCTTCCTCGGCGAGCCGGCGGGCCTCCTCCTCGGCGGCCTGCTGCTGCGCCAGCTCATAGGCGGGCAGCGCCGCGTCCAGCGTGCGGGCATAGTCCTCAAAATCGTGGCAGAAATCGGCCACCACCGCGTCGGACTGCCCCATGTTCTTGGACATGATGGTCAGGATAAAGGGATTGTCCGTATAGATGATGCCGGTGTCGTGGGTAAACTGCCGCCCCATGGAATCCTGGAAATTGCCGTACTTCTGGGCGACGGGCACGTCGGTGATGCCGGCCTTGAAATACTGCCCGGGCTGGGCCAGCAGCAGATGGTCGATCACATTGGGGAAGCGCTCCTGCTCATAGTACAGGGTCTGCATGACCTGGGTCATGAAGCGGGCGGTAAAGTAGCTGTAATCGTAAAAGTCCTGTACGTAGTACTCTTTGGGCAGCTCGGCGTAATCCTGATACAGCGTACGGCACTCGGCGTCGGTGCCGATGTAGTGCATCATGGCGTGGGCGTAGTCATTGTGGGAGTATACCAGGATGTACTCGTTGGCCTCCGCCAGCGTAAGCCCGGAGATACGGGTCTCGTCCGTGATCTCCCCGGCCTTGTAGCGCTCGGCCAGGATCATCATCACGGGCACTTTGTACATGCTGGCGCTGTAATACCAGGTGTCGGGATTATAGTACCAAGTGTCCCCGGTGGCGGTGTAGCAGAAGCCCACGCTGATATTCTCCCGGTTGAGCCCCTTGCGCTCGCAGTAGGCGTCCACGATCTGCTGCAGGGCCTCGGGATCGAGGATGCCGTAGTCCTCCTCTTCGGGCGGGATGTAGTTGCCCTCGGCGAAAGCGGCGGTGCCGCCCAGCAGCGCAAGGCACAGAAGCAGGGCCAGGATACGTTTTGCTGTCGCTGGGATCATAGCTCGATTCCCTCCGCCGTATGGCAATAGGCGCATTCATAATAGGCTTTGGCCGCCCGGATCAGGTACGCGGTGTCCTCGCTGCCGGCGGTCTCATAGCAGGAGTGCATGGCCAGCTGGGGCAGGCCGATGTCCACGGAGTCCACGGACACATGGGCGGTGCTGATGTTGCCGAGGGTGGTGCCGCCGCGCAGGTCGGCCCGGTTGGAGTAGTGCTGCACGGGGACGCCGGCCTTCCGGCAGATCTCCGCGAAGACCGCCTCGGTCACAGCGTCGGTGGTGTATTTCTGGTTGGCGTGGTGCTTGATGACGATGCCGCCGTTGATGCGGGGGCGGTCCTGGGAATCGGCAAACTCCGGGTGGTTGGGATGCACGGCGTGGGCGTTGTCCGCCGAGGCCATGAAGCTTGCCGCGGCGCTGCGGTAGAAGTTCCGGCCCAGCGCTTCGCAGATGCGCCAGAGCGTGTCCACCAGAAAGTCGGAATTGGCGCCCTGCTTGGTGGTGCTGCCCACTTCCTCGTTGTCAAAAATGCAGAGCAGGGGAGCGTTCTTCCCCTCGCCGGCGGCGAGGAAGCCCTCCATGCAGCCGAAGGCGCACTGCAGATCGTCCAGCCTGGGCGCGGCGATGAACTCCTCATCGGCCCCGAAGACGACGCCGGGCGTGCGCGGATAGAGGTACAGATCGGTAGAGACCACATCCTCCGGCTTCACGCCCGCGGCCTCGGCCACGAGGACCTCCAGTCGGCCGGCGGCCTTTTCGCTGCCGAAGAGGGGGAGCATATCGGTCTTGATGTCGTATTTCTTGCCGTCGTTGGCGGTGCGGTCCATGTGGATGGCGAGATTCGGGATCACCAGCAGGTCGCGCTGGATGTTGATGAGCTTCACCGTGAGCTTTCCATTCTCCCGCACGGTGACCCGGCCGGCCACGGAGAGGGGACGGTCCAGCCAGGGGGCGCAGAGCATGGAGCCGTAGCGCTCCACGCTCAGGCGGGTGTAGTACCCGGCGGAGGGCGCGTCCGGCTTGGCGCGCAGCTTGAAGCTGGGCGAGTCGTCATGGGCGGCCATCATCAGAAAGCCGTGAAAGTCCCCCCGCGGAATGCGGAAGGCGATGAGGCTGGTGCCGTTGCGGCGGGCGAAGTATTTCCCACCCGGGCATAAGGACCAGCGATCGGTCTCAAACAGTTCCTGGTAACCATCGGATTGAAGGCGTTTTGCGAGGTTGGCACAGGCGTGCCAGGCAGTGGGGCTGGCGTCAATAAAGTCCAGCAGTTTACGGTTGGTTTCGGTCATTCTTTCTCCTTTGCCGCGCCTGACGCGCAGGGCGGGCGAAGCCCCTGACAAGAGGCTTCGCCCCGCGGCAATCAATTAAAATTTACAAAGCTCCACTCGGCGTGGTCTATAGCGTCGGCGGACACGCCGGCCTGCTCCTTCAGCAGGCTGTCGCCCGCGACGGTATATTCGGTGTAGCGCTCCTCGGCGCTGCCCAGGCGGTTGTCCTCCAGGCGGCGGACCAGCACCAGGCGCATGCCCTGCAGCTCAAAGCAGTCGTACTGGATCGTCCGCGTGCCGTGGCGATACCAGATCTGGTTGCTGGCGGCGTCAAAGCCGCTGCTCCAGGTGATAACGTCGTTCTGGACGATGCCAACGCGCTCATAGGCGGGGGTATCGGGATTGTAGGCGAAGAGCAGCACAGCCCGCTCATCCTCATAGGTGCGCAGGAGCAGGACGAGCTCGTCGCTGCCGTCGCCGTTAAGGTCGGCGACCCGCGGCTCCTGATACAGGTTCTCCGCCGCGTAGTCCACCTCAATGGGCGCCTGGAAGGCGCTGCCGTCCGCGTTCAGAAACTGTACACGGATCTTGCCCATGTTGCTGTAGACATGGCCCAGCGTCATGCTGCCGCTCTCCCCGCCGCCCTGATTCGGGCCGAGGATCTCGGAGCGGTAACGCAGTGTCCCGCTCTCAATACTGAGCTGACCGGCAAGACTGGAGACGGCCTCCTCCGGCTGCACCGCCGGCTCGGCAACTTCGGGCGCCGGTTCCGGCGTCACTTCCGGCACAGGCGTCTCCGCCGGCGCCTCCGTGACCTCGGGTTCCACGACCTCGGTGGGTACCGGGATCTCCGCCGCAGGCTTCTCCGTTTTGCCGCCGATCAGGGGCAGGCCGTCCAGACCGCGCAGGGTAAAGAGCGCAAAGCCAATGGCCCCGAGCACGATCAAAGTGATCAAAAACAACAGGAATGCTCTCAGTTTTCCGTTCATTTTTTATTCCCCCACACCATATTCGACGACATAGCCGATGGAGCCGGAGTAGTACTCCGGGAAGTCCCCGGCCGGATTTTCACGGCTGTCGTTGTAGCACCAGCCGTTGTGGTTCCAGAGCATGATGAAATCCTCGGCGGCGCCGTCAAAGGCGTCCACTTCGGAGGGCTCGTTCTGATCCCAGGGATAGTAGCTGATGTATTCGTCGGTCTCCCACTCGTACTGGCCGTTGAAACGGTGGCAGCCGATCCAGGCGCGGGCCAGACCAGCCTTGCCGATGGCCTCGGCCACTTTTTCCAGCTCTCTGGGGCTGGTGATCACGGCGAGATGGCCGCCCAGGCTCTCGGCCTTGGCCTTGGCCTCAATCCATCCGGCGTCGTCCACGTATACCTCATAACGGACCTCGCCGCCGATCAGAGGGTCGGGCAGGGGTGTGACGATGCTGCCGGTGCCGTCCTCGCCCATCTGGGGGGCGTTTTCGCCCGGGGTGGGCGTGCTCGCGGTCTTGACGCCGATGCTGGGGTCGGGCCGGGCGCTCATGGCCTGCAGGTAGAATCTCACGCCTGCCGCCGCGCTCAGGAGCAGGACGCAGAGGATCAGCACGACCAGGAGCGGGCGCTTGCTGCGCCGGGTCTGCACTTCTTCGCCGATCTGGCGGCTGCGCTCCGGGTCAGCGGAATAGCGCACCTCCTGGCGGCGGGGCTGGGACTTGGGCACCACGGGCGCCAGCACCGGATTCTTCTCCTCCGTCAGGATGGGGATGTTCCGCTGCTTGTCCCGGCCGGGCTCATACACCCGCACATCATCGGGCTCTTCCTGCGGGATGATGATGGGGCGGATATGGGCGCGGGCCTCTTCTTCGTCCACCAGTTTGGTGCCGAAGAACTCAGCCACCAGATCCTCGGCCGACTCGGCCAGGGGATCCTTTTCCGGTTCGGCGGGCTCCGGGGCTGCGTGCTTCCCCAGAATCTCCTCCATTGCGTCTTCCGCGCTCTTTTCCTCCACCGGCTCCGGCGCGGGCGCTTCCGGAACAGGCTCGCCCTCCTCGTCGCCGCCGATGATGGACATCATCATCTTCTCCAGCTCGCTCAGCTCGCCCTCCTCCTTGCGGAAGAGGTCGCGGGCGGCCTCGCCCCCGCTGAGATAGCGGTTTTCCAGACAGCTGTCCAGCATGACGGCCAGCTCCTCCGCGCGCTGAAAGCGATCCTCCGCCTGGAAGGCGAGGGCCTTCTCCAGCACCTCGGTGAGCCGGGGGCCGCAGCCCCGGGGGGCGCTGATCGCCTGGCCGCTCATGCGCGTGAGCTGGGCATTGCTGCTCTCCCCGCTGAAGGGGAGGCGGCCGCCGGTCAGCCCGTAGTAGAGCAGCAGGCCGAGGGAGTACACGTCCGCCGCCTGGCTCTCCTTGCCGTGCCAGTACAGCTCCGGCGCGATGAAATCCAGCTCCTGGCCGTCCCAGTCGCTGCGGCGGCCGTCGCCGATCACGAGCTCGCCCGCGGCGTCCCGGCGCATGTTTTCGGGGTAGATGCCGCCGCGATAGCCTTCGCCCGCCTCACTGCGGACCACCTTGCAGGCCTCGATGACCAGCTCGCAGATCTCCTGCCGGTTCATATTCTTGATTTCTTCGCCCAGGTTTTTCCCGGGTTCAAATTCTGTTTTTGCCATAGGAACTGCCTCCCGCAGAGTCTTTCCCCGACCGTGTCGGGCTGCATAAGGGTACAGATTATGTTAACATAAACCGACCCGTTTCGTCAATGGAAAACTAAAGCCGCCGCAGGACAAATGGCTTGTTTTTCGTTTGCTTCCGTGATAAGGTTACTATGAAAGCGAAAAGACAGGGAGCTTTTCGCCGGGTTTCATCCTTGACCTGGGAGGCGTATACCATGAGCCGAAAGAAGAAAACCCTGACCATCCTCGCTGCGGCTGTCATTGCCATGGGGCTGCTGGCCCTGCTGCTGCGCCCGTACTGGCTTAACATCAGCTTCGGCATCTCTGACTTTTTCCGGGATCTGGGGCTGAAGGACCCGGAGAATATCGTGCGTGTGGACGATCAGCATTACGGGGAAGACCCTATGCAGGTGCTGGACGTGTACTATCCCGCCGGCACGGAGGGAAAGCTGCCCACCATTGTGAGCATCCACGGCGGCGGCTATGTCTACGGCACGAAGGAGACCTATCAGTATTACTGCATGAATCTGGCGCAGCGGGGCTTCACGGTGGTGAACTTCTCCTACCGCCTGGGGCCGAAGAACAAGTTCCCCGCCCAGATCGAGGATACCAACGCCGTCCTGCGCTTCGTATGCGAAAATGCAGAGGCGTATCACATCGATACGGACCGTGTCTTTTTCGTCGGTGATTCCGCGGGCGGGCACCTGAATGCGATGTATTCCGCAGCGGTGACGAACCCGGACTACGCTGCCCTGCTGGGCCTGGAGATCCCGGACTTTCATCTGCGGGCCACGGCGCTCAACTGCGGCGTGTACCGGCTGGAGGATCTGCTGGGTTCCCGGGAAATGCTCAGCCTCCTGGAGGGCGATCCCGCCCAATATGAGGAGACGTGGGACATCCTCGGCCATATCACGGCGGACTTTCCGCCCGCCTTTGTCATGAGCGCCACCGGCGATATGTGCCTGCCCTATGCCGGGCCTATGGCGGAGTATCTGCGCGGCGCGGGCGTGGAAGCCGAGCTGCACATCTACGGAGACGCGTCCAACCGGCTGCCGCATGTGTTCCATGTGAACATCAAGACGGAGGACGCCGCCCGCTGCAACGATGAGGAATGCGCCTTTTTCCTGGCGCACATGGATTGAGCAGGCAGGCTGAACCCACAATTGTATGTACGCTCCCGGTCTCCGGTTTCGGAGACCGGATTATTATTTCTCCATCTTCTCAGCCAGCTTTTCGATGGCGTCGGCGTAGCGGGCCAGTTCCTTGTTGGCCCGGCCTTCGATGCGTTTTGCCACCGCGAGCAGATGCTCGCAGGCGGCCAGGAGCCGCAGATACACGGCGCTGGTCTTGCGCTGCTTGCCGCCGGCCTTCTTCTCAATGGGCTTTGCCTCGGTAATGCGCGTAAACTGCCCCAGCCGCAGATCAAAGCAGGTGCCGCTGTAGGGCGCGAAGGCCTTGCAGCCCAGCTCGTCGTTGAGGCAGGCGGTGAAGCTGTCGGCCGCGTCCGGGTCACCGTGGTTTACGAAGATGAGCTTCGGCTTTTCCGTGAAGCCGCCCAGCCAGCGCAGGAGCCCGTTCTTGTCCGCATGGCCGCTGATGCCGGGCAGCTGATCGATCTGGGCGTTGACCTCGATGTCCTCATTGAAGAGCTTGACGTGCTTCACCCCGTCCACCAGCGCGCGGCCCAGGGTCCCCACGGCCTGATAGCCGACGAAGAGCACCATGCTCTCCTTCCGCCAGAGATTGTGCTTCAGATGGTGCCGCACGCGGCCCGCGTCGCACATGCCGGAGGCGGAGAGGATGACCTTCGGTTCCTTGTCCTCGTTGATGTCCCGGGATTCCTCCTGACTGACACTGAGCTTCAGCCCGGGGAAGACCAGGGGATTGATGCCGGAGCGGATGAGCCGGCGCATCTCATTGTCCACAAACTGGGTGTCACACTGGAGGAAGACCGAGGTGGCCTCCACGGCCAGC
>Ga0310697_10001003_pt1 | contig 34807 bp, 33 predicted proteins | sample 172DNAGHGlowgp2_FD_203883 | JGI IMG/M metagenome (GOLD analysis project Ga0310697, IMG submission 203883) | Sheep rumen microbial communities from Palmerston North, Manawatu-Wanganui, New Zealand - 1728 DNA GHGlow gp2 (v2) (version 2) | ecosystem: Host-associated > Mammals > Digestive system >... | reverse complement strand
AAGTAATGCAAGGCACAACAACAACGCGACAGCAAAAAAATAATAAATAGAAAGGATCAACCATGAACAAAACAGCAAGCCCCGCACGCACCACCGAGGTGTGCCGACGGGGCAGGATATGAAAAACCGATGCCACCACGCAGGGGAGGGAAGCCCTTGCAGCCTCCCTCACCCTGCCGCGCGGCACCGGGGCATAAAGCAGTCGTTCCATGCCGCAATGAAACCACTGCAAACACTGCAACTAATTCAATAACTAAAAAATAATCCACACCATGAAAAAGTTAATATTAATCTTAGTTATCTGCGTCCTGGCATGGACTGGGACAGTGGCCCAGGACATCGACACCCTGCCCTGCGGCCAACAGGTATTTCTTTAAAAATCAAAAAAAACAGTTTATTGTAACAAAAAAGAAAGGAGTGAAATATGTCATGACGTAAAAATAGAAAAAGAATTGGAAAAAGAGTCACATGTTTCCTTATTGTGTTTTATGTTGTGTGGAAAGAACTATTCATATAGGACGAGGAAAATGAGATGCCACCAAACATCGGACACTACTCGAACGCAACGTTTAGTATGATATTCTGACTTCCACCACAATTATCCACAATGGGAATTATCAGGATTTGGTGAAACGGCAATAGTAGACTCTCCGTTAAAACCAGATGACAAGATTAATCAATTTATTGAGTCTACATTATGAAACAATGAAAAAAAGAAAGTATCAATATTTCGCATGCATGGCACTATTAGCCACTTTTATTACATCATGCACCAAAGAACCGGAAATTAATAAGCTCAGCTACACCGACGAAGTTGGTGGAAAAGTGGAATACTTAGTTTTATCATTTCAAAACGAGACACAATTAAACCAAAAAATATTAGAAATAGAGAGACAAGAAGATATCTCGGCTTATGAAACCAATTTAGGGTATGCATCAATCGGCCGATTATCAGACGAATTTTTTTCCACCATTGATTTTTCTTCATTCTCGAGTGAAAATGAAGTCATTGAATACATGGAAGAAAACAAAAAATATATTGATAACGAGACAGAATATGATGGAAATATCAGTTATATGCCAAAGTTCTTCCACAGTCGATACAGATATGTGGCAAACAAGGATGGAATATACCAAGTAGGAGACAGTATCTACAGGTTGTTTAACGCCGGCACAGTATCAACAACAAGCAATCACCTCAACGAATTAAGGTCTTTGACTGATGACACCTTGGGATTCTTGAATAACAGTCCGACATTTCGATACGTCCCTAATCATGAACGCCATTATGTTGAGGCGGTTTCTGGCGTAGCATCGTTGACGCCTACAGCATTTTCAGAAGATGGATGTTTCGCCTTACCGATGGACACTACCTTTGTTAATACACGAGCAGATATGAGAATATACTCTGAATTTACATGTTTGTTAAATATCGGAGGCGGTCCTTCCATAATTGGTATTGACTCCTATTGTAAAATGAATATATGTTTCGGAATTTGGATTGTTGTAAAAAGAAATATTGATTATAATGTCAACACAGTCTACCATTATCGTGAATATATTGGTGGAATAGGGCCGACAGCATATGAGGATGAATGCACAGAGTACACATATTCAATGTATGAGAATCCCGAAAATAGTTTCCACCATAACAAACCAATTGCAGGTCAGCAGTTTGATTACCGCCCTAATGTATGTACAATCTTTTGGTTTTTCCATAGTTATGATCCAAAATGGTATGAAATCATACGGTTCACAAATATCAACATCACCGTGCATGCAGCGTCGGTATCACAGACAATTTTAATCTCAAATAATTAATAACCATAAAGTATATAAAAATATGAAACAATTATCAATTGCTATCCTTTTTTGCCTGGCATCGGTGGCGGTGAATGCCCAAGGTGCCGATACACTCTGCTCGCATGCCGGCCGCAACACGGTGAAGATTGGCTTCCAGTACAACTATAACGGCTCGGGCGAGAGATATGAGCCTGCAAGCCGCAACTGGGTAGGCAGCACTTTTTGGGCCGAATACAACCGGAGCCTGTCAAAATCATTCGACCTTGGAGTGGGATTTGGTACGGGCATTGTCGCGTACAGAACGTTTACCTCTGCACCATTGTTTAGCGAAAACACCGACTTGGCCTACCACTTTAGCCTGAACGGCTATTGCCACTTCCTGTCGCAATATAAATCGGGATACAGGAGCTTTGATGTCTACGCGGTAGGGCGCTTGGGCTACTGCATTGGCGACAAAGGCTATTGGGAAGGCTCCATCGGTCTCGGAAACGAGTACTATTTTAACCGTCATTTCGGCTTGTCGGCCGAGGTGGGCTGGGGCAACTCCTTTTTCTTCAAGGCGGGCGACTGGGCCGCTTTTGGGCACATACTGCTTCAGTGTAGCCTGAATTACAGGTTTTAGGGCATCGGTCCGCGTAGCTGCCCATCTTACGGTTTGGTTGCATCCCAATGGGATGCAACTTTTTTTGTGTCTGTCCCGCCCGCATGGCCTGATGCCGAAATGGTCCATGGTGTGGCTTGTGTCGCTGCCCGTCAGCCCTGACGCCGCTTATTGCTCGGTACTTCTTCGACAGTTGTTCTACTGTTCCTCGACAGCACGAGGTAAAAATGCAGGTGAAGTGCGGGATATGTCAGGAATGACAAACGGAGCAGGGAGGGCGGAGCGGCGTGCTTGGGGAGAGGGCGGAACGACCGGATCCGTCAGTAGCTGTAGACCAGGCCGTACTTTTGGTGCAGGGCGCGGAGGGAGCCGTCCGCTTTCATCCGGCCGATGATGCCGTTGACGAAGTCCATCAGGTCGTCCTGGCCGCGGCGCATCAGCACCCCGATTTCGCCGTGGGTGAAGGGCCGGTCCAGCAGCGGGGCGGCTACGCGGGGGTCGTGCTGCGCGTAGTAGGGGGCTTCGGTTATTTCGGTAATCATGATGTCGGCTTGGCCTTCGGCAATGAGGGAGGGGATTTCCTCGTTGCGGGGGTGGACGAGGATGGTGGCGTGGGTGAGGTGCTCGCGGGCGAACTGTTCGTTGAGGCCGCCGGGGTTTACCATGACGCGCACGCCGGGGCGGTCGATGTCGGCCAGCGAGCGGTAGAGGGCCGAGTCGGCGGTGCGGCACAGGATGGTTTTGCCGTTGGCCAGGTAGCCGTCGCTCATGGCCATGGTTTCCTGCCGTGCGGGGGTGATGGTGATGCCGCCGATGGCGAAGTCGAAGAGCTGGGGCTCGGCCAGGACGTCGGCCGAGAGGGAGGGCCAGGAGGTGGGCACGAACCGGAGGGCCACGCCCATGCGCCGGGCGATGGTTTGGGCCAGTTCGATGCCGAAGCCCCAGTACTGGCCGGTGGAGGTTTCGTAGAAGGAGAGGGGGCGGTAGTCGCCCGTGGTGCCCACCCGGAGGGTGTCGCGGCTTATGATTTGGGCCACCGTGCCGTCGACCGGCACGTTGGTGGAGGTGGAGAGGATGAAGAGGGTGTGTTGGTTGTTGTCCTTGCCGAAACGGATGGCTGTGGGGAGCGAGTCCTCGGGGAAGAGGCGGGAGCTGTCGAAGTAGTACAGGCTGTCGTCGGTGTTGAGCCAGCCGCCCACGTAGCCGTCGTGCTGCAGGGCGTGGCGCACCACGGAGGTGAGCTGGCTGCGGGAGTGGCTGTGCTGGGTGGCGGCATAGCTGACGGTTATGCCCTCGGTGGGCTCGGCCATGGTGCGGATGTTGAGGGTGAAGCCGTCGGGGTGGCTCTGGCTGTAGGTCCACACGCGGTCGGCTATGGCCTCGGCGCTGTCAGGGATGGGGGTGATGTGCTCTTTGGTGCAGGCCGCGGCAAGCGTGGAACTGCCAAGGGCCATAACAAAGAATAGCTTGAGGAGATGGCGGGCACTGGTTTTCATGGTGTATTGTGTTTTGATTGTTTAGTGTTTATTGATTTTGCAAAGATACGTATTTATTGTTGATTTGTGGCTTTTGTAGGAGGGGAATATCTGGGGGAAGAGAGAAAGGGGGGCAGGTGGTTGTGGCGCCGCCTGCCCCGTGTGGGGTGGTGTGTCGGTTTTATTCCTCTTTCATGAGTTCGTCGATTTCCTCACTGAGGTTGGAGTAGTGTTTCTTCAGCCGTCGGGCGACAAGGAGTCCGGCAAGCAGGCCAGCAGCGCCTCCGATTAGTTTGGAGGGTAAGAAGTCGGGGTTGTTTTTATAGGCATAGATTAACATGAGTGCTATGACAACACCGCTAACCACATAGATGACGGCTTTGTGGCGTTTGGGCGTGTTGGAACTCCGCTGAACACTTTCGCGCAGGGACAGCAGCCCGGATTTTGAATTCATGTCGGGTCGCCGCATGCCGCGGGTCATAATAAGGCTGTATATGGTCAGTGAAATAATTAGCAGGTCGGCAGATAGTATCCCCCACCAGGGCCATAGGTTTTCATAAAAGAGAAACGGGGTGATGATAATGGTGAAAATGATGAGAAAGACGGAGCATATTAGATTCAGGCGGTACAGGCCTATGACACGGCGGCGCACCGAGCGGCGCCATACCTCGTTGTTGAAAGTGCTGTGATTGGCTATGTCTTGCTGCAGGTCGTGGAGGTCTTGTTGCAGCTCTTGTTTTAAATCGAGATTGTTTTCCATGGTTTTTTGTTTTAGTCGGTTATTGATTTGAGTTTTTCGCGAATGCGCACTAAGCGCACACTTACGTTTTTGACAGTAATGCCGAGGATGGCGGCGATTTCGTCGTAGGGGAGGTCTTCGAGCCAGAGGAGGATGAGGGCGCGGTCGAAGGGGTGGAGTTTGCCTATGCGGCGGTGGAGGCGCTGGGCTGCGGGGTTGCGCTCTTGGCCGCTGTCCCAGGTGGGGGGGGCGTCGAAGTAGTCGACGCTCAGTTCCAAGGGCGAGGTGTCTTTGCGGCGGCAGTGCTTGCGGTCGAGGTTGATGCAGGTGTTCAGGGCTATGCGGTAGACCCAGGTTTTTTCCTGGCTGCGGCCTTCGAAGGTGTCGAAACCCAGCCAGAGGCGTATGAGCGTTTCCTGGAAGAGGTCGTCGGCCTGCTGCCGCTCGTCTGCGAAGAGGTAGCAGACGGAGTAGATGGTTTGCCGCTGCCGTTCCACCAGCTGCTCGAAGTCGAGCTCGCGTTGTTGTTTTTTGTTCATTGTTGTTGCTTTTTAATCTTTACGAGTCGCAGTTTTTTTTGAACCTTTAGACACCACAAGGCAGGGAAAAACTACACCCGGGACTGAGTTTTTTTGTTTTTTGGGAGCGTGGGGGAATAAAAAAAGAGCCTCCACGGGTGTGAAGTCTCTTTGTGTGGCTCGGTGATTCCGCTGCGATTCGAACGCAGGACCTACTGCTTAGAAGGCAGTTGCTCTATCCAGCTGAGCTACGGAACCGCTTTTTTGAACTTGTAAATTCGTTAATGTGTTAATTCGTAAGTCTGACTAACAAATTAGCGTATTCACACGTTAACACGTTCACTTGTCGGGATAGCCTGATTCGAACAGGCGATCTCCTGCTCCCAAAGCAGGCGCGCTAACCGGACTACGCCATATCCCGTTGCCTTTGTCAAGAAAAAAGACGCCTCGTGGACGTCTTTCTCTCTTTTCTGGCGGAGAAGGGGGGATTCGAACCCCCGGTACCCTAATCGAGTACGACAGTTTAGCAAACTGTTGGTTTCAGCCACTCACCCACCTCTCCGTAGCTGGTCGATTTCTGCGTAAACCTGTGTTTCCGCGTGGCGAAATCGGGTGCAAAGGTACGAACTTTTTTTGAATTGGTGAAAACTTTTTTCTCTTTTTCGTGCCTTTGGACCGTGATTTGTTACTTTTTGGCCTGATTCTTAACGCCTTCTATTTTTCGTTTTATTTCCTCTTGGTTGCCGAGATAGAAGTCGTTTTTGAGGTTCATCTGGTCGTCGAATTCAAAAATATAGGGTACGGCAGTGGGGATGTTGAATCCCACAATGTCGGCGTCGCTGATGCCTTTGAGGGTTTTGACGATGCCACGCAGGCTGTTGCCGTGGGCCACGACCATCACCTCGTCGTGCTGCTGGAAGGCGGGTAGGATGGTGCCTTGGTAGTAGGGCATGAGGCGAGCGATGGTGTCGCAGAGGGCTTCGGTGGCGGGCAGCTCGGCGTCGCTGACGGCGGCATAGCGCGGGTCCTTGCGGGGGTTGCGCTTGTCGGTGATGTCGAGTGCAGGGGGCTGCACGTCGTAGCTGCGGCGCCATTGCATCAGTTTTTCTTCGCCGTATTTTTTGAGGGTTTCGGCTTTGTTGGCGCCCTGCAGGGCTCCGTAGCTTTTCTCGTTGAGGCGCCAGCTCTTTTCCACGGGCAGGTAGTCCATGTCCATGGCGTCGAGTATCTGGTTGAGGGTTTTGACGGCGCGTTTCAGGTATGAGGTGTAGCACATGGTGGGGCGGTAGCCTTCCTCTTTCAGGAGTCGGCCGGCCATGTAGGCTTCGCACATGCCGTAGGGGGTGAGGTCGACGTCGGTCCACCCGGTAAAGAGATTCATTTTATTCCACTCGCTTTCGCCGTGGCGCACTAAGATCAGTTTTTTCATTGTGATGACAGGTTGTTTTGGGGTTTAAGGGGTTTGGTGTGTTGTTGCTATTTCTTGTTTCTTTTGTCGGTGAATGTGCCTTCTTTGATGGTGCCCCGGTGGGAGAGCAGCAGGAGTACTATGCCAGCAACGATGAAGGGGATGCTGAGCCACTGCCCCATGTCGAGGGTCATGCCTTTCTCGAAGTCGACTTGTTCCTCTTTGACGAATTCGATGAGGAAGCGCACGCCCCACAGGGCGATGAGCCACCAGCCGAACAGGCGGCCGTTGTGCAGTTTGCCGTCGCGCTTTAGGTAGGCCCACATGCAGCCGCCGAATATGAGCAGGTAGCTGAAGGCTTCGTAGAGTTGGGTTGGGTGTTTGGCCACGGTTTCGCCGTTGCGTTCAAAGATGAATCCCCAGGGCAGGGTGGTTTCCACGCCGTAGATTTCGGAGTTGAAGAGGTTGCCCAACCGGATGAATGCTCCGCCGAGTGCCACAACGATTACCAGGCGGTCAAGGAGCCACCAGGCGTTGATTTTGTTTTTGCGGCAGAAGAGCCAGATGGTGATCAGGATGGCGATGGCGGCGCCGTGGCTGGCAAGGCCTTCGTAGCCGGTAAACTGTCCGGTTTGCAGGTTGATGGGCAGGAATATTTCGGGCCAGTGCTCGGCAGTGCAGAAGTAGTCGGGCTGGTAGAAGAGACAGTGGCCCAGGCGGGCGCCCACCAGGGTTGCAAGGAACATCCACAGCACGAGAGAGTCGAGGTATTTGGTGTCTACCTTTTCGCGGAGGAACATGCGGTAGATGATGTAGTATCCCAGCACAAAGGCAAAGAGGAACCCCAGCGAGTAGTATCTCAGCCCGAAGGAGCCAATGTGGAACATCACGGGGTCTACATTCCAGTGGATGAAGTTTAGCAGCATCTTTCTGTATGTTGATTATAGGATGAGGGAATGCGTTGATGAGCAGGTTTGGATTGCGAATCAACACATTCCCTCATTAGGGTGATTTATTTTGCGTAGTTGACGGCACGGGTTTCGCGGATGACGGTTACCTTGATTTGGCCGGGATAGGTCATCTCGTTTTGGATTTGGCGTGAGAGGTCGAAGCTGAGTTTTGTGGCGTCGGCATCGCTTACTTTGTCGGCTCCCACAATGACGCGCAGTTCGCGGCCGGCTTGTATGGCGTAGGTCTTAACCACTCCGGGGTAGGTCATGGCCATGTCTTCCAGTTTCTTGAGGCGGTTGATATAGGCCTCTACCACTTCGCGGCGTGCACCGGGACGTGCACCGCTGATGGCGTCGCACACCTGGATGATGGGGGAGATGAGGTTGGTCATTTCCGTCTCGTCGTGGTGGGCACCGATGGCGTTGCACACATCGGGATGCTCTTTGTATTTCTCGGCCAGTTTCATGCCGAAGATTGCATGCGGCAGCTCGGGGTCGGTATCAGGTACTTTTCCGATATCGTGGAGCAGTCCGGCACGTTTGGCCAGTTTGGGGTTCAGTCCCAGTTCGGAGGCCATGGTGGCAGCGAGGTTGGCCACTTCGCGGCTGTGTTGCAGCAGGTTTTGGCCGTAGGAGGAACGGTACTTCATGCGTCCCACCATGCGCATCAGTTCGTGGTTCATGTTGTTGATGCCAAGGTCTATGCAGGTGCGTTTGCCCACCTCGGCAATTTCCTGCTCGATTTGGCGGCGTGTCTTGGCCACCACTTCCTCGATGCGTGCGGGGTGTATGCGGCCGTCGGTGACCAGTTTGTGGAGTGACAGGCGGGCGATTTCGCGGCGAACGGGGTCGAAGCCACTGATGATGATGGCGTCGGGCGAGTCGTCGATGATGATTTCAACTCCTGTCAGGCTTTCGAGGGCACGGATGTTGCGGCCTTCGCGACCGATGATGCGGCCTTTCACCTCTTCGTTCTCCAGGTTGAACACGCTGACGGTGTTCTCTATGGCGTTCTCGGTGGCGGTGCGCTGGATGGACTGGATGACGATTTTCTTGGCTTGCTCGTTGGCGGTGATTTTGGCCTCCTCCACAATGTCCATGATGCTGCTGGCCGCCTCCGACTTGGCTTCGTCGGTCATCATTTCGATGAGGTGTTGCTTGGCTTCGTCGGCAGTCATGTTGGCGATGTGTTCCAGTTTTTCAATACTTTCATTGTAAACCTTTTCCACTTCGGCCTGGCGTTTGCGCAGCACTTCGATTTGGCCATTCAGGTTTTCGCTCACCTGTTTCAGTTCGTTGCTCTTTTTCTGCAGCTCCTCCACTTTTTGGTTGAGCGATTGCTCACGTTGTTTGAGTTTTTGCTCGGCTTCGCGGATGGCGCTGTTCTTTTCGTTCACCTGCTTGTCGTGTTCGCTCTTTAGTTGCAGGAATTTCTCTTTGGCTTGGAGGATTTTGTCCTTCTTGATCATTTCGCCTTTCTCTTCGGCGTCTTTGAGCACTTGTTGACTCTTGGCCAGTAAGCGGTTGCGCAACACTCCGGTGGTGAGCCATATGCCGATGCCTCCGCCTACTATGAGTCCGATAATAATACCTATTGCTAACATGTTTGTTTGTTGAGTTGTTTTTGAGGGGAACGGGCGCCGGGCGAAGGGTCTTTCAGTTCAATATAGTTAAAAAACCTGCACCGAATCCTCCGGGAGTTATGGTAAACTCTGAATTGATAGGATTTGAGTGCCGGGTGTCTCAGTTATACAACCTACCCACCCCTGAGCTTACTCGGTTTGTAAATGGTGTTGAGTTTACAAACTGTTTCAGATTCGATGCAGGATATTTCCTTATTAGTGTTTGGGCTTGCGGTTTGCCATTTGGCGGTGGCTGGGATGCGGTCTTGCATTGCCCGCGCCGTTCCGTCAAGCCTTGTCAACCCTGTCGAGCAGTTGGTTTATGTCGGTGAGCCTTTCTTCCAGCCGGGTGTCTCGGAATTGCAGCTGGTGCTGCAATTTCAGGAGCCGGGTTATCTGGCTCAGTGCCACCATGGCCAACAAATCTTGCCTGTCGTTGTAGGCATACATCTTGGCGTAGCCCTTGGCCTCAGAGTCAATCAATGCTCCCGCCTCGCGCAGATACTGCTCGTCGTCGGCGTTGATTTTCATCCTATATGGCCTGTCTAATATATGGATGGTGGCCGGTAATTCGCTCATAATGATGCCTGCTTTGGTGTGTTCCTTTCGTCTTGACTATTCAGATTTGTTGATTAATTCCAAACTTTTGTCTATGCGTCGTATCAGTTGGTTGAGTTTAAGTCTTATCTCTACAGAATCGCCCTTTCGTGTCAGCGTGTTCCCTAATTTTAAATTGTTGTTTTCTTCCTTTAAATTATTAATTAATATGTTTAGTTGTTCGTTTTGCCTCTGTAGCTCCTGGCACTGCCCGTTGGTTTTCTCCATCTCTGCCCGCAGAAGCTCGTTCTCTTTCTTCAGCTTCCGTACCTTCAGTTCGATCTCCGCGACGGTGGTTTCAAAATCAAACATAACAATGTCAGTTTACACTACAAAAAGCGGTGCAAAATTACTAATTTTTTTGCACTTGGACAATTTTTTTTCCTTAAAGCCCCTTGCATCTGCCGGATATGTGTGGTTAATACACACAGGATTAATCATATACATGGTATTTCAAAAAGATGGCTCTGTGCCAGCTTCAGTGGCCATATTCCAGTGCCGGATTGACTGTTGCGGCGTAATTATGCCCTGTTGCAGCGGCTGTCTTTTGTCGCGGGGCTCAGGGTTCGGCGGCAGGGGCACTTCGGCGCGGGGAGCGGCAATAGTCGGCAAGGAAGGGCTGCCGCTCCTCCTGTGTGAAGGACTGGCGGCCTATGGCTCCACCGCTGTATTGCAGGACGACGCGGTCGGTGTAGGGGATGAACATGGGGTCGGTGCGGAAGGTGGAGTCTTCCTGAGGGGTGGTGGGGCGGTCGAAAAGGATGTAGGAATACATGCCCATGAGGTCGCGACGCCAATCGACTACTGCGGTGGAGTCGTCGTCGCGACCGGAGGAGAGTGTGATGCCGATGCAGCCAGCCTGCCGCAGCAATCGGAATAGTTCCTTGTACTCGATAGGGGTGAGGCCTACGACGGCCATGATGGAGTCTTTGTTGCGCTCGGCATCGTCCCAGTGTTGCGAGGGGAGCGGGTCGCTTGGGGCTTGCACATGAAAGATGGAGGCTTTGCCGTGCTCGAATTCGAGATGGATGTAGGCACCTGGGTCGATTGCCTGGCGGGTGTATTGAACCAGGCGGGAGAGGTCGTCGCGGTGGTTGTCGTAGTGTTTGGCCAGGCGCTCGGCGTTTGGGTTGTTGAGGCAGAGCCACACATAGGTGCCCACGAGCAGCAGGAGGTTGAGGATGCCCCAGGCAACGGTGACTTTCTCGTAGGTGTCGCGGCAGCGGCGGGCTTTGACCAGGAAGTAGAGGGCGGCAACGGCAATGGGGACGAAGAGCCAGAAGAGGAAGACAACGAGGAGCAGGATGACGAAGTCGTCGTACCACAGTGCGATAATGGCGGCGGTGACAAGCAGGGCGGGGATGAGTTTGAGATATTTCATCTTTTATCGGGACAGGGCGTAGCAGATGTGGGCGGTGGAGAGGTGGTTGAGACTGTCGGCTTTGGAGATTTGCATCCCGTCGAAGACGATGAGGACGGAGCCGTGGGGGTTGGTGTAGGTGAGCAGTTGCTCTTTGTGTTTATCGAGTTTGTCTTGGTCGAGGTTGCTGCGCAGGGTGTAGCCTATCTTGGCGAGTTGTGCGGCCAGAAGGGTGTCGGCGTCGATGGTGCCACCGGGGTATGGGATGCTTTCGCCTGCATTGTATCGTCGGTTGAGGAACAAGCGGTTGTAGTCTGAAACATCGATGATATTCTTGTCGCTGTCATTGTGAAGGTAGAAGTTTTGCGTGGCGTACTGCTCTTCGTAGCGGTACCAGTCGTTGTCAAAGCGATAGGCTTTTGCGTGGCGGGCGGTGCGGTCGCTGAGACGGTCGAGGTAGTCGGCGCGGTCGAGACCGAGCTCACGCCTCAGCACGAGTGTGTCGCCGAGGTCGTGCTCAATGTAGAGCATGGCTTGGTAGGCAGCGCGATGCTGCGGGGCATAGAGTGTGTCGGTGGGGTCGGGATGGAAGGTGGCGGTGTCAATAGTACCTTCGGGGGTGAGGATGTGCGCTTCGGCGGCGTTGGTGCGGATGAGGGTTAACTGTGCGGAGAGGGAGAGTTGGCGAGCGGAGAGGGGACCGCCGAGGGTGAGGACGACGATGCCTGCCACAGCGGCGATGGTAAGCCAGAACCAAGGTTTGGGGCGCAGGAAGGGGGAGAGGAGGCAGTAGAGGGTCATCAGCACACCGGCGAGGAGCAGGAAGCAGCGGTCGATGGTGAGGCCGTATTGCGACAGGCGATAGCCTGTCGCCACCCAGAAGAGCACCACCAGCGGCAGAGCGATGAGTCCGAACCATCGGAAATACCACGCAAAGGGCTGGTGGTTGAGGAGCGGACGCACGAAATCGAGGATTACCTGTATAGAGATGAAGATGGTCACCATTGTGGCGACAGAGGCCTGCGGCAAATCCCAGCGGAAGAGGATGGTGGCGGCATAGACATAGAGGATGAGGTTGTAGAGCAGCAGGGCAGGGGTGAGGATGTAGTTGAGTAATATGGTCTCCAGTTTGCTGACGGCGGGTGTCCGGGAGGTGGACTCGAGGCCGATGAAGACGAGGGGTGCCACCAAGGGATAGCAGACAGTCAAGACGAGGTAATAGCATTTGTTGAAAATGGAGGAGTCGGGGTGGAAGAGTGTTTCGATTGAGCCGAGGATAAGCATGAGAATGGCCAAGAGGAAGGTGGCGATGCCGAGAGCCAGCGTCAGCGAGCGCGCCATGCTATAGAAGCGGAGGCTGTAGCGGCCGTTGTCTTTCACACGGCGAGCCAGCAGGTAAATGGCCGGGAGGACGGCATAGAGGTAGTGGAGTTCGGTACTGCTGCGCCAAGCGTCGGGCAGGAACAGGGTGAGCAGGTAGAGGGACAGCATAGCCCAATAGGCGACGACGGCCCAGCGGTGCCTCTCCCGGTAGAAGGAGAGGCTGAGGGCTGCGATGACGGCAAAGGGAGCATAGACTGCGGGGTGCATCCAGGCGTGGTGCAGGTTATAGACAGAGGCGCAGGCGGCTGCGGTGGCGTGGAGCAGGATGAGCAGCTCCACAGGGTGGCCGGTGAGAGCTGTGCGCAGCAGGGCGGCAAAGCGGGCAAAACGCCGACGGAGGGATGAGGTTGTTTTCATGGTGATTCGTCGTTTGATTGACACACTAACACGTTAACACATTCACACGTTAACACATTCAATTCTTCTGGTACCAGTTGATTTTCTGCGAGGCATACATGGCCACAGCCAGTATTACAAACACACCCAAACTGCCCACCAGCAGGGCGTAGCTCTCCAACTGCATGATTACATAGATAAAGACATACAGCACCGCCAGCAATCCGCCGATAAGGAGCGCGGCGCGCGTATTCTTGAGCAGGGCGCGCATAAAGAGGGTGATAAGCCCAATGGTCATAACCGAGGCGATGAGATACGACACAAAGAAGGTGAGGTGCTCCGCAAACGACAGCAGCAGGGTGTAGAAAAGCATCAGCGCAATCCCCACCAGTGCATACTGGATGGAGTGCACAGGCGTCTGTCGCCTTATCTCGATAAAAAACACCACTGCAAAAGTGAGCAGGATGATGAGATAGGCATACTTTATGCTGCGGGTGGTTTGCTGGTATTGCTCCACCGGCACCTTCAGGTCCACCCCAAACGCCTGGGCGTTTTTCAACTCGCTGTGCGACGACAGGGTCTGTGCAAAGTCGCGGTTCAGCGCCAGCACTTTCCAGTCGGCCACAAAGCCGCTGTCTGTCACCTTGCGTGTGGCGGGCAGGTAACGTCCCGTAAAGCTGGGCGTGGCACAGTCCGAGGTGAGCCGCACCGACGTGGTGCGCCCCACAGGCAGAAAATACAGATAGTTCGACCCTTTGAGGGGCACCGTAAGACGATAGGTGACCTCACCGCCGCCCATTACCTCATCGATGTCCACACTGCACGACAAGGCGTTATCGTAACCCAGATGCAGCGCCTCGGCCGAAAGCTCTGTCGGCTGTCCGTTCCACACCAGGGCTGGGTTGTCGGCAAACCCTTTAAAATCGCTGATGGCAAACAGCAGCTTGGCCCGGTCGGTGCGCAGATGTCTTATCTGCTCGGCTTTCAGCTCCTTGGGCAGCGCAAAGTGGCCGCTCAGCTCTACTGTTGCCTCATACACCGTAAAGTCGAATATGCCGCGCTTCAGCATCCGCGACCCTATGTTGCCGCTTATTTCCAACGCCTCGGGCAGCAGGTATACGTTGTGCGACGACGTGTCGCCCGGTATGAAAAGCACCGGGCCGGTAATTTTCTGCCCGCCGCCCCACTTCTCGCTCACCTCCAGGTTGGCGCTGTGCTCGGTGTCGCTCCGCTCGTTGACCATGTTCATGATAATGCTCTGCGGTATGAGCAGCAACAGGCTGATGGCCGCAATGATGGCCAGCTTTATACCCAGTTTAAACCCGCCGCGGTTGTCGCCCGTCGGCTTTACATTCTGCAAAAAATTGTTTTCCATGATGTGATTTGTTTTTGTTTTGTTGTTTATTATTCGTTGATATGTTGCATTTTGTTGGTTGATTACATGTTTGTTGTTACCTATCCTGTCCGAAGTGCTTTGAATTGCAAAGTATACAAGGAAAAAAAATAGGCCTTTCGGGGTTGGTGGCTCAGTGGTTCTTGCCTCTCAGTTCCAGAAACCCTTCCAGTGCCTTGAGGTGTGCCTTGAAGGCGTCGCTCCCGGCCGGGGTAATTTGGAACGAGGTGTTGGGCTTGCGCCCCACAAAGCGTTTCTCGCACCTTATGTAGCCCAACTCATCGAGGGCGCGCGTGTGGCTGGCCAGGTTGCCGTCGGTGAGGGCAAGGAGCGACTTCAGCGTTGTGAAGTCCACGCGCTCGTTCACCATCAGCACCGACATAATGCCCAGGCGTGCCTTGCTCTCAAAGGCTTTGTTAATGCCGTCGAGCATCTGCAGCGAACCGTTGCCTGTGTTCATTGTCTGCGGTTTTTAAGGGTGAAGTAAATGCCAAACACGATGTGCCACAGTCCAAAGCCCAAAAACCAGAACAATATGCCGTGGTTCACCGCAAAGCAGTCGGCAATGCCCAGCGCCAGCTCGCCATAGCCCAGCAGCGCGATGGAGGAGGTGGTGTAGTGCGAGCAGTTGATGAGTGCCAGGCCGTAAAACACCAGCATAAAGGTGGACGTGAGGCCGTAGTGCCCTTGCAGCAGCATGGCTACGCACAGCAGGCCGCCCGTCAGCGCCGGCACAAAGAAGTGGATTAGCGGCCGCCGCACCGTTTGGTCGAAGGTGAAGCGCTGGTTCATCCGCTTGGTTTTGAAATACGACATCAGGCACACCGTGCCGAACGACACCGCCACCAGCGCCAGTGCACACCCTACTGCCACCCATGTGCGGTAGGGCGTGTTGATGCTCAGCCGCCCGGCGGCTTCGCCCAGCAGCGTCCCGTCGTCCGTCGCGGGGGCGGGCCCTAAAAGCAGCCATGCCCCTATTGATACTATTGTGGCATAGATGCCGATTATAACGATCGACAGGCCGCTGATGGTCTGAAAACGGGAGGACTTCTGCATCAGGTCCTTAATCTCGTTGAGCGTATTGATTGCTTCGTTATTGTCCATAATGTGTTTTAGAAGTACTTTGTGCTGCAAAGTTACGAACATTTTCCAAATCCGCAACTTTTTTTTGCAAATATTTTTTGCAATGGTCGACTAATTGAAAGCATGTATTCGCCGTTAATGGTTGTCATACTGGTTGTTATACGGCAGTGTCCGATTCCGTCGTCGGCGGTTGATTTTTCATTTTTCAATCCGTGTGCGGTCCTTTTCTGTCCGTTTTGTGTGGTAGCTGGGACCGTTTTTCGTTCCTTTTTGCCCCGATGTCGGGCCGTTCTTTCTTGTACATTTACTTTACAGTTCTTGGGCAGTTATTCGATCCAGACCGAAAAACAGCAGAACAATAATGGATGATGTGGGGTGCAAGGTTCGGCCCGACAGTGGCGCAGCGGCTGCCGTGGGTTTTGTGTGCCGCTTTTTTCCAAGCAGCGCGGGGATGTAGGGGGATTTATGTGTTGTATTCGGTGTCGGGCTCGGCGGCGGCCGGGAGTGGCTCCTCCTGGGGGGCGAGGGGCAGGGGAGAGGGGGTGTGCCTGTAGAGAGACAGGAGGTTGTTGTTGAGCTGCAGCTCCACCTGGCGCATGGTGCGGTCTATTTGTTGGGCGGTGAGCTGGCATTCCCATACCACGATTACCTGCCATCCGCCCTCCTGCAGCAGTTGTTGGTTGCGGTGGTCGCGCTCCTGGTTGCGGCGAATTTTCTCCACCCAAAATGGGCGGTTTGTTGTTGGAATCTTGCAGCAGGGGGAGTTTTCCACCGCCCTGTCGTTTCCGCTTTCGGGTATCGTCACGTTGTGGCCGTGCCAAAAGCAGCCGTTTACGAATATGGCGGTGCGGTAGGGCCGCATGACGATGTCGGGCTTGCCGGGTACACTCGGCACGTTCAGCCGGTAGCGGTAGCCGTGGTGCCACAGCCAGCGGCGCACGCGCAGCTCGGGTTTCGTTCCCTTGCTTTTGATGTGCGACATGCAGCGGTGCCGCTGTTCGGGTGTCATCCGGTCGGTCATTGTCGGTAGGGCATGTGAGGGTTGGCTATTTTTCGCGCACGTGTTTGCCGCTCATGTGTTCTATTTGCAGGTCGAGTACGAGTGCTCGGGGAGCGTTTTTCCGCATGTCGTCCTCGAGGTCGTAGCCCTGCGGGAAGTATTTGGCGCCGAGCTGTCGCAGCAGGGTGTCGGTGCGGGCGGGGTCGTCGACGATGGCTATGAGGCCAAAGGCGACAACGCTCTCAAAGTGGTACCACCAGCTGTCGGTTTCTTTCACCCCTTCGCTCATCACGCAGAACGAGGCTTTGGCGCAGTGGCGTATGGCGTCGAGCTTGTGCCCTTCGCGGGCGCAATGGAAGTAGAGGTGGCCGTCGTCGTAGAGGAAGTCGAGCGGCACGGTGTAGGGGTATCCGCCGTCGCCCAGCACTGCCAGCACGCCGCGGGGTGCCCGTTTGAGCAGGGCGATGCACTCCTCGTCGGTCATTTGTTGTTTGAAACGCCGCATGGGGCGGAAACGGTTTTCGGTTTGTTTCGGTTTGTTGTCCATTTTGTGGCGGGTTATAAAAGTTGTTGTCCTGTGTTTTGCTTTTTGTGGCGATTGAGGTAAGTCACTTATAGTGCCTTTACTATGCTCCAGCTGCCCATTTTTGTTCCGCGGCAGTCAATTTCTTGGTAGTCGGCCACTTCGAAGCCGAGGTGGCGGTAGAAGGCCAGGTTGCTCTTGCTGTTGGTGAAGAAGCAGAGGCGTGTGCCGCCATGGTTGCGGATGTAGGGCATGACGCAGTCCATCAGCATTTCGCGGCCGTAGCCTTTGCCTTGGTGCGCAGGGCTTACGGTGAGCGAGCTGAGATACCATGTGGTGCCGCCCAGCAGGGTGTGGCAGTATTGGCCGGCGCGGGTGTCCATCGAGAGCCATTCGTTGACGATGTCTTGCTTTGGCAGCCGCAGCACGCGCCACCACCCGTGTAGCAGGTATTGCAGGTCCGAAGGCTTTTGCCAGTCGGGCGGAAAGAGGTCGGCCACGGCCACCGGCATCTCGTCGGTGTGGCCCACGAGGAAATGGGCCCGGCGCCGCGTGGTGCGGTACTCGCTCTGTATCATCGCCCGCATAAAGGCTATCCGCTCGTCGCGGTTGGCGAAGTAGTTGGAAAAGTATTCGTAGTCGGCGAACGCCTGCACCGACAGCTCGGCACATTCCCGCACCTCGCTCCGCAGCATGCGTTCTGTTGATAACCGCTTGGTATTCATTTTATTGTCATTTTGTTGTTGGATTATTTCAGCAGGGGGAGTTTTCCACAGCCTTAACCATACCATTGTTTCCGCTTTTGGGTGTCGTTACATTGTGGCAGTGCCAAAAGCAGCCGTTTGCGAATAAGACGGTGAGGTAGGGCCGCATGACGATGTCGAGCCTTCCAGGTACACTTGGCATGTTCAGCCGGTAGAGGTAGATGTGGTGCCACAGCCGGCGGCGCATGTGCGGCTCGGGTTTTGTTCCCTTGCTGCGGATGTGCAACATGCAGCGGTGCTGTTGCTCAGCTGTCATCGTGTCGGTCATGGGGCTATTTGTGTTCGGCAAACATGTAGTCTACAATAAACTGGGCGTTGTCCTGTAGCAGTTTGCGGCCATGCTCGTAACCTTGCATGCTGTTGAGGGCGGCATCGGGCAGATAGTTGTTTTCGAGCAGAGTGCATACAGCAGCGTAATCGATGGCATCGGAACAGAGCAGCAGGTCGGCAGCATGTTTCTTTGCGTAGTTCTCATTGTAGTATGGGTTGTCGGGGGCTTTGATGGCAGGGATGGACAGACTGATGATAAGGAATCCCTGGTCGGGTGTGGCCATGACAGCCAGCATACCGTCTTCGGCTTGCTGAAAGACCATGTCCCTTAACTGTCGTTCGAAATCGGGTGTAACCTTTATTCCCGCTTTCTTTGAGTAGAAGTCTATCAGCTCTTTCACTCCTTTCAGAAAAACGATGTGTTTGCCTCCGCTGGCTTCATAGAAATGGTCGTAGTTATGTTTCCCAAGTGATTTTGCATAGTCTTCGTTGTGTTGTTGCTCTTTGTATTCCTCTATGTAACCGGAATCCGGGTCGGTAATCATGGTGCCGCACTGGTAGTATTTGTCGTTGAACTGGATAAAGCCGCAGCTTACAGTGGTGTCCGGCCTGTTGCCGAATTGTTCAAGCCAGTCTTCATCTAAAGAGTCTTCTTCAATGATGTAATTGTCGCCAGTCAGTATGTCGCGCAACTGAACGGTTGTGGCATAGCGGTTCACAACGGTATATAATCGGTTGAGAAGATGGGATGAATCAATAGTGAACGGTTTATTTATTGCTGCGGAGAGCCATTCAGCTGCCGTTAGCGATAACATGTTGTGCTTGTCGATAAGGATATGGGCAAGAGTAGTAGTATAGAAGAGTATGTCATGCTCTCGTTCATTTCTGGTGGAATCGAGGGCATCTTCTAACTTGATGCGGCTGTGGAGGGAGAGGTATCCACATAACGAGAACCATTCCATTGCGCGACGTGTAGCCCAGTAGTCGGTGCCGAGGGCGGGATTGGTGAGGTAGTCCCTCAACTCATCCGTGTCGGGAGCGTACTCGAACTCGCTGTCAAAGATGTCGAATATTTTGGTGGCAGTCACTAATAGACCGGGGTTCTCGGGATTGATGAATCGGTCGTCATTCCACGACTCTATGATGTCCCATAACAAAAGCGCTACATCCTGCGGATTGGGTTCGCCGGGGTAGTACTCCGACGTATCGTAAAAAGGGAGAGGTTTTCCATAACGCTTTTGGCATGTCTCGTTCACGGTACGCCAGAAACCTGTGCCGGTGCAGATGTCTTCAAACCAAGCCGTCAAGCGCAAGGCGGCGTCTCGGATGGCTTCATCGAGAGGAAACACATTGTCAATACCCGATTTCTTAAGTATATTCATTACCTCGTTGGCAACCCCGACATAATACTGGTCTGTGGCGGTTGGCATACTGTCAGGGTGCATGGCTTTCCAGTCAATGGCGTATATCTTTTTCATAATGAGGTAAATATATTGGTTTGTTTATATGAAATAGTTGTTTCTCCTTTCGTTCATAATTTCGGATTCTCACGTCAGTGATGGGACAATTACAGATTTTCTACTCACTGCATAGAAAATGTCAGAATAGTAGTTGCAAAAAGCAATAAAGTGATATGGATTAGCTGATAGAAATCCATACAGCTTCGCCATCAGTCGTTGAGTCAGCCAGTTATTCTCATCCTCGTAGCGCAGTTCCACGCTCTCAGGTTGGTCCCCAATGGTGCTGACAAAGGTAAGATACTCCGCAGCCGCGCTGCGGATGGTTATTTCGTGTTTGGTCTTGCGTGGCATATTCATTAAGGATTCTTTTCAGATGTTACTTTGTTTATCAATAGTTCCGACCAAGTGATCGTCTTTCCCCTCTCCGCGAAAACCGCTATTCACGACTGTTTCCACCCTCTGCACACTCCCCTCATTGTCGGAAAAGTTATATAGTATGAATAATATCTCGTTGGTCATGATTTTATTGATTAGTTCTCATTAATTCCTCCCAAGTGGCAAACCAAGGAGAGGTGGTTTGCTTTCCGCGGCCAAGAGTTGGAAGGTTGTTATAGTCTTTCGATTGTGTAGTATCAAAAGTGTAAACCAGATAGTAGTCATGTCCCAATGATTCAAAGCCTTTCTTTATCAGGGTATCTTTCGACATGAAACGTGGTCCTGCCCCTTTTAGTTTAAACAATGTGCCGTTTGTGCCATTGTGGAGCATCACATAGTTAGCATTCAATGCCTTTGGCGGTAGTACAATGGAGCCAGCAACCTCGCCAGTGCGTAGATAACACATACCGAGTTCTTTCATCTTAGCCAGCTTGTCTTTGCTGGCAAAGTTGACAAGCACAACATCGTTGGGGTCTTGATAATCCAGCCCATGCTGCGGTGCCACTTTCCTGTACAGGTAGTTCTGCATCCGCTTTTTGTTCAGCCACTCCTCTATCTGTACCCTTAGTATCTGTTCGCTGTCGTTGGGGTTTACCGTGATACTTTCTGATGGCCTCAACGGAAATGCTCCAATACCGATTTCCTTAATGGATTTGCAGTAGTACGATTGCTCGAATTCCTCCTTAGTGTAATTCCCAGGGAAGAGTACATAGCCGCCAATGACTTCTCGTTTGGGCTTCTGGTTGGCCGGGTCAATATAATAGATTGCATCGCGGTAGCGGTGCATTTGGTCTATGGCGTCCGTTGGTGGCACATCAAGGTCGTCCATTCTGCTGTCATTGATGCGGTACTTTGCATCGAAAAGGAATGTATATTGTATGTCTTTTTGCCTCTTGGTAAGCCTAAGCACGATGTCGGGACGCTGCTGTGTAGTGAATGTTTTGGTGTTGCGAATGGCTGACTCCACCTTCCCGCTCTCTTCTCTTACGGGAGCGTTGTACATCACCGAAGCCAACTCTACATTGTCATCAGTCTTTATGAACGTCACCTCCGAGTGGGTACCCCAGTTCAGGTCTCTTACAAACTGTGGGGTTAGTTTATTTCCTTTGTATTGAGCCGTAGCCCTGTCTTTCAGAATATTGGCAACGATGTTTTTTACCTTCAGAAAACACCATATTTCATACAGCGTGGCAATGTCCTTTGTCTCCAGTTTGTTCACACCCTCTTCCAACTCATAGCCACACATCAGTTCTATCCATTTCTGGTATATGGTGCGGTAGTGGGTCGATTTCTTCATCACAAGCGACTCCTGCGAAAATCCTTTGAATGTCCCTATGGTGCGGAAGAACGGATGATTGACCAACCTTTGCAACTCCTCATTCATAGTATTCAGCTGCTTTTCTAATCTGTTCGATTTAGCAACAGTGTTCCGTATATGTTGGCTTACAATGGAGAAACGCTGCAACGTTTCCCGCATCACAAACTTCAGGAAGCGATTTTCTATTGTATCGTTAGTATGGCACAACTCGCGCGAACGGTAGCGGTAATGCGGGTCGTGCTTAAACTCCTGGTATTCGTTTTCCAATTCATTGTCTATCCACCGCAGCCGGTCAATACGTTCATAAACAATATGCTCTTGCAGTCTTCTCTTCGGTGAGAGAATAATCTGACGGCAGGCATGGGTAATGTCCGTAAAGCATGTTTGAAATATTTGCCACCATATCAAGTCGGTCGAGTCGCCCTTCTGTGTGCGGAAGTTCAGATAGGTCTCGCGCATGAATGCAAACGAAAGCATACTGTATTCCTCCTCAATATCGCGGATAATCCATTTCATATCAGTGCGGTAGTCCATCTTGTAGCTCAACACCTCGGTAGAGAAACGCAAACTCTTCAGTTTCCCCTCTTTTTTATAATCCAGGCAGATGTCGGTCTTCCCTACCTGGCTCCCAAACGAAACGGCACCAAACAGCAGGTTCTTGTCGCTGCTTAGCTGGCGGTCTTTTGTCACATTGGAGAACCTCAGCGACATATCGCTCACCCTGTCACTGCCTTTTATCAGTACAGGATATTGAGTGTTTTCAAAAAATAATGTTTCTCTCGTCAGTCTTGTCAGTTGGCTTTCGTGCCCGTTAAAACAGAAATGAGTGTCGGGCTGTGTGGTCACAAACTCCGCAGTCAGTTTCTCATCGCCTTGCTGCACACGGAGGTTCTCCACCGCTTTTCTTATACGGTCAACACTCTTGTCGCACGAGAATCGAAGGCGGACATCATCGTTCCACACCTCAAAATCGAATATGTTCCCCTCTGTTGCCATCAGCCCCAATAGGAAACAAAGTGTTCACGTTCAAGGGTGCGGCACATCGAGCCGATTTTCTTCTCCGTCCGTGTGTCGTTTCCAATATGGTTGCGCACAATACCCCGCAGGCAGGTCAGTAGGTTGGGTCTTTGACCTTCATTGTCGGCGGTGGTATGGGCGGCAGCAATGCGCGGGTCGTCCTCGTCTATGCCCAACCGTTGGTCGTCACCCTCTATGCGGGAGAGGATTTTCATAAGGGTGAAATCATCCAATGCCGATGCCATTGAGAATTGCTCTCCGGCCAGCACCTTGTTTGCTGCCACATACAGCATCGCCTCGTTCGAGGCACGATAACCCAGTTTGAAGGGCGTATCTTCCAACAGAGCGTTCACGTCCTTCAGATAGGCCATCACTTTCTCACCGTCTATGTCGTCCTTCACCTCCGAGGCTTTCTGCGGGCGGTCCACCAGCAGCTCATTGAAGTCTGTTAGCAACGGGAACTGCTCAGTCTCGCCCGACAGGAACTTGTCGTAATCTACTTCGTTCATCTCCACCGACATCGCCCGGTCCAGCACCTTGCGCGAGAATGTGAAGGTAGTCTCGTCCATATTCACCGTGCCCATCACCATCAGGTTGGGGGGCAGCGTGAGGCCTTTCTCCGAAAACTGTTGAGCCAAAGGATTGGACTCCGTATGATGGGCTTCCCCCAATAGATGCTTAAGCATTTCCTCGCAGGCCTCTTTCCCAAAGTCCTTAAAGGGTTTGATAATGGGGTCTGTCACATAGTCGCCGTTCTCATCAGTGGAGCGCGACTCAATGGCGCTGAGGAACTCAGCGAAATACTCCTCCACAGGAGCCAAGTTCATCTCATCCAAGCAGAGGAAATAAGGGGTGTCCTTGTGCTGCCAAGCTTTTACAATGAATTCCACAAAGGGTGTGAACTCATACTTCTTAGAGATATTGGAATAGAATCCCACCACATCCATCGAATTGTGCCAATTAGGCTTCACCTGAATCAACTCAAAATTCTCCGGCCTGTTGTCGCTCCATCTGTCGTACTCATTGGCATAAGGCTGGGTAGTAGTAGCCTGTGCCAGTTTCCGCACAATCCTGCTCTTCCCCGTCCCCGAAATCCCCGCCAGCAACATAAACGGCTTCGTCCGCAAGGCAGTGAGATATGGGAGAATTTCTTGGGAATAAATATGGTTTATTGTGATAATCGCTTCTTCTTTTGTTTTGCGAGTAATACCCTCCTGCCCCAATATCATCTTGGCCATTACACCAATGGTTGCGCCATACCCGTATTCATATTTATCAATGTCACTTTGTCCGGAAATTTTGAAGCGTACTTCGTTTGTCGGCACATCAGGGTGTTGTTCGATGTAAGAAACAAATTCCTGTAACAAAGCCTTTGATATGGTTCTAAGTCCTGTTGCCCCTTTGCTAACGGATTTCACAAGATAACAGAGTCTGTCCTCATCAACAATGGTTACTTGTCCGTTGTTGGATATATCTCCTTTATGTAATTGGGTTTTTACGGTCATATTATGTGTTCTTCTCTTGGTAAACTACAATGGTGGGTGTATCTTGTCTTATTGATTGGCAAAATGCATCTTGCCCCTACGGAGTGCATCGCTTGGTGAAAACCGACAATAATAGAAATAGGTCAATGAATGTGTATTGTTTCTTTGACATAATAAATTATTTTGTCAGATTCTAAATAATTTATTGTCTTGTGATAACTCTATCACGAAACGTTCCGACTGATTGATTTCAGAAGGAAGTTTGTCTCTTAATATGGAAGCAACAAATTGTATGTTTTGTTCTTCAACTATTTCCGAGATACGGATAAGTTGGTTATCGCTCATTAATTCTTTCTTATCGTTCAAAATAAAATCCAAATGGGGAATGTTTTCTTGACGTGCGAACATGGTGTAAGCAATGTCGAAACAAGATATTTCGCCCATCTTTTTTCCTGTACTAAGATTGGCATTAAAAGAAGAAAACTTATAGATATTAGTTCCGGTTTTTTTGTTTAGTACAGAATCAAATCTAATGACATATTCTTCGTCATAGATTTGGCGGGATATCTGGGAAAACAATATATTGAATTTGTTAACTTGCTCTTGAACATGATTCTTAAATGAGTCAGAAAACAAGTCGTCATCTATGGTTCTCAGTTCATTTTCTGATTGTAATATCTCATTTTCCACTGTGTTTATCTGCGTGATAATATTCTCATATTCACCCTTTTCTTTGTGTTTCTGATTCAATTCGTTAATAAGATTTTCCAATTCTTCATACGTATTGGATTTAACCACTTTTTGTGTCAAAACATCTTCTTCTATGAGCAGGTTTCGTAATTCTTTTTGTAATGAATCAATTTTTTCCTTAATACGTGGCAACAATTTCAAAATGAATCCCACCTTGTTGTCAAGCATTTGGTTGTGGTATGCGACCAATTCTTCAAAGGTGCGCTGTAAATCTGGAATTAGTACTTTGGCTTGCTTGTAAATCAATGCTAGTTGGGCTGTGTCAATGTTTGCTTTTTGAGATTCCGATTCCCGTTGCGCCTCAAGAATCATATCACGGCGCAATTGGGTTGTGTTGATTTCAGAACTTATGTTGTTGATTTGATATTTTATGGCATTCAAAGCATCCATATCGGCTGCAAAGTTCGGATTGATGTTCAATTTGGCTTTCTTTTTTTGCAATTCATCGATTCGAGCATCAACAAGTCCTAAAAGTGAAAGATAGGTACTTTTGCTATTGTTTTTTTCCAGCCGGGTCTTGAAATTTTTGTCAGCCTTTAGTTTTTCCAATGTTTGCTGACGGATACTACCATGTTCGAAATTACAACCGAACATGAATAGATACAAAGATTCGTATTCTGCGTCAGGGGTGTATGGATTCAGAGTTTTTAAAACATTCGAAACATTTTGGTCAGAATAGCGAATGTTATGAGAAATGATTTGACGGAATGTGGGCTTGTCACTTTCAATCCCCCAAATGGCTTGTTCTAAAACTTGTAGGTAATCTTCTTCATTTGTAATATTAACGCCATTTATCTCTCGAATAGCATTTGAGCGTTTTTTGAAATTCCGTTTAATAACGACATCTCTTCTTTCAAAATCAGTTGTTAGAATTAGTTCAATGACAACATTTGTATTAATCAGAAATTCCTTGACATCTTTATGTTCCACTTTGGGATTTGCAGGGTCTGAATAAATTATACTGGCATCTTTGCCCAAACAAAAATCCACTAACTTTAGCACCGTTGTTTTTCCGACATTGTTTCCGGTTTCGGTTGTGGCGTTGGGTGTGTTATCAACAATGAGGTTGAGACCTTGGTGGAAAGGGATTTCTCGAATAACACCATTGTCATTGTAAATGGATAATGATTTTATGAACATAATATAACCTCCTCTCCTTCTATTTTTGCCACATCAATCAAGTACAGCCAATCAAGACATAGTAAATACAAGGAAAAACTAATTTGTACAATCTCAGAAACTTTTGAGTATAACTCAAACATGTGCATATCACCTGATTTTTGGAGTACTTGTAATACAAACGCTCCATTGTAGTATACACTGTTCTCTGGTCGAATATTATCTGGCAATAGCATGATTAATTAGGGTTTTTCGAAAATCTTACATTTAATAAATGCATCAACTAAAATGATATCAACATATAATTCTAAATCATCATCATAAAACTGTTTCAGATTCGCACTCAAAGATAATTTTTCTTTGACATTTTGTGCAATGGCTTTATACAATTCATCGCCAGAGAATTTCGTTTTTAATTCTAAATACTCTTTTCTGATTGTCTGAAGGACAGCGTAACTTTTATTATTCCCCATCGTGTCAAACTCATCATAGATTCTTTGCACAACATAGAAATAAACATCATATTGTTCGATAATGTCCTTAAAAACAGCAATATTGTTTTTTATTATTTTATTATCAATATCGAAAGAAACAGTATCGAACCTCACTTCATTATTCTTTAAATTAATCTCTGAAAGTTCGTTTATTACGTGAGCAAGTCCGGTTTCAAGTTTCAATTCATCTGTTTCAAAATGTAGTTCTTGTTTAATAAACTTATAAACCTCTTCCATTTCTGCTGCGGATAAAGATTTAATTTTATTCAACAAAGTATTAATATCATAAATATCATTGGTTGCATTAAATTGTATGTTGAGATTTGAAGGTGTGTTGAACTTGTGTTCTTTAAGTTTGTCAGTTGGCTTTGCAATAGAGACAAATTTGTAATTATAGCCAGTATAATTGTCATCTAATTTATCCAGTGAAGACTGGATTTTAGTAGTGGTGTTTGTCGATGAAACCTGAACGATTATATTTTCCGACGTATAAATCAAGTCAACGGCTGGAATATTCCGCTGAATGGTGTTGGCATTAACTAAATTCCATCCGTAAAGAAGATTCAGCAAACGCATATAGAAGTCTTCGCAATGTATATTGATGTCATACATGTTTAGCGCCCCTCTTGAAGTAATTCTAGTTGAAAGCCAAGTGAGGCGTTCTTCAATATAGTTAAAATAGGATTGTGTTTTCATTCATGTTATTATTTAACTATGCTTCTAATTTCCACATCATTCTCGCAAGCACCCGACAGGCCTTCGTAGGTGTACTTGTAGGCTTGGTGTCCTTTAAGCTTGGTTTGTTCAAGTGTGTACAAAGCCATCTCTTTGCGGTAGTCAGGGTGCTCCTCAAGCATTTGGTTGAGTTTCTGTAGTGTCTCTTTGCTGTGGGTCGTCACAAACACCTGTTTGTTGGTACTCACGGCAAGAGCGAAGATGGCTTCCCAGATTTTTTTGTATGCGGAATAGTGAAGGCCGTTCTCTATCTCGTCTATAAGCAGGATGTTGTTTATGGGATTAGCTGAGGCAGCGACGATGTTCAGGTAACGCCGCAGGCCGTCACCCGTCATGCGGGAGGGTAGCATCTCAGCCATGCCCTCAAATCCTATGTATACATCATCGTTCAGAATCTCTATGCTGTTGATTCGGGCATCAAATAACTTCAACAGTGATAAAACGGTGTTCTTTTGGTTCCGTTTAAAGAGTTCAGCTAAATCCCATACGGTGTTGTCGGATGTCAGATCAGCAGAAATCACTCTCCCTTTGAGTCTCTCCAAGTAGTTGTCCGCAATCTTCCGGTTGACCACAATGCCTGCGGGGTTGATTCGCAACCAACTTTTATAGTCTTGTCTCTCCCCATCTGTGGTCGTGCTGAAATTTATCTCTAATGTGTTTACATAGACGATTGACCCCGCTTGCTGAATGGGTTCATTCTTGGGTTCTGCCAATTCATCAAAAACATAAGTCAGCCCCAACGTCAGGTGTCGCACAGTGCCGTCGGTTTGTTCCAGAGTCAGGTCAGGAGGAATGGACATGTCCAGATTATGGAAAAGGTATTTTGCATCCAAGAATGTGCTGAACGACTTGCGAGCACGAATATTATTAATCACCTGTGGCATGTCGGGGTTCGACATGTTCAGAGAAAGGTTGACAGCTTCCAACACCGAACTCTTGCCAGAGCTGTTCTGTCCCACAAGTATGTTGACGCGCCCCAAGTCATCAATCCTCAAGTGGTCTATGCCCCTGAAATTCTTCATCTCAATGTTTCTGAATCCGTCCATCATGATTGTGTATTGTCTGCTTTTACAGTGCTTTATTATATATAATATGCATTTGCAAAAATACACAAAAAAATTTAATCATAGAAAGTTATTTTACTAAAGGTTTAGAATCACTTGGTTAGTAGCGATGTATGGCGGGGCAATAAAAAGGGGATAGTTGCGTTTTCTCTTTATATGGCGCAACCTATTAGTCTTTCCGAGCATTTCGGCTACCGCAAGCTGCTGCGGTTCACGGTGCCGTCGATGGTGATGATGGTCTTCACCTCCATCTACAGCATTGTGGACGGGATGTTTGTCTCAAACTTTGTGGGCAAGACCCCATTTGCGGCCATCAATCTGGTGATGCCGTTCCTGATGGTACTGGGGGTGATAGGCTATATGCTGGGTACTGGCGGCAGTGTACTGGTGGCCAAACTGCTGGGCGAGGGCCAAGAGCGAAGGGCGCGGCGTGTGTTCTCGCTGCTGGTGGTGGCAGGAGTGTGTGTGGGTGTGGTGTTTGGGGCGGCGGGCATTGCGGCGCTGCCGAGGGTGTCCGTGTGGCTGGGGGCCGACCAGTCGATGGTGGGCCATTGTGTGCAATATGGCCGCATCATCCTGCTGGCGTTGCCCTTTTTTGTATTGCAATACATGTTTCAGTCGCTGATGGTGACGGCGGAGCGGCCCAGGTTGGGGCTGTGGGTGACGGTGGCGGCAGGGCTGATGAATATAGTGCTGGATTTTGTGCTGATTGTGGTCCTCGGCATGGGGCTGCGGGGGGCGGCATGGGCCACGGCAGCGTCGCAGGTGACGGGTGGGCTGTTACCGCTGGTGTATTTCCTTTGCCCCAACAGCTCGCGGCTGCGGCTGGTGGTGCCAGTGATGGACTGGCGGGCATTGGTGCAGGCTTGCAGCAACGGGCTGAGTGAGTTTTTCGGCAATGTGTCAGGCTCTATCGTGTCGATGTGCTACAACTACCAGCTGATGCGGTATATAGGGCAGGACGGGGTGTCGGCATACGGTGTGATAATGTATGTGCAGTTTATCTTTTTTGCGGTGTTTCTGGGCTATACAATGGGGTCTTCGCCAATAGTGAGCTACTGTCATGGGGCGAAGAATTATGCCGAGCTGCACAATATTTTCGTCCGCAGTATGCGGATAATGGGTGTGCTGGGATTGGTGCTGACGGCGGGGATGGAGCTGCTGGCCTGGCCGCTGACCAAGGTGTTTGTGGGCTATGACCCCGCACTGTTCGACCTTACGCGACGGGCATTCATGATTTACGGGGCGTCGTATGTGTTGGTGGGGTTCAATTTCTATACGTCGGCTTTCTTCACAGCCCTGAACAACGGGGTGCTTTCGGCTTTGCAGGCCACCACACGTGCGTTGGTGTTCGAGACTGCGGCGGTGTTTGTGCTGCCGGCACTGTTCGGTGCGGGGAGCATCTGGTTTTCGGTGGTGGTGGCGGAGTGCCTGGCGTTGATGTTGTCGGCTGTGCTGCTGATGGCCAACCAAAAGAGGTATCACTATTAATTATGTAACGCTATATGAGAGTTTATCAGCATGAAGTGAAGTATTACGAGTGCGACCGGATGGGGATTACGCACCATTCAAATTATGTACGGTTTATGGAGGAGGCACGTGTGGACTGGATGGACCAGGTGGGTTATGGGTTTGACCGCATGGAGGCCGAGGGTGTGGTTTCGCCGGTGGTGAGTGTGGAATGCACTTATAAGCATCCCACCACTTTCAAGGATGTGGTAGAGGTGGAGGTGCATGTGGCGGAGACAAGTGCACTGAAGGTGTCGTTCGGCTATACGATGCGTACTAACGGCAAGGTGGTGTGTACCGGGCGTAGCACCCATTGCTTTATGGAAAACGGAAAACCTGTGGCTTGGGCTACCCGCTTTCCGCAACTGGCAGAGGCTGTCTTGAATGCTTGAATAGGTGAATGCTTGAGTGGCTCAAGCACGCATTCATGAGCCACATTATAGGAGATCTTCGTAACGGAATGACACTTGGTTGCCACATGTGACGACCAGGTAGGAGGGCGTGTCGGTGGTTTCGTTCAGGTTGTCGGTCATAACATAGGGGACACCGCCCAGGGTGTGTTGCTCTTTGTGGTGGAAGTGCCCCATGAGGAAGAGGCTCACGTTGTGGCGTTTCATTAGGTCGACGAGTTCGTAGTATTCCTCCTCGGGCAGATTGGCGGCGGGAGTGGTGCTGTAGTTGTAGCTGGTGCGGAAAAGGCAGGTGTGGGTGTTGACCACTACGTGGCGGTATTCGTTGCGGTGCTGCAACACCTCGCGCAGCCATTCAAGCTGTCGGCGCCCATGGGTGGCATTGCCGCTATCGAGGAAGATGAAGAGGTCTTTGGCGCCGCTGACGGTCTGCACGGTGACGGTGTAGGTGGAGGTGTGGAAATACTGCTGGTAGTATTGCTGGCAGTCGAAATAGATGTCGTGGTTGCCGAGGGTGACGAAACAGGTGTCAGTGGCTTGGGGCAGCCTGAGGAGGCTGTCGAGCTGGCGGAAAGGACGAGGGCCGCTCTCGTTGGCTATGTCGCCGTTGACGATACTGAAGAGGCCGAGGGGGTCTGCGTATTCGTGGCGCAGGAATTGCTCCACGCGGCTGACGTCGCCTTCAAGATGGATATCGGAGCATACGTAGACGTTGTATTGGTCGGGTACATCGGTAATGACCACGGCAGGGTGCTGGTCGTTCCATTCGAGCCATTGTGCCACGCGGTCTTCGGTGTGGGTGCCGCTGGAAAAGAACATGCCCGCCACATCGAGGCGGTTGCAGGAGGCGAGAGCCAGAGCGGCGAGGAGGATGAGATATCGAGGTTTCATTGGCTTTGGGTATTAGATGTGATGGGTTAAAGTGTTTTTATTGCTCCAAGGTGGAGGTACCAGCCGTCGTAGGAGGCCGTGAGGTTGAGCGAGCCAACAGGGTGGATGCCGACTTCGGCATAGAGGCGGGTGCCGTCAGGCAGACGGTATAAAGCCTTGGTGCTGAAGAACCAGTTGGCCACGCGCTCGATGATGAAGTCGTTGTAGTTGCTCCACCGAAGGCCTATATTCCAGGGGGAAGGGCTGAGCAGGTTGTGCCACCAGCCTTCGGCGGCAAACATGACATTCATAGGCTCGAAGACGGTACCCATGCCCCCGTTGCTTCGCTGGACAAGTTCGGCTATGTAGCGGTTGCAGAGGCCGAGGTTCAGGTTTACGTGGCGGGCGTGCCATCCAAGCTGGAGGGCACCGGTAAACTCCTGCAGATTGATAGACGGGAAATGACGCCAAAGGTAGCTGTTCTCGAGTGTGAGGCGTTGCCCTTTGGAAGAGGTGAAAAGGGTGGCCTCGCCGCTGAGCCGGGCGGCTATGCGGTTGGTGCTGGCATATTCGGCCCCAATGCCGAGACGGAAAGTGGGCGAGACATTCCAGTCGAGGATGAGGGCGCCGCCACCAATGCCGCCGGTGGCGTAGTGGAAATCGTAGAAACCATAGCCCGTGAGGGCGAGGGGATGCACCTTGGGCGAGGGGGTCTGGCTGGTGGCTGCGGGGGCGGCTATGAGCAGCAACAGCAAGGGTAGGATGAATCGTTTCATGGTTGTTGGGATTGTAAAGGGGGTTGGTCGTCTTTTGGCAGGAGGCGGTTGGCAAGGCTTTGCATGCGATGTGCAAGATGGGTGTTGTCGTCGAGGAGGTTCCAGATACCGTCCTCGCTGAGTACACCGCGCTTCAGGTCGGGTGGCAGGAAACCGCGCTCGTCGTCGGAAAGGTCTTGCCGCCACTCGTCGCTATTGAGGTAGGTGGCGAGTATGGCGAAATGGTCTTGGATGGCCTCGTAATGGCTCAAGGCTTTGTCGAGCTGGTGGACAGCCTCGAGTGCTTCGTCAAGCCGGTGCTCCATTTCTCGGATGCGTATCTGTTGTCCCATATTTGTCGTCAATTAGTGGATGCAAAGGTACGCTTTTTTTGCGATATGGCGCATAAGTTTTTTGTTTGGAAAGCAGAATTAAGAATTGGATGTGTCCACAGCTTTTGTGTGATGCAAGCCAAAGTGTCCGCGACAAGGGGGTGAGGCTGAAGGTGACACCCGGCCGGGGGAGCCTTCGATGGGCGAGGCATGGCCGATGCTGGCATATTGTTCTTAGCTGTGGGGTGGAGCGCAGGACTAATGGTTGTGGAGGCGCTGGCCACCAGCAGACGAAATGCCCACGTATGCCGCAAGCCTTGCGTCAGCACAATAATATGGCGGACATGGCGTTTATATAGACATGTTGCTAAAATATCTCCTTGTGGTGAATGTGCTGGCATTCGTTGTCTATGGTGTCGACAAGTGGAAGGCGCGGCGGGGACGTTGGCGCGTGCCCGAAGCCACGCTGCTGGGGCTTGCGGCATTGGGTGGCAGTGCTGGGGCATGGCTGGCTATGCTGCTCTTCCGCCACAAGACACAGAAAAAGCGCTTCCGCTACGGGATACCGGCACTGTTTGTGCTGCAGGTGGCTGCGTTTATAATATTCTTAAACATGCTTCTTTAAGGCAGGCAAGTAGTTACTATGTCAAAAATACACAATCACAAAGCGGCAGTCGGGCTGATTGCAATGGTTGCAATCGGGGCTGCGGCCGCATTGCTCCTGTGGCGGACGGGGGTAGGGGAGAGCGTGAAGCGGGAGAGCGCACGGCTGTTCGACTATGAGTATATCCCCAACCAGCATGTGGACATCGGCCGTTGCGACGCGGCGGCAATGGCAGACTCTATCTACAAGGACTTCCGCAAGAAGTATCGCTTCCACTACCAAACCGTTGGCATGGCCTCGTTTGCCGACAGCAGTCGCCTGATTCTGCTTAGCGACATACCCCCACACTTTGAGACGGACTCCATCGCGCCCATCTTTTCCCAGTTCACACACAAGGCCGAACAGCGCAGGCACCCCATAGGCTACGACGGCTACACCACCGACATGCTCATCCTGCTCGGCAACGCCACACAGCAGAACTGCGACCGGCTGCTCAGGAGGCTGAACAAGGAACTCTTCTTTTCCGAATACAAGCCCACCGTGACCACGCTGCCCGCCGAGGAGAAACGCCGCTATTTTGCCAGCGAGAATATTGACTACCAAATAACACTCAACGAGTTCAACACCTGGTTTATGGATGATGGCGAGGGGTTCATCCACCTTGACGACACCGGCAAGGTGATGACCGTCGGCGACCTCTTTGCAATGCAGGCGCGGGGCGTCTATTTCAGCCGCCAGCCGGGATTTGTGGCGTGGGCAGTGGCGAAGAATGCGGACATCGCCCCACAGGTGTGCGACATACGGCAGTTCACGCTGGATGCCGACCTGATATTAGGCGCCTTGGCCGACAGCAGCACGCTGGTAATCATAGGCCGGGAACGTCAGTCGCCGCTGAACGAACTGCCCCCATTGCAAATTGAAAGCATACTCCTCTTGGCCTCCACCACCGAGAAAGAATTGGCGCAAAGCCTTGACATCAACGACCTGATGGCCGGCAAGATGAACAACGGGCGCGACTGGTGCCCCACCTACCTGAGCCGCGAACTGGAGAACACCGAGTTTGGCGACTTGATGACCATCACCGATGTGCTGCTGAAAGACTGGTCGGAGCACGGCACCATACAGGAGGGCGACTTCCGCTACCCCGAACCCGGCCACTATCCTTTCGACAAACCCCTGTTCCGCAAACTGGGGCTGACCGAGTTGGTCTACAACTGGAACACCGCCGGGGCCATGTACGCCATTGACCGGGAGGGATACACCCTATACACCCTGGGGCGCACAGGCTCACTGCCTGTAAGCTACTTCAACTCACAGGAGCGCAGCCAGTCGATAGGCTACCGCTACGAGAGCCAGGCCTACCACTATTTCGCCACCCTTGGCAACACCGATTTGGCACGGGTGGTGCAATACACGGCGCTCTACCAGCTCTTTGTCGACAACAACATCAGCTACTCGGGCAACACCTATCCCTCCTTCCCCAAAAACAAGCCTTTCCTGCTCTACAAGCCCACAATGCAGCTGCTGGAAAAGTTAAGCCAACTTGGCGAAGAGGAGATTGAGGTGCTGGCCGACAGCCTTTCGCAGCGCAGTTTCAGAAACTACCAAAAGGAACATATCGACAGTCAGCTGCGCGAACGCTCCCGGAAGCATGATGAGCCGCTCGTTGAAGGGCATGTCGAGGCCATTTATAGGACAGTTCTTCGATCCACCAAGAACAACATAGGAAGAAGTATAGTCGAAGTGAGGAATATGATTCGGGGCTTGAACGACGAACAGACTAAGCAGCTGGGTCGGTACCTCTCCTATCCGCGAGGGGTGCGCATTTGCGACCGCGAGAGCTACAACACCATGCTGCGCGGCCGGCGGGTGAACCAACTGATGCGCGAGGTGGGCAAGAACAACCTCGACCTGTTGTCGCGACCGGACGGGAGCAACATATTCAAAGACGTGATGGATTTGAAGGATGTGAAAAACTGGTACGCCGCAAGCCTGAAGGGCAGCGCGGGACGATACATGAAGACGCCGTCGCTTATCATCACCTACGCCGACCTGCTGACCACCGGCGGCCACAACCTCTCGTCGCGCATAAGCCGTGTCAGCTCGATGACCAACTACAAGCGCAATCGCGGCAACTACACCCCTGTGGATTATGACCGCCCCGCAGCCCCTGCGGCCAGTGACGACCGCCCCGCCCGCCCGCCTAAAGTAGGGTCCGTCCCGACTGCCGGCAAACCTTCGGGCAAAAAAGTGTCGGCCAACCCGAAGGCGACCTCCAAAGGTAAGCCGTCGGGCCAGCGCGCCACCGGTGTCCGCCCCCGCAGCTCGGTCATTTCCTCCGCCCCCCGCAGGTCGAGAGGCCTCTGAAAATGAGTGTGTATTATTCTGAAAAAAGTTGACTCTCATATAGGGAGTCAACTTTTTTGTTGCGGAGGCACAAAGCGCTGAGGTTTTGTCTGGGCTTTTTAAGAATCAACAGTTTTAAGCCTGTAGAAGGTCAGTCCGTTTGCAAACCGGAGCCTTTGTTGTTGAAGCCTGCCCGACCACTATTTTTTCACGAAACGTTTGATTGAGTAGCCTTTGTCGCTGATCAGTTTGACAATATAGTGGCCACTGCGCAGGTTGG
>Ga0310697_10001001_pt1 | contig 34878 bp, 45 predicted proteins | sample 172DNAGHGlowgp2_FD_203883 | JGI IMG/M metagenome (GOLD analysis project Ga0310697, IMG submission 203883) | Sheep rumen microbial communities from Palmerston North, Manawatu-Wanganui, New Zealand - 1728 DNA GHGlow gp2 (v2) (version 2) | ecosystem: Host-associated > Mammals > Digestive system >... | reverse complement strand
ACAAGAAACCGGTTGATGGTCTGTTGCCCATCGATTCGACGTTCGACATTTATCTCGATCTCGCGAAGACGACAGGGAAAACCGCGATCAAGTCCGACACCATGACGCGCCGGCGCAATACAGTCAAGCGGCTGATCGAATGGTTGCACCGCGAACGCCCGACCGTCGAGACGGTTGAAGCCGTGACCGGCCCGATCGCCGCAGGATTCGCGACCTATTTGACGACGCTCAAAGGGCGCGACGGCAAGCCGCTGAAATCGAAATCGCGAATCAACATCATCGCCGACCTTACGACTGTATGGGAACTTCTCGGCAACGCATCGACCAATATCTCGAATCCTTGGCCGTCCCTGCGCCCCCAGGACATCGACGGCGAGATCGGCAAGGCATTCACCCCTGCCGACGAACGGCGCGTCCTGGACGCCGCCAGGCGCGTTGGAAAGCAATGGTATGAAGTGTGTACCATCATGCGGCATACCGGCCTTAGATATGGCGACGTCGCGCGTCTGATGTGGACGGAAATCGACGGCGACGCCCTGCGTCTCACTCCGGCCAAAACAAAACGGCACAAAATCGCCGTCGCAATCCCGATCATCGAGCCGATCCGCGACATGATTGCGGCGTTGCCGCGTACCGGCGACTATCTTTTCCCGGTTCACGCCGAGCTATACGGCAACCGCGGACGCGCAGCGCGCGAAATATTGAGCTTCCGGGAAGTCCTCGATGCGGCCGGTCTCGGCAACGCCGGGTATACGATCCACTCCTGGAGACATACCGCGGCGACGCGACTTGCCGAGACGGGCGCGGACATCGAGACGCGCAAGGCGCTTCTTGGCCACCGTGTCGACGCGACGGCCGAACGATACGATCACGACGAGCACCTGGATGCAAAGCGCGCCGCGCTCGAACGCGCCTCGATGATTACGACAACGGATCGCCGTCGCGAATGATGTACTGTCTGCGGCGCGACGTGCCATGCAACAGCAGCCCGGTCGAAGGCAGGTACATCGGCAGCATCGTGCATTGCCGGAAGACGGCGTACAGATCGATATATACCGTGTTCTCGCCCGAGTAAACCGGCTTTGGCAGCGTCATGACGTCGCCCAATTTGTACACGGCGCCCGTCGTCTCGTCTTTCCAGTGGCGATTCCAGGCCCAATTTGTGCCGGCGAAAGAACTGTCGCCTGATTGCGGGATTGCATAGAGTTGCGTTGGAATCGTCAACTGCGATCCCGCGTCCTGAGCGCCGAGCGTCGCAACGATGACATCGCCGGCGTCGCCGCGCTTCCGATATTTCAACCTGACCGCAACCTGGATCGGTGTAAAATTGGCCTGGAGCGATACCGGCGTCCAATCTGTATACCAGTCGCCTTCCGAATCGTTGTCCGGATTATAATTTTGATCGCCGATCGAATGGTAATGCGACGTCAGGCCGATCTGATGCGGTGGCGTTGAAAAACCTGTGTTGTATGGAGGCGGCCAAAGCGTCTGGTTCCATGCGGCCGTGTCGGCGAACGAATACCCCAGGGGATTTACGTCCGAGCTTGTGCGGGATCGATTGTATGTTGTATCGTACGAATTATATACGGAACCGTCCTTTTTGTGCCGGTCCTCTCCCCAATAATGAACGGTCGATTTTATGTTCGTCCAATTCAGGAAACGATAACCGGCGTTTGGTACTGCCGTGTACTGCGTGACAATGCCGCTCGATTCCGAAAACACGGTCGAGTAATTACTTCCTGCAGGTCGCTCATCGCGACTGACTGAAAACGGGCGTGATACCTGGTCGACCCTGCCCCAGTCTGGATTGTTTACCGTGATCTCCATTACGTCGGTGTCGTTGTACCCGCGGACGTCCACGGCGTCGTGTTGATGGTTTGCGCGCTTGCCGTCGTCACGGACAATTTGTTATTCGCGAATTTCACGAGTACGCGCGGCGCCTTGATCTGGTAATCGGGCGATCCCGTCCACTCGATGCCCGTTGCGAAATAGACGCCGGCCGCGAAGTCCGACAGATCGATCGTCTGCCCTGTCAGTTTTCCGATCTCCTTGAACTTTAGCGATCCGTCACTTTCCCGGAACAGAACATGTCCGCCGTTCGTGCCGGTCGCCTGGAGGTCTGCGGCAATTGTGGTGGAAGACGTCGGCGTTCCCTTTTTGAACCCCTTGATCTGCAGCTTGCCCTCGTCCGAATTGTCCGCGCCCTGCGCTGAATCGTGCGGAATGAACTCGGTTGAAACATCGTCTGGCGTGACGGATCCACCGTCGCCCGATCCGCCGACCGTGATGACGGACGTTGCGAACTGCTTGATCTTGCGCTCCCCGTCGGATGTCACGGTCGCGTTGCAGATCGGAATGCTGAATTTATCCTCGTCGCCTTCTGATCCGGATCCGCTCGAACTGCTTGGCGGCGCGTTCGAGAACTCCGCTTCCGGATCGTCGCCGAGCGTTATGTTTAGGTAGAGCGTCCCGCCGCTCGATGAACTGAGCATCGAATCGCCCAGCAGGTACCATCCCGCAGGATATTCGCCACCGGCCGCCGTAAGTCCTGACGACGGATCGAGCGATCCGTCTGGCGTAACGACGAGCTCCGACGACGGCAGCCAAATGATCCAGGATCCGCTTCCGCTTCCCGCCGACTGAGCCCATTGAACGGTATACGGCGCGGCGTACTCGGAATCAAACGCGAGCCCGGATGCCGCGCCGACGCGCCGCGACACCTCGCCCGATCCGCGAATCAGCTCCGAAAATTTCCGCGCAGCGTTTGGCCCGAGTACGAATTTCCGCGCCATAATACGCCCCTTACTTTATCGAGCAGTCCGTGCACGCGCCGCCGGGATTGCAGGATCCGTCGGGACATGCGGCAGAATCCGAAGCGGACAGCGGCGCGACCGTCGCGGTCGGAGTAATCTTGGTATCGCCAAGCTTGCCCGAAAGCCAGTCCGCGCCAGCACCGAGCAAGCGTTCGGCCGCACCGCCAGCGGCGGACGTTCCGGCGTTACCCTTGTTCACGGGGATGTCAAGCGCGGTGTCCGTGTCGGTCGTGACGGTCGGCGTGTTCTTCGGCGCGTTCGACATCGTTTCCGTGCCGCTCGTCTCGTTCGCCTGGGCCTGCGAAACGAACTCTGCGCCGTAATTGAACGTCGCACGGCCGCCGTCCTCAACAATGTATGTGACGTGCGTGTTGGCAGTCTGCGCCCGTTGCGCCGTCGGCTGTTCGCCCATCTTGCACCCTGCCATGCACCCGGCAAGGACGAGGACCAGCGCGGCCATGACAAGCATCGCGCACGCCTTCTTCGCCTTGCCGCACTTGGCGGCGACCTTTGCCTTACCCTTCGCGACCTTCGCCGCGACCTTATCCTTGATCTTGTTGACCTTCATGGTGTTCTCCTGTTTTGTTGTTTTGATTTGCGGATGGCGTTACTTGACGATAGCGTCGATAACCTTGTCGATCATCGCGTCGTCAATGTACTTGTCGATCTTCGAGTCGCACTGCACGTTCACCGCGTCGAGCTCATCGGGCCCAAGAACGCCGTCGGCGAACGCGCCGCAGTATGCGGCGGTGACTTCCGACACGTCGTTGGCGATGTCGAGGACCTTTGCCTGGCGCTCGTCAAACTTGCGCTTGGCAAGCTCCGCGTTCATCGCGTGAATGCCGTTTTTCAGCGTCTCACGCGAGACGCACTTCTTCACGAACCACTTGAGTAATGTCTTCATGTTGTTTTCTTTCGGTTTGGGTTTACTCCGAAGGCGACGAGCCCACGGAAATCAGATTAGGCGCGGCCTTTGTCACGCCGTTGAAGCCATCTTTGCCAAGCGCTCCGAAGATCAGCGCGAGGACGACGAGCACAAGAATGCCGATGACCGCCATGACAAGTCGGTTCAGGAGCTGGCGCTGATTCGCGCCCTGCTCCTTGGTGGTGTTGAACAGCGTCTTGATCTGCTCGCTCTGCGTCGCATCCGCCTTCTGGAGTTCCGTTATCGCCTTCGTGTTTTCGCGCGTAACGTCGCGCAGTCGCGCAAACTCTTCTTTTGAGCACATTTGTCACCCCTCCGTCGGAATGGCGTCGAGAAGGGCGTTGACGGATTCCGCGCCGTACTGTTCGATCGCCCATGCCTTCGCGTTCTGGAAATCCTCGTCGCCCTCATAGACGTACTTGCACATGAGGAAGTCGTCGTACCTGTCCGCGGCGACGAGCATTGCCTTGACCTCTGCCCAATGGCCGGCCGCCGAGAGAGCGCGCTTCATGTCGAGCGGCGTCCAGCGCCTTTCGCTGTCCTCGATCGTGACTGCACTCATCGGCGCGGAACCGGGAACTACCTTGCTTGCCATAGATACCCTCCGTTTGGAAGTTTGAATGCTGGGCTGAAATGCTTGTTTATCGCCATGAGCCAGCCCTTCCTGCTCATGAGCGAGAGATAAAGCCGTTTCGTCGGATGCGCCGCGAACACGCAGAACGCGCGCCGCGTCCGACGCCATATCCTGCGGTACAGGCGCGGCGGATGCGCCGCGTGCAGCGCGAATCCGCAGATCTTCACGCGCCTCGATGCCGTCGGGAAAACCTGCCAGTCATCCTTGATCTCGCATCCCATCCCGGCAAGCCACGCCTTCGCCGCGGCCCTCGCCTTGTGCGCGGCCTTCTTGAACCGCGCGAACACGATCCAGTTGTCCATGTACACGAATGCGCGCGAGACGCCCTTGATTGAGCGGACGAGGAAGTAAAGCGGGACGAGGTAGAGATTCGCGAGCGAATGCGAGAACGGATATCCGATCGGCAGTCCGCCGGTCGCGGACCTGAGAACGGCGTCGAACATGTCGAGAATGCGCCGGTCCTTGAATATCGCCTCAAGCCGCGACATCATGATTCGCACCTGAATGTGCTGATAGAACTTCCTGACGTCGAAGTACAGGCAATATTTCGCATCCTTGCGGTGCGTCCGCAGGAACCGCGAGCACTTCGCGGCCGCCAGGTGTCCGCCCATGCCCTTGCGCGACGAGAACGACATCGAATGTATGTGCCGCTCGATGTACGGCCCTGCGACGTTCCAAAGCATGAGCATTGCGATCGACGCGGCGAACCGCGGGATCTGCAGGCGGCGTTCCTTGCCGCTCTCGAATATCGTCTTTTCGCGCGGATTGGCCACGACCGCCGCGAAGTCGCGCCGCGCCGCCTGGAGAATCCTGTCGGCCCTGCGCTGGTCGAACGCCTTGCGCAGCTTGACGGGACGGTTCTTGTTGTAGGCGTCCCATGCCGCGCGGACGTTTTCGCGCGTGAATACCTTGTCAGCGAGATAGCCGACGCGCTTCATGCCGCGCACCTCCATCCCTTTGGTGCCGCCGCCCTTCGAGACGCGAACCGCGCCCTACTAACCGGCCTTTCATGCACGTTTTTCACCGCACCGCGCATTTCGCGCGGACGAGCCGCCTTGTGTGGTGTTTCAGGTTTAGAGCCGAGGACTTCGCCCGTGCGCGTCGCCGCGCAGGGCGTGAAGGTTGGACGCGAACGCCAGTTGTTGCCGTTCGAGTTCGAGAGCGCGTTGTTAGCGTTCAAGTAGGCGATGCCGAGGTTCGAGCCGTTGTTGCGGTTGTTGCCACGGGCCACCATGAGCAGTCTCGGTCTCATATCTCGCTTTATCCCCTTGTGTCAGTTCATCGTGTAGTTTCCTTTTGTTGATGGACGCATTTTTGTCGTGCAGTCCCGCGTTCGCTCATTGCTCACGCGGGTGAAAGCTGAAGGGATGGACGCGAACGCCAGTAGGAGCCGTTCGAGTACGAGAGCGCGTTGCCAGCGCCCAAGGAGGCGATGCCAAGGGACGAGCCGGAGTTGCGGTAGATGCCACGGGCCAACACGAGCCAGTTGTACAGCTCTACGGTCGCGCTTGCCGGCAGCGTTCCGGGCGCGGACGGATACCCGACGTTCCAGGAATAGTCGCATCCGGCCATGTTGATATTTTCGTCGGCCGTCCGCGTCGTGAATATGAGCGCGTCACGAATGAGTTGCGAATCGTCCCACCCGATGCGGCGCATGGTAGCCGATCCCGTGTTCTTTGGGAAGTCCGCGCGGCGATAGCCGTGCCCCAGGAACCACGCCGGCGTCGTGATCTGCTGTTGCGTGTCCGGATCCTTTGTCGTGATGTTGTAGTTCGCATTCGAGTCGCCCGGCAAGTAGTCGAGCCGATCGAGCGCGTAGATGAAATACGATTCCGTCGTGTTCGTGAGGATCGCCGCGCTTGCGTCCGTCTCGATGATGCGCGCGGAGATCGCGGTGATGTCCGGCAGCATGCAACCGGTCGAGCTCCAGTTCGCGTCCTCGATGCCGAGGAAGACGATCGAGTTCTGGTGACTTGCCGTATTCTTCGCGCCGTTCCACACTCCCGCGGCGAGAATGTAGTCCGTCGCGCCGTTCGTCGTCGAGCTGACCGCGTTCGTCATGATGCCCGGAAGCGACGCCTGGACATTCGCGCCGAAAAAGAGGTACGCGAACATTCCGATGAACGAATCTTCCGCGAGCCCGGCCATTGAGAAGAGCCGCGCGTCGGCGTTCGCCGCGAACGTGCGCGGCGATTCCTCGCCCTCGATCGCTACGGATACTGACATTTTGTTGTTGTTCCGCGCCCTGGCCAGGAACGACGTGCGCGACGCGCCGACCTCCTTTGAATTGTCGGCCCGTGTCGTCATCATCGCGGTCGCCACGCCGTCGATCGTGACGTTCTGCGTGTTCGAGTAGTAGCGCGCGACGAATCCGAGGTCGAGCGGCACTTCCGTGATCGAGTTGTCGCCGTTGCGCCGGTACTGAACGTGCAGCGGCGAGAGATGATAGTCCGCGTCCGCCTGTGTGTCGCAGAACCATTTGCAGATGCAGTCGACGTACACGGTGCCGGTGACGTTGCCGTTCGCGTCGAACGTGTGCATCGGTACGTTCTCGCGCGTCGTCTTGATCCACACCTGGTCGAAGACGACGAACTTGTTGCCGGTGATGGACGTCGCGCCGTGCGTCAGCGTCACGTCGGCCATGCGGATGTTTTTCAGGCAGGCGAGCGACTGCATGATGTCGAGCGCGTTTTCCGCGTCGCCGCCGTCGGATATGAGGTGTTCAACGGGCGTCGCCCCTGCGGATTCGACGTCGTATATCGGGACCTTGACGAGAGATTCGTCGATCCATTGCGTCGACGAGTTGAAGGCGTATCCGCCCGTACGCCAGCGCGTGCCGTTGCCGTCCGTGATGCGTACGCCGATGAAACTGCGGCCGTCGTCGGCGTACGTCGCCGAGCCGATGGTGATTGTCCCGGACGACGTGAACGAGTACGGCTGGATACGCGCGATCTCGAAAACCTCGTCGGCGGACGCCGATACGCGCTTCGTGAACAGGTCGATCGACACGTCGCCGTTTACCGTCAGCTTGAAATTCGTCGATACGACGGCGTATGCGCATGTCGCCGACTTGCCGAGGACGCAGGAAACGCGCGAAAACGCATAGAGCGATGCGTCGGTGACGTAGAGCGTCTGAGCCCATGCGACGCCTTCGAGCGCGGCGAGATTGTAGCGGTATGGCGTCGCGATCCCCTGTTCCTCCAGGACGATCTGCGCACCGTTTAGGATTTCCGCAAGCTCCGTCGGATCGGTCGGCACGTCGTAATCGCCGCCTGCCGGATTGAGGTTGACGGTGACGCGGCAGATGCGCGATCCGGCGAGCTGTAGTTTCAACGCCTCGACATCCGCGGCCGCGTTGTCGATCGTCGGTTCGAGCGCGCGGATGCGCTCGTTCGTGTCTCTCGTCGTTTCGTCGATTCCCGCCAGGTCGTCCGGAGTGAGCAGCGGATCGGTGGGGGATGCTGTGAGTGTGTTTGTCGGCATGGTTTCTCCTTAGTTCTGCGGGATTGCGGGGAAATTCGTGACGGATCCACCGAGCGCGAGAATGACGTCGCGCACCGCGGTATACAGTCCGATGTTCGTTGCGAAGTCGTAAGTCCGCCCGGCGAGCGGCGTGACATTTACGCGGTCGTTTATGTACGCGGCCGTGACGATGTTCGAGACGGTTGCGGGGACGTCGGGAATGTCGGCGATCGTCGCGACGTCGGAACCGTTTATCGGGAGCACCGTCCTTTTCGTCGTGTCGTCGAAGTCGTAAATCACAATGCCATCCGCTTGATGGCTCTCTGTTAGGTGTAACTTGAATTGATACCAGTTCGCAATCCTTAGGCAATCATCGCCAAAGTCCCAAACGCCTGATGGCATGTAATCGCCATATATGCAGCCGATGTCGCCGATCCAGTCGACGTACATTGTTTCATTCGTCGAATATGCGCCGACTTCGGCCGCTGTGTAGCTGGGCTTTGTTGCGGCCTTGGCCCATTGCGGCACGGTTGGGTCTGCTTCCATTATCGAAATCCACGTCGCGAGATTCGTGTCGCCGATCCAAAAGTTCTGGAGCGGATTCGTCATGCCGGTACGGACGGACGGGTTCACATGGAAACCGCCGTTGTACCGCGTCGAGTAGGGGTTCGACATATTCGGCTGCGTCGGAAAATACATTCGGTTCGCGTCGCCGTTCCAGATGAACGACCAGTCGTTTGTATTGAGTGCGCCGACACCAAGCACCATTGTATTGGCCGCCCTTGTCTGTACGTTGTCGCCAAACGCAAACGCGATGCCCGAACCGCCCACCGATTCGATCGGCTTGACGTACTGCGTCCAGGTGCCGACGGAAAATTTATGATTCAGGTGGATGTATGCGTTGAACACGCCGCCCGTCGTCGGAATCGCCTCGCCCTGTTTCAGAAAATTCCACGGGTTGCTCTGGATGTACGACGGAAGGGGTTGCGCAAGTGCCGTCCCATTGTGCGCCGTGTACTGGTTCCACCCGTTGTCATTGTGGCCTGTGTCGGCATGAAAGCCAAAACCCGAAAGCCGGCCGCCGAATATCTGAACCTCGCTGTCCTGTTTGTCATTGCGCAGGAATGGCGACAGATCCGGCGTCGGCGCCTTCGCCTCGATCGTCTCGACGAGTTCCGTGTTGTTCGTCGAATAGTCTATTGTATTCGCAAGTGCCTGTGCCGTTAGGTTGACCTTCTCAATGGTGGCGACAGGCGACATGCTGTATCTGAACTCATAGTATTCAAATGGAGTGTCGGGCAGATAAAAACTCACGGTCCCCTCGAAATCATCGCGGATACCGACAGCGCTGCCATACTCACAATCGATATGAAATGCGCCGTTGCGAAATACGACCCTGGGTTTGCCGGGCATATCGTCGAAAACAAAACCATACATGTCAAATATAGACACCGGTTCAATGAACTCACTGTCTTCGGGCAGGCTCATGCGCAGCCTTGCCGGCATTGATGCGTTGGCGTAATTGTCCGGCATGGGGGCAGTTGCCTGGATCGTCTCGACGAGTTCCGTGTTGTTCGTCGAATAGTCCGGTGCCGGGATCTCTGCGATCTTGCCGTCGGTGTAGGCGTTGGCCGCGTTGACCGCGTTTGTGTATGTCTTCGCATCTTCCGCGACGACGAAATCCTCGTTTGCCGTAGGTGCCGCGACTGCGACGGCAGTAATCAACAGGCAATCTACAAATGTTGACAGCTTCCTCATGGTCAGCCCTCCGAAAAAGGTACGTAGTCGCCGCCGACGAAAATGTAATCGCCGACGTAATCCTCGCCCCAGGCGTTTTGTCGCTCCGAGTATACGAGAATACATTTTTTGTAGTGCTGTACACCGTCCGGCGCGACGTAGCTCTTGAGATAGACGTCCTTCGGCGCGGACGATCCGCCGGGCGTCGATTCCGCGTCGACGGGTGTGACGCGAAGATCTCCGACGCGCTCGATCCACATCTGATCGTCGCCGCGTTCGTCTCGGCCCGTCGCGAATACGACGACGCCGTTCTTCACGGTGCCGTAGCTCTGGAAATGCGACGCCGGGAAGGTGGCGACCCATATCCCGCCGGTGAGTACGCAGTCTATCGTCAGCGCGCAGCCGTCGGCGTTCGTCACGCGGATCTTGCAGCCGGTGACGGTGATGCCGAGCCTGGAGCGCAGGCCGATGACGCCGATCGTCCGCGCCGATCCGCAGGCGACGCTTACCGGCATGAACGGCCAGTCCGGACGTTCGCAGCGGCAGTCGATAAGATATCTTGCTATCATGTCAAACCTTCCTCTTGTAGTGACGGCTCTGAATAGAACCATGCCGGAAACGTGGCGCGTTCATACGCCTGAAAACGAAAGTTGTATGGATCGTGGCCGTCGCCGAGTTTTTGCCCGTGACCGTCCAGGAGCGTGGGCGTTGTGACCTGGCACATCTTCCCTGTTTCCTTGTCGATCATGCGGATGAGTTTCTTTTCGTTGTTCTCGATCGCGCGCATCCCCGTGTCGGTGATCGCGACGTCCCATCCGATATCGACCGCCGGATCCGTCTGCTCGATGACGACGAGATTTGACTTGTATCGCAGCCGGACCGTGTACTGATACTTCCAGTCCTTACTGCCGATGATGCGTTTCTCCGCGACCGTACACAAGAGCGAGCCGGTCGGGAACTCGACGCCGCCGATCTCGACCGGTGCACCGTTGACCTTGCAATGCGCAGACGCCCATCCTGTTTGACGCGCCTTGAATTTCATGACCTTCGTAAAGACAGGCGCCGGGACCATGACCTTTGGAACGCTGTCGAAAGGATCGCCGACCGAATTTAGAAGCGGCGTTCCGTCTACGCCTGAATTGAGTTCCTTTTCGTCGGTGCCGTCGTCCCATCCCCATTCATCGACCGCGACCGTGACGGCGCTTTCTCCCTCGCCGCTCGTCTCTGTTTCCTGTCGCCCATAGTTGGCAGTCACGGTCAATGTCTGCTTGTCTTTTCCGTCGCCTTCCTGGACGTCGTATGTCAGGACGTAGAGATCCGGATATACAGGATGTGCCGAACCGATTGCCGGGACGCCGGGAAACGTCAGCTTCTCGCCGTTGGCGGGCATGATACTGTCCTGGATTACGATATAATCCTTTTTAAGCGTCGTGATGCCGCTCTCGCCGACCGAATACTTGCGTCCGGCCTTCTGTTTTGATGTGTCTGCCATCAGTCAATCACCCCCATGCTTTCGGAAGTCGTCGATTCCTCGGTGTTGTCGGCCGTCTTTTCCGTGTTGGTGGCGATCCTCTCCAGGAGCGCCGTCTGCTTTTTCGATTCGCTCTGGAGCGTCGGCCCGAGTATCTGCATCCGCATCGCGGCGTTCGACCCCGCCATCACGAGATCGTTGCTGATCCGGGTCTGCCGTCCGACGTCCGCCTCGGCGTCCGCGCCCATTGCCTTTCGGCCCTCGATGGATACCGCGGCCTTGTTGTATGCGCCCTGGAATTTCTCGATCGCGATCTTTCGTTCGTCGAAATTCCTCTTGAATCTTTCGGTCCGCTCCGCCTCGATCTCGTCAAGGCGCTTCGATTCGTCCTCGTATTCGTCGAGCGACTGCGAAAAGGCCTGTGTCGTCAGGTTCCATACATCGTCCCATGATCCGCCCTCTGTGATCTTGACGTACGCCGCGCCGACGAACGCGCCGATCGTGTCGCCCCAAACCTTGAGCCCGTTCTGGAGCTTCTTGTACCAGGTGATGCACTTTGCGACCGCGACCTTTGTATAGTATTCCAGGTAGTTTCCGGCCGAAAGCGACGCCTCGCGAACGCCGCCCTTGTATTCGTTATCAAACCATCCGCAGATCGCGCCGAGCCCCTGCAGCCAAATCGACTTTGCCTGGTTTGCGGCGAATCCCATTGCGTCGGACATCGCATCGCCGGCGTCCGCCGCGGCCTGCGGGATCTTCGGCATTGCGTCGACGACGGTTTTCAATGCCTCGACGGATGTATCCGCCGCGTTTATGAGCGGCATGAACTCCATGCCCGAACGCCCGAACGCCTGCATTGCGGCCTGGGCGCGCTTCGAGACGTCATCGACCTTGCCGAGCTCGTCGATCGTCTGGTAAAATCCGGCCATGCCCGATCGCCCGGTCGACTTGGCCATGTAGTCGAACGCCTTTGCGAGTTGGTCGACGCCCATGTTGACGCCGATCGCGGACATCGCGGCCGCGGTCTGCGTCAATTCGTCAACACTCGTCGACGTCCGTTGCGCGACGTCGGATAGATGCCCGAGTTCGTCGATCCCGCCCTTGATCGACGAGAATGTGAAATACGCGCCGAGCGCGCCGATCGCACCGCCGACCATCGACCGGATCTGCGCAGACGTGACGGCCGCCCGGTTCTTGATAGAACCGAACGCACCGGCGGACTTGTCAACGCCTCTGATCTCAAACTGGTGGGTGCTTTTGCTCATTTTGTTTTTCCAGGTTCCTTACAGATTCCAAAAGCGCGAACGCCTTTTTTTCCTGTTCGTCTTCCGCGAGCGCAGCGGACATCGCCGGCAGCGCCCACGTTTCGATGATCTTCGACCGCGGCAGCAGATTGATCGCGCCTCTGTCGCCGGCCGCGCGCCTGGCCGTCACGATCAACATGTTCATCAGGTCGGCAAGCGCGATCGGCAGCCACACGCCGAGAGTCCGTCCGCCCTCGCGGAGAATCGCGGTCTGTGCGGATTCGCCCGGATCGCTCCCCGTCAGGAGAGCAACCCGATAAAATCCGATATACCGCGTCCTTCCTCCGGAAGAATCAGCTCGCCAACGATCCTCCGCATCTGTCCGGGCGTCAGCTCGTACGGATCGAACTTGTCGCCGTTGTCAAGCGTGACGTGAGAGCTTATCAGCTCGACGCATTTATCGACGTCGAGCCGACTGCCGAGAAGGTCAGCGCGCTTTTCCCGGATCTCCTTGAGTGTGAGCCGACGGCCCTTGACCGTGACATCGCCGAGCTTGAGCGTGAAAAACTCCGTGAACATCGACGTCGCCCTCTGTTAGCTGTTGCCCTGTGCAGTCTGCTGACCGTTCGGCCGGAACGTGACGTCGAGCGTCCCCTTGCGTTCGCCGTTGCCTTCCTGGCTTGGCGGAGAAACCTTTACGACGATCGCCTTGACGTAGCTGAAATTCGCCATGATGTCCGCGTCCTCGCCGTTCGACAGCTTGACCTCGAACGACAGCGCGGCAGGCGGATCGCTTTTCTGCGGACGCGCAGATGGCCCCTTGTCATAGATAGTGACCGTGATCTCGTCGTCCTCTATGAGCGCGCCGGGAATGTACTGCTTGTGAGTGTCATTGAGCGCCGTGACGTCCGTTGGATCTCTGGTCCAGCCCGGCGCGTGCGGCCCCGTCTCCATTTCGTACGTCGCCGAGCCGAATGTCAGCGTCGCGCTTTTTACATGATACCTCGTACCCATTTCTTGACCTCCATGTTTTAATTGAGCGCTTCCGGCTCATTGTATTCGATGTACATCACCGCCCACTCGAGCGGAAAATGTGAAATGTCGTTTTCCTCGCGACGTATGCGCACCGGGTATGCGCCGGCCTTCGCCTCGCGCGCTATGCCGATTATCATGTCGCGCAGATCTTCGACGACGGCGTTTCCGCCGTTGATCGTCAGCCCGTTCACGGACTCGTCGCGCTCGACGACGACGTTCTCGATGTACTGTTCGCCGCCTTCGCCCTTGACGCATCCGGCGACGACGAGCCGCACGGTGAACGTGTCTTCCGAACCGACCTGTTCGTTTTCGTCGTCCGCTGCGTGAATCCACAAGAAGGGCGATTCCGCCTCGTCCGGAATGCCGTTCGCGTACGCGCCGACGTTGATTGCGAGCGCGCGGCCGAAATGCGCCGTGCAATACTGCGCGACGTCCGACGACGCCTGGATCGCCTCTGCGAGCTTCTGCATGATTGAGCGATGCGACTTCATAGATTGGCCTCCGCGAACTTCTTGTCGCCCTTGCCCTGCATGAGAGCGACGAGCCCCTTGTAATATGCACCTTTCGCCCATTCGTCGAGATTCTTTCGGATGTAATCGACGAAATAGGGCTCAATGACCATGCGCTCGTTGTGGACGTATGACCTCGGAATGTCCTGCAACCCTGCGCGGTGCCATGAGCGACGCCATTCAGGATCGGTGAAATACTTTTCCGCGTCAGGTCCGCCGCGACCTTCCTGAAACGCGCAGGCCGTGTCGGCCAAATAGTCCGGCCATCCGATCACCTGACGCCCGTTGCGCTTGAATGCGACGACGGATCTCTTTTCGGCGAGAACGCCGCCCATCGTCGCCGTGCGTCCGGACTTCGCGCGCAGCGTCTTCGTAAAATCCTCGAAATCCTTGAACTTCGGAACGCCCTCGACGCCGCCCGACTTCTGCATCACTTCGACGAATTTCTTTTTGAGCCCTGCGCAGGCGCGGCCATACGAGAGCCGCCAAAGCTCTTTAGTGTCTTTGCGCATCCGCGCCGCCCAGCGGTCGATTTCCTTGAACGAAATGGTCAGCGCGACCGCGTTCTTGCCGCGGCCGCTCTTGGCCAATACGCCGGAATCTGTCATCGAGTATGCCATTACCTCGGCGCCCTCGCCTTCGATGTTGCACGAATGACCCATCCGAAAACCGGATCGGGAGAAATCTGCTGTACGTTGAGAATGATGCCGCTTTTGAGCTCGAGCGTATCGCCGACAGCGAGCCCGACGCATTCCGCCGGATTCGAGCCGCAGACGATCGACCACGGATCCGCGGCAAATGTGCCGCGCGACGGTCCGGCCGAATCGCTCTGCGTCTCGCCGTGCAGCACGGTCGCCTTGAACGAACCTTCGAGGTGCGGCGACTTGTCTTGCCGCCACTTGACGATTTCGCTCATCGGCTCAAACGCCGCATCGTTCTCGAACATTGACGGCATGGGATCACTCAAAGATTAAGCGCACGAAACCGCCGACGCCCGTACCGGTGAACAACAGACGTTCGCCGGGCGCAAGGTACTTCGCCGTGCTGAGTGTGTTGGTGTAGATATACCCCGTCTGCGAACCGCTGACGAGATCGTTTGTGACCGCGACCGTCTTTTGATATACCGGCCATGTGTTGGTGGTCGCGACAACCGCAATGTTCGTCGTGACGCCGATAATGCCCGGGTCGTCGATCCATGACAGATTGTGGAACTCGTTTGTCGAAACGGCGTGCGTGTATGCGTTCGATTCGACGACGCTGTAATTCCAATTCGTCGCCGTCGCAATGCTGAGCGCGTTCGTATAGACGTCCGCAGAATAGACGGACTTCAACGCGATCGTTCCGCCCGACACCGGCGAAAACGCTTCCACTCGCGTGAGCTTGCCGCCCTGCGACAGCTTGAACGTACCGCCGGACGTAGGCGAGAAGGGCACGACAACGGCAGCCGCGCAAGCGAACGCCGCGAACAACGCGAGAGTAGCAAAAAACTTTTTCATTTTCGTGAAGCCCTTTTTTTAGTTCCTGAATGATTCTAAAACCGGCGCGACGCAGCCGAAGTCACGCCGCGCCGGGTATTGCCTTCCGCTGGCTTAAATCAGCCCTCGCCGCCAGCGGCAGCGCCCGTGATCTCGTTGTTGACAACGGTCGTCGGGTACTCTGTGTACGCCTCCGCGAACTTGCACATCGCAACCGCGTCGCTGAATGCCTCGACCACTCCGAGGAACGCTTCGGCGTCGTACACGTTGCACTTGTTGTCGTCGTCGTACCACGCCCTCATGTCGAACGGCTTGTCGGCCGCGGCGTCCTCCGGGATGTAAACCGGCGTCCAGCCATACGTCGCCTTGCTCTTGGCCGTCGTGACGGCGTTGCCCTTTGCCTCCGGGCGAAGGCCGATCACCGCGACGCAAGTATCGTAGTCGGTGCCGACGATCTCGGAATCAAAGAGAACAATGTCGTCGAATCCCATGAACGTGGAAACGGCAGCGCGAACCTTGGCGATGTCCGTCATGATAAAGCCGGTATCATTGGACGCGCCGGCCAGCTTCTCGAGCCTGTAGCGAATCTCTGGAATCTCGCAGAAGTCAAGCCACGCATTGGTCGTCATCACCAATGTCGGCTTTCCATACTTGCGCAGCGACTTCGCCTTCTGCTGGAGAATCTTGACGACGTGGTGATCGGCAAGCTCCGTCGCGCCGCTCTTGCGGGCAGCGGTGAACACCTTTGCAAACGCCTCGTCCTCGACTTTGTTCCAGGCGAGACGCTGAGAGAGTTCCGCGCCGGCCTGATCCGCAGCTTCCGCCGACGCATACGCCGCGCCGTCGTCCTCGTAGAGCTTTCCGCGACCTTCAAAGCGAACCGCAGCCCATTCGACATCGACCATGCTGATCGCCGTGCCGCTGAGCGCCGTGCCGTTCGAGCGGTTCTTGGTGCCCTTGGACGCCGTAAGACCGGCCGGCGCAACCGTCATCGTGCCGCTCTTTTCCGTCACCGGCATAAGCGGAAAGATCTTCGGGAACGCATAGCCCTTGACATCCAACTGCGAAATGGATCCGATCGCCGCGAGATCGGGACGGTCGGCCTTTTCAACCCTGAAAAACCTCTTTGCCATTTTCTGTTTTCCTTGTTTTGTGATTTTTACTTTTTGTGATTCCGGTAGCTCGCCCTGAGTTCCGGGTACTTCTGACACGCGGCCACATAGCCGATCGCGTCAACCGCCTCGGCAAACGACGAATATTTCGCCTGTGCCGCGCCGGGTGTGAGCACGGAACTGGTCAGGATGTCCCGCGTCGCCTTCATGTGATCGAGCTGCTGACGGCACTCCGCCAGTTCTCCGTCACGTTTTTCAAGGTCGGACTTGAACCCGCTGACCGCGCCGATTAGCGCAGCCAGGTTTTCAAAACCCGATTGCTTGACCTGATCCTCAAAATCCTTGAGCGCCTTGACCGCGTTCGCGCTCGTCTGTTCGAGTGCCGCGACCTGGGTTTTCAGACTGTCGCGCTCCGCGGCGACCGCGGCGCCGTCGGCGGAATCGCCGACGCGCTTCTCGAAATCGGCGATCCGCGCCTGAAGCTCGTTGATCTTCTTCGACGCGCCCCTGTAGCGAGCTTCCCAGTCGCCGTCGGCCGGAGTTGACGCGGCAGGAGTCGCAGACGCCTCGGCATTGTTCCCCGCGGAACTTCCGGACGCGGCTTTTTCGGCCTTCGCCTTGGCCTTCGCCGCCTCGATCTCGGCGCGGCCCTCGTCGGTCAGTTCCTTCGATGTCAGGAACTTCGCCGCGGCCTCCGGGATCTTCGCGAACTTGTGCGGAACGATCGACGCGGCCGCGCGGACGTCGCTCTTGATCACCGTGCAGTCAAGCCCGTTCTCCTTGCATTCCGTCCCGGTGTACCACGTTTCGTCGGACATGAGCGCGGAAATCTGTTCTTCCGTCAGGCCTTTGAACTTGCCGCGGTAGAACGACATGATGACGGACTTCATCTGGTCCAGCAGCGACGCCTCCTTGCGCATTTCCTCGGCGTTGCCCAGGGCGTAGCCCCAGGGGTCGTGAATCATCATGAAGCTCGCTTCCTCCATCTCGATCGCATCGCAGGCGCACACGATGACGGACGCCATCGACGCGGCGATGCCGGTGACGTGGGCGATGATTCTTGCCTTGCTGTTCTTGATCGCGTTCGCCATCTCGACTCCCTGGACGACCAGGCCGCCGGGCGAATTGATCTCGATCTCCGCTTCCTCGCCTGGCGCGAGCGTGTCGAGCCACGCCTTGAGCGGCTTGGGCGAATTGTAGTCGCCCCACATTCCGTGATAGTCGAAATCGGTGATTTCACCAATCAGACTGAATTTCTTTCTGCCCATGTTTTACTTCTCCTCGCCGTCTTCGGCTTTGTTGCCGCCACCGTCGACGGTGACGATTTCGTTCCCGCTGACCGTTTGCAAGGCGAGGTGCGGTATTCCGTTCGCCTTGAAAAACTTGATTTCCTCGCCGAACGCGAGCGCCTTGCGCTTCCAGTTCGGACCCCATTTTTCGCGATAGAGAATCGTTCCGTTCTTGAGCCCGGAATTGAGCGCCGTCTGCTCCTTGACCGGATCGAGCGAGCGGTGCGGCGGCCTTTGCCATTGTACGCACGTCCGCCGCCAGTCGTACGGCAGCGCGGAATCCTGTGGAATCATGCCGCGCCGCTGTGCCCACCGCGACCAGTTGACGATCACCCAATCGAGGATGTTTTTCTCGAGCTTGTGAAACTCGTCGTCGAACTCGATCTGCGCAAGTACCATTTCGGCCTGGCTTGCCGAGTACGTACTTGCGGCCGTGCCGGTCGCGTGAATCGATCCGAGCCCGAGCGAGAAACCGACGCCGCGATGCAGCCAATTCGAGAACTCCACAAGTTTGTCGTTGGGGTGTTTTGTATCGAGGAGCTCCATCTTCAGGCCGGGGGGCATCAAGTCAAACATAATTCCGGCACCTCGAATTTCTTCCGTGTCCACCTTGATCTGTTCCGCTTCCTCTGCCGCTTCCTGGGCAGCGTCGACTGCGGCCTGGTAGTCGTCCGCGCCGATCGGCGCCTGTGCGTCCGGATCGAGTTCCGACGCGATTTCGCCCTCGTTCTTCTCGACCTCCTGCAGGATCTGTCCGACTTTTTGAGCACCGATCTTCGCGGCCTGTACTTCCGATTCCTGGAGATCGGTCAGGTCTGCGACCGTGCCGAGCCCTGGCCAAAGGCGCGAACTGCCGCGCAGCTGATTGAAGCGTCCGACGCCGCGGTAGATCGTGAATATCGAATCGCGCCAGCGCAGGCCCTCCGGCTTTATGAGCGTCCACGCCGCCAGCTTGCCGTCGGAATCATACTGGTCGTACGCGGAAAGTCCGCGCTGTGACCATGAGACGGTGACGCCGATTGTTTTCCCGTTCGCGTTCTTTACGATTCCCTGGAACTGCTTGTATCCGGGAAACCGATCTTTGAACCCTATCAGGTCGCCGACGCAATCCGGTTCAAACGCGATGATCTGTCCGGTCGATGCGGCCGTGATGTCGTCGTCGAAGACGAGCACGACGTCGCCGCCGAGCATCTGTGTCCTGAGCGCGAGTTTGAGAACGTCCTGCAGGTCAAGGTCCTCGAAATATTCCGCTTCCTGTGCCCAGTTCGCGAAAGCCGTCTCGATTTTGGCGGCAGCCCTCTCGTATCCCTTCGGAAACTCGAAAACCGCCTTGCCGCCGTCCACCCCGATGCAGTTTATCTCGATCTGGTGAAGAATGCCCTCGAGCCGATCGGAATTTCTCGCGGCGTTCCGCGCGAGCGCGACGAGCCTGTTGCGCTCCGATATCGTGAGCTGTCCGACTTCGCCCTCTGTTTCGGCCGAAATGCGCGGACGGTTCATCTGGTCCGGTCCGCGGACCGTGCGATATCCGCCGCGGCCGAAATATCCCATCTTGCGCAGGCCGCCGATGATCGTTGCCGCGACACGCTTCTGGACGTCGCGCGGAAGGTCGGCGAACTTCGCATGGATGTTCGCCGGAATCTCTCGCTTGCGCGACGCTGAAACTCTTTTCGACTTCGCCATGTCAGTACCTCGTCACAAGTATCCGCCGAATGCCAGTCGACGGCGCGCCGGCGAGACACCGGTTGATCTGCGCCACCCTGTCGGCGTATTCGCTTCTGAGCTTGCGCAGATCGTCAAGGTCGATGCGCGTGTACGACTTCGAGCCGCCGCCGGCCGAAATCGTCGCCGACGCGGTTCCTTTGGTCGCAATCTCGACGCAGACGCGATCGAGCTCTTGGATCCATGCCAGGAGCCGCGCACGGTTCTTTACCAGGTTGTCTCTCGAATGTGCCGTCATCACGCGATTTATAATACCACGAAAAACGGCGAGAAATTTGTCCGTCCGTCAAAAAGTGCCCCGTTCGGGCGCAAACGGCCCCAAAAAGTGCCCCAATCGGGCGCGGCGTCAACTTGATTTTTGTTGCGCAGGGTATTCCGGACGGCGATATTCGACCGTCTCGGCCCGTCCGCATCGCTTGCATTTCACGTACACGCGACGCACGACGTTGCCCCGGTTGAAGTACCTCGACGATATCTTGCGCCAGGGGTCCCATTGGCCGCACGACGGACATATTTCAATGGTTCTGACAATCATTTTCTGTACCTCCCGCGCCTGATTTTGTGCAGCCGCTTTTTGATGTAGATGATTTTCTTCCGCGGCACATCCGCCGCGGAAAGCGGATCCGCCGTCGATTCGACGTCGCCGGCAAATGGCGCGACGTCCGGATCGAGTGTTCCTTCCGTTTCGTCGGATGCGCCGTCGTATCCGGCAGCGGCGACGATCGCCTGGTTGCGCATTGGATCGAACAGATCGTCCTGGTGCAGCTTGTGAGGCGCGATCTCGTTGCCGTTCGGCTGTGTCTGCGCAGGTGCGACCGCCTTGAACGCCATTCCGCCGGGCGAAATGATGACGCCATCGATGATCGACGAAAGATTGTCGTACGCATGATACCAGGACGCGAGCGCGAAACATCCTGTCAGGCAGTCGCAAAAATGGTTGTCGCCCAAAGTCTGCCAATCCCACGCCGTCAGCGTCTTGTTTCCTCGCGTCACCGTGTATTTACGCAACAGCTTTTCGTTGCAGATCTCCGTCGCAATCTCGAAATGGCGCGTCGCGTCGGATCCGTAGAACGAGAGCGATCCCGGTTGCAACGGCGTCTCGAGCAGTCCTGACTGCATGATCTCGCGCCAATACGGCGCCATTTCCGCCAAGTACTGGCCGTACTGCGATCTCGTCGCGAAGACGTGATCGCCGCGTCTCAATATGTCCTTATCGCGAACGCCGAATTTGTCCCAGGGAAAACCGCGCATCGCGACGAGCGGGAAGGGCAGCGGCATCGTCTTTCGCAGAACGTAGAGCGACCGATGTATCACCGCCGGAAGATAGCCGCGATCGAATCCGAATGCCAGCGGATGAACTCGCCTGTTCTTTGAGTCCCGGAACGGTATCGCCGCAACCGTCTTGACGACGTGCGTAATTCCGGCGGCAATCAGGCGATTGCGCACAAGGTCGGACGAATTGGGCGGAACGAGCGGTCCGCGCTGTGGAAAACGCCCGTAGTTCACGACGGTCGCCACACGGTGCGGCCCGAACGCAGCCGCAACCCATGAGAGCCCCCGGTTCTTCGTGATGTTGACGTCGCAGAAGACGACGACCTGATCCGTGCCTGACGGCAGCACGTTGACCGGCGCGCCGTTCAACTTCTCCGCGACCGAATCGGCGTTGATGTCCAGCTCCGACGCCTGATCGCTTACCTTCATCATGATCTCGGCGTCGAATGCGGCTGCGCCGAGACGTGCGCGGAGGTTCAGCAGGTGATGCACCGCGTCGATTTCGTCCGCCTCGTCGTACTGCATCGGATCGAGCACGACGACATCGGCGAACTTGTCGCGATTCTCCATGTACCACGCCTTCGACCGTGTGCAGCGCGCGTCGTGCGCGGTCGCGTCTTCGATGTACTGTTCGACGAACTCCAGGACGAGCCGCGACCAGTTCGGGCATTTGCGCACGATGAACGGTTCGATCGTGACGTCCCATTCCGGATGCTTCGAGCGCGAGCAAAGTTCGGTCGCCACGTCGCCGTAGCATTGCGGCGTGATTGTCACGAACGCGGATATCCGCCGGTCGTGCCCAGCGAGCATCAGCGCGTCGTGGTGTATGTAGTTTACGATCGTCTCGACGCGCCTGGGGGAATGCGCATCCTTCTCCGTCTGCGGATCGTCGAGAATCAGGAAGTCCGGACGCTGGCCGCCCTCGTTCGCGCCGCGCACCGCACCGCCTACGCCGACGGAACCGACTATCGCGCCGCATCCGGCGTCGAGCGGCCGCCCCTGTTCATCGCGGCACATCGGCAGCGTGATCTGGTCGGCGGCCCATTCAACGTCGGTCGGAATGCCGTGGTACGTCTGCGACGCCGTGCGTTGCGACACGTCGCCGAGCGCCTGGATCGGCACCGCGACCGCCGGGAAATCCTGCAATATCGCCTTTGTGCGCGAAAGCAGCTTCTTGACGACTTTCAGATTCTTCTTCGCGAGCTTCGCCGTCGCCGAAATGATAACCGGATACCGACGGTGCCCGTACAAGATCGCCCAGGTGATTGCGCAGTAGACGATGATCGTTGTCTTGCCGACGCCGCGCCCATACTGTTTCACGGCCTGGCCACCGTGAAGGATCGTCTCTTGCACATCATGTATCAGGCCGTCGCGAATGAGCTTCGGCGGCCTGTGTTTCAAAACGCGCCGGCAGTAGTACCACATGAATTTTTCAAGATCGTACCGACACGCCTCTTTCAGCCGCGGGTGACGCGGCCGGACATCGAACTCGCCGACGTCGTTGTGCCGCGCCACATGTGCCGCGACGCGCTCCGCAACGGACTTCGGCCCTTGAGCCTTCTTCTGCGCAATCCTGAGCTTGCGGACAGTCTCGGCCTTGCGGAACGCCATCAGCTCGTCGGGCGTCATCTTGCGCCCGATCGTCGCCTCGACGCCGTACCGCCCGATTCCCTGCGCAGCCAGGGCGCGAATCTGCTCAATGTCGGTCAATCGTCACACCTCCAACTCGACGCAACGCCCGTCGCGATAGCAACGGCAGCGCGGATCACTCGGCGAACAATACGCGCCCAATCTGCGAACGCAGGTTTGACGTTCCTCGTTCGCCTTGCGCACAATGTCACGTTGCCGCCCGTCGGCCTCGCGCCTTCGCGCTTCTGGAATCAGATTCGGATCGCGGCCCTCGACGCTGACGCGGAGACCGGCGTTTTTGTCCCTGCTGAGCGCGTTGACCGTCTCGGCCAGATTTAGGATGATTCGCGTCACGTAGATCGCGAACTCGCGCGCGCCGCCTTCGCAGTTGCCGATCACCTTGTTCATCGGATTGCCGTATCCGATTATGAACTTTACGCCCGCCGAGACGTTGCGGATGTCGATTCGGCAGAATGCGACCTGATCCCTCGACATCCGGCGTTCGAGCCGCCGGTCCTGCATCGATTCGTTCGACGAAACGTGCGCCTTCGATCCTGGACGGTTCTCGATCCAATGCGTGACCGCCGCGAGCTGTCGGAGAAATTCAACCGTCATCGAGTACGTGTTGAATCCGTCGCCGCTTCCGACCATGAACATTTGCCGCCCGAATTGTTCCTCGTGGAACTTGTTTGCCTGGTGTAGCAAGTCAGTTACCTTCGACAAGATGATCTTGCCGTTCGCGTCGAGCATGCTTTGCGGATCGAAGTTTATCTCGGGCATGTGCGACATCCATGCGTCGCCGTCGCCTGATACGGGTATGGTTATTCTCATGATACTGCCTCGCTTGATCTTAGTTTGATACCTGGTATGAAGACTTTATCATCTGCTCGAACATGGCGGGATTGTCGCGCCACATCACGAACAGGCGCGCGTTCTCGGGCGTCGTCCTACGCATATACGCCTCGTCGCGACCATCGAAGACGACGCGCTTCCACCGCGGAATCAGCTTCTCGCGGATCTGCGACCGTTTCGCGGATGCAGTCATCTTTCCGTCCGCGCCGTGACGACGTTCGCGCCGTCGCTTCTGGTACGCCGCGCGCCTTTCCGGATCCGCCATCATCCGGCGGTACTTCGCCCGGCATTGTTTCCTGGCCTTTTCGACGTCGGCGTTGTATCTCGCCCGGGCCTGTTCGTTCGTCCGTTCGCGCATTCCGGGACGCTTGCGCCTCTTGCGGAAGTATTCGGCGTATTGTTTCCGGCGAAACGGATTCGCGAGAACGTCGGCGCGGTATTTTTTCTGCCGGATCTTCCGTTCTTCCGGCGTCATCGCGCGGACGCCGTTGAGACAATGCTTTCGCGCGCCCTCTATCTGTCCCGGCGTACGTTCCCGCTTTTTCATGATTTCACCTCGTCGAACAGATCGCCTTGCGGATTGTAGAACGCATCGATCGCCTGATCGACGTCTTTTTCAAGAAGTTTGGATCTCCGCAGGAACTCGGTTGATCGCGTCCGGAAATATGAACGCTGTGCGTTTCGCATTTCGGAAACCTTTGCGACGAATTGCTCGTATGTCATGGCTTGCAACCTTTCTTTTCCATGATTACCGATCGTCTCTGGCCGTTGCAGTTATAATCAATTTGAACCATGCGAACGTATCTGCGTACATACATCAGATTCGCAAGCATCTGACCGAACACGCGAAACCGCTTGCGCGTATTGGTGCCGGCGACCTCTCGCGCCTCTGCCGCGTATCCGCGAAACAGCGACGTCGGCAAGAGTTGCCGCGTTCCATCTTCCCTTGTAGCTTCAATGATTCGTGTCATTCGTACCGCCTTTCATGGTCCTGATTAAATCCCGTATTGAACTGGCGTCGCCGCTGACAAGCCCCAGCCGATATGCAAACCAATCTTCGACTTTGTGATTGCGTACCATGTCACGCGCCGCGTTCTCGACCTTCTCGAGCGCGACGTCCAACACTTCAAGATCGTACCCATACGTCATTACTTCGCCCTTATCGGTTTTAGCCATTGATTCCAAATCGCGTCCGCGATATGCGCGATCATGACCGGCGGGACGCACATACCAGTCATAAAAACAAGCTGCTCAAACGTGCATTCATAGTCAATCGGAAACGTTGCGCAGCTTACGCGCTCCGATCCGTTGAGCGGCCTTGGATAGTCATAGAGCCAATGAGCCGAACACGCGCACACCGTCGGGCATATCCTGTCGCGGTGAATAAGCGAATGATTGAATAGCGAGATTTTGCCCTCGGTGCGCTCGACGACATCGCCGAAAGTCAGGTCGCCGGCCTTGCGCTTCGACCACAAATCAAAGAGACGCGGCCCGATCCTTCGCGCCTGATCCTTTTCGTCTATCACCTCGCCGAACGTGATTGGTGGCTCGTCAACGTCGATCCTGAGCTTTGGCAGCTCCGCGAAATCGTCGCGAAGTCCAATGAAAAACGTGCGTTGCCTGTGTTGCGGTACGCCCATCCTTGCCGCGTTCAAGAGAAATATCTGCACCCGATACCCTGCGTCATTCAGGCGCGAGACGATTTCACGACAATACGCCTTTGCATTGCCCTTGACGATACCGGCGACATTCTCCAAAAGACAGACACGCGGCCGCAGTTTCGCGATCGTGTCGCAATAGACGAATACCAAATCGTCAAGCGTCTGTTTTTCCTTGCCCTCGTGAAAGTGCTTTTTCTTGCCCCATGACCGTTCGCGCTGTCCGGCCATCGAGAACGTTGTACACGGTGGCGAACCGTCCAACACGTCAAGATCATAGAGCGACGCCGGAAGATCGTCACGCCGGTTGAACTTCCTCAAATCCTCGACATAGAGCATTTCAGGCCGTAGATTATGCCTGTACACCTCCGCGACCTTCGGATCGATTTCGACGCCGCCCAAATGGTGGAACCCTGCGAGCTTATAGCCCATGCTGGACCCCCCCCCGCAAATGAAGGTCCCAAACACCGTCGAACCGTGGTTCTCGATGTCTGGCGCCGGGAACCCGTCCGACAGGCTCCATCTGTACGCGAACTTATGTCCGGCCATTGATGACCTCCATGAACGCAACCGATATGTCGTCGGATCGCTTGCGCAGATATGCCGTCGCGCGCTTGTAGTCTGCTGACGATAGCGCGATCTTTAGTTCGACGAGCGCGACCGCGCCTGGTTCGTCGTCCTTGTCTGTGACCGCCGGTTCCGGTTTGGATTCGACGACCGAGATAAGTTCGCCGAGCTTGCTTTCGCCGACCCACTCTGCGAGCTCGGCGCGATCGTACATCGCGAGCAGCTTGTCGGTGGCGAATTTGCCGTCGTTCACGTTCGCATCAACGACGAACTCGTTTCGCTGTTCCTCGGACATCGATGTAATATCCTGGAACCAGTCGTCGGGCGCGTTGAAGTCGTCGCCGTGCAGCCGCTTCAACGCCCTTAGACGCTTATTGCCGGAAAGCACGACGTACTTTCCCGCGGCATGGTCGGTGACGTACGCGATCCTATCCGCGGCAAGTCCGGCGGCGTTCCGGCTCATGAGCCGCACGACGCTCTCGAAATCCTCGTCCGATATCTCCGATGGATTGTCCGGATTCTCCACAAAATCGCCGAGTCTCATTTCTTGCCCTCCGTGATTAAAGTCATCAACGCCGCGCCCATGTCGTCGGCGTTGATGCCGTCCAATACCTCGACGGCCTTATCCCGATCGGCCGCCGTCAGCTTGATTTTCAGCTCCATGACGTCCGCGAATGATTCCTGGTCGACTTCCTGGTTCTCTGCGACCTGCTGAACGGCCGGAAGGTCGGCGAGAATTGCCGCCACGTCCGCGTCGTCCATTAGCCGCGCGAGCTCGTCCTTGTCGTACATCGATGTCAGGAGTTTCGCGATCCATCTGCCCTCGACGACGTTTGCGGTGACGATGAACTCCCTGCGCTGATCCTCGGACATCGATGTAATGTCCTGGAACCACTCCGCCGGTACTTCCGCGTCGTCGCCGTGCAGCCGCTTCAACGCCCTTAGTCGCTTATTGCCGGAAAGCACGACGTACTTTCCCGCGGCATGGTCGGTGACGTACGCGATCCGCTTTGCCGTCAGCCCTGACGGGATGCGCTCGACCTTGCCGAGCAGACGGTCGAACGCCTGGTCGGTGATCGTCTGCGGATTGTCCGGATTCTCGACGAAATCCGAAAGTCGCATTTTCCCGCCGATCGGAACCGGTGCTGGTTCTGGCGTTTTCTCGCCGCCGCCGATTGCCTCGGCGTTTTGGATCGTCGTTGCCGAACCCATGTCGAACAGGGTGCCGCCGTCTGGTTTGCGCTTCCTCATGTCGCACCTCAAAACGGCATGTCGCCAGCTTCCGGCGCATCGCCGTCGCCTGGCGCCGCGTCCGAACCGCTCGCTGTCGCGCCCGTGACCGTCACGTTCGCCGGCAGCACCGGCACAAGGAATTTTGTCGCGCCCTGGCGGTACTCGACCTTGAGCGGCCAATATTTCTTTTTCGCTTCGCCCTTGGTGACTTGCGCAGGCCACATCGCAATGCGCAGCTCGACGCCGCTGATCGTGATCTTGCCTGTCGCCACCGGCGACTTGTCGCTCTTGCGATCTGATTCCTCGTAAAGCGCACCTCGCATTTCGGGATCGAACTTCTTTTCTTCGCTCATGACTGTTGACCTTTCTTTGTCTGTTCGAGATAGACGTCGAGCGCGACCTTCGCCTCGGCGAACGCATCCCGGAAAATCGCTCTGCCGTCCCGCCGCATCGTGTTGATTGTTTCGGCCTTTGCGACGCGAGCGAGATACAATTCCCAAAGCGGGTCGCGTATCTCGCACACCGGCGCGGGAATCGGCGTCGGCAACGGTTGCCTGGTGTCATCGACCGCCGGCGGTTTTGATTCCGCGTCGTCGACGAACTCGACAGGCGGTTGCACATCCATGACGACCGCCACTTTCGGCGGTTCCGGACTTGCGGCCGCCATGCTTTTTTGTTTTTTCGCCATCTTGAACTTTCCTCTCATTTTTCGTTAGTCAGTTGATTTCGCTAACCTTTGCCGTTGCCAGTAGTAGCAAGGACTCTTTTTTCAGAACCTACCACCGGGGGGGTGGCAAGACGAAAATTTTTCTCGATCGCTTGGGCGTATGCTCGATTTTTTCGACCTCATGCTTTTGCCCTCTCTGCCTTTTCGCGTTCTCGCCGATTCGCCTTCTGAATATAGTCTTTCAGATCGCGACCGTACTGTTTAAGCCATCCGACCATTTCGTCCGACGGTTTGCAACGCCCGACGATGCCCTTGCCTGTTTCGTACTGGAGAAATATCACCTTGACCGCACCGCCCTCGCCGTGAACGATGCAGCCGGCCGTGTAACGACGCCGATCTGCGGACCATACCGGCGTGACGACCTTGCGATACAACCTCGCACCTATTGTCTCGGCGTTGCTCATAGAGGAAACTCCATGTCATCCGATATATCATCCGGTTCGGCAATATCTCTATTGCCTTCTTCTTTACGCGCAAAAGGAACGGATTGTGCAGGCGCGCGCGCGTATGGTGGATTAGGTGTGTTTGTAGAGCCATTTTCGGAAAACTCCCCGCGCCCCGTACTTTCATTGGGACTTTTTGAAAATGACCCTTTGAAACCCACCAACCCACCGCGAAGCGAACCGACGACGGCCTCACCCCTGGCGGTCAGCCCGGCGAACTCGTACTTTGTCTTACCTTCGAGAACTCGCGACGAATACTTGAATATCGTCGCGAAATCGGCCTCGAACTTCTTGATTGTCTTGCCGATCCGTCGCGCTCCGTAGATCGCCTTCGTCTTCTCGTCCACCTCGTCGGTGTCCAGGCCGCCGATGATCATGTCCGTCATTTCTCCAGCCGTAAAGCCGAGGTTGCCGACCTTTTCCTGATTCAGCAGCACCGTGACGATCTCCTTTGCGATCATGTCGTTCATCAATGGCAGTACCGACTTCTCGATTTCCGCCGTTGACAATGCCCTGATCGCCTCGGCCTCGCAACCCATAGCGCGACCGCACCTGACCGCAAACTCCGCGAACTCTGGATGTCGCCTGTTGATGTTCTCGTCAACCTTGCCCTTGTCGGCAAGCGCAGCGGCGAGCGTCCGCAAAACGAACGTCATATATTCCTCGCGATGCGCCATGTTGTCGGCCTTGAGCTCGGCGGGACCCTTTGACACCTTCGGACGGCCTATGGTGCCGATCTTGATGATTCGGTCCGGCAGTCCGCCGCCCTCGGAGGTGAAGACGGCATTATTCGAGGTGAGCGCGAAAAACGCCCTTGCATACAACGTCACAAGAACGTCGGTCTTGTACAGCTCTCGCGTTTTGTGCGTTCCGCCGGTCGACGCGACCTGGAAATCGTTGTCCGCCCAGCTGATTTTTGTGTCGAAGTTGTCGAAGATCTCGAAACGGCCCTTGTCGATGATGATCCAAAAGTTTTCCGCGCCCTTGTCGGACTTCTCCATCTTGTTGTATGAATCATCGAGCTGACCGTTCGTGCGGATGCCGAGAAACTGTTTCATTCCCTGGAGCAGAAACGTCTTGCCCGATCCACGCGGACCGTTGACAAGCAAGATCGGCTTGTTTTGGTCGCACATGAACAGGTTTAGGAACCATAGACGGCAATTCATGACGTCGGTATCCTTTTCGAGCGACGCATACCGAAACAGCATCGAGTGGACGAACGGATCGAGCCCAGGCCCCTCGCGCAGCTTGAACGGCATAAGTGTCGCGCCGCGCAGGAAGACGACGCCATCGGTGCCGTTCGCGACGTCCTCGACCTTGTTTGCCGTCACCTTGTACATTCGCGAATCGCCGTTGCTGACGTAGATCGCATCACCCACGCGATCCCATTCCTTTGACGGCCTGACGCGCGGCGTGACGTCCTTCATCATCGTCATGTCCTCGATCAACGCCATCATGAACTTGAAAACCTTGTTTTCGCGACTGATGTTGACTTCCGTTGCCAGGAACGACTGAAATTCATTTGACTGAATGTTGTACAGAACGCCGTCAACGCTGTCGAAGTAAAGCGATGTCGCGTACATCGGATTATCGATGTCGGCGAAAAACTTGCCGCGCGAGCGCAGCCAGGCGAGCGCGAGCATACATGACAGCTCTGTGCGTTGCGGATTCTGCAGCTTGAAATGCCGGTTGAACGAATCCATGCAGCCGACGGCCATTGACACCATGCGGCTTGCCGGGCATTTTATCGGATCGTACGACGCCATCTGAATAAAATCGCCGTAGTCCTCGGCGCGTTCGCTCCGTTGCCACCCCTCAAACTGTATCGCATCGCGGCACACGTTCAAGCGAGCTATTCGCGACGGGTCCATTTGGAAATCCACCTGATACCACTCACGATCTTTCAAGGGGGCGCGGGGACAAATGCGGCCGAACCGGCCGGCCTCGCCCATCTGTCCTCGCCCGTCTTTCCTTTTCTCGCTGTCCCTTCCTTGTTTCCCCTTGTCGCCGTCATCGCCTGGCATGAGCGGCACGGAAGGGGATGCGGAATCGCGCGCGCTCTTTTGCGCGCGCTGGAGGTCGATCAAATCGGCGTCCGAAAAATTCCACTTCTCCGGCCAATCGCCGAATGCGTCGATCGCCGCCTTGAACGCCGATTTATCGACCGTCCTGTTCGCGGCGTCCATCGCTTCAACCCAATCGGTGAAGTCCTTGACGCGCTTTGTGACGCCCTGTTCGATCTCGACGTCCGGGAGACACACCTTGCGTATCTTGCCCTCGTAACCGTCCGCCCTGAGCTTGCGTTCGACGTCGCAGGCGTGACGCTGACCGACGGCGAACAGCTTTTCCTCGCCCGTCTTCTCGTCGGTGCGCGTTTCCGCGTCTTTGTCGGCGATTATCAGGATCGACGGGACGCCCTCGAAATACTTGCCGAATCCCGCCGACCATTTCCCGGCGCCCTTGGCGTTGCAGGTCGCCGCGAGCTTGAGCCGCTTGATGACCGTGCAGACGTCCTTTTCGCCCTCGCATATTACGACCGGCTTGCCGCCGGCCGCAGCCTTGCGGATAAGTGGCAGCTGATAAGGGATGTATTCGACGCCCTGCCGCGCGACGCCGAACGTCCAGCCTGTCTTTGATTCCGGATCCGGCGACATCTGAATGAACGTCTTGCCGCCCTTGGCGTCGGTGTAGACGCGCCGATCCACTCGGAAGACGATCGCGCCGTCTTCGCGCTTGTAGTCGTAATAACAGACGTGCTTTGACGGCCGTTTCTTGCGAGCGGCGAACGTCGGCCCGGCAACCTTGGCCGCAGACGCCGCCGAATCGCTCGATTTCCGGCCCGTGGCGGCTTTCGTTGGCTTGGCCTTACTCTTTGCCTTACCCTTGCCGCGGACGCGCCCTGCGTCGTCCTCCGGCATTAGGTCGCGAACCTTGAGCCCCAGGGCGTCGCAAATGTCATCGGTCGTACATCCGGCGTAGCACTTGACCAAAATCCGCCCGTCCGTGCCGACGTTGACGTGCATCGATGGATTGTGGTCGTCATGCGCCGGACAGCAGGCCATCCATCCGCCGTTGCCGTCGTCCGTGACGCCCTGGAGCTTTTCGAGAAAATCATTGATGTTCATTTTTCGGCCCCGTCATGTGCCTGAATCTGGTTTTGCGCGTGAGATACGGCGACTTGCCCATCCGTTCGCGCTCATACGTGAAGCGCGTCAGGTGGCGAATGTGCCGCATCGACCAATATACCCGACTGTGAACGTACATCGCCGTCACTCCGCGATTGTATTCAGGCGCGAGAATACGATGTCGAACGATTCGGCCACCTCGATTGTCGTATGGAACTTGTCGCCGTCGCCGTCGTCCTCCATCTGGTCGAGTATGATGTACGTCGTCCCGGCTGATTCGGAAGCGACCTCGATCCGAACCACCCTGTCGATGTTGATTGCGATCTTGCGATTCCTGATCGCGTCCGTGAACATCCTGAATTTCATTGTCTGACTTGCCTTTCACTTTGTGTGTTTACGCCGCGACGTCGTGCCGCAGCTGAAATCGAATAAAGGCCGGTTTTTGCCCCCCCCCGGCCAACGGAGGGTGGAAGGGATCGCGCACGCCGGATGACCGTGTGATTCGCGATCCATGAGGACTTCCGACCAGTTTTCGCGGTGTCGCCGGTCGACCTGCGACATTGCCAGTTTTACACCCGCAATTCACCGACGCTGTTCCGTTTCGGTGTATACCCCGATCGGATCTGCGACGATTCACGATATCAGCATTCCCGCTCGCCTCGTGTTCGGCTGATAAATTCAAGTTGGCGGCCCTGTCGCCTCCGCCGGTGAAATTCCCAAACCAATACACCCCGTACACCACCCGCAAACGGCGCGCCGCCGGCAGCGTATCCGCCGACACGCCGACAACCGCAGAAGGGCGCTGATCACGTTTCACTCGGACAGGCCCGGTCCGGCCTGTCTTGTAGTCATCCGCGATTGTGATTAAATGTCGCATCATTTCCCCTGGCACATCCTGACGACGTTGAACGCCTGGTCGATGTCGACGCCGACGCGAGCTGAAAGAACGTAGTCGAATCCGTCTCGATCTTTGACCTTGACGATCTCCGCACCGTCGCAGCTTTCGACGGTCTCGCGGCGCACGTCCTTGATGTGCGCGACGGATACGACGCTTCCGCGCCGGGCGATGACGGAAAAAATCTTCTGCCGCCTGTGGTCGATCGTCGCCGTTCCGATGTACGCCGATCCCGTCCTGAATGCCGCCTCACTCACGCCGCCACCTCCTTTTTGTCGCTCTGGCCACTCTGATAAACCGCCGCGCCGTCCTTGTCGCGTTCGACGATTCCGTCGTTCGGCATTCCCTCGCCGTCCTCGATTGCCCGCAGGACCGCATCAACGCGGTACATCATCGAGCCGTTCCGCGTTGTCGCGAACTTCCGGCAATCGAGCGGATGTCGCACCGCGAACGCGCGAAGCCAGTTCTCCGGGACGTCCGCGACCTCGGACATGATTGCGTCCTTCGACGCCCATTCCTTGCGCGTTGCCATCATCATATCCGGCCCTCCCGTTTCGCCTGGTCGACGTCACCGCCGAAAATGGCCTCGACGTGGCCGATCGTGTCGCTTGCCCTCCATGTCGCGAGCTGTATTTCCTCGCCGATCCTGGCGGCAGCGTCTTTTTCATTGGCCGTCGGTTCCGTCCAGGCGCTGTGATACGATCTGCCGAGTATGTCGATCTTCCCCGGCGCGATTTCCTCGATCTCGATCTCGATGCGTATCATACCCCGACCTCCAGCTCTACGCGACCGCCGCAGTTGGAACCAGTGCACTTAAAGCCGCCGCCCTGCATGGCCTCGTTGGTGCAATAACCGTTCGCGTCTGTGAAGCGGCAACGCCTCGCCGACGCCGAGCCCCTATCCTGATTCACGCCATCTGTGCCGCGTAATGTCGGCAACGCCTCGCCGACGCCGAGCCCCGGCAACGTCGCATCGGAACGGCATACCGCCGCGAGAATCGCCGTGATTTCGCCACTCCGCGAACGAAAGTGCGCCTCGGCCCTGCGTCCGAGCTCTTGCACAATGTCGCCAGGAACATTCTTGATCAGAATATCGCAGCTCGCAGCCGTTTCATTGCTCATGCCACACCCCCCGATTTCCGCACTCCACGCACCGGCAATTTCATTTTATCACTTCGGATTGCCTCTTTTAGAACGAACTCCAATGCGTCAATGGCCTTGCCCATAGACGCATACGATCGCCCTGCAAAAGTCTCTTCAATGTACAACGCGCAATCAGATTCCCATTTTGACGTGAAGAAATACCGATACCCATGGTGAAGTCTCTCGCCCAGGTCATTGCGGTCAGTCTGACAAAACTGATAAGGCAAACCGCTACCCCTTAAAATGTCCTCTACCGTCGAATAGTGCATACGACGCATGATATCACGTCGTGCCGCACTCAACATCGACAATTCGCGTTCCACTTTTTTCCTGAATCCTGTTGCCATGATACACCCCCCTTACCTTTGTACACCCTGAGTTGCTCTGGTAGCACCTACCAAAAGCGCCAAAAAAAATTGTACGCCTCTGGTGGCAATGATGCGTACCGCTTCCTCTGGCGTCAGCCCGATACGACGGGCACGACGCTCGAGTTTAAGCCTTGTTTCCTGATTGATCTCTGTGGTGAGCTGCATTTTTTAGGCCTCCTGTTTCTCGCGCATACGCTTCAGTTCTTCGTAATCCTCCGGCAATAGTGGTTCATCCCAAACCGCCTCGTGAATCAGGCCACGCAGCCACGCCGACGTATCGGCATAACCTTCACGCGCTGACTTGCGCTTTGCCCTGACGCAATCCTCGTTGTCAACGGTCACGGTCATTTTGCAGACCCCGACCTTATACCGCGCGTGCCGCGTTCGCTTCTTTGCTTCACCTGTCTTTGACATGACCGTTTATCCTTTTGAGTTTTTCCCGACCCTTTTCTGGGCTACGGAACGAATTATACCAAATGGTAGCACCTACCGTCAATAGCCGATGTATAAAAAAATTATATAATACACATATCAAAATGTTCAAGACAATCAAAACCGTTCAGGCACACTTTTTCAGGCTATGAGAAAATCAAACCGAGGCTGTCTTTCGCAACTGCTATTCGTTGCCGCGTTTGTATTTGTGTGCTACGCGGTCTATTCGCATTGTTCTGACGACGCGACGCCAATTGCTTGGCGCACTACTGGAATTGCGCTTGCCTGGATGCTCGGCCTTGCTGTATTCTTCAAACTCATATCACCGCGACGACAAAAGGACACTGCGCCCGATTTCACGGTCACGGTCGAAACCGTCAATCGCGGCTCTGACGATATTTCCGCCAGTGCTCGGCAGCTTGAATATATCAAAGCGCTCGGTGGCAAGCCTAAAAAGAATATGACGCTATCAGAAGCCTCCGCATTGATTGACAAGCTGAAAATCGAGCGCGAAGTCGAGCAGCGGAAAGAAATTGCACGTCGCACATCGTCTGATCAATGAAATCATGTGGGGCAATGTGTGGTGACTCGTTTTCAGGAATGTAGCCGCAAGCCCATTAAACCCGAACATTCGCCAACATTCCAAACGTCCGCAAAGGTTCGACTCCCCTCACCTCCACCAGTAGTAAATACCTGATTTTATTGGATGAAATTGAACTTGATAGATATCGCGCGTGTGTGTATTGTGTGGGGACTTGTAAAAGCATTCCCCGGCGCTGAATCATAAACAGGAAAAACAGAAATGACTATCTACAAACGCCGCAAAACATGGTGGGTTGAATACCAGGTTGACGGGAAACGATACCGGCAGTCGACGCATACCCACAAATACGCCGTCGCGAAAGCCTGGGCGAATCAGATTGACACCGCTCGGAAGATGCCGACGTTCGAGGAAGCCGTCGCCGTGCTTAAAATGTTCTACAAGAAACCGGTTGATGGTCTGTTGCCCATCGATTCGACGTTCGACATTTATCTCGATCTCGCGAAGACGACAGGGAAAACCGCGATCAAGTCCGACACCATGACGCGCCGGCGCAATACAGTCAA